>Ga0302325_10011365_pt1 | contig 19189 bp, 15 predicted proteins | sample Palsa_T0_2_FD_201948 | JGI IMG/M metagenome (GOLD analysis project Ga0302325, IMG submission 201948) | Peat permafrost microbial communities from Stordalen Mire near Abisko, Sweden - Palsa_T0_2 | ecosystem: Environmental > Terrestrial > Soil > Palsa > Peat permafrost | place: Sweden: Abisko...
GCGAACGTCCTTCGTCGGCCGGTAGCTGTACTTGGACTCTGGCATCGCGTCCGCCGACTTCATGATCTTGTCCTGCATATTGCTACGAAAAATGGATATCGTCGTCGTCAGCGGATTCGGCGCCATGATCGGATTGGGCATGCCTTGTTGGGCGTTGGCCAAGGATGCCAAGACGGAAACAGATACCATGCCAACAGGAACCACGACGCGAGCAACGGATCGGAACATTAAGAAATCCTCCAACCACGGAATCGCACTTTTGGACCCACTCTTCATCGATGGAAAATACCGGAGCGGCAAGGAGTTGCGGGATCTTGTCGTCGACGGAAGCCGAGCCGATGTCCGGTTTTGCCAAAGCGTGTTCGCAAACGAACGGCAAGCCGCAACCCCGTTTTGCCAGATGGCGGATCAGACGGGTCCTGCTGGAACTCTCCCTTGTCCCGCACACGTGCACTCTGGGCAGCGGCAGTGAGCCGGTCACTTCCCAGCAGACGTCGGCGAGAGCCGCCAGTACGTTGCAGAGGTGCCAGGGTCGCCGAGTTACTCAGTTCGTAGCGCGCGGGCGGGATCGGTGGAGACGGCGCGGCGCGGGAATCATGCCGGCGATGCAAGGTGGCGGCCGTGAGGGCGAAAATGGCGGTGAGCGGGATACCGGTGCCGATACCTTTAATTTCGTAAAGCTGGGACTCGACGAAACGGACGGAGAGCTTCTTTTGCCAAGCGCCGAAGCCCATCGTTTGGTGGGGGGAAATCCGGCCGCACCTAAATCGACGCACAACGATCACGGGGAACGTAAATTTAGTTGTGTCTTTCAAAGTCCCTGAAAATACTGGATATCTCCTTAGACAAGCAGGATCGAGTTGTATTGTCCTACCGCACACCAGCTACACTGAAAAGAGGAAGCCGAAATGTACGGTCCAGGTGCGGTCCGCGATCCGGGGGCCACGGCTGGGGTCGTGCGTACTGAGCGATGGACGCGGCGGACGTTGCAGAAACGACGGCCAAGGGTTCGGGTCCCCACTCCCTCTTTCTGCTGGGATTCCTTACTTTTTCCGATTCGGGCCTTCAGCCACGCCTTAGTTCGTTATGTTCGTCTATTCTTCGCTTTCTACGGCCCCGCGACCCCGCCGTGGACCGGCCGGAAAATACGGGCACCTAAGAATTGTAAATATATCATTAACATATACTTATGGCTTCGTTTGTCCGGATTTGTATAGCTTCTTTTCATGCACAAAGCCGCACAATCTTGCACAAGCCGGGAAAAGGAGGAGCATGGCCTAGGATATCGGGAAGGGACCAAGTATCCGGCAGGCAGTTTACGCAACGTTCCTGCGTTGAATCGAATCTATGGAGTATGCCTGCTTGCGCCGGACCGCTCCTGTTATAATCGAATGTCCGAAACATGACATGCCATTGAAACCCATAGCCGCTAATCGCGGCTCGGAAAAGAAGGTGTATCTGCTGAAGCCGCGCGGGTTCTGCGCGGGTGTCGTGCGGGCCATCGACGTGGTCAAGATCGCACTCGATCTCTATGGCCCCCCGGTCTACGTGCGCAAGGAAATCGTTCACAATAAGCACGTTGTCGATGAATTGCGAGAGGCGGGCGCCATCTTCGTGGAGGAGATCGGCGAGGTGCCCGTGGGCGCGCGCGCCATTTTCAGCGCGCACGGCGTAGCGCCGGAAGTGCGCCGCGAAGCCGCCGCACGGAGCCTGGAGGTCATCGACGCCACTTGCCCGCTGGTGACCAAAGTCCATCTGGAAGCGGTGCGCTTCGCGCGCGACGGCTACAGCATCGTGCTGATCGGACACCGCCATCACGACGAAGTCACCGGCACGCTCGGCGAAGCGCCCGACTCAAGTTACCTCGTCGAGACCGTCGAGGACGTGGACCGGCTCCAATTGCCCGACCCCACGCGCGTCCGTTACCTCACCCAAACCACCCTCAGCCTGGATGAAACGCGCGACATCATCATACGTCTTAAAGAGAGATTTCCGCTGATCGAGGGGCCGCCCGCCCAGGACATCTGCTACGCCACCGAAAACCGCCAGATGGCGGTGAAAGGCGTGGCCCAGTATTGCGACTTGCTGCTGGTGGTGGGATCGCAGAATAGCTCCAATTCGAAGCGGCTGGTCGAGGTGAGCGGCAACGCGGGTGTGCGCGCTTATCTGGTCAACGACTACGGCGAAGTCGATATCGCCTGGTTGCACGGCGTTCGTAATGTGGCGGTCACCGCGGGAGCCTCCGCCCCGGAAAACTTGGTGGAGGACTTAATTGGATTCCTGCGGGACCAAGGCTTTCACCGGCTGGAAGAAGTGGAGCTGATCGACGAAGACGTGCGCTTCTCCCTGCCACCGGAGCTGGCTCGGGCGGCGCCGGGTTTGACAACGATATCCGCACGATGAGCACATCAACCGCTTACGCACAAGTAACCCTGACTTCGGCGGCCGCTGGGGCTGCCCGCCAGGCGGCCGACCGCCTGCTGGCGTTGCAGGATTCCAACGGCTATTGGTGCGCCGATCTGACCGCCGACACCACTCTGGAGTCCGATTACATCCTGTTGCAGCTTTGGATGCACCCACCGGAAGCCGGCGTCTGGAATCCACCCACGCGCGCGCTCATCGACAAAGCCGTGCGCTCGATTCTGGCGCGGCAACTCCCGGATGGCGGCTTCAACATCTACGTCAAGGGACCGTCGGAGATCAGCGCCACGGTCAAGGCTTACTTCGCGCTCAAGGTGGCGGGCCTGCCGCTCGACGATTCCCGTTTGGCGCGCGCGCGCACGCGCATTCTGGAGCTCGGCGGCCTTCAGGCGGCCAATAGCTACGTCAAGATCAACCTCAGCCTGTTCGACATGTATCCGCGGCAATACTGCCCCTCCATACCGCCGGAGGTCATGTTTCTGCCCGGCAATTTCATCTATCAGATGTCGGCCTGGACGCGCGCCATCGTGGTTTCGCTCGCCATCGTGCATTCCAGCAACCCGCGCCGCCCGGTGCCCGCGGGATTCAACCTGGACGAGCTTCATAAGCCGGGCGTCAGCCTCGCATTCGAGCCGGCCGCAAGCTTCTTCTCATGGCGCAGTTTTTTCCTGAACATGGATCGCTTCCTGAAATTCTGGGAAAAACACGGCTCGCGCGCGCTGCGGCGGAAGGCTTTGCGCGCCGCGGAGAAATGGATGCTCGCGCGGTGCGAGAACTCCGACGGGCTGGGCGCCATTTATCCGCCCATGATGTACGCCATCATGGCCTTCGACGCGCTCGGGTATCCGGCCGATCATCCCGCCAGCCGGGAGGCCCGCTACCAATTCGAACGGCTCATGATCGACGACGGCAGGCGATTCCTGTTCCAGCCCTGCTTCTCTCCGATCTGGGACACGGGTATCGCCGGCTTTGCGGTGGGGCAGGCTTTAGCCTGCGCCGGACTGCAGTCCGGCTCTTCCATTGAGGATGCTTTGCGCAACGCGGCTGACTGGATTCTATCCAAGGAAGTCCGTGTCCAGGGCGACTGGTCGGTGAAGCGTCCGAAAACGGAGCCTTCCGGTTGGGGATTCTTCTTTCGCAACGATCACTATCCGGATATAGACGACACGGCCATGATCCTGCTGGCTTTAAGCCGGGCGAGCGCCACGGACGCGGCGGCGCAGAAGGCTTGCCATCGGCGCGCGGTCGACTGGATTCTGGATATGCAGGGCGGCGACGGTGGCTGGGCGGCCTTCGATGTGGACAACAACTGGAAGTTCCTCAACGCCGTCCCGTTCGCGGACCACAACGCCATGCTCGATCCGGCGTGCCCCGATATTACCGGCCGCGTGATGGAAGCTTTGGGCGCGCATGGGCTGAGCGGTGCGCATCCGGCCGTCAAACGCGGCGTCGATTTTCTGCTGCGCAACCAGCAGCCGGATGGAAGCTGGTATGGCCGCTGGGGCGTCGCATATATCTATGGCACGTGCTTCGCTTTGCGGGGCTTGCGCGCCGCGCACTACGACGATCGCGAAGCGGGGATTCTGCGGGCCGGCGAATGGCTGCGCTCCATTCAGAACGCCGACGGCGGTTGGGGCGAGAGTTGCGCCAGTTACGATCAAGGCTGCTTCGTGCCGGCGGAAAGCACGCCATCCCAAACGGCATGGGCCTTGATGGGCCTGATCGCGGGCGGCGACACCAGCAGCATCAGCGTGCGCCACGGCGTCGAATACCTGCTGGATACGCAGCGGTCCGACGGAGGCTGGGACGAAGAACTGGCCACCGGCACCGGCTTCCCCAAAGTTTTCTATTTGAACTACCATTATTACCGTTTGTATTTCCCGTTGATCGCGCTTTCCGAATTCGTGCGGACCAATAACCTATGAGATTCCCGCTTTCCATGACCGCCGGCATGGCCGGATACATCATCAAGAACAGGATGCGCCCGCGCCCGGAGTGGCAGAAAGACGAGTCCGCCGCGCCGGACCGGGCGAACCCGTTCCGCATCCTGCACGGCGTTCCCGCGGACCGCGCCGCTCGCCGGCCGCATCCCATGATCCGCAAGCGTTTCCCGCTGGTGATGATGTTGGAGCCGCTGCACGCCTGCAATTTGACCTGCACGGGTTGCGGCCGCATACGCGAGTACGAGTCCACCATTACGCAGCGCGTGCCGCTCGAAGAATGCCTGGCGGCGGTGGATGAATGCGGCGCCCCCATGGTTTCCATTTGCGGCGGCGAGCCTATGATGTATCCGCAAATCGGCGAGCTGGTGGCCGGCATCCTGGAGCGCAACAAGAACATTTACCTTTGCACCAACGGCATGTTCATGGTGAAGCGCCTGCACGAATTCACGCCCGACAAGCGCTTCTTCTTTAACGTACACTTGGATGGGCTGGAGAAAACCCACGACATCTGCGTGGAGCGCGAGGGCGTTTTTCGCGAAGCCATCGCGGGCATCAAAGCGGCCAAGGCCGCCGGTTTCATGGTGTGCACCAACACCACCGTCTACAAAGAGACCGACATGAAAGAGATCGAGGCGCTCTTTGAGTATCTGGAACAATTCGGCCTGGATGGCCACCAGATGGCGCCGGCATACGGATATTCCGCCGTCAACGACCGCGAGATCTTCATGACCCGCGACGACATTCGCGAGAAGTTCCAGGACATCGACCGGCTGGCGCAGAGGTTCTATATCAAGCAGACCCCGCTCTATCTGGATTATCTGAAGGGCGCGCGCGAACTTCCGTGTACCGCCTGGGGCACGCCGACTTACAATATCAAAGGCTGGAAAGGGCCGTGCTACCTGATCACCGACGGCCACTACAAGACCTTCGAGGGGTTGATGACGCAGACACCCTGGGAAAACTACGGTCCGGGGAACGATCCGCGTTGCGAGCACTGCATGATGCACTGCGGCTTCGAACCCTCCGCGGCGCTGGGTCTTACGGCGAGCCTGGCCGACAGCTTGAAGATGTTAACCTGGGCCTTGAAATGATAGTGTGGGGCGGGACTCCAGGCCTGCGCGGGGCCTCCAGGCCCCGCTGTTATTAAATGAAGCCCACGCTGGTAACCGGCGCATCGGGCTTCCTAGGCTGGCACGTGGCCCGGCTCCTGGTAGAGCGTGGGCATCGGGTGAGGGCGCTGGTCCGGCCCTCGAGTAGGATTCGCGAGTTGGATGCAGAGCCGGTGGTTGGCGACCTGCGCGATCCCGTCTCCATCGAGCGGGCGGCTTCGGGTTGCGGCCTGGTCTTTCATGTTGCCGCCGATTACAGGCTATGGGCGGCCGATAAGAGCGAACTGTATCGCTCGAACGTCGATGGTACGCGCAATGTATTGCAGGCGGCCCGACAGGCGGGCGTAGAACGGGTGGTCTACACCAGCACCGTGGGATGCATCGGAGTGCCGCACGGCGGAGAAGGCAACGAAGATTGCCCGGTTTCTCTCGATGACATGACCGGCGCTTACAAGCGCTCCAAGTTTCTGGCCGAGCGCGCCGCGCTGGAATTCGCGGCGGCCGGACTGCCGGTGGTAATTGTGAATCCTACGGCGCCCATCGGAGATCACGACATTAAGCCGACGCCGACCGGCAGAATGGTGCTGGATTTCTTGAAGGGAGACATGCCCGCCTTTATCGACACGGGCTTGAACGTTGTGGATGCGCGCGACGTGGCGCTGGGGCAGCTTCTGGCCTGCGAGCGCGGCCGCGTCGGAGAACGCTATGTTCTGGGATCGGAAAATCTGACGCTGGCGCAGATTTTGGGGAAGCTGGCCGCCATCGCCGGCCGCCCGGCGCCCACCGTGCAGTTGCCGTATGCGGTCGCCTATGCCGCGGGGGTCGTAACCACCGCCTGGGCCGGTGTGACCGGGAAGCCGCCGCGGGCGCCGCTGGACGCCGTCCGCATGGCGCGCAAGAAGATGTTTGTTTCGCATGCGAAGGCCGCGCGCGAGCTAGGGTTTCGGCCGGGTCCCGCGGAAGGCGGGCTTCGCCGGGCCGTGGAATGGTTTCAGGCCAACGGATATTGTTAGTCGCCGCCGAGCCCCGTGAGTTCGACGGGCTGTTGCGGTTTTGTACCGGCGTGCGGAAGCTGGAGTGGCCGTTGGATTTGGCAAGGCGCGCCGAATCGGGTGGCCGGCAGCTTTGGATGGTGGCGAATGGCGCGGGCGCGGCGCATGCCGGGCGGGCGGTTGAGGTAGCCTGCGAGGCTTGCCAGCCGGAAGCGATAGTCAGTATGGGATTCTGTGGAGCGCTGGATCCGGCGCTGGGAATCGGCGATGTTTTCGTGGCTACGGCAGTGGATGCCGCGGGCCGCCGGTTCGATGTGCGCCTGCCGCATTGCAAGTTGCCGCACGCGACGGGCGTCTTAGCGTCCATCGGCCACGTAGCTCAGACCGCCGGCGAAAAGGCCGTTTTGCGGGCGGGCGGAGCGTCCGCCGTGGAAATGGAGGCTGGCGGGGTGGCCCAAGCCGCCGCCGCGCACGGTATCCCTTTGTTTTGTGTACGCTCGGTGACGGATACCGCCACCCAGACCTTCGTTACGGATTTTAACAAAGCCCTGCTTTCCGACGGGCATTTCGGTACAATTAGATTGTTAAAGTCCGCATTAGGGAATCCTGGAAAAGCGTTCCCGGAGTTGTTTCGGTTACGCGATTTCTGCCGTATCGCTGCGCGCACATTAGGAGAATTCATTGCCGGTTGCCGATTCTGACTGGAGTATCCCGCCGACCATGCACGCGGCTGTATACAAAGGCCAGAGTGTCGTCTCCGTGGAACAGGTGCCCATTCCGGAAATCGGACCCGGCGAGATTCTGGTGCGCGTGGAAGCTTGCGGGATCTGCCATACCGACCTGAAGAAGATCGAATACAACCTTCTGGCCCCTCCACGCATCTATGGACATGAGACGGCTGGAGTGGTGGTGCGCGCGGGAAGACAGGTGGGTCGATTTGCGCCCGGTGATCGCGTAGTGGTGTTTCACCACATTCCGTGCAAGAACTGCTTCTATTGCCGGCGGAAATTGTATGCGCAGTGCCCCGTCTACAAGAAAGTTGGGGTCACTGCCGGATTTGAACCGGCCGGCGGCGGCTTCTCCCAATATGTGCGAGTTATGGACTGGATCGTGGAAAGTGGCGTGGAAAAGATTCCGAACGATGTTTCATTCGAGCGCGCCAGCTTTGTCGAGCCCGTAAACACCTGTTTGAAAGCCGTGGTCCAGTGCGCGCCGCAAGCGGATGAAACAGCCGTAGTGATCGGTCAGGGTCCTATCGGGCTGCTGTTCACCATGCTGCTGCGGCGGACTGGCGCAACAATTGTGACGACCGACACGATTGCCGCGCGCCGCGATCTTTCCCGCCGTTGCGGGGCTCTGGAAGCGTGGGACCCGCGGGAGACGAACGTGCTGGCGGAGGTTCGCCGGCGGACGGACCAACGCGGCGCGGACCTGGTAATTGTCGCGGCTTCCGTCCCGGGTATTGTGGAGCAGGCCCTCCGGCTCTCCCGTCCGGGCGCGCGGATTCTTTTGTTTGCGCAAACATCCGAAACCGAGCGCGTGGAGGTTTCCGGCGCGGCGATTTGCGTGGGCGAGCGCAGCTTGTTCGGGTGTTATAGCGCATCCTTGGATTTGCAGAAAGAATCCGCGGAGCTGGTCTTCAGCGGGGCTTTGCCCGTGGAAGAGCTCATTTCGCACCGCGTGCCTCTTGTTAAAATCCGTTCAGGATTCGATTTAGCGTTGCATCCCGGTCCCGAATCGTTGAAAATTATCGTTCAGCCACAGAGGTGGACACAGTGAAAACGCACATGATGGCTGCCGTGCTGTATGGCAAGGAACACTTGCGTGTAGAGCCGGTGTCCGTACCCAAAATTGATGATGGCGACCTCCTGGTTCAAGTTCGCGTTGCGCTGACATGCGGCACCGACGTCAAGGTCTTCCGCCGCGGTTATCACGCGCGGATGATCGTGCCGCCCGCCGTGTTTGGCCACGAATTGGCGGGCGATGTCGTGTCCGCGGGGCGGGATGTCACCGCTTTCAAGGTTGGCGAGCGCGTGGTGGCGGCCAATTCGGCGCCTTGCGAGGAGTGTTTCTTTTGCCGCCGCGGCTTGCAAAACCTGTGCGAGGACCTGCTGTTCAACAACGGCGCGTACGCCGAATACATACGTATTCCGGCGCGTATCGTGGAGCGCAACACCTACCGCATTCCGGAAGGCGTCAGCTATCACGACGCGGCATTGATCGAGCCGCTGGCTTGCGTGTTGAAAGGCTTTGAAGAGACCGCGCCGCGTCCGGGCGACACCATCGCGATTTTGGGCCTGGGACCCATCGGGCTGATGTTCGTGCGGCTGGCGAGCCTGTATGGATGCCGCGTGATCGCCATCGGCCGGCGCAGAACGCAACTGGACCGCGCCGAGGCCATGGGAGCGCACGAACTGGTGCGCGCCGATCAGCATGCCAATACGGTGGAGGCGGTACGCAAGCTCACCGGCGGTCGCGGAGCCGACATCGCCGTGGAGGCCGTGGGCAAGCCGGAAACCTGGCATTGGGTGTTGGATATGGTGCGGCGCGGCGGCACCCTCAACTTCTTCGGCGGTTGCCCCAACGATAGCCGGGTGATGTTCGATACCAACCTGCTGCACTACTCCGAAATCACCTGCAAGGCCAGTTTCCATCACACGCCGGCATACATCCGCAAGGCGCTGGACCTGGTGACCCGCGGCGACATCACTTCCGGCGACTTCGTCAACAGCGAGGAGCCGCTGGCCAACCTGCTGGAAGTCATGCGCCACCTAATGAGTCACAACGGCCATCTGAAGACGGCCATTATTCCGTGATGATACACGATCTCGCCGCGTCGCCGCGTCGCCGTGTCTCCGCGTCGGTTTGCTAGCGTGCTTCTGCTCCCCAAAGACTTTGTCCTCTCGCCCGAGGCGGCTGCCGAGCGCTACACCACCGCCGAAGCCGAAGCCTATACGCGCTGGCTGGCCACACACCATTACGAGAATTTCCAGGTGGTCAGCTTCCTGCTGCCCAAGCGCCTGCATCAGGATTTCTACAACGTGTATGCCTATTGCCGCTGGGCCGACGATCTGGGCGACGAAATGGGCGATCGGCAGGAGAGCCTGCGCCTGCTGGCTTGGTGGCGCGAACAACTGGAGGCCATGTATGCGGGCGAAGCGGCCCACCCCGTGTTCGTGGCCCTGCGCGGCACGGTGGCCCGCCACTCAATTCCGCAGACACCGTTTGCGGATTTGATCCGCGCCTTCGAGCAGGATCAGACGGTCACGCGTTATGCGGCGTGGGAAGATGTGTACGCCTACTGCCGCTATTCCGCTAACCCCGTGGGCCGCCTGGTGCTCTACCTCTGCGGCTATTCCGATGCCGCGCGGCAGCGGCTCTCGGATGCCACCTGCACCGCGCTGCAGCTCGCCAACTTCTGGCAGGATGTGGCCGTGGATCTGGAGAAGGACCGCGTGTATATCCCACTGGAAGTGCTGGCCCGCCACGGCTACAGCATCGAGGATCTCTACTCGCGGCGCATGACCCCGGCTTTCCGCGAAGTCATGCGCGAGATCGTGGCGCGCGCCCGGGAGTTGTTCGTGGAAGGCTTGCCGCTCTCTTCCATGGTGGACCGTCGCCTGGCTCTGGATATCGACCTGTTCAGCCGCGGCGGTCTGCGCGTGCTCGACAAGATCGCGGGGCAGGATTACGACGTGCTCTCGCGGCGCCCGGCCATCTCCAAGGCGGAGCGCGTCTGGCTGATACTGGGATCGCTCGTTCGCTCCGCATTATGACCGTGCTCGAGGATTCCTACGCGTACTGTCGTCGCGTGGCGCGCACGCGCGCCCGAAACTTCTACTATTCGTTCGTGCTGCTTTCGCGCGCGCAACGCAATGCCATGTGCGCGGTGTATGCCTTCATGCGCTATTGCGACGATCTGAGCGACGAGCCAGGCTCGAATCTGGCGTCCATCGAACAGTGGCGCGCCGCGCTCGACGAGGCGCTGGAGGGCCGTTACGGCGCGCATCCAGTGCTGCCCGCGTTTCACGATACAGTGAGCCGCTATCGGATTCCGCCGCGCTATTTCCACGAAATGATCGATGGCGTAGCGTCCGACCTGGAACCCCGCACCTTCGAGACGTTCGAGCAACTGTACCGCTATTGCTACCAGGTGGCTTCCACGGCCGGTTTGACCACCATCCATATTCTGGGCTTCGAATCGCCGCAAGCGCTGCCGTTGGCCGAAAAGTGCGGCATCGCGTTTCAACTGACCAACATTCTGCGCGATATCCGTGAGGACGCCGCGCGCGGCCGCATCTACCTGCCCGCCGAAGATCTGGCCCGCTTCGGCGTGACCGGGGATGACATTCGCGGCGGCGTGCGCACGCCGGAGTTCATCGATCTGATGGATTTCGAGACTGCCCGCGCGCGCCAGTATTACAAGGAATCGCAGCCGTTGGTGGGATTGGTCGATCGCCGCAGCCGGGCGTCTTTGACCGCGCTCATATCCATCTATTCCCGCCTGCTGGATCGCATCGAGCGCTCGAACTACGACGTGTTCACGCGCCGCATTTCGCTGTCCGCTTGGGAAAAGTCGTGGATCGTTGTAAGAGCGCTATTGGTGGGGCAGGCGCTTCCGCCTGCCAACCCGCCCGCGATACCATAGCGGAATGCCGCTTTCCCGCCGCGAGTTGCTGGCGTCCGCGCCCCTCTGGCTGGCGGGCTGCGCGGCGCGCCGCACAGCCGTGGCGCCGCCCGCTCCAGTTCCACTGGCCAGAGTGCTGGTGGCGCCGGAACGGGTCATTCGGACCATCGTCGGCCTGCGGCCCTTCCGCCCTTCCGGCTTCGTAGTCCGCGGCGAAAAGCTGGACCAGAAAGTGGTCATCCACAACTACGGCCACGGCGGCGCGGGCATCACGCTGTCGTGGGGCACGGCGCAGCTTGCCGTTGCGGAGGCGGCGCAAATCGAATCCCGCCAGGCTGCGGTGATCGGATGCGGCGTCGTGGGACTCTCGACCGCGCGCCTGCTCCAGCAGCGCGGCTATTCCGTCACGATCTATACGAAGGCGATGCCCCCGGATACCACGTCCAATGTGGCCGGCGGCCTGTGGAGCCCGGTAACGGTGTACGATCACGAACGCGTCACGCCGGAGTTCCGCCGCCAGTTCGGCGACGCCGGCCGGTTTGCCTTTCGCCGCTATCAATCGTTGGTGGGCGAAGCCTATGGCGTGCGGTGGCTGCCGCTATACTCCCTGTCGCGCGATGCAGCCTTCCAGCCGCCGCCGCCGGAGAGCCCCAATAGCGAAATCGAGCCGCTTTATCCCGATGGCCGTCAGCTTGCGCGGAACGAGCACTCCTTCGATGTGCCCTATGCCTACCGGCGCTATTCGATGCTCATCGAACCCGCCATCTACCTCAACGCCCTGCTGCGGGATTTCCTGACGGCCAGGGGCGACCTCGCGGTGCGCGAATTTCGGGATGCGCGTGAGCTGTTGTCGCTACGCGAGCCGCTGCTTTTCAACTGCACCGGCCTGGGGTCGCGTGAGCTTTTCCATGACGACGAGTTGGTCCCCATCCGGGGCCAATTGTCCTTCCTGCTGCCGCAGCCGGAGATCGAATACATGACCGTCGGTCCAGCCGATATCTACATGTTTCCGCGCCGCGATGGCGTGCTGCTAGGCGGCAGCCATGAGCGCGGCGTATGGGATACGCAGGTCGATCCGGCCACCACGGATCGCATCCTGCGCGAGAACGCGGCGCTGTTCAACGCCATGCGGACTCCGCCCGGCCGATTCCGCGTATAATCGTAGTCTCATGAAAGCTCGCGTCTATGTCTCGCTGAAAACCACGGTGCTCGATCCGCAAGGCCACGCTGTCCGCGCAGCGCTGGCGGGGTTGGGGCACGCCGCCATCGCCGACGTGCGCCAGGGCAAAGTTTTCGACATCACCATCGCCGACGGGATGAGCCGGGAGCAGGCGCAGAAGGATGTGGAAACGATTGCGCACGAGGTGCTGGCGAACCCGGTGATTGAAGAGTACCGAGTGGAGATTGTTGGGTAGGACGTTGACATTAGGTGGGCGCCCGTCGCCGGATCGATCCAATGCTAAGATTAGGGCAGGATCTAGGGTTTTCTGGGCGTTCCATGCTGGACCTTACGAAAATCTACAATGCGTTTGACTCCGACCAGCCGCTTCCGGCCGATGACGATGTGCGATACGTCGACTTGTCGGAAGTCCGCGGGCAAAGCAAGACCGCGCGGAAGCTCGTCCAAAAGATTCTGAATGCCCCCGGCCATACGTCCCATCATCTGTTGATGGGCCACACCAAGTGCGGCAAGACCACCGAGTTACTGCGCACACAGCGCTTTTTGGAGGAGAAGGGTTACGCCACCGTCTTTTTCGACGTAGCGGACATCGCAAGCAGAACATTCGAATACACAACCGTGCTCCTGCTGATGGCCGGTCAAGTTGTGGAACAGCTCTCGGCGCGCAAGTCGAAGCCGATCGAGGTGAAAGGAACGAGTGCCCAGAAGCTAGCCGAGTTCCTCCTCGAAAAAGAGATTACTCACGGCCAGGAGTTCAAGGGCGGAGCTACCGGCAAGCTGGACGCGAAGCTTGCGCCGGGTTTCCTGGCCCAATTCCTCGGTCACCTCGGTTTGGGGTTGGAACTGCGCGGTGGCTTTGGCCGCAGCCGCGACATCACCCTTAAGCTGGAAGCCGACACCAAGGGATTTCTCAGCGCCGTGCAGGATCTCATCGAAGATGCATGCACGCGCACAGGCGAAGCCGGATTCAAAGGTCTCGTTGTCATCTGCGATGGCTGCGATAAACTCGCCCTGAGTGCCACGGACGAGGCCGGAAAGAGCCACGACCTTCAGCGCGCCATGTTCGTGGATCACGCGCCCGACTTGCGTTCAGTGCCGTGTCACGTCATCTACACGGTGCCCATATCGATTTCCGTAAACCTGGGCGACATCTGGGAACAGATGCCCGAATTCCTGCCCGCTATCCCCGTAAACAAGCTCGCTGGAGTCGAAGATAAATATTCCGGGGCGGGCCGCACAGCGCTCAAGGAGGTGATTTGCAAACGCCTCGTGCAGCAAGGCGCCGATGACAACGTACTTTTTACAGAAGCTGGTCTCCTCGATCAGTTGATCACATTTTCCGGCGGGCACATCAGCGATCTGATCCTCCTTGTCAGGCAGGCGGTTCTTGAGGCGCAAACGGATGACTCAGAAAGGGTTTGCGAAAATCATGTAAAACTTTCGATCCGCAGCCGGGCGCAGGAGTTTACTAAGCTTGTGGAGGCCCGGTATCTACCGTGCCTGGCAGCAATTGACAAAAGCAAGAACGCCCCCGCCGGGACCGACGAGTACCGCGAGCTCATCTTCAAACGCCTCGTGCTGGAGTATTTGTGCGGTGACGATAACAAGGTAGATCTCCACCCTCTGGTGGCCGCGTCCGACGCCTATCGGCGTTCGCAGGACCCCGGAATCCGATGAGCGCGGCCACCCATATTCCGTCCCGCGACGAAATATTGCGCGATCTGTCGGATATCTACGTCACGCAGGCCCGTGATCCAAGCGAGGAAAACGCGCGCAACTTGCGCCGCTTGGCTCAAGCGATACGGAACGCAGAGGGGCAGTTCGCGTTGATCTTCGCCGTCTGTAACGACAGCCGCGAACAGCGCCGCCTCGGGATCTTGCTCGGTGCGGAGCTAGCGAGCCCGCCCGTTGACGTCGTCGTCACGGGAGACGATCCGAGCCTCCTGGACACATTGTCCGCCGCCCCCAATTCACCCCGCCCGCTGTTCGTGTACGGCCTAGAGCAACTCTTGCCCTCTGGCGACGAAAGGCGCCGCCGTAGGCAGAATACCTTGCACGAGCTTCAGCTTCGCAGGGAACAATTCCGCAGCCTCGGCCGGCCGTTACTTTTGTGGCTCCCCGAATACGCTTATACCCTGATCGGCCAGCAGGCGGTAGATTTCTGGAGTTGGCAAGGTGGCGGCTTTTTCTTCACCGAGACACGTTCGTCTCCGCGCGCCTCAGGTGGTCCCACCGGCCCGTGGCGCGATCCATCAAACTTGCCCACGCTGGATCGTAGGTTCGTCATGAGGCCAGAAATGGAGGTGGCCTTACAAGTCTTGCGCGAGCACCACAACGTTAACCTGGTCGGAGCGGGCGGAGTGGGCAAGACATCCCTCGCCCTCGCCCTGGCGGCGGAACTGAAAGACGAGTTCCCGGACGGGCGGTTCTTTCTGGAGGGCGGCACCGGCCGCTTGAAGCAGGGCGGATTGGCCGGCCTCGTTCGCAGCGCTATATGGCTTCGCAGCCCTGAAGCTCACTTGCCGGATGACATCGGCGGACTTCGGGGCATGTATCTCCACGTCTTTACAAGACGGCGCTGCTTGTTCATCCTGGATGATGTGTCCGATCCGCTGGTCGTGGAAGCCTTGCTGCCGCCGCCAGACTGCGCCCTTATTGCCACTTCCCGAACGGCCCTAGGAACGCGGGGGCTTGAGGCCCTGCGCGTGGGCGGGCTTTCCGTACAGGACGCCACTCGTCTGTTGCTCGAAATGGCGCCAGCCCTCGAGAAGCCTCGGGCACAGGAAATAGCAGCCAAGCTAGAGGGCAACATATTGGCCGTCCGGCTGGCCGGCGATCTCCTGGCAGAGTCACCGCATTTGGCGGGCCAACTGCTGCGATCTGACGCAACCGAGTTTAAGGGACTTATGGCGACCGCACTGCGACGCCTCTATGAGCAATTGGACGACGATACGGCCAGAACGCTGCGACGCTGCGCTGTTTTTCCAGGATGGTTTGACAGCGAAGCAGAAGGGTATGTATCGCAGGACCCTGACAATCGTCTGCTGTCGAAGCTGCACGAGTTCGCGCTTGTGTTGCGTTCGCCGGATGGATCCCGGCTCAGGCTCGCCGCGGCGATCCGCCCAGTAGCCCTGTCCAACATGCCTGCGGAAGAATTGTTTGAAGCGCAGTTCCGGCACGCAGACCACTATCTTACAGTCTGTGGACGCATTCGAGCGGCGTACGACTCCGCATCTGAGGGGTGGCGCGAAGTGCTGGATAAGGAGTCAGACAACATCAGGGCTGGCCAGTCCTGGGCCGCTGCCAACTATCAACGCGACGAGACCATCGCCAGACGGTGTAGCGGTTATCCCGCGATACTTGCGCCGATCCTGAACCTTTGGCTCGAACCTGCCGAGCGTGACCGTTGGTTCAGTGCAGCGAGGGATGCCGCGAGAGTACTCAACGATCCCGCCACCGAGGCGCAGCTCTTATTTACCTTAGGTCACGACGCAATGCAGGTCGGGTCCAGTGAAGCGGCGGGCACGTTACGCGAAGCCGTTCAAAAAGCCCGGGACGCCCATCGGCCAGACGTCGAGACAGCTGCCCTGTGCGGGTTAGCTCAGCTCACGCTTTTGTCGGGCAACCAAGAGCAGGCCGAGGGGCTTGCGCGGCAGGCCTTGGATCGCGCCCGGGATTCCGGCAATCGGTCTCTTGAGATAGGCCCTCTGATGGTGTTGACGCAGACTTACGTGAAGATGGGCCGCATAGAAGAGGCATTGCGGCTAAACGAGGACACACTCAGTATCGCGAGTTTTACGGGAAACCAGAGGCAGCGTGCCGATGCATATGCTATCGCCGGATCATTGCACGCATTAACCCAGGACTTCGGCCGCGCCAGGGAAAAGTATGAAGAGGCCTTTCGAATCCAAACCGAGCTCGGCGATCAGCGAGGACAGATGGAGGCTCTACGGCGGCTGGGCAGCGTCGAGGCGGTTGATGGCCTTAATGACCAGGGCGTTGGCCACCTGGAACAGGCCCTGGTGATTGCTAGATCCCTGGACGATGACGCAAACTCCGCCGCAATCCTGACTGACCTGGGGCGAGCGTACATTGCCACTGGCAATATAAGACGCGCCAATGATCTTAGTCTCCAAGCCCTTGAACTCGGTCAACAATCCGGAGAACAGACAAATGTCGAGCGGGCTCTCACGAATCTGGGCATGACCACACAACGGCTGGGCGATTACGAAGGCTCTGAAAGGTACTTAAGGCAGGCCCTCGCACTCGCCCAAGCCGGTGACCGCGGCGACGAGGCCAGAATCCTAACTGAGCTCGGTAGAGATTACGTCATGACCGGGCGTCACCAAGAAGCTGAGGGGCTCCTCTCGCAGGCCTTGACCCTCGCCAAACAGCTAAAGGACGCGAGGCTCGAAGGAGAGATTGCTGCCCTTATGTCCGAGCTGCAAGGCGGGGTCGGTGAGGACGCGCAGGTACTCTCTGTCACCGGTAAATCAAATACTTCTCCCGCAGCTTAAGAAACGCCGCCACGCTGTCCGCCATCCTCTGCTGAATATCCCGCGGATCGTCCCTCGCAGCCAGTTCGCGGATCACCTCCGCGCTGCCGATCAGCTTCTTGTCCGCATCGAAGTCGATCTTGCCCGGATACAGCTTCTGCAGCGCCGCGCCAATCTCCAGCCCCAGGCGCGCGGAATCGAAGTCGTCCCGGCTGGTGATTACGAAGCGCACGCCTTCGACGGCCAGAAAACGCGTGGCATACACGCGCACGCCCGGAATGCGCCGCCGGTTCAAATACGCCGCCAGTTCCGGCCCATGGATGAAATCCGCGCCGATCTGCTCGAACGGCGCGTCCGTTCCGCGCCCGACCGAGTAATTCTTCGAGTATTCGAGCATGGCCACGCCGGGATAGAGCAGCGCCGCGTTCAAGCTGCGCATGTTCGGCGACGGATTGATCCACGGCAAATCGCCCGCGTCGAACCAGTCGCCGCGCTGCCAGTCCTTCATCGGGACCACCGTCAGATTCGCGCCGATATGGTTTTCGCCGTTGAACAGCTTCGCCAGTTCGCCCATGGTCATGCCGTGGCGCAGCGGCAGCGGGAAATAGCCTACGAAGGAAAGCGCGTCGCGATCGAGCAGCGGCCCTTCCACGTGGACGCCCGTGATCGGGTCGGGCCGGTCCAAAACATAATACGCGATGCCTGCTTTGGCGGCCGCTTCCATGGCGTAGGCCATGGTGGTTTCGTAAGTGTAGAATCGCGCGCCTACGTCCTGTATATCGAATACCAGTGCGTCGATCCCGCGCAGCATCCCCGGCGTAGGGCGCTGCGTTTTCCCGTAGAGACTATAGACCTTGATCCCGCTGGCCGGATCGGTCGTATCGCCCACGTCCGGACGGTCTTCCGCCCCCGCGAATCCGTGCTCCGGCGAGAACAGCGCCGCGATGTTCACCCCGGCAGCCCGCATGATGTCGATATCGCGCCGCCCGGCGTGATCCACGCCGGTGGGGTTCGTGATCAGCCCGATGCGCTTGCCTTTGAGCGGCTGGAAGTCCTGGTTGGCGAGCACGTCAAGCCCGGTCAGCGTCAGCGTGTTGCGCTCGACGTCGCGCCGCAGCCCCGCTCCGGAAATCGTCTCGTTGTAGCCGGTGAGGGCCACGCCGGGCGCGTCGATTCCGAGCGCCGCCGCAGTGATGGTCGCCACCTTGCCGCGCAGTCCCGTGATGGCCGGCCTGCGGAATGGGTGTACGCTGTTCGCCAGCAGGATCACGTAGGTATCGCTCACGGGATCGATCCAGATGGATGTGCCGGTGAAACCGGTGTGGCCATAAGAACCGATCGGAAACAAATCGCCGCGATTGCCGGAGAAGGACGAGTCGATATCCCAGCCGAGGCCGCGCAGGATGGGTTGGTCCGCGGGGCTTTGGGGCGTGGTGAACTTCTCCACCGTGAGCGCACTGAACAGCCGCGTGCCGTCAAACTCGCCCTTGCGCAGCATCATTTGGCAGAAGCGCGACAGATCGTCGGCCGTGGAGAACAGGCCCGCGTGCCCCGCGACGCCGCCCATGTAGCGCGACGTTTCGTCATGCACCACGCCCCGCAGCGGCGCGCCGTTTGCGCCGTCACGCTCGGTGGGGGCGATGCGCGGAATCAGCGACGCCGGCGGCTGAAACATGGTCTCCCGCATGCCCAGCGGCAGAAAGACGTGCTCGCGCGCATAGTCCGAGAGCATCTGTCCGCTCAGCCGGTGCACCAACTCGCCCAGCAGGATGAAATTGATATCGCTATAGGTAAAGTGCGCGCCGGGCGGCGCGCCGGGCCTTTCGTTCATGGCCATGCGGATGCCCGTCTGGTAGCCGCTCCATGGCGGGTTCAAGGCCAGGTCCGGGGGCATGCCCGAAAAGTGCGTGAACAGGTTGCGGATGGTGATCTCGCTCTTGCCTTCCATGAATTCCGGCAGGTATTGCGTGACGCGCTCGTTCAGCCGGAACTTGCCCTCCTCGAAGAGCTTCATCAGCGACGAGGTGGTCGCCACAACCTTGGTCAACGAGGCCAGGTCGAAGATGGTATCGACGGTCATCGCTTCGGGGGTAGGTACCAGCGCACGCTTGCCATACGCCTTGCGATGGACGATCTGGCCCTTGTGCCCGATCAGCAGCACGGCTCCGGGAATCCGCCCTTCCTGGATGGCCTGGTCGATGGCCCGATCGAGCAAGGGCGACGCGGAGAACGTTTGCGCGGCCGCGGCGCCCGCTGCCAGCACGGCGCAGAGCAGAAGCTTCATATGGCCATCATAGCGTTTACACTATACTGATACGACGTGGCGCACGCACTCGTGCGTGCCGTGTCGAGACTCGTCTCGACACCCGCGAGGGCGAAAGCAAGCCATGCGTCGGCACGAGTGCCGACGCGGCACGCACG
>Ga0302325_10011366_pt1 | contig 19189 bp, 16 predicted proteins | sample Palsa_T0_2_FD_201948 | JGI IMG/M metagenome (GOLD analysis project Ga0302325, IMG submission 201948) | Peat permafrost microbial communities from Stordalen Mire near Abisko, Sweden - Palsa_T0_2 | ecosystem: Environmental > Terrestrial > Soil > Palsa > Peat permafrost | place: Sweden: Abisko...
CATTCTCGGCCATCATCAAGCTGACCATCGCCCCTGTGTACATCGTTCGCAAGCAAATCCATTATCCAACCCTGCTCCGGCTTTGCTGCGGCGGTGTCCCCGGCGTCCTGATCGGCTTTTATGCCATGGATTTACTGGATGCCAAGCATCACCGCGGCATCCTGTTCATGGTGATCGGCAGCCTGGTTGCCACCATGGCCCTCTATAACCTGATCCGCACTCTGCAGCGCAGCGCCCATCACCGGACCATGCAAGATCGCTCGGTCTGGCTGCCCTTTATCGCCTTCGGAATCGGCACCGAGGTGGGCTTTTCTTCCGCCGGCGCCGGCGCGCTCGGCGGCGTGGCCCTCCTGAATCTCACCCCGCTGGCTCCTGCCCGCGTGGTCGGCACCGATGTTATGTTCGGCTTGGCTTGCTCCCTGGTGGGCGGCAGTTTCCACCTATTTGCCGGCCACTACCAGACTGGTATCCTGATCCACCTGATTACCGGCGGCATGGTGGGTGCCTTGATCGGCGCCAGCCTGCTATCGGTTCTGCCGGCTCGTCCCCTGCGTGTAGCCCTCTCCGCCTGGCTTACCTGCATGGGCGTCCAGCTTTGCTGGCAAGCCTTCGGAGCCTAAGCCAACCGATCCAGACCCCTTGTTCCGCAACATCATACAAGTGTGCTCATTAATACTTGACAAATGTGCGCGCATATTTTATTATTGTAACTGGATGAAGTTAAGTCAAACAATTTCAAGCAAGGAGCAAAACAACAACATGTCCGTCACCCATTCCGATCCCCTAGCCAACCTCCGGTTCTTTGAAGATGCCTTTAACCGTCTGCTCAGCGAGCCGCGCGCCAGCCGGCCCTGGTCCCCCGCGGTCGACATCTTTGAAACCGAGGACGAGCTCGTCCTCAAAGCGGATGTCCCCGAAGTCGAACTCAAGGACATCGACGTGCGCGTCGAAAATCAGACCCTGACTCTCTCCGGCGAACGCAAGTTCGAAAAGGACGACAACAGCAAGGGTTTCCATCGCATCGAGCGCAGCTACGGCCAGTTCACCCGGAGCTTCACCCTTCCCTCCATCGTCGATTCGGAGAAGGTCGAGGCCAGCTATAAAAATGGCGTCCTGACCGTGAAGTTGCCCAAAAAGGCTGCCGCCAAACCGCGTCAGGTCAAGATCGAAGTCAAGCAGTAAGGCAGTTGCATCTAAATTGTTAGGATGGCGGCGGGGGCAAGAGGCTCCCGCCGCTTATTTGCGTTGAGCCGCGTTCATTCGCGGCTGATATCCTAAAGGAGCACCCGTGATCCGATTCGATAAGTTTACGCAGAAGGCCCAGGAGGCCCTGCAGCAGTCTCAAGAAGTGGCCGGCAAATCCGACGGGCAGGTGCTTTACCCGCTGCATTTGCTGGTAGCCCTCGCCCAGGAGCAGGAAGGCATCGTCCGCCCGGTGCTGGAAAAATGCGGTGTGCAGCCTGACGCCATCCTGGCTGAAGGCCAGCGCCAATTGCAAAACATTCCCAAAGTCAGCATGCCGCCTCAACCCGGCTTGTACGCTTCGCAGCCGCTCAACGAAGTGCTGGAGCGCGCCTTCGACGAGGCCAGCCGGTTTAAAGATGAGTTCGTTTCTACGGAACATCTGTTGCTGGCCATCTCCGCCCAGAAGCGCGACCCGGCCGCGCAACTGCTCGAACGCGCCGGCGCCACCCACGAAGCCATCCTGAAGGCGCTGGTTTCTATCCGAGGTACACAGCGTGTGACCGATCCTAATCCCGAAACCAAATACCAGGCGCTGGAGCGCTACGCCGTTGACCTGACCCGCTCCGCCCGCGACGGCAAGCTCGATCCGGTCATCGGCCGCGAAGACGAAATCCGGCGCGTCATGCAGGTTCTCAGCCGCCGCACCAAGAACAACCCCGTGCTCATCGGCGAACCCGGCGTGGGCAAGACCGCCATCGTGGAAGGGCTCGCCCAGCGCATTGTCAAAGGCGACGTCCCCGATCAGTTGCAGCACAAGAAACTGGTGGCGCTCGATCTGGGCTCCATGGTCGCCGGCACCAAGTTCCGCGGCGAGTTCGAAGACCGCCTGAAAGCCGTCCTGAAAGAAATCACCGAGTCGAGCGGCGAAATCATCTGCTTCATCGACGAGCTGCACACATTGGTGGGCGCAGGCTCCGCCGAAGGCGCCATCGACGCCGCCAATATGCTGAAGCCGGCCCTGGCACGCGGCGATCTGCGCTGCATCGGCGCCACCACGCTCTCCGAATACAAGCGCGTGGAAAAGGATGCCGCCCTGGCCCGCCGCTTCCAAACCGTCTACGTCGGCGAGCCCAGCGTGGACGATACCGTCGCCATCCTGCGCGGCCTGAAGGAAAAGTTTGAGATCCATCACGGCGTGCGCATCAAAGACGCGGCCATTGTTTCCGCCGCGCTGCTGTCGCACCGCTACATCACCGACCGCTTCCTGCCCGATAAGGCCATCGATCTGATCGACGAGGCGGGCGCCGCCCTGCGTCTGCAGATCGGCTCCATGCCCATCGAAATCGACGAGAAGGATCGCCGCATCACGCATCTGGAAATCGAGCGCCAGGCGCTGGGCCTGGAGCGCGACGCCGGCTCCAGGGAACGCCTGCGCCACGTGGAAAGCGAGCTCGAAAAATTGCGCGGCGAAGTGGCCGTCCTGAAAGAACGCTGGACCCGCGAGAAGACCGCCATTCAGCGCGTCCGCCAGCTTAAGGAAGAGCAGGAGCAACTGCGCAAAGACGAAGAGCAGGCCAGCCGCCAGGGCGATTGGGAAAAGGCCGCGCAGATCCGCTATGGCCGGCTCTCCCAAATTGAAAAGGACATTCAGGGCGCCGAGCACGATCTGGAAGCCGTGAAGGATTCCGCAATGCTGAAGGAAGAAATCGACGCCGAAGACATCGCCCGTATGGTGGCTAAGTCTACCGGCATCCCTGTCACCCGTATGCTGGAGGGCGAAGCGCAGAAGCTGGTGCAGATGCCCGAACGCCTTAAGGATCGCGTGGTCGGCCAGGACGAAGCCGTGCGTCTGGTCTCGAACGCCATCCTGCGCAACCGCGCCGGCCTCAGCGATCCCAACCGGCCCATCGGCAGTTTCATCTTCCTGGGTCCCACCGGCGTTGGCAAAACCGAGTTGGTGCGCGCCCTGGCCGCCTATCTCTTCGACGACGAAAAGTCCATGATCCGCGTGGACATGTCCGAATACATGGAGAAGCATTCGGTGGCCCGCATGATCGGCGCGCCTCCCGGATACGTGGGTTACGACGAAGGCGGACAGCTTACCGAACTGGTGCGCCGCCGGCCGTACTCCGTGGTGCTCTTCGATGAAATCGAGAAGGCGCATCCCGACGTGTTCAATTCGTTGCTGCAAATCCTCGACGACGGCCGCTTGACCGATGGCCAGGGCCGCACCGTGAGTTTCAAGAACACGGTCATCGTGATGACCTCCAACGTGGGGTCCAGCAGCATGCGCGAAGTGGGGCCCATCGGTTTCTCGGTGCATACCAAGACCTCCGCCAACGAAGCTACGCGTACGCGATTGCTGGATGCGCTGCGCAACACTTTTCGGCCGGAGTTCCTGAACCGCATCGACGACATCATCGTGTTCAACTCGCTCTCCCGCGAGCATCTCGCCATGATTATCGATATCCAATTGCAGCGTGTGGGCAAGCTGCTCAAAGACCGCGGTGTCCGCCTGGAACTGACCGTGGCCGCCCGCGAGTTACTCATTAAGGAAGGCTACGATCCGCAGTACGGAGCCAGGCCCATGCGGCGAGCTATCCAAAGGCTAATCCAAGATCCACTTGCCTTAAAGCTGCTAAATGGCGATTTCCAGGAAGGCGACACCATAGAAGTGGACGCCGACCCGGTCGCGAACGAGCTTCGCTTCCAGAAGCTAGTCCCAGTGGAGGCATGATGATGTGGCGCACGCACTCTTGCGTGCCGCGCCGGCACTCCTGCCGGCGCAAGAACTAACTTAAATGACGACCACAAACACCATCAAAACGGTCCTCCTCCTCGGCCTCCTAAGTGCCATGCTCCTCTTCGCCGGAGAAGCCATAGCCGGGCGCCAAGGCCTATACATGGGCCTTGGCCTGGCCGTGCTCATGAACTTCTCCGGCTACTTCTTCTCCGACCGCATCGCGCTGGCATCCTACAGCGCGCAGCCGGTTACCGAATCGGAGAACCCGGCAGTCTACCGCCGCGTTGCGCCTATCGTGCAAGGCCTGTGCCAGCGCATGGGCCTGCCGATGCCGCGCCTGTGGCTGATCCCCGAGGAGAGCCCCAACGCCTTCGCCACTGGACGCAACCCGCAGCACGCGTCGGTGGCTTTCACAGTGGGCATCCTGCGCCTGATGGACGACCGCGAGATCGAAGGTGTAGTGGCCCACGAACTGGGCCATGTACTGCATCGCGACATCCTGATCAGCTCCGTCGCCGCCACTATCGCCGCGGCCATCATGTTCATCTCCCGCATGGCCTTCTGGTTCGGCGGTTCCAGCGAGGACGACGACCGGGGCGGCGGCAACGCCATCGCCGGCCTGCTCATGATGATCCTGGGACCCATCGCCGCCATGCTGATCCAGATGGCTATCTCCCGCTCGCGCGAATACTCCGCCGACGAAGCTTCGGCTAAGTACACGGGCACGCCTTACGAGCTAATCTCGGCGCTGGGCAAGTTAGAGACTTACTCCAAGCGCATCCCGATGGAAGCTAACCCCTCCACCGCGCACTTATTCATCATCAAGCCATTCACCGGCCAATGGTTCGCTCAGATCTTTTCCACCCACCCCTCGACGGAAGACCGCATCAAGCGCCTGCAGCAGATGCGGTAGCGGCTTTTAATTGGACACAAGCGAGCTCGCACCGCGCGGCCGGGGCAAGTCACGTTGTGCTGAATTATTGCGATGTTAGAACCGGGCAAGGCAGTCAGGATGGCAAGTACCCTGCCCACATGTGCTCCGGTATCGCCAATCATATCGTCAGACCGGGCTCTCGCGCGCCGCGAATTCGGCGATAGGCAGGGACCACCGCCCACCGCCCCGGTCAATCGCCCGGATCGCTGGCCTTCGTGCGGTATTATCGGAGAGGGGCAATATGAGTCTCGAAGAAGCCATCCTGGACAAGGTCCGCCGCCTTCCGGCGTCGAAGCAGGAGGAAGTATTGCGCTTCGCGGATGGCTTGCAGCGCAGCGCTGCGGCAAGAAAGGTCCCGTCCGGTGATCGCACCAAGGAGATGAAGTGGATTGACGAACACCGCGCCGCGTACGCGGATCAGTGGGTTGCGGTTGAGGGCGACCGCTTAGTCGCCGCCGGTGGCGACGCCTCGAAGGTCTTTTCAGCCGCCAAAGCCGAGGGTATCCGGAGTCCCTTTGTCGTGCACGTCCTTCCGGAAGATCCGCTTCCATTTATTCCGGGCTGGTGAGAATGCCGGTTTCGCTAAGGCTTCGATACATCCCATCGTTACGTTGAGGGCCGCCGATGGAATCAACGTCCCGATTACGCTTTCGATTGGAGGACAAACAGTCGGGCTGATAGCAAAACTGGATACGGGCGCCGCAAATTGCAACTTCGAGCGCAAGTACGCTGAGATTCTCGGCCTGGAAATCGAATCCGGCCCGCTCCAGCGTTTTCGCACTGTCGCTGGATCGTTTGCCGCCTATCGACACGAGGTCACAATGCAGACGTTCGGCATCGAGTTTTCGGCGGCGGTCTTTTTCGCGCAGGACGCCGCATTTAGCAGAAACTTCCTGGGCCGCTCTGGCTGGCTTGACCGGCTTCGCATCGGTATTATCGATTACGACCGGACGCTCTTTCTGGGCCCGTATTAATCCTCCAACTGCCCGAACTTTCAAAACCGCTGCTTATTGCGTTTTAGAGCAGGCCAATCCGATTTCTCGGCGATCCTTTCTTGCGCGGCGCGGATTTGGGAGCGGCGACCTCCTGAGATGGATCGGTTGCAATCGCTAAGCCGGCGCGCCCGCGATTCAGCGCCAGCAGGCTCGCCAAGACTTTAGCAGTTCACTGCGAAGACAGTCGATACTGCTTTCAGTGCGCGGCTCAACCCGGGCCTAATTCTCTTGAAGCGCCACCAGGTTGCGTCAAGCTTATCGTTATTCCTGGTCTATTTCACTTGTTTCCCAACGGCGGCGCTCGGCCGCCATGCAAACGTACGTTGGGGAAACGAACGACCCAATTAGCGTGAACACAAATTGTCCACTTCGACTAGCGAATCGACGCTTTAATTATGCCGACCCGCTCCGCCAGTCTTCCTCGCTCGACTGGGACCAGTTCGAAACCGAAGTGCCGGTAGGTCTCTTCGTGGATTTTCTCAAAGCGCAGCGTATCCTCAAGGCTGATTCGCCGCGCTTCGGTCGGCGTGATGAAGCCTAGGTGGCGAATGAAGAAAACCCGGCCTTGGTAGATCGCTTCGTTTTGGATGCGCTCCAATTCGCTGGCAAGAAAGGGAGAGAAAGGGTACCCAAGGTGGACTGCCAACGCCGCGGTACAGACCACGCAACGGTCGTGAAACTGAACCTCATCCGGTTGAGAAGACGCTCGAATCTGACGGTCCCTTTGCAGATGAGCGATTGCATCAATGAACGACGGATGTCTCCAGGGTTCAAGTGTTCCCTGCGCATGCGCGGCAGCGATGATGTCAGTAGCCGCCTCTTCGACTACGCTGAACCCATCGAGTTCTAACTGACGGACGATCGCTGTCTTCCCTGCACCCGGCGCGCCGGTGATGATGAACCTTCTCATGTGGTTTCCTTATCCCCGCCGGTTCTGCCACCACGTATTCAGCAGCGTCGCGGACAGAATCAAAACTCCGCCCGCAATCGAGTTCGCCGCGGGCCGCTCGCCTTGGACCAGCCACACCCATACCGGATTCAAGGCGGGTTCCAGCAACAGCACAGTGGTGGCCTCAAAGGCCGGCACATGCCGGATGGCGCGGGTCACAAACAGGTAGGCTAAACCGATCTGAAAGACCCCCAGATAGAAGAGCACCGCCAGGTTCACCCATCCGGCGTGCGGCGGGGGTAGCGCTTTGGGCAGAGTCACCAGGCACGCCAGCAGGTTCCCGAGCACCACGGTGGCGGTGGCGGCATTCCCCGCGCCCGTGCGCCGCCCGAGCCAGCGCAGTCCCGACACCGTAAGCGCCCAGGTGAGCCCGGACATAGCCCCCAACAGATTGCCTGTCCGCGGATCGGGAGCCGTGGCTACCGCCGGCTGCGCCGAACCGAAACACAGAAACATACCCGAGGCTACCGCCACCAGAAACAACAGATCGGAGCGGCTCAGCGGCTCCTTCAGCAGCAGGGGACCGATCAGCAACAGGTACAAAGGCGCCGTGGATTGCAGGAATATGGCGTTCGCCGAGGTGGTCAGCTTGGTCGCCAGTGTGAACGCGACCAGCGTGGCGGCGTAGGCGGCGGCTACCGGCAACAGCGCCCAGCGCCAGTTGCGGCGTCCATCGGGCACGAAAATGGCCAGCGAAAGCGCGGCGATGCCCGACCGGAAGCTGGCGATTTGCCAGGGCGTCATGGATATGGCTTTAATAGCCGCGCCGCCCGTCGAAAACAGGAAGGCGGCCGCCATCAACAGCAGCCAATTAGTCGCGCGCGATTGTGGCACCGGTTCTATCCAGAGTATCAGGCTATACAAAAGCGCCTGCTACGGCGTATCCTAAGAGGCTAGAGGATCGTCATTGCGAACCATCTCCAAGAAGACGAAATACGCCCTGGAAGCGCTGTATTCACTGAGCCGGCATTACGGCGAGGGTCCCATCCTGGTCCACTCCGTGGCGACGGAGGAGTCCATTCCGCTCAAATTCCTGCAGGCCATTCTTTTGGAGTTGCGGAACCGCGGCGTGGTGATGAGCAAGAAAGGCCGCGCGGGTGGCTATGAGTTGAGCCGGCCGCCGGAGGATATCACGGTGGGGACGGTCATCCGCATGATCGAAGGGCCGCTGGCGCCGCTGCCGTGCGCGCGCGAGACCAACTATCGCCGCTGCGACGAGTGCAAGGATGAAAACACCTGCGGGACGCGCATCGTCATGCGGCGGGTGCGGGACGCCGTGGCGCACATTCTGGACAGCACCACCCTGGCGGACGTGATTCGGGAAGTGGATAAAGCCAAGAACGGGGAAGCACACGGCCCCGCGGTGACCTTCAACATTTGAGAGGGAGCAGTCTCTCCGCAATCACCACGTCGCGCCACACGCCGTCGAGTTGCGCGTGTTTTTCGTAAATTCCTACTTCGCGAAAGCTGAGCGATGCCACCAGGCGGCGGCTGGCAGCGTTCTCCACAAATATGCGCGAAACCAGTTTCCAGAAACCGGCTGACTCGGCGGCGGCGATCAGGGCTTGGAGCGCCAGCTTGCCGGCACCCCGTCCGCGGAACGCGCGGTCCACGTAAACCGAGGCCTCCGCGATGCCCGCGTAGCAGGCCCGCGGCCGGTAGGGGAAGGTCGCCGCGAATGCCACCACCACGCTCTCGTTCTCGACGGCCACTATCGGGTGCATGCCGTCGAACCATGCCCGGATATCGCTTTCTCTGCGCGGCCGGGTCTCGAAAGTGGCGGTACGGTCTGCGATGCCCTGGTTATAAATGCGCACGATTTGGCCGGCATCCTCGGGCGAGGCATGGCGCGCGTGCATGGTTCCTGTTCACACCTCTTCTTGATAGGATAACAAGGCACCTAAGCCCCCCGTGCCCTCTCCCTGGTTTAGAATGTGAAATGTGATTGGGATGACTATCTCCTCTTTTCCCAACAAGCGCAATGCCATATACTTTTTATGCACCGTGGGGCGGGCAATCATGCCCGCAGCCGGCTTTGGCCGCCTGAAAAGGCGGCTGCGGCCATGATTGGCCGCCCCACGGTGAACTCAGCATCGTGACATAGCGCTCTCAAGCGCGCCGGGCGAAGCCCGGCTCCTCACAAGCTATAATCAGACTTCGTAATCTTTTGGGAGGAACATCATGCCCGCAATCGGTCAAGATCAGAAGATCTGGAAAGCTCTGGATGGGTTCCGCATCGAATTGCCTTCCTGGGGCTTCGCCAACACCGGCACGCGCTTTGGGAAGTTCCAGCAGCCCGCCGCCGCGACCACCACCGGGGAAAAACTAAGCGACGCCGGCCAGGTGCATCGCTTCACTGGATGCTGCCCCACAGTGGCCGTGCACGTCCTCTGGGATTTTCCGGACGGCAAGTTCAGCGTGCCCGAAGTCATGCTGATGGCGGAGCGTTACTCGGTCAAGATCGGCGCCATCAATCCCAATGTCTTCCAGGACCAGATCTACAAGCACGGCTCGCTAGGCAACCCCGATCCGGCCATTCGCCAGGCCGCCTTGCAACACATTCTCGACTGCATCGAAATCGCCAGCGCCACCGGCAGCCGCGACATCTCGCTTTGGTTCGCGGATGGCTCCAGCTATCCCGGCACGGCCAATATCCGGCATCGCCGCCGCTGGTTCGAAGAGGGCCTGGTGGAAGCGCACCGCAATCTGGAGCCCAACCAGCGGCTGCTGGTGGAGTACAAGCCCTTCGAGCCCGCCTTCTATCACACGGACATCGCCGATTGGGGCATGTCGTTGCTGATGGCCCGCAATGCCGGTCCGCAGGCCAAAGTGTTGGTGGATACCGGGCATCACTACCAGGCCCAGAACATCGAACAGATCGTGGCCTGGCTGCTTTCCGAGAACATGCTGGGCGGCTTCCATTTCAACGACCGCCGTTACGCCGACGACGATCTCACGCTGGGTTCCATCGATCCTTATCAGATTTTCCGCATCTTCCACGAGATCGCCCTGTTCGAATGGGAGACAGGACGGCGCGCCGAAATCGCCTACATGGTGGATCAGAGTCACAACCTGAAAGACAAGATCGAGGAAATGATCCAGACCGCCGTGACCGCGCAGGAACTCTACGCTAAGGCCGCCCTGGTGGATCACGAAGCGCTGGCGCGCCATCAGAGTAAGTCGGCCTTGGTGGACGCCGAGGAGTGCCTGAAGGAAGCTTTCGCCACCGATGTACGTCCGGCCATCCGCGAATGGCGCAAAGCCAACAGCGTCCCCGCCGAGCCGCTGAGAGCTTACCGCGAAAGCGGCTACCAGGAGCGCGCCGCGCGGGAGCGAGCCGCTAAGAACGCCGCCGCGGTAACCAGCTATGCGTAAGATGTCGCTCTTATCCGTGTTCATCTGTGTTCATCCTTGGCTCATTGCACTGAACGCAGCCAACCCGGACCTGCTGACGCATGCCTGGACCGCCCATTGGATCTCGGCCGCCGACTCCTCGCCGTTCGACTACGGCGTCTATCATTTCCGGCGCACGTTCGATCTGCCCGCTGCGCCATCCGCCTTCCTCATTCATGTTACTGCCGATAACCGGTACAAGCTCTACGTCAACGGCGAGTTAGTCAGCCTCGGCCCGGCGCGCGGCGATCTGCAGCATTGGCGGTATGAGTCGGTGGATATTGCGTCGCATTTGAGGGCCGGCAAGAATGTGTTGGCCGCGGTTGTCTGGAATTTCGGCGAGCAGGCCCCCGAAGCGCAGATCACTAATCGGACCGGGCTGCTCGTGCAGGGCGATGGCCCCACCGAGCGCATGGTGGATACCGGCAAGCAATGGAAGGGCGTCCGCGACGCGGCTTATGCGCCCGCACCGCGCGAGCCCGAGATGTCGCGCTTCTATTACGTGACCGGTCCCGGCGATCTTGTGGATGCGAAGCTTTATCCCTGGGGCTGGGAGCAGCCCGCGTTCGACGACTCCGCATGGCCGTCCGCCGCCGTGGGCAGCGCCGGTGCGCCGCGCGATTCGCAGGATGGCCCCAATCGCTGGATGCTCGTGCCGCGCTCCATCCCGCCCATGGAATTGAAGCCGCAACCCATCACCGTACTGCGGTCGGGCAGTAACTCACATGAGATTCCGCCGCACACTAAGTCCACTTTCTTGTACGATCAGACCTTTCTCACCACCGGTTATCCGCAACTAACCGTGAGCGGAGGCAAAGGCGCGAAAATCGATGTAGGATATGCCGAGTCACTCTGGCTTCCCGGCTTCCGCGACAAAGGCAACCGCAACGAAATCGAAGGCAAGCAATTCATCGGCACGCGCGACACCCTCATCACCGATGGCGGTCCGAAGCGGCATTTCGAGCCGCTCTGGTGGCGCACCTGGCGCTATCTGCGGCTGACTATTGAAACACAGGATCAGCCGCTCACCATCGACGATCTCCACGGCGTCTACACCGGCTATCCGTTCGAACGCAAAGCCCGCTTCGACGCCGGCTCCGCAGAGATCCAGAAGATCCTCGACGTGGGCTGGCGCACCGCCCGCCTCTGCGCCCACGAAACCTACATGGATTGCCCCTACTACGAGCAGTTGCAGTATGCCGGCGACACGCGCGTACAAGCCCTGGTCTCGCTCTACATGACGGGCGACGGCCGCCTGATGCGCAACGCCATCGAACTGCTGGATTCCTCGCGCACCGCCGAAGGCGCCACCTATAGCCGCGCGCCATCCCGCCTGCAGCAATACATCCCGCCGTTTTCTCTTTGGTGGATCGGCATGCTGCACGATTATTGGATGTACCAGGACGACCCGGCCTTGGTCGCACGCATGCTGCCGGGGGTGCGCGCCGTGCTTTCGTTCTTCGCCGCCCGCCAGCATGCCGATGGTTCGCTCGGCCGCCTGCCCTGGTGGAACTTCGTGGATTGGACCAAAGAGTGGGATGGCGGCGTGCCGCCGGCGCTCGCCGATGGGCATTCCGCGCCGCTCGATTTGCAACTGCTGCTCGCCTATCAATGGGCCGCGGAGATGGAAGCGGTGCTGGGGAACAAGGCGCTCGCAGAAGACGATCGCCAAACCGCCGCGCGCATGCGCGATTCCGTGCGCAGCTTGTATTGGGATGCCGGCCGCACCCTGTTTGCCGATACTCCCGGCAAGCGCGCCTTCTCGCAGCAGGCCAATGCGCTGGCCGTGCTCGCGGGCGTCAGCGAGGGCGACGAGGCGCATCGCCTGATCGACCGCGCCGCGGACGACCAGAGTCTCGTGCAATGCTCCATCTACTTCCGCCACTATCTGCACTCCGCTATGAACAAGGCGGCCGCGGGCGATCGTTACCTCGACATGCTGGGCACTTGGCGCACCATGCTCGACCGCGGCCTGACCACCTGGGCCGAGACCGCCGATCCCACGCGCTCCGACTGCCACGCTTGGGGCGCCAGCCCGAATTACGAACTGTTCCGCACCGTGCTGGGTATCGATTCCGCGGCCCCTGGATTCGCGCGCGTTACGATCCGCCCATTTTTGGGCAAGCTGACACATGTGAGTGGCGCCATTCCGCATCCCAAGGGTGAGATCGCCGTCACTCTCACGCTCACAAACGGTAAACTGGAAGTCGGCGTAACCCTGCCCGCCGGCGTGGACGGCCAGTTCGAGTGGCACGGGCAAACCCGGGACCTGCATCCCGGCGAAAACCATTTGACGCTATGAACCTAATCGTAGGAGCTACAGGCCTGGTGGGCGGCGAGATCTGCCGCCGCCTGGCCACCGAAAAGAAGCCGGTCCGCGCGCTGGTGCGGCCGACTGGCGACGCCTCCCGCATCGAGGAATTGCGCACCGCCGGCGCCGAACTGGTCGCGGGCGACTTGAAAGATCCCGCCTCGATTGAAGCGGCTTGCGCGGGCGCGACGGCGGTCCTCTCGACGGCATCCTCCACGCTTTCGCGCCAACCGGGCGACACCATCGACGGTGTGGACCGCCTCGGCCAACTTCAGCTTGTGGAAGCCGCCAAGTCCGCTGGCGTAAAACATTTCGTGTATATTTCGGTTTCGCCCATGGCCGTGGATTTCGCCTTGCAGCGCGCCAAGCGCGAAGTGGAGCAGGCGGTCATTGCCAGCGGCATGACCTACACCATTCTGCGACCGACGTTCTTCATGGAGATCTGGCTCAGCAAGGTGCTGGGCTTTGACCTGGCGGAGCGCAAGGTCCGCATTTATGGCACGGGCGAGAATCCCATAAGTTGGATCTCATTTCCCAACGTCGCGGAGTTTGCCGTGCGGTCGCTCGAAACGCCCGCGGCGCGCAATGCCACCTTCACGCTGGGCGGCCCGGAGGCGCTGGCGCCGCTGGAGGTCGTGCGCATCTTCGAGGAACTCAGCGGCCGGCACTTCACCACGGAATGCGTGATGGAATCCGTCTTGCGCCTGGGCAAGGACTCCGCGCGCCGGGCGCTGGACGAGGCCTTCGCGGCGCTCTCGCTGGCCTATGCACACGGCGACGCCATCGACATGCGCGCCGTTTTGGAAATCATGCCGGTGCGGCTGGTCAGCGTCCGGGAGTATGCGAAGTGGTTGCTGAACGAGGCGGCCGGCGGTTAGCGGCGCCGCCCAGCAGGTTCACCACCACGTAGGCGGCCACAATACCCGCCACCAGCGCGCCGCCGACTATACGGAACAGGTTCGATTCTTTCTTCGGTTCCAGGCGAATCCCCACCACGGGCGCGAGCCCTTCGCGCCGCGCCGGCATTGGTGGATGGGCAGGCCCGCCCACCGCGATGGGCATCTCGATCACGCGGCGCTGATACGGCCACACGGCGCCCTCCCGGTACTCGAGTTCCCTCAAGAGGCCGACGATCACCATGGGGTCTTCGATGCTCGCGATTTCGCCCAGGAAGCGGCGCGGAATCCAGATCTCCTGGCCGGTGCGCGAGTTGACCACCAGCACATCGGACCAGGTGGCTTTGCGGTATTGCCACTGGTTGTGCTCGATGTTCAGGATGGCCGGGTAAAACGAAAACGGCCGGTTGCGGAGAGCTTCCAGCGGCGGAGGAATGACGAGCGACGACATGACTCGAATTCTTATGGTAGCATTGGCCCGTTCCTGGTGTATGATTAAGGAGGGCCTGCGGACCGGTTTCCCGATCCGCAGGTTTTTACTGCACTTCGGCTACTTCCGCGTTATGCGGATGGTAACCGTGATGGCGATCGCAATCGTGACGGTCAGCGTGATAGTAATCATGCGCTGCCTCCTTTCCGCCCAAACGTGAAATTGGCCGGCCCGGCAGCCAACCGGGCCGGTCGGCGTTTGGGACGCCAAGAACGCCCCAGCCTCCACATCCAGCGGAAATCCAAGTAATCGTTGCCATCGGCCGCTTCTGGTGTATCATTAAAGAGGAGCTGCGGACCGGTTTTCCGATCCGCGGGTTTCCTGTTACTTCGGCTACTTCCGCTTCACGCGGATGGTAACCGTGATCGCGATAGCTAGCGCGATCGTAACGGTCAACGTGATGGTGAGCATCAGTTGCCTCCTTTCCGCCCAAACGTAGAATTGGCCGGCCCGGTTGCTACCCGGGCCGGTCGGCGTTTGGGACGCCGAAAACGCCCCGGCCTCTACATTCAGCGGAATTCCAAGTAGTCGTTGTCATCGACCGATTCTGGTGTATCATTAAGGAGGGCCTGCGGACCGGTTTCCGGCCCGCAGGTTTTGCTGCACTTCGGCTACTTCCGCTTCACGCGGATGGTAACCGTGATCGCGATAGCGAGCGCGATCGTGACGGTCAGCGTTAGAGTAAACATACGCTGCCTCCTTTCCGCCCAAACGTAGAATTGGCCGGCCCGGTTGCTACCCGGGCCGGCCGGCGTTTGGGACGCCAAAAACGCCCCGGCCTCTACATTCAGCGGAATTCCAATTGAGATAGTGGGGAGAGTGGCGAATCGTCGCGCGCTTTTTCCGAAATCGACGATGCGGATATCGAAGCGCTGCCTGCTCTGGAAAATTACAGCACGCGGAATGGCAGATTGCTCGAAAGGGTGCCCGTGGGAGTAAATACCTGGATTTTTCCGGTGCTCGCGCCGGCGGGGACAGTTGCAGTGATAAGGGAACTGGAAACCACAGCGAAGACAGCGGCAGTGACCGATACCGGGCCGGGTATCGCGGCGCAGATAGCGTACAGAGTGTTCGAACCCTTCTTCACGACCAAAGAAGTTGGCAAGGGGACGGGATTAGGGTTGGCGGTGGTTCACGGTGCGGTGGCCAATTGCGGAGGGAGCGTCAGCTTCGAGAGCACACCTGGAAAGGGACTTCGTTCTATGTCTACCTGCCGCGGGTGACGGCCGCGGCAGGAGAGGCGGATACCGCTTTGGGGCCCGTCGCGGGCGGCGCCGAGCGTATTCTGTTCGTCGACGATGAAGAAGATATCGTCAAACTGGAAACGCGCCTACTGCGGGATCTGGGCGACGGCTTGGTATCGAGGACCAGCAGCCTGGCGGCGCTGCAGGTGTTCAGCGCCGATCCGCACGCGTTCGATCTGGTGATTTCCGACTTCACCATGCCCAAGATGACGGGCGGAGAACTGATTGGCAAGGTGCGTGAGCTGCGGCCGGCGATTCCGGCGATCCTGATTTCGGGGTTTCACGATGCGACGGTTTATGCGGAGCGGTCGGCGGAGGTGCCGCCGATGGAGTGTGTGAAGAAGCCTTTCTCACGCGCGGAATTGGCGCAGGCGATCCGGCGGGCGCTCGACCGGCGTGCGGCGGTTGCACGCGAACTCGACGTGAGTTAGCCGGTTCACAGCCGGCTGCGGGCAGAATTGCCCGCCCCACGTTGAAATCTCGAGACGTGAAACAATGATCGGGAGATGCCCACCATATGGACTGTCGCATTTGCAGAAGGATTCTCGACGCTGGCCGTGGAGGTGATCGCGATTCGCTTGGCCATACCGGTGGTTGGATCGAGTATGACACTTACCGGTGTGATGCTCGGGGTGGTGCTGTTCGCGCTGAGCGCAGGATATTGGCACGGCGGGGTATTGTCCGCCAGGTGGGAGAGCTCGCGGACGCGAGCCGCGCTGGCCCGCAATCTGCTGCTTAGCGGCGCCATTTATGCGGCGCTCTCATTTCCGGCCGAGGCGTTTCTGCTGGGGAAGCTCCTGGATGCAGGGTTGAGCCTGGCGCTGGGGATCGGCGTGGCGGCTACGGCGCTGTTCGCCGCGCCTGTGTATCTGGTGGCGCAGACGGTGCCGCTCTTGGCCGAGCTCACCAATACGGAAGGCAAGGCCGGCAAGGCTTCCGGTAAAGTCCTCTTCTACTCCACCCTCGGTTCGGTGGCGGGAGGCATCGTGACTCCCATCTTCCTTTTTCCGCATCTTGGAGTGCGCGGTTCGACCTATGTGATCTGCGGGTTGCTGGTGGGCGCTTCCGCGTTGATGGCCGCGGGCTGGACGGGCCGCTGGAAAATCCTTGGCGCGGGCGCCCTGGTTCTGGCCGCGGTACACTTTACCGGCGTGGCGGCCAAGCCGTCCAACGAGCAGTTTTCCTACGACAGCGCGCACCAGAATATTCGCATCGTGGTGGAGCCGGGCGCCGCGGGGCGGCTGGAAAGAGTGATGTATCTGAACGGTGGACGCGCTTCGGGCATTTTCTGCGACACCGGCCAGAGCTCATTTGAATATGTCCGCGAGGCGGACCGGGAGCTGACGGCCGCCGGCAGCGCATATGTGCTGGCCATTGGAGCGGCAGGCTTCACGTTCCCGCGGGATGCGGCGGCCTTGGATTTCGTCAAGCAGGTGGATGCGGTGGATGTGGATCCGGCGGTGCGCGCGATCGCGGAGCGCCAGTTTCTGCGGCAGCCCCTGCCGGCCAAGATCCGGTTTTTTCCGCTCTCCGCGCGCTACGCGTTGCGGCGATTCCGGCAACAGGGTTCGCGATACGGCTTCGCTTTGCTGGACGCCTACAGCGGCAGAGGCGTACCGGATGAACTGCTGACTGTCGATTTCTTTGGCGATGTGCAGGCGGTGGCGGAGCGCGCGGCTGTCAACCTTATTCTGGATCGTGCGGCTGAGTCGGAGTTTGCCAGCAACGTGCTGGCATCTTTCCGAAAAGTGTTCGGACGGGTTTGGTTGAAAGATGTGAAACCGGGCGATGAAGAGACGACTAATTACCTGATGACTAACTGGGGGGTTCCGGGAGCCGTGGAGTGGACTGGCAAGGGGCGGATTTATACCGACGACCGGAATACGGCTGACCGGGACCATGTGGAGATGCTGTGGGGTAGCGGGGAGTGAGGTTGGGGGGCGGACTACGCCCGGCGCTGGAGTTTCTACTTATCCCGCCAATTTTTCACTCCGCTCAGCACCTAACTATCTGTAAAGCTTGACGTTGGGGGCTCCTTCGAAGTCGCTTACGCTCACTTTCTCACTGCGGTCAAAATTGGCCGGTTTAGATTAGAGATACATTTCACCGTAGGGCGGGCAATCATGCCCGCAGCCGGCTTTAAGCCGGCCATTCCGCGAGCGAAGCTCGCGGGTACGCCGGGCTACGCCAGCGCGAAGAAAAGATGGCGGCCTGGGAGGCCGCTTGCAGGCTGGGAGCCCAATGTCACGTAGTTTTCGCAAGGATGACATTCTGCATAAATAGTGGGGCGGGCCCTCGGCCTGCGGCGGCCTCCCAGGCCGCCATCTCCTCTTCTTGCAGATCTCAATTTCCGGGCAAGAAGCGGGTCCAGGGGACCCGCGCAGGCCAAGGGCCTGCCCCACTATTTATGCAGACCCATCGACGGCTCTAACGTAAGTGACATTGGGCTGGGAGCCTGCCCCACTTATTTATGCATGCCGCGAAAATGGCGCAGCGCCTCTTCGGTACCGTGTTCGTAGGCGTCGATCAGGTTATCCCAGCGGGCGTTGGCTTCGTCGTCGATTGGGCGGCGGGTGGGGTCGGCGTCGAACCAGGCGAGGGTCTGGCGGATGCCCTGGGTGAACGGCACGGTCGCGCAGTAGTCCGGAACGAAGCGCTTGATTTTGGTGTTATCGAAGACCACGCTGACGGCTTTGTCGCCCAATAGTCCGCCGCGGGCCTCGGGGACACAGGCCGCGATGAAGTCGCTGGCCATGTGCACCAGGCGGGGCTCTGCACCGGCGGCCTCGGCCGTCAGGCGATACCACTGGTCCCAGCACATCACTTCGTCGCTGGTGATGTGAAAGGCGTGCCCGATGGCCTGCTCGCGCGCCAGCAGGCCCACCAGTCCTTTGGCGAAATCGGTGTTATGAGTGACGACCCAGAGTGACGAGCCATCTCCGGGAACGATCACCTTCTTTCCGCGGCGCATGCGATCCACCGCCGTGTAGGACTTGGCCCAACTATTGATGGCGAGGACGATCTGCGTTTCGCCATAGGTCAGCGACGGGCGCACGATGGTAATGGGGAAGTCCTCTTCGCGGTAGGCGCGCATGAGGCGATCTTCGCAGGCGATCTTCTGTTGCGAGTACTCCCAGTACGGGTTGACCAGCGGCGTGGACTCGGTGATCAGATAGCCGGTGGCAGGCTTCTGGTATGCGCTGGCGGAACTGATGAAGATGTAGTGGCGCGTGCGGCCGCGGAACAGCGCGATGTCGCGTTCCACGTGCGCGGGCTCAAAGGCGATCCAATCGACTACGGCGTCGAAGGAAGCGCCGGCGAGTGCGCGGGATACCGCAGCCGTATCTTCGATGTCCGCGACCAGCGTATTTGCTCCGGCCGGCGGACGGGCTGAGTGACTGCCGCGGTTGAGGAGCGTCACTTCGATCCCGCGCTCGATCGCGAGGCGCGTACACGCCGTGCTGATGATGCCGGTTCCGCCGATGAAGAGAACTTTCATGAGTCAGTTGTAACAGATTGGAAGGATCCGTGCGGCGCCCCTGTCCCTTTATGGCGCCGGATACCGCTTATATCAACGCAGGTTGAGACGAGGACAATCATGAAACCACTCGACAGAGGATATGACATCCTGGAACGCGCCCATCGTGAACTTACGGAGGACATCAACGACGGCACACTGAACCGGTTGCGCTGCGAACTGCTGGACTACCGGCGCGCGGCCGGCGACGAATGGAGCGAGTTTGCCAAATCGCATTTTCCGCGGCATCCGCTGTGCGGTTTGCTGCACGAATCTCCATTTGCCCGCCGTTCCTACGCACGGCCGCGCGGATACGCAGGCGACGCAGTTACCCTCGATTACATCTACGGTCATATCCCGGTGGACGACGCCTCGCACGTAGGGCAAGCGGTCTATGACTGGGAGGATCGCACGGCCAACTCGCGTAGCGTGCGGGCGCGGCGCGAGCTGGTGGCCAGCCGGGTGAGATTGCGCGCACCAGGCCGCTGCCCCGCATCCTGTCGGTGGCTTGCGGCCACTTGCGGGAAGCGTG
>Ga0302325_10011368_pt1 | contig 19189 bp, 18 predicted proteins | sample Palsa_T0_2_FD_201948 | JGI IMG/M metagenome (GOLD analysis project Ga0302325, IMG submission 201948) | Peat permafrost microbial communities from Stordalen Mire near Abisko, Sweden - Palsa_T0_2 | ecosystem: Environmental > Terrestrial > Soil > Palsa > Peat permafrost | place: Sweden: Abisko...
GCCACTGAGCGGCTTGAGTATCGTCACCGCCGGCGCCCCGGGGCGAAGATTCGTCGGCTTGCCCATGAAGCGGCCCAGGAGCACGGCCGCGAGGGTCGTAAGAAGGCCGCCCGCAAGCGAGAGCGCGCAGAGCGTCCAGCCGATGGCGGCGATCACGGCCAAGGAAAACCTCGCGACCATTCGACTGTGGGCCGGCTAGCCGAATCGGCCCCTGCGGTTTGCCACATATCCAGGCGTGGCCGCAGTCGCCGACGCAAAATTGACCAATAGATGATATCGGTGCGCCGGCGAGGCCGTGTGACTATCGCCAAGTGTCCGGAATCACCTCGGACGGGTTCCCTCGGAGCGCCACGATGAAGGTCATTCTCGCCCAGCCCCGAGGCTTCTGCGCCGGCGTCGTGCGCGCCATCGACATAGTCGAGCGGGCGATCGAGAAGTATCAGGCGCCGATCTACGTTCGCCACGAGATCGTGCATAACCGCCACGTGGTCGAAAGCCTCAAGCGCAAAGGGGCGATCTTCGTCGAGGAACTGGACGAGGTTCCCGACGGGGCTCACACGGTCTTCAGCGCCCACGGCGTATCCAAATCCGTCAAACAGGCGGCGGTGGCGCGCGGCCTGCCGGTGCTGGACGCCACCTGCCCGCTGGTTTCGAAGGTCCACAACCAGGCCAAGCGCTACGTCCGTCAGGGCCGGGCGATGGTCCTCATCGGTCACGCCGGCCATCCCGAAGTGGAGGGGACTATCGGTCAGATCGATGGGCCGGTATGGCTGGTCTCGACCGAGGCCGATGTGGCGGCGCTCGACATCGCCGCCGACGCGCCTCTCGCTTATGTCACCCAGACCACCCTTAGCGTCGACGACACGAAAGGCGTCATCGCCTCGCTGAAGGCGCGGTTCACAGATATCGTCGGCCCCGACACCGCGGACATCTGCTACGCCACCCAGCACCGGCAGACGGCGGTGCGCGACATGTGCACGATGGCGCAGGTGATCCTGGTGGTCGGCGCGAAGAACAGCTCGAACTCCAACCGGCTATGCGAGATCGGCAAGGAGGGCGGCATACCGAGCTATCTGATCGACGACGCTTCGGCGCTCGATCCCGCCTGGGTCATCGGAAAGGATGTCGTTGGCCTGACCGCGGGGGCGTCGGCGCCTGAGAAGCTGATCGAGGAAGTGATCGAGGCGCTCAAGCAGCTAGGCCCGGTGCAGGTCGAGCCGATGAAAGGCGTTCAGGAGGATATTGAATTCCGCCTGCCCGCGGAGTTGAGAACGTGACCGCGGCCGCAATCTTGAAGGAGCTTTAGCTTGGGTCTTCCCGTAAGAGCGGTGGCGCGGATCGGCGCCTACATCGCCGCGCAACACCTGAAGGGCGCGAAGCGCTATCCGCTGGTGCTGATGCTCGAGCCGCTGTTCCGCTGCAATCTCGCCTGCGCCGGTTGCGGCAAGATCGACTATCCTGACGAGATCCTCAATCAGCGCCTCAGCTACGATCAATGCATGGCGGCGATTGACGAGTGTGGGGCGCCGGTCGTCTCCATCGCCGGGGGCGAGCCGCTGCTGCACCGCGACCTGCCGCGGATCGTCAGGGGCTTCCTTGATCGCGGCAAGTTTGTCATCGCCTGCACCAACGCCCTGCTCCTCACCAAGAAGATCGACCAATACAAGCCCCATCCGATGTTCACCTGGTCCATCCACCTGGACGGCGACAAGGCGATGCACGACGCCTCGGTGTGCATGGACGGTGTCTACGAGACCGCGGTGGCCGCGATCAGGCTCGCCAAGTCGCGGGGTTTCCGCGTCAGCATCAACTGCACGCTTTTTGCGGGCGCGGTTCCCGAAAGGGTGGCCGCGTTCCTCGACGAGATGAAGGCGATCGGCCTGGACGGCACGACGATCTCCCCGGGCTACGCCTACGAGCGGGCGCCCGATCAGGACCACTTCCTCAACCGCACCAAGACCAAGCAGCTCTTCCGTGACATTTTCGCGCTCGGACGCGGCGGCAAGGCGTGGTCGTTCACCCAGTCGACGATGTTCCTGGATTTCCTGGCCGGCAACCAGGCCTATCACTGCACGCCTTGGGGCAATCCGACCCGGACGGTGTTCGGCTGGCAGCGTCCCTGCTACCTGCTGGGCGAGGGTTACGCCAAGACCTTCACGGAATTGATGGAGGAGACCGACTGGGACGCCTATGGGGTCGGCAACTATGAGAAGTGCGCCGATTGCATGGTCCATTCCGGCTTCGAGGCGAGCGCGGTGATGGATACGATGAAGCGGCCCCTGACCGCGCTCGGCGTCACCCTGCGGGGCGTGCGGACGCAGGGTCCGATGGCGCCTGACATTCCAATCGACAAACAGCGGCCCGCCAAGTTCGTCTTCTCTGGCCACGTCGAGAACAAGTTGGCGGAAATACGGGCGCGGGCGCCGGCCTCGCGTCGCAAGGTCGTGACCGCGGAATAGCCGCTAGGCTAGACGACAGAGTTCCAGGCTCGCCTCAGGGCCCGGAACCCCGCCTCTGCTTCGAACGCCACGCGGATGAGCGCCGAAAGCTGCAACGGCTCGGCGGCGAGGCTTGCGAGGATGGCGCCAAGGTCGGGACGACCGTCGGGCTTCAGCCTTAGCTGCGCCGCCCTGGGCAACGCCCGATCCGCCCCGTCCGACACGGCCCGGAGAGCGGAGAATGGCAGGCCGTGGCGCTGCGCCAAGTCTGCGGCGATGTGGGATTCGGTATCAACCGCAGCCGCGTCGGTATCGGCCCGAAGAGCGATCTTGGACGCGACATCGACGACAAACGCGTCCGCGCCGGCGATCGTCGCGCGCCTCGCCATGGGGATGCGCGCCGCCAGCCGTTCGACCCACTCCGGATCCGCGTGATGAACTCGCCCTTCGCTCACGATCTGGGTTGCAATCAGGAGGTCACCTGGCCTCAAGGCAGGGTCAAGGCCCCCGCAAAGCCCGAAACTGAGCACGCCAGCGGCGGCCGGGTCGAAGGCGGCCTCGAGCCTAGTGGCAAGCAGCTCCGGCCGGCCGCCGCCCACCACGACCGCGCCTGCCTGGCTTCCGGCGATCTGAGCTTCGCGAGCCATGCCGACGACGATGATCAGACCGCCCGAGCCAGTCGAGCGCGGACGGCCTCGAGCCGCCTGCACCTACATGCCGAACGCGATGCGACGCGTGGCGCCACGCTTCAGGTTGCGGAAGCGCGCGAGCGCCCAGAGCGGGAAGATCGTCGAATAGCCGTGGTAGCGGAGGTAGAAGACGCGGGGGAAGCCGCCGCCGGTGTAGTGGTCCTCCTGCCATCCGCTGTTGGCGTCCTGCGCCTCGAGCAGCCAGGCGATTCCGTTTTCGACGGCTGGATGATCGACCAGGCCGGCGGCCATCAGTCCAAGGAGCGCCCAGGCGGTCTGGGAAGCCACGGAGGGGGCCGGTTCCCAACCCTTGTAGTCGAGCTTGTAGCTCTCGCAGCCTTCGCCCCAACCCCCGTCGACGTTCTGGATCGAGATCAGCCAGTCCGCCGACTTGCGAACGACCGGGGACCGCACGTCGACGCCGGCGACGGCGAACGCACAGAGCGCCGACCATGATCCGTAGATGTAGTTGACGCCCCAGCGGCCGAACCAGCTGCCGTCCTCGCGCTGCTCGCGCTCGAGATAGCGAAGGGCGGCGCGCATCCGCGGCGAGGATGCGGTTTCGCCCAGTTGGGCGAACATGCTGGCGCACCTGGCGGCGACGTCGACCGTGGGAGGATCGAGCAGAGCGCCATGATCGGCAAAGGGGATGTTGTTCAGGTAGTGGAAGGTGTTGTCGGCGTCGAAGGCGGCCCAGCCGCCGTTGGCGCTCTGCAGCCCCTCGACCCATTCGCGGCCGCGGTCGATGGCGCAAGCGAAGGCGCCGGGGTCGGCGATGCCATGGCAGGCCCGGTCCATCGCCATGACGACGACGGCAGTGTCGTCGAGGTCAGGATAATGGTCGTTGCGGTACTGGAAGGCCCAGCCACCAGGGCGGACGCCAGGACGCTGAACGGCCCAGTCGCCGGCGACCCTCAGCACCTGGAGCGGTTGCAGCCAGCGAAGGCCCGCCACGGCCGCCCGATCGGCCGTCGGGCTTCCCGCCTCCAGCAGGGCGTGGCAGGCAAGCGCCGTATCCCAGACCGGCGACAGGCAGGGCTGGCAGTAGGCCTCGGCGTCCTTCACGACCAGGAGCTTGTCGAGGGCCTTTCGGGCGACGGCCCGGCGCGGATCCTCGGGCGGAACTCCCAGCGCGGCGTACATCATCACGGCGTTGGCCATGGCGGGGAAGATCGCCCCAAGTCCGTCGTCGCTGTTGAGCCGTTCATCGACGAAGGCGACGCTTTTCTCCATGGCCTTCGCCCGCAATGCTGGTGGGAAACGCGGCTCGGCGACGCGCAGGACCTTGTCGAGCAGGAAGAAGCCGCTCGACCACGGCTCCTTTTGGTGAGCGCCGCGGGGGAGGGTGCGTATCGACTTTGGCGGCTGGCAGAAAAGCTCGTCGATGCGGACCCTGCGCGGATTGCGCGCCCGCGGCCTGAGCGCGAGGAGGACCAGAAGCGGAACGATCACGGTCCGAGCCCAGTAGGAGATCTTGCTGAGGTGAATCGGGGACCAGCGCGGCAACAGGATGATCTCGACCGGCATCTTCGGGACCGCTCGCCAGGAGAGGACGCCGAAAAGCGCCAGCAGGATCCGGGTGAAGACATTGCATGCGCCTGCGCCCCCGTGGGCGAGCAGCGCGCCACGGGCGCGGATCATGTGGTCCGCAGTCGGCGAATCTCCGATCATTTTCAGGGCGAAGTAGGCCTTCACGGTAGCGCTGACATCGAAGCCGCCGGCGTGAAACAGCGCCCAGCCCCCGTGGGCGCACTGGATTCGGCGTAGATAGACGCCGATCTTGCGCTCGAGTTCGAGGTCTGCCGGCTCGCCCAGGTAGTGAGTCAGGAGCACATATTCGGCCGGGATCGTGGCGTCCGCCTCGAGCTCGAACACCATGTGGCATTCGGCCTTCGGGGGGCGATGGTGGGCGGGGGGGGCGGCATCGACCTAATGTTCTTGGCCTTTATGGGGGGGGTGGGGTTCGGCGGTCAGGCGGCGGGCTGTAGCGTCGTCCATGGCCCTTCCTATCACGCGCCGATGTGGGATTTCTGCACCAGGTCGGCCGCCTTCGCGCCGGAGCCGATGGCGCCTTCGATGGTGGCCGGCAGGCCGGTGTCGGTCCAGTCGCCAGCGAGGAAGAGGTTGCGCCATGAGGTCCGCGCGGCCGGACGCCTGTCGTTCTGCTCGGGCGTGGCGGCAAAGGTTGCGCGCCGTTCCTTGACGATCTGCCAGGGTGGAAGGGTTGGGGCGAGCCCGTGGACGGCGGCGACGTCGCGCCAGAAGCGCTGGGCGAGACTCTCGCGGTCGGCATCGACCAGATCTTCGGCGCCGCTGACGGTCACCGAAAGCCGGTCCTCGAAGGCGAAAACCCACTGAGCCGCCCCGCCGATGACGCCCACCATCGGCGCCGCCCCGGTCGGTGGAGCGACACGGAAGTGGCCGTTGACGATCGGCGAGAAACGGTCAGGGACCGTCAGAGTGGGGACGAGCTCGGCGGCGATCCATGGGGGGACGGCGAGAATGACCGCATCAGCGCCCTCGAGAGCCTCGGCCCGATCGCCGACGCGAAGCGCCGTCACCAACCCCTTGCACAGCTCGAGCGACCGCAACCGCTCTCCGAAGCGAAGGCTCGCGCCCCTTTCCTTCAGAAAGGAGACTGCCGGATCGATAAATGCGGCGGAGAGATCAGGGCGAGCGATGCGTATCCTGTAGGCGCTGCCGCCGCGGGCGAAAGACCGGCGGATCACGGCGCCGGCGAGAACGGCCGAGGCGATCTCGGGCTTCGTGTTCAGTGCCCCTAGCAGGAATGGGCCGAGCAAGCGGTCCCACAACACGCCCTTGCAAGCGATAACCTGCTCGATGCGCAGCTCTCGCGACGCTCCCAGCAGCCCGAGCATCGGGAGATAGTCGGCGGCCCGGGTTCCGGGCACGCGGCGGCTCTCGGAGAAAAGCCACCAGGGCGCCCGCCCGCCATTGGGCCGAATGCGCCAACGCTCGCCGTCTCTGCGATCATGGAAATCAAGGACGGCGTCCGCCGGGCCGACAAGCCGATCAGCCGCGCCGATCGTCCGCAGGTAGCCGAAGGCCGCCTCGTTGCCTGAGAGGATGAAATGGTTGCCGTTGTCTATGGTCATGTCCAGGATCGGATCGTGGTAGGAACGGCAACGTCCTCCAGCCTGCATCGCCGCCTCGATGAGTTCGACACGGACCCCTTCCGCAGCCAAGGCGACCGCCGCCGACAGACCCGCGAGCCCGGCCCCGATCACACGGACCGTGCGTTCCTTCAACTAGATGAGCCCACGGGTGAGGACGAGCCAGAGAAGGCGGGTCTTGCCGAGGCTGGCGCGGAAGCGAGGCGGCGCCCAGCCCTCCGCCTCCATTGTCTTCAGGATCGCGGCGTAGACGGCGCTCATCAGTCGCGGGGTGCGCAGGCGGCCGCCTGGCCGCGACGCCAGCACCGAGTCGGCCTGTTGGTAATGGTCGTGCGCGATCTTGGCGACCCAGCGGCAGGCTTGGTCGATGGCCGGATCGGCGAGCACGTCGTCCGGTCTGACACCCTTGACGCCGGCCGCCTCGAGGGCCTCGGCGGGCAGGTAAAGCCGGTTCATGGCGGCGTCCTCGTCGAGGTCGCGCAGGATGTTGGTGAGCTGCAGGGCGCGCCCCAGATGGTGGGCGAGCTGCTTTCCAGGTTCTTCGTCCATGCCGAAGACGCGCACTGAAAGGCGGCCGACAGCGCTTGCGACGCGATCGCAGTAGAGGTCCAGCTTCTCGAAGGCCGGGGCGCATATCACTTCGTCGACGTCCATCTGCATGCCGTCGACAATGGCCAGGAAGTCATCGCGTCTGAGGCCATATCGCGCCGTTGGTCCGGCGAGGTCGGCGGCGAGGCCGGCTGGCGCGCCGGAGAAGAGCGCCGCCAGGTCGCGGCGCCAGACATCGAGTGCGGCCTTTCGTTCCTCGCGCGTAGGGCCTGGATCATCGGCGATGTCGTCGACCTTACGGCAGAAGGCGTAGATGGAGAACATCGCCGCCCGTTCGGCCGGCGGCATCAGGCGCATCGCAGCGTAGAAGGAACTGCCCGCCGCCTGGCTCTGAGCGCCGGACTGATCTGAAGCGAGACTCATGCGCCCCCTATGCCAGGGGCCGACCGCCTTGCCGAGCCCGGCGATGCGAACAGCCGCGATCCCAAGACCCCAAGCGATGCGGCCATGGCGAGTCTCAGGGCCTCGAAGGGCCGGTGTTTGACACGCTCCGAGAGGGGATCGCGGCGAAGCAGGCGGTCCTCGAGGCTCTCAGCTAGGCGCTGGATGACGGCGATCTCCAGACCAAGACGCAGGTCGCCGACCTGGCGCGCGAGGGGTCGTCCCGCAGTCAGCAAGATGCTGGTCCGTTCCGCGAGCGTCCTTACAACGCCTCGTAGCGCCGGGCTCGCCTTGTCCTCGCCCAAGGCCTCGACGCCCAGTCCCACGGCGGCGAGCGCATCCAGCGGCACATAGACCCGGTCCAGGGCGCGATAGTCTTCGCCGCAGTCCTGTAGATGGTTGATCACCTGCAGTGCGGCGCAGAGAGCGTCGGAAGCGTCCCACAAGTTCCGGGGCTCGTCGTGGACGTCGAGCACGAAGCGGCCCACGGGCGCCGCGGAGTAGCGACAATAGTCCATTAACTCGTCCCAGGTGGCGTAGCGGGTCTTGGTCACGTCGCGCCGGAAGGCCTCCAGAAGGTCCAGCATGTGTTGGGCGGAGAGACCTCGGGCGCCAAGGACCGTCCGCAGCCGGATGGCTTCGGGCACGGCCTTGCTCTCGCCCTCGAGGCTGGCTTCGATCAGCGCCAGTCGCGCGAGCTTGTCGGCGGGGCCGGCGCTCGCGTGGTCGGCGACATCGTCGGCCATGCGGGCGACTCGGTAGAAAGCGAGCACCGCCTCTCGATGGCTTGGCGCGATGAGGACCGAGGCCACGGGGAAGTTCTCGTCGGTGTGGCCCTTTCCCGAATCCCACGAGAACTCGCTCACGCGGAAGCCGCTATCGCCTGGGCGCGACCCTTCCACATGCCGCCGCGTCCTCGCCAGTGGTCGATCGCCGAAGCCAGCGTGAAGGCCAGGTAGATCGACGCGATGACCGGCATCAGCAGCCCGCGCCAAAACCCGAGGCCATAGAAACGCAACATCGGCTGGTAGGCGATCGCCATGGCGAGCCAGACGCCGAGGCCGGCGAAGCGCGCGAGGCCGGTCCCGAAGATGCCCAGCAGCGGCGGCGCAATGTAGAGAAGGCCGAGGCCGGCGCCCGCACCGATCAGGATCCACGGCGAAAAACGCAGCTGTGCATAGGCTGAACGGCGGACCATCCGACCGATCGTTCCAAGGCTTTGGTAGGGACGCAGGCTGCGGGCCCGATCGGTGAGGCCGAGCCAGATCGGGCCTTGCCGCTTCATCCGCGCCGCCAGGGCGCAGTCGTCGATGATCTCGCTGGCGATGGCTTCGACAGCGCCGGCGGCCTCGAAGGCGTCCAGGCGAACCATCATGCAGCCGCCGGCGGCGGCGGCGGCGCGACGCCTGGGATCGTTCACGTAGGCGAAGGGGTAGAGCATGGCGAAGTAGAAGACGAAGGCGGGGATGAGCAACCGCTCGGCGAAGGTCTCCACGGTGAGGCGCGCCATCAGGGAGGTGAGGACCAGGCCGTTCGCGCCGGCCCGATCCACCAGGAGACGCACATTTTCCGGCGCGTGGGCGATGTCGGCGTCGGTGAGAAGGAGGAAGTCGGGCGGCGCGGCAAGCTCGCGCGCATGAAGGATTCCCTGGTTCTCCGCCCAGAGTTTGCCTGTCCAGCCGCTCGGAAGCGGCGCGCCGTCGATGATCTCGAGCCTCGAAGCCGGATCCGCGAGGGCGCGAGCCGCCGCGGCCGTCCCATCGCTGCTGTTGTCGTCGACGAGAATGACCCGGAATTGGCCAGGATAGTCCTGGGCAAGCAGGCTGCCGATCGAGCGCGCCACGACGTCCGCCTCGTCGCGCGCCGGAACAATGGCGACCACCGACGGCCACGATGTCCTGGAGGCCGCGCCTGTTTCGACCGGCGGGTCGTCGCGTTCGCGGGCGAGCCAGAAGAAGCCGTGGAAGAGAAGCAGCCAGACCCACGCGGCCAGAGCGATCAGGGCGACGATAGCCATCTAGAGGTAACTCTCCGCGCGAAACCACGCGAGGGCATCGACCAGCGCCTCCCGGTATGGCCGGGCCGCGTAAGCCAGTTCGTTTTCAGCCTTCGCCGAGGTGAAGAACATGTGGTGGGAAGCCATCTTCAGGGCGTCGCGGGTGACGAAGGGCTCGCGCCCGGTGAAACTGGCCACCGCTTCGGCGGCGACCGCCAGAGGCCAAAGCGGCGCGCGCGGAAGGCTGATCGTGGGCGCGCGACGGCCCGCCAAGGCAGCGATGACTCCCAGCATCTCCTTCAAAGTGGCGTTCTGGCCGCCGAGGATATAGCGCTCGCCAATCCGCCCCTTGTCGAGCGCCAGCAAATGACCGCCCGCGACATCGTCGACGTGAACGAGATTGAGGCCGGTATCCACGAAGGCGGGGATGCGGCCACGCGCCGCCTCTACGACGATGCGCCCGGTGGGTGTCGGCTTGATGTCGCGTGGGCCGATCGGCGTCGAGGGATTGACGATGACCGCCGGCAAGCCGCGATCTTGGACCATGGCTTCGACCAACCGCTCGGCGGCGACCTTGCTTTGCTTGTAGGCGCCGATGGCCTCGCCCTCGCCGAGGGCCGCGGTTTCGTCGACCAGGGTCTTGGCGTCGGCGGCGCGCAGGGTGGCGACGCTGCTCGTGTAGACGATCCGTTCGACGCCCGCGGCGAGCGCGGCTTCCATCACGATCCGGGTTCCCTCCAGATTGGCGCGCATGATCGAGGCCGGGTCGGGCGCCCACAGCCGGTAGTCGGCGGCGACGTGGAAAAGGTGGCGAACGCCGGTGAGCGCCGCGGCCATGGCGGCCGGATCGGTGATGTCGCCCAGCACTACCTCGCAGTCGACGCCCTCGAGATTGCGCCTGGAACTCGAGGCCCGGACCAGGGCCCGCGGCGTTGCCCCCTGCCCGACGAGCGCCCTAAGGACCGCCGAGCCGACAAATCCGGATGCGCCGGTGACGAGGATGGACTCTCCCGTCGCCATCGTCAGGGTGCGCGCTGCCCCGGGGTGCCGGCAATCGCGACCTCTTCTGCTTCCGCGGCCAGAATCCTGAGGGTTTCGGCGTGGGTGGCGCGGGTGATCTTGTAGCCGAACATCAGCGCCAGGGAGAGGCCATAGAGGAAGATCATGGCCGGGACATAGACGAGCGCCAGGTGGCGGACGACCTCGGGCGGCACGTGTCCCGGTTTGGCCGCGGCCGGGAAATGAATGAGGCTCAATATCAGCGTGGCGGCGAAAATCCCCATGCCGCTCACCGCCTTGGCGACCAGGCTCGATGCCGAGAAGAACAGACCCTCCGACCGCCGGCCGGTCTTCAGCTCGCTATCCTCGACGACGTCGGCGATCATCGATGACACCATCGTCGTGGCGCCGATGTAGAACGCCGTCGATATGATCGAGGAGAAGAAGATGGCGACCTGAAGCGCCGCCGAATGGTTGGGCGGCATCAGCCCCATCAAGCGCAGGATCAGCGGCGTGACGCCGGTCGCCAGGCCCAGGATGAACAGTCCCATGGCCGATGGGCGCTTGCCGAACCGGCGCGCGATCACCGGCGCGAGGCCAAGGGCGAGGAAGGCCGAGATGAACACGCCGGCCGTGAAGAGTGAGATCTGCTTTGCCGAAAACTCCCAAAAGAAGGTGTTGAAATAGTTGTTCATCGATGAGCCCAGGCCGGCCGCCATGGCCGTCGCCACACCCGACAGCGTGAGGTTGAGGAACGATCGGTGCGACCAGGTGGCGATCATCTCCTTCACCATCGCCAAGAGGCGGATCTTGCGCTTGGGCGGGACCCGCAGGGTCGCGATCTGGCTGTGAGTGCCCGCCGTCGAGATCAGTATGGCGAAGAACATTATCGCCGAGCCGACCATGCCGAAATGGGCGTAGCCCACGGGGTTCAACTGGCCGACAGGGTGGGTCCGGTCGGGAGTGAGGAGCCAGCGGAAGGCGATGAAGTTGATCGCCAGGCCGCCCACCCAGCCGAAGAAGTAGCGGTAGCTCAGCAGCCCCGTGCGTTCGTCGTACCCGGAAGTGAGCTCGGCCGAGAGGGCGGAACTAGGGACTTCGTAGAAGGTGATGAAGGTGCGAACGACGATGGCGACGCCCACCAGGTAGAAGAAAAGGTGGCCGGCGCTCCACCGCGGCGGGTTCCAGATCGCCAGATAGGAGAGCGCCACCGGCAGGGCCGAGGCGTACATGAACGGGTGACGCCGGCCCCAGCGCGAGCGCCAGTTGTCGCTGACCTGGCCGACGATCGGGTCCAGGAAGGCGTCGAACAACATCGCCAGAAGAATCGCCAGGCCAACGGCCGGGGCGGAGAGACCCACAACCTGATTGTAGAAGATCAGCAGAAGATACTGAAATCCATTGTCCTTGATCCCGAAGGAGACCGAACCGAAACCGTAGAAAAGCCGGGTGGCGAGGCTGAGGTTTCCGGCCGGCTTCGCAAGGGAAGCGGTGTCGTGGCTCAAGAGCGCGATCCCCGAGACTTCGAAAAGGACTGCCGTCAGTTCCCGGCGCGGGACCGTCAGGTTGTCCCGGCAAGGGGTCGAATGCAACGCCGAGGCGTCCGCGTCGCGTCATTGATCCCGCGCCTGCCGCTTTGGTGTATGAGGCGCCGGCCATGGACGCGCGCCCAGCCGCCTTCGCCCTCGCCAACGACAGGCTCGACCTGATCGGCGAACTCGACCGCAAGGTGCATTGGCTTGCCGCGTGGACCATCCATCACGCCAACCATCTGCGTCCGAACCGGGACGGGCTGAAGGTGGGCGGCCACCAGGCCTCCTCGGCCTCGATGGCGACAATCATGTCGGCGCTCTATTTCTCGGTTCTGCAGCCGAATGACCGCGTGGCGGTCAAACCGCACGCGAGCCCGGTGTTCCACGCCATACAGTATCTGTACGGCCGCCAGAGCCTGGACCAGCTCCAGCGTTTTCGCGCCCTCGGCGGCGCGCAATCCTATCCCTCCCGCACCAAGGACAAGGACGAGGTGGATTTCTCCACCGGGTCGGTGGGTCTGGGGGTGGCGATGACGGCTTTCGCCTCCATCGCCCAGGACTACCTGCTGGCACACGGCATGATGCCCAGGGAGAGAGCCGGACGGATGATCTGCCTCCTCGGAGACGCCGAGCTCGACGAGGGCAACATCTATGAGTGCGTGATCGAGGGCGCGAAACACGATCTCCGAAACTGCTGGTGGATCGTCGACTACAATCGCCAGAGCCTCGATGCCACGACCTCGGAGCGGATGTTCCTTCGCTTCTCCGAAATCTTCTCCGCCGTCGGCTGGGATATCGTGGTCCTGAAGTACGGCCGTGCCTTGGAAGCGGCTTTCGCGCAGAAAGGCGGTCAGGCGCTACGGTCCTGGATCGAGGACTGTCCGAATGACCACTACGCCGCCCTGAGCTTCCAGGGCGGAGATGCCTGGCGCCGGGCGATCCGCGCCGGTCGGGGCGGCGACGGCGACCTTGAACGACTAATCGCCTCCTATGACGACGAGGCTCTGGCCGGCCTGATGACCAACCTAGCCGGGCACGACCTCTCCCTGCTGCTGGACGCCTTTCACGCCGTCACGGACGAGCGCCCGAAGTTCTTCATCGTCTACACCATCAAGGGCTTCGGCCTGCCGTTCCAGGGCCACAAGGACAATCACTCCGGTCTAATGACGCCGACCCAGATGCGGACGTTCCGGGCCAAGTCGGGCGTTTCAGCCGGCGAGGAGTGGGCGGCATTCGCCGGGCTGCCGCGTCCGGCGGAGGAATACAGGCGGTTCCTTGCCGCCACGCCGTTCGCGGCCCGCCTGGGGTTACCAAAGCCCGCGCGACTACCCGTTCCCGAAGCCGGGCTGTTCCCCAGTCCCACCGGGAGACAGTCTACCCAGGTCGCCTTTGGCAAGGTCCTCAACGACCTCGCCAGGGCCGGCGGCGCGCTCGCCGACGCCATCGTCACGACCTCGCCGGACGTTACCGTCTCGACCAACCTCGGCGGCTTCGTGAACCAGCGCGGCCTCTTCGCTCGCGACACGAGGGCCGATCTGTTCCGCGAGGCCGCCATCGCCTCGCCGCAGCGTTGGCTGATGGGTCCCAAGGGTCAGCATATCGAACTCGGAATCGCCGAGAACAATCTTTTCCTGCTCTTGGGCGCCCTGGGACTGTGTGGGGAGATCTTCGGCGCCAGGGTGATTCCGGTGGGGACGCTCTACGATCCGTTCATCAACCGCGGCCTCGATGCGCTTAACTACGCCTGCTATCAGGACGCGAGGTTCCTGCTGGCTGCGACCCCTTCGGGCGTGACGCTGGCCCCGGAAGGCGGGGCGCACCAATCGATCCACACGCCGCTGATCGGCATGGCCCAGGACCAGCTGAGCTATTTCGAGCCGGCCTATGTCGACGAGCTCAGCGAGATCATGCGCTGGGCCTTCGGCCATATACAGGACGAGGAAGGCGGTTCGGTCTACTTGCGGCTCTCGACCAGGGCGCTGGAACAGCCCGCGCGCAAGCTCGGCAAATCATGGAGCGCGGAGCTCGTCGAAGGCGCCTACTGGCAGGTTCCGCCGGGGCCGGACGCCGCGATCGCCGTGGTTTACGCCGGCGCAGTCGCCCCGGAGGCTCTGGAGGCCTTCGATCAGATCCGCGAGGACTTCGAAGGCGCGGGCCTGCTGGCGGTTCCCAGTCCCGATCGTTTGCACCGAGGCTGGTCGAGGGCGACGGAAGCCGGCAGCGACTCCCACGTGGAGCGCCTGCTCGGCCAGCTCAATCGAAACGCTGTCCTCGTCACCGTCATCGACGGTCCGCCGGCCACGCTTTCCTGGCTCGGCGGCGTGGGAGGCCATCGGGTGCGGGCGCTTGGAGTGGAGCGCTTCGGCCAGAGCGGCGATATTCAGGATTTGTACCGCGCCTATCGCCTGGACGCTGAAGCCATACTGGACGCCGCGGCGGCGGCCCTGGCGAGCAGGTGAGGTGAGGCGAAGCCGGGTGTCTTCTTCTCGAGCCTGTCGGGCCGGGAAAGCTAGCCGCCGGGCACCGCGGAGGCGCGGGCTTCCAGGTCGGCCGCCGTCGCCGCGCCCCATGGATCCTCGTCCGTACGAACCTTTTCTGCGACCGCACGCCTGATGGCGTGGATATGGGCGTCCACCAGCGCCATCGGCATGGAGGCGCGCCTGGTCGGATCGTGGGTCAGCCGGCACATGCTCGCCGCCAAGCGGGTGACGAGCGGGTACTGATAGGTGGCGCCCAGGCCCTTGAGGTCGTGGGCGCGCATGTAGAGTCCTTCGGCGGCTTCGCTGGTCAAGCCCTCTGAGTCGATCCGGGCGCGCGCGGCGTCGAGCTTGGTGATCTCATCCGCCATCCAGGCCTCGAAGTTCGACGACAGACCGGCGAGCGCCGCCTCGGCGCGGGCGATGGCGTCAGGATCGATTCCCAGGCGGCCGCCAAGTCTCAGACGAGGCCCGCTCGGCGCTGCGATGGCCGCATGTTCGGTGTCGCTCAAAACCTTGCCTCCGGTTCCCCCGCCTGGGCGAGGCTATGGAGAAGCCCTTAACAAGCCATGAGCCGTCGCGCTTCGCGTCAAACCGAGAACTGCTCGGCCAACACGCGTTCCTCCAAACTGCGCCCGGCGTCGAAGAGCATGGCGAGGCTGATCGACCGGTCCTCGACGACGTCGACAGTCAGGACATTTCGGACCTCGACGTTGTCGGCGACGGCGCTCACCGGCCGCTTCTCGGCTTCCAGAATCTCGAACGTCACCCGAGCTTTGTGGGAGAGGAGGGCGCCGCGCCAGCGCCGCGGGCGAAAGGCGCTGATTGGGGTAAGGGCGAGGACCTGCGCGCCGATCGGGATGATCGGTCCGTGCGCCGAGAGATTATAGGCGGTCGATCCGGCCGGCGTGGCCACCAAGGCCCCATCACAGATCAGCTCGGCCAGGCGAGGTCGACCATCGACGAGGATGCGGAGTTTCGCGGTCTGCCTGGTCTCCCGCAACAGGCTTACGTCGTTGATGGCCAAAGCCTTGTGGCTCGAGCCAGTTGCGTCGATGGCGGTCATGCTCAGCGGGTGAATGAGCGCCTGCTCGGCCGCGGCGATTCGCTCGGGCAGACCCTCTTCCCGGTACTCGTTGGTGAGGAAGCCGACCGAGCCCCGGTTCATGCCGTAGATGGGCCTGCGTGTCGCGAGATTGCGATGCAGCACCTCGAGCATGAAACCGTCGCCGCCGAGGGCGACCACGGCCTCGGCGTCCTTCTCGGGAAACTCCCCGTACCTCGCTACTAGGCGGGCCAGAGCCGCGGTGGCTTCGGGCCTGTCGGTGGCGACGAAGGCGAGCCGCATCGATGGGGGCTGGCGGGCGGAAGGGCCGGACATCGCCAGGGCAGTGAGACGCGGCGCGGGAGCGCTTGTCAAACAGCCTCTGAGGCGCGGCGAAAAGCCTCGGCCGCCACAGGGGCCGAAACTTGGGCGAAGGCGCCCATGGCCCGACGCACGCCTTCGTCGCCGCCGCCGGGCGCGCCGCCGCTGATGGCCCGCACCTTTTCCAGAATGGTCTGAAAGGCGCCGCGATCGATCCCGATCCCCGCCAGGGCGAGAGCCAGAAGTTCGGGCCGGTCGGAGCTGGCGATGGCGCGCGACACGGCTTCCGCTTGATAGCCTCCCAGCCGGGCCAGCGCCTTGGTGAAGAGCCCCAGGCGCTTCTGTTCGAGCGCGCGCAGCAGATAGCCGGGCCGAAGCTCGCCCGCGAGCGAAAGCTTCTCGATCAGGCGCGTGTCGAGCTGATCGATCTCCTCGGGGCCGGCAAGGGCGTTGATGAGCTGCCCGAGGATGCTTTCGGCGCGCTTGCGCAGGGGGCTGTTCTCGGCCCGAAGTTCGATGGCGCGAAGGCGCAACCGCTCTCGCTCGGCTAGCGGCAGGCGGGCTGCACGCTCCAGGATCGTCTCTACATCGCCAGAGGGAATGATGGGTCAGCGCCTCCGATCGCGGCTTTTCGCCTGCAATCTGCTCCTCGCTGCGTTAAGAAGCACCTTAGCGGTGGAGCGCGAAGAAGTTCGGAGATTTAGAAATGGCTGACGGATCGCTGGCGCCTTCGGTGAAAGGCAAGGTTTCCGTGGAGGAATGGCAGGCGCGGGTGGATCTGGCCGCTCTCTATCGGATGGTTGCGCTCTGTGGCTGGGACGACATGATCTACACCCATATTTCGGGGCGAATTCCCGGGCCCGAGCATCACTTCCTGATCAACCCTTACGGCCTTTTCTTCGACGAGATCACCGCCTCTTCCTTGGTCAAGATAGACCTCGAAGGCAACGTTCTTCTGGAAACGCCCTATTTCATCAACCCGGCGGGCTTCACCATCCACTCTGCGATCCACGCCGCGCGCGAGGACGCCCATTACGTCATGCACCTGCACTCTGATCAGGGGGTCGCTGTTTCGGCCCAACGGGAGGGACTGTTGCCTCTCAGCCAGCACTCCCTCGTCGTTCTGCCCAATCTGGCCTATCACGACTACGAGGGGATCGCCCTCAACCATGACGAGCGCGAACGCCTGGTCGTCGACCTGGGCTCCAAGTCGCTGATGCTGCTGCGCAATCACGGCACCCTCGCGGTCGGCAGGACGGCCGGCGACTGCTGGACGGGAATGTTTTATCTCGAGCGCGCATGCAAGCAGCAGGTGATGGCCCTCTCCTGCGGCAGGGACAAGGTGCTCCTCGCGCCGGAGGCCAGCCAGGCCGAGGTCAGGAACCAGACGAGCCGTGGAGTCGGCGGCGCGCTTGCGTGGCCCGGCTGCCTGCGACGGCTGGACAGGGAGAATCCCGGCTACGACGCCTAGCCGCGCCGGATTTCGGGATCGCGCCATGCAACCAACGCCGGAAGACTCATGGCGTCATACGGGCGTGCGGGTGATCCGGGGCGATCAGCTTGACTCGAATACGGTGCAAACGCCGGGCATGAGCCGCGCCGCGGCGATCGATTTCGCCCGGGTTGGCGCCAGGAAGCTCTGGGCTGGAACCGTGCGGATCGAAGCCGACGCCAAGACCGGCGCCCATCACCATGGCGAACTCGAAAGCGTGATCTATGTCGTCAGGGGGCGGGCGCGGATGCGCTGGGGCGAGCGGCTGGAGTTCGTCGCCGAAGCCGGTCCCGGAGACTTCATCTACGTTCCGCCCTTCGTTCCCCATCAGGAGATCAACGCCTCCGTCGACGAGGTTCTCGAATGCGTTCTGGTGCGCAGCGACAGCGAAGCGGTCGTGGTCAATCTCGAAATCGAAGCGGTCGAGAAGCCGCAGAACGTCGCCTGGATCGACCCTATCCACGGTCGCGATTGAGCGCCGCCGAGGCCGGGCCGCCATTGACCAGCCTCTGAAGCTCAGGCGGGCGCGGGGCTGGTGGCGACCTTCAGGTAGGCGATGAGGTCGGTTCGGTCCTTGGCGTCCGACATGCCGATGTAGGTCATCTTGGTGCCCGGGACGACGGCGTGCGGATTGGTTATCCACTTGTCGAGGCTCGCCGCGTCCCAGACGATGCCGAAGTTCCTCAGGCCGTCGGAGTAGGCGAACCCGGGCGAGGTCCCCGCCTTGCGGCCGAACACGCCATAGAGGTTGGGACCCACCATGGCGCCGCCGCCCTGGACGGCGGTGTGGCATGACTTGCAGATCGCGAATTTCGCCTGGCCGTTGTCGATATCGGCGACCTGGAACGCCGCCGGCAGACTGGCCAGGGCTGTTTTCTTCTGAGCATCGGTGAGAGGCGCCGCAGGCGGCGGGACCGCTGCGGGAGAGGCTTCGCCGGAAGCGGTTGTTTGCTTGGCCTGCTGCGGGGTTGATTTGCCGCAACCGGTGAGCAGGCTCGCGACGACGGCGACGATCGCGGCGGCAAGCAGGGCGCGCATCCTTGGAGAGTCCCCCTATGAAACCTATGCGCAAGCTAGCGACCTCGCCGGCCGTTGCAAATTCTAGTCGTCGCGCGTCGGCGGCGAGCGCAGGGACTTGATCGCCGAGCGCCGCGACTTCACCTCGAGCCGGCGTTCCCCGGCCGCGCGCGGCGGGCGGGTCGGGCGACGTTTCAGCGGTTCGGCCTCGGCCTTGGCGATGAGACTGGCGAGACGGGCGATGGCGTCGGCGCGGTTGCGCTCCTGGGAGCGATAACGAGCGGCCGTGATGACGATCACGCCCTCCCGAGTCAGTCTGGATCCGGCGAGCTTCTGAAGTCGCGCGCTTACGGCGTCGCCGAGCGAGGGCGACTGTCGCGCGTCGAATCGCATCTGGACGGCGGTTGAGACCTTGTTGACGTTCTGGCCGCCGGGGCCGGAGGCGCGGATGAAACTGAAGTCGAGCTCGCCCTCGTCGAGCGCGATGGCGTCGGTGATCTTGATCATAGCGAGATTTCCGTTGCCCCGGGCCCCGTTTCTCCGATCATCCTCCCATTCCATTCGTCAGAGCCCAAGCAGGGAGGGCGCATCTTGGACCCATCGGAGTATCTGGCCCACGACGCCGTGGGACTGGCCGGCCTCATCGCCCGGCGGGAGGTGAGCGCCGCCGAGGTGCTGGAAGCGGCCCTGACCCAGGCCGAAAAGGTCAATCCAAGACTGAACGCCATTATTCGCTTCATGTCGGACGAGGCCCGGCGATCGGTTCGCGACGGCGCGCCGGCTGGGCCCCTCGGGGGAGTCCCTTTCCTGGTCAAGGATATCGGCGCCCAGGTGAAGGGTGTCCCGACCAGCGCCGGCTCGCGGCTCCTGAAGGATAAGGTGGCGACCGCCGACAGCGCTATCGTCACCGCCTATCGCCGCGCCGGCCTGGTCATCTTCGGCAAGACCAACACCCCGGAGTTCGGCCTCGAGCCGGTCACCGAACCGGAACTCTTCGGCCCGACGCGCAATCCCTGGAACCTTGAGCGGACTCCGGGCGGGTCGTCCGGTGGCTCCGCG
>Ga0302325_10011372_pt1 | contig 19185 bp, 19 predicted proteins | sample Palsa_T0_2_FD_201948 | JGI IMG/M metagenome (GOLD analysis project Ga0302325, IMG submission 201948) | Peat permafrost microbial communities from Stordalen Mire near Abisko, Sweden - Palsa_T0_2 | ecosystem: Environmental > Terrestrial > Soil > Palsa > Peat permafrost | place: Sweden: Abisko...
TCGGCGGACGAGCTCAACGAAGCAGGGCAGATACTTTCCCAGATGCTGACCATGACCCCAACGATCTCGCACACCTCCTAGATGGACACGAGGAAACCCGGTTCGCGGGACCGGTCAGGTGATCGACAGCCCGGAGACTCGCCGGCTTCCGATCTGTTGATGGCGCAGATCGAGCGCGAGAACCGCCAGCTCCGCGACGCGCTGCTCGACGCCGAGGCCCAGCTGGCCGCGGCCTGCCAACTGCAGGTCGACTTCGACGAGCTCCGTCTCGCCGCGGCCGACCTCGAGCGGGCACATGACGATCTTCAGCGCCGATGCGCCGAGCTCGAAGCGCAACGAGATCAGCTCGTGGCCGCCCGGGACGAGCTGCTGGCCGACTATCGAGTCGTCACCGGCTCCAGCAGTTGGGCAGTGACCGCCCCGCTGAGACGGGCGGTGTCAGCGGTCCGCGGTCGCGGCGAGCAGCAGTGATGACGGTCGGCGAACCCGAGATCGTGTTCTCGCTGGCCGCCGGCCAGAATCAGTCTCTGGTCGAATTGGCCGAGACGATCGCGGCGGCGCTGTCGGCCCGCCAGCTGAGCGCCCGGGTCGCCGTCGACGAGTTCCTCGATCCCCGTCCGGGCGTCGTCCCCGTCCTAGTTTCGCCGTGCGAGTACGTGCAGTGCGCCCGCTTCACGCCGCCACCGGAGGTCCTGGCGTCCTGCATCGGGATCAGTCTCGAGCGCCCGGGGAGCAGCACGTTCGAGGCGAGCATCGAGCTCGGGCGAGAGCTCGGCGCGCTGCTGGAGGTCAATCCGCGGGCGATCCGCGGCTACCGACGCCGCGGCGTCGTGGCGACACCGCTGCCGATCGGCCACAGCCCCGACTGGGACCGGTTCGCGACCACCGCCGATCGTGACATCGACGTCCTGTTCATCGGCTCTCGCAGCGATCGCCGAGACCGCGCGCTGGCGGCATGCGCGGATACGTTGGAACGCTTCCACGTCCATCTGCAGATCTCCGACGGCAGCCGGCCGGCGCATGCCGGCGAGGCCGACTTCCTGACCGGCGAGGAGAAGCGCGCGCTGCTGGCGCGGAGCAAGGTGCTGTTGACGATCCACGATGACGACCAGCCCGATCTCGAATGGCTGGCCGTCGCCGAGGCGGTCTGTGCGGGGGCGATGGTGGTCAGCGAGCACGCCCCAGACATCGGGCCTCTGGTTGCGGGCGAGCACCTGGTGATGGCCGGCGTGGATCGACTCGGGTTCCTGTGCGCCTGGGCCGCGGAGAACCGATCCGACCGACGCCGGATCGCCGCGGCTGCGTACGAGCTGTTGCGCCGGGAGCGGCCGATCGAGGCGCTCGTCGAGATCGTCCTCAGCGCCGCGGCCGGGATCAGCGCCCGCTTCAGGGCCCCGTCCGCGCCGGCCACGCGGATCGCGTTTCTGAACGCTCGGCACGATCGGCCGACCGAAGAGTTGCATCCACCCCCCAGCCGGCACAGCGGGTTCGAAGGGCGTGCCCTGCGGGCACTCAAATCGCAGGCCACCGCGATCGCCGAGCTGCGCCGGCGACTCGACGCGACCGCGCTGCGCACGCTGGCGCCTGATGACGACCCGACCGCGACGACGGTGACGACCGACAGCCCGGCGTGGAGCCGTCCAGCACGGCGTCAAGTGACGGTCATCATCCCGCTGTACAACCACGCGCGGCTGGTCGGCCGGGCGCTTGACTCGCTGACGCGCTCACAGCACCCGGGGTTCGAGGTCGTCGTGGTCGACGACGGATCGACCGATCGCGGCGGAGGGGTTGTCGAGCGATGGATCGGCGAGCATCCTGAGCCGGCGGTCCGGCTCGTCACCCATCCGGTCAATCGAGGGGTGGCGCACGCTCGCAACACGGGGATCGAGTACTCGCGCACCGACCTGCTGCTGATGCTCGACGCCGACAACGAGCTTCGCCCGAGCGCGATCGGCCGCCTGCTCGCTGCGCTCGAGGCCGATCCCGGCGCCGACTTCGCGTACGGGATCCTCGACCGCTTCGACTCCGCTGGACCGACCGGACTGGCGAGTCAGTTTCCCTGGGAGCCGACCCGGCTGCGCGGCGGCAACTACATCGATTCGCTGGCGTTGATCCGGCGCGCCGCCTTGGACCGGCTCGGCGGGTATTCGACCGATGCGCGGCTGACGCTCGGCTGGGAGGATTACGACCTGTGGGCGCGGATCGCGGAGTCCGGTGGCCATGCCGTGTTCGTGCGAGAGATCATCGCCCGCTACCACGTCGGGATCAGCTCGCTGGTGTCCCTCACCGACATCTCGACCACCGACGCGTTCGCGGCGGTGGTCGAGCACGCGCCCGGGCTGATGCGTGGTCTGCGGGTCCCGGTCTGAGCACGAGCTCGGCCTCGTAGGCTCACCGGGATGAACGCAGTCAAAGCAGGACGGGCGGTGACGGCGTGGCGCCGCCGGGCCCGCGAGCTGATCGACGGCTACGGCAACGAGCCGCGCGCCGAGCTGAGGCTGCCGCTCTCGGTCCTGTGCCCGGTGCTCGAGCCCGCTTCGTCCAGGGCCCAGTGGTCGATCGACCCCGATCGCGTCCCCGGTCGCGCGCTGGGGATGAACTCGGGCGCGGTCTACACGGTGCCGCTGGCGCTCGACTGCGCCGTCAGGTTCGACGCGCGGGCGATGCTGCTGCCCCATGACTGGGTCAATGGGTTGGGCGCGGTCGTCGCGACCGTCGCGGTGACCACGGGCAGCGGATCGTCGCACACGCTCTGGCAGGGCGAGCTCCGTGCCGGGGATCGCGGCCGGCCGAGCGGGCTGGCGCTCGACGTCACGGTTCCCGCCGACAGCCGGTCGCTGCGCCTCTCGGTCAACGGCCCCGCCCGACCCGGTCATCGGCAGGTCACGCGCGCGATCTGGGTGCAGCCAACGCTGCACGACCCGAGTGCGCAGCCAACGCCGCCCGACCTGAGTGAGCGCAGCCCGGAGATCCTGTCCCGCTCGGCTTCCCCGGCGCGGGCGGCCGGCGGCGGCTCGCCGCTGATCTCGGTCCTGACCCCGGTCCACGACCCGCCGGCGGCGATGCTTGAGGAGGCGATCGGGTCGGTCCTGGCCCAACGCGGTGCCGACTGGGAGCTGTGCTTGGTCGACGACGGCTGCCGCGATCCGCAGATCAAGGCGGCGCTGAAGCGCTACGCCGACCAGGACGCGCGAATCACGCTGGTCGAGCATGGACGTGCCCGCGGGATCGCGGCCGCGACGAACACCCTGCTGGGGATCGCGACGGGTTGCTACATCGCGCTGCTCGACCACGACGACACGCTCGCCCCCGACGCGCTGGCGCAGATCTCCGATCGCATCGATGCCGAGCCGGACCTGGACATGCTCTACAGCGACGAGGACACCGTGCTCGACGGCAAGCGGGTGTGGGCCCACCTGAAGCCCGCCTGGTCGCCGGACACGATGCGAACCAACGGCTACACCTGCCATCTCGGCGTCTACCGGCGTGAGCTCGTGCAGGAGATCGGCGGTTTCCGGGACGAGTTCAACGGCTCCCAGGACGTCGACATGATCCTTCGCCTGATGGAGCGCACCGACCGGATCGCGCACGTCCCGAAGATCCTGTACCACTGGCGCGCGCATGGCGGCTCGACCGCCGGCGGCGACGCCAAGCCCTACGCGTACGTCGCGGCGCGGCGAGCGATCGCCGGCCATGTGGAGCGGCTCGGGTTACCCGCCGACATCGGATACGGGCCTCCGGGCCTCTACCGCCTCGCCCATCGCGTCGACCCTGCCCTGACGGTCGAGATCGTGCTCGCCTGCGATGAGCCCGAGTCGCTGCGCCGCGCCGCCCTCGGCTGGACCGCCCAGCCCCACCACGCCTGGCGCATCGTGATCGCCACCCGCAACCACGCGGCGATCGCCCAGGCGCTGCACGCGGCCGGCATCCCGGACGACCGGATCACCATGATCGATGCCCACCCCGATCCGGCAACCGCGCTGCACGACGCCGCCCGGCACGCCACCGCCGAGCACCTGCTGCTGATGCAGGCACCCGCCCTCGGCCTCACCCACGCCTGGCTCACCCGCCTGCTCGGTTACTCACACCAGCCCGGGGTCGCCGCCGCCGGCCCCGTGATACTCGCGCCCGACGGACGCATTCAGCAGGCCGGAGTCGCGCTTCCCGAAGGCATCCCGCTGTATCTGCTCAACGACACCCGCTCATCGATGGACGACTTCTTCGGCTACGGCACCTCCGTGTACAACGTGAGCGCGGTCAGCGGCGTGCTCGCCACCCCCCGCCCGACCTACGAGCGGCTCGGCGGTCTGCGGCCCGAGTACCGGGGCCTGGCACCGATCGAGTACTGCCTGCGTGCCGGACGCGAAGCTGGCCGGACGGTGATCGTCCCCGACGCGCGTATGCGCGTCGACGCTCCGGTGATCAACGACCTGCCGGCGATCCGGCGACTGCGCGACGAATGGGCCACCACCTACGGGCGCGACCCCTACTACAACCCCGGCTTCCGCACCGACCGCGGGAGCTTCGAGGTGCGCTGAGCGCGATGGATGTCGCCTCGCTGCGGACCCGGGCGATCGCCCGGGTCCGGCGTCCAGAACGCGGCGAGGCGCGGCTGGCGCTGGCCGCGCTGCGCTCGCTGCTCGATGCCGGCTCGGCGGGCGCCCACTGGTCGATCAACCCCGACGGCGTGCTCGGGCGGTCGCTGGTGATGAACGCGGGCGCCCGGTACACGGTGCCGCTCGCGCTCGCCGGACCGGTCACGCTCAGTGGCCGGGCGATGCTGATGCCGCATGACTGGGTCGATGGCGCGGATCGTGTGACGGCCACGGTCACGGCCACCGGGCCCACCCGCCCGCCCGCCGAGCTGTGGTCGACGACCCTGCGCGCCGGCGACCGGGGGCGACCACGCGGACGGGCCTTTCGGTGCGAGGTGCCGGCGACGACGACCGCGCTGTCGCTGACGCTGACCGTCCCGCAGCCGCTGCGACCCCGCGGCGTGACCCGTGCGCTGTGGCACGAGCTGACGTTGCACGACGCTGCGGCCGCGTCCGCTGAGGAGCGCCCCGCCGGGGATCGGTACGTCGCGCCCACCGCCACCGAGCCACTGATCTCGATCCTGACGCCGGTCCACGACCCGCCGGCACAGATGCTCAAGGAGGCGGTCGACTCGGTCATCGGGCAGACCTATTCCAACTGGGAGCTGTGCCTGGTCGACGACGGCTCGCGCGATCCGCGGGTGCGGGCAGCGCTGGCCCATTATGCGCAGCAGCCGCGGGTGAAGCTGCTCGTGCACGAGCGGGCGCGCGGGATCTCCGGCGCGACCAACGCGGCGCTCGGCATGGCCACCGGCGAGTTCGTCGCACTGCTCGACCACGACGACACGCTCGCACCGGAGGCCCTGCGCCACGTCGCCGATCGGTTGGCGTCCGATCCGGGACTCGACATGGTCTACTCCGACGAGGACGTGGTCGCCGACGGCACCGTGCTCGAGCGCCACCCCAAGCCCGGGTGGTCGCCCGAGCACATGCGCGCGCTGATGTACACCTGCCATCTCGGCATCTACCGCCGCTCGCTGGCCGAGCAGGTCGGGGGCTTTCGCAGCCGCTTCGACGGCTGCCAGGACTACGACTTCGTGCTGCGCCTGATGGAGCGCACCGACCGGATCGCGCACGTCCCGCAGATCCTCTATCACTGGCGCGCGCATCCGGACTCGACCGCCGGCGGCGACGCCAAGCCCTACGCGTACCTGGCGCAGCCCGGAGCGATCTCCGAGCATCTGGAGCGAGCGGGGATCGTCGCCGACGTGCAGTTCTCGCACCTGCCGGGGCTGCATCGCCTCGTGCATCGGGTCGATCCGGGGTTGACGGTCGAGATCGTGCTCGCCTGCGACGACCCCGACGCGCTACACCGGGCCGCCACCAGCTGGATGCAACAGCCCCACCCCAGCTGGCGTGCCGTGATCGCCACCCACGACCGGGCGGCCATCGCCGCCGCCCTCAGCGACGCCGGGATTCCGCAGCAGCGCCTCACCCTGATCGACGCCGAGCGCGCCATCACCGACGCCACCGCGCTGCTGGGCCAAGCCGCCCAGCACGCCACCGCCGAGCAGCTGCTGCTGATGCAAGCCCCGGCGATCGGCCTCACCCATGACTGGCTCACCCGCCTGATCGGCTACGGCAGCCAACCCGGCATCGCCGCCGCGGGCCCCGTCATCCTCGCCCCGGATGGCCGTATCCGGGAAGCCGGAATCGCGCTCCCGCATGGGATCCCGCTGCACCTCAACTACGGACAGCCCGCGGCCGCGGCGCAGCCGGTCGTCTACAACCTGAGCGCGGTCAGCGGCGTGCTCGCCACCCCGCGCGCCGTGCTGGCACGGCTCGGCGGTCTGAGGCCCGAATACCGGGGGCTGGCGCTGATCGAGTACTGCCTGCGCGCCGGATCCGACGGCGGACGGACGGTGCTGGTCCCCGACGTCCGCCTGCGCATGGACGGGTGTCCGGTCAACGACCTGCCCGCGCTGTGGAGGCTGCGCGACGAGTGGGGCCGGGGCCGCGTCGACGATCCGTACTACAACCCGAACTTCCTCGCCGACCGCGGCGATTTCATCCCCCGGTCGTCGCGCTGACCGCGGCGGACGACGCCTGTGCGGACGCGTCGTGGTTCACGTTGATGCGAGCTATGATGCGGTGATGCGAACGACGATCGATCTCCCCGACGATCTGCATCAAGCAGCCACGCTCATCGCCCGCGACCGGCACCAGACCCTGAGCCGTACCGTCGCGAGCCTGCTGCGCTCAGCACTGGCAGGCGAGAAGCACGACACCACAATCAAGATCGATCCCGACAGCGGGTTGCCGACGGTGCGCGTCGGGCGGCGGATCACCGCAGAAGACGTGGCCGCGGTAGACGAGGATGGCTGACCGCGCCCGGGGCGCGTGCCTCTTAGATGGCAACGTGCTGGTGGCCCTGGTGGTGGCCGAGCACGTGCACCACGAGGCGGCCCGGGCATGGTTTCGCCGAGCCGGCCGGTTCGCGACCTGCCCGACGGTGCAAGGTACGCTGCTGAGATTGCTCGTCCGACAGGGCACGAGCAGCGGAGTCGCGCGCGAAGCGTTGACGGTGCTGACGCGCCATTCCCGCCATGAGCAGTGGCTCGACGACCTCACCTACCTCGAAATCGACCTGACGCGTGTGCTTGGCCACCGGCAGGTGACCGACGCCTACCTCGCCGGCCTGGCCAGGGCCCGTCGCGGCCGGGTCGCCACGCTTGATCACGGCTTCGCGATGACAGCCTCGGACGTGGCCGAGTTGGTCCCCGTTGACATCGGTTGAGACAGCTGATGCGCCAGGAAATCGCCGAGCGGCGAGGGTGACGAGCGCGATCGCGGCGCACAAGGCGCCAGCCCCGAGTCCCCCGACGACCAACTTCGGCGAGTTACTGCGGAGGGGCCGCAGCACATTGCCGAAGTAAGCATGGCCTTACCCCGTGACCGGCTCGCCGACCTCCAGCGGCGCTGTCCCATCCGAATGCTCGCTGACGACGCCTCCGAAAACTCCCACGCCGGGACGTGAGCCGGTTCAGTCAGGTTCTTTGACGATCTGCGCGATACGCTGATGGCTGAGCCCGACGACCTTGCTGATCTGCCTCATCGGCACGCCCGCAGCGACGGCGTCACGGATCGCCGCGTCGCGCTCTGCCTGCGTCCGCTTCATCCGCTCGTGCGCCTGGCGTGCCTTGATTGCGAGGCCCTGCCTGCGCTGCGTCTCGGTATCGGTCGCCATTCAGGCGCCCGCGAGCACGCTATCGGTTGCGGGCTCGGGAATCGGATCGCCCGAAGCCTTCAGCCCGTCGATGTGAAACGTGATCGCATCGCGGATGCGCTCGATGGTCTCTTCCCTGGTCGCCCCAGCCGCGTACACGCTGAGGTCGGGGCTCCAACCGCCCCAGCCGGTGCTGCTCGGTTCGAGGATCACTAGGTAATCGGTCATCGCAACTCCATCTCGACCGCCTCGACCGGTTCGCCGACGAGCTCGACGATCGCCGCCCGCAGCACCGACACCGCCAGCGCGTACGGCATCCAGCTCCGCAGCCGCTCGTAGGCCGCGACGCGCATCCGCGCCAGCCGCGCTGGATCCCGCAGCAGCGCGTCGGCCAGGAGCGGCAGCGAGTCACGGGCGCCGACGAGCAGATGCTCGCCGGGCTCCAGCGGCGAGATTCCATCCGAATGCTCGCTGACGACGACCGCCCCGCAGTGAATCGCGTCCAGGACCTGCCGCCACTCGAGCTGCGATTCGGCGCCGTCGTGGAGGTTGATCGCCAGCTTGGTTCGCGACAGCGCCTGGAGGCGACTTGCCCCGCGCCCGGCGATCGCGCCCGGGCGTCCGGCCAGCGACGGAGCGACGCCGTCGAGGTACCCGGCGTCGCCGCCGATCACAAACACGTCCAGATCGCGATCGATATCCGGATCGAACCGATCAAGGTACTCCGAGTATCCGGGGCGCAGCATGCGCGGCTGAAGATCCGACATTCGCCGGAGCGCGACGGCCTGCCGTGCGTCTGAGACGAACACCGCTCCGGCCCCGTCCAACAGCTCCAGCAGTGCCTCGTCCCCGACCGCCGGGGTTCGCTCGAACAACACGATCGTGCGCCGCAGAACGGCCGCGGCGGGGGCGGCCCCATGTTCGCGCAACCACCGCTGCGGCTCGATCAGGACGTGGACCTGCCCGAGCCGGTCGGGCGGAAACGCACCCGGAGACGGCCGCGCCGGAACGTCCTGGCGACCGAGCTCATGGCGCAGCGTGGCCGCCAGCTCATCGGTGAGCGCCGACGGCTGCTCGGGCATGACCAGCATCACCTCAGACACGGGCCGATCGTACCGGCGGGCGCCTGGATAGGCTGTGGTTCGGTGCGCAACGAACAGACTCAGGAGCCCGCCGCGACCGCGATCGAGCGTGATCGGCTCGCCGAGCAGCTGATCGACGCCGAGCAGCGTCTGGCCCGGGTGCCGGAGCTCGAGCGGCGCATCTCCGACCTTGAGCACCAGCTTGGCCAGGCCAACGAAGCGACCGCGATCGCGCGACGCCAGGCCTGGGAGCTCGATCAGGCTCGGCTCTACAGTCGCCGGATGCTGCGCCGCGTGCGACCGTTGATCCAGCTGCTGCGCAAGGCCAGGAAGCGGCTCCGCGGCTGACCGTGAGCCGGGAGCAGCGCTCGGCGCTGGACGGCGCCGCGGCGCGGCGGTTGTCCGGCCTCCCCCGTCGGATCTATCTGACCTACCGCTATCGCGGAATCCGGCAGCTGCTGTACCGGACGGTCGTGTTCCCGTTGCGCTTGACCCCGCTGGACCGGATACTCGGGCTCGGCGACGACCCCGGACACGGAACCGTCGAGGCGCTCCGCTGGTACCGCGCCCACGGCCGGCCGGTGACGATCGTGATCCCCAGTTACCGGGACGCGCCCCTGGTCCGGCGGCTGGTCGCCGCACTCCGGCGCACCACTCCCCGTGACCGCGTCCGGATCATCGTCGCCGACGACGGGAGCGGCCCCGAGCACGTGGCGGCGCTGCATTCGATCGGCGGGATCGAGGTGATCGAGGGCCAGCGCAACGCGGGCTTCTCGGCGAACGTCAACCGCGGCCTGCGGGCCGCCGGCGACACCGACGTGGTGCTGCTGAACTCCGACGTGGTCCCGCGACGCGGATGGTTGGCGGCCCTGCAGCACGCCGCCACGGCTCGGCCGGAGATCGGGATCGCGGCCGCGAAGCTGCTGTACCCGACCAACCGGATCCAGTACGCGGGCACGATCCGCAACCCGCGGGCACCCGACTGGTTCGACCACCGCTACCGGGGCAAGCCGGCCGACTGGGGCCCGGCGAACGTGCCGGGGCCGACGCTGGCGGCGACCGGCGCGTGCATGTACCTGCGGCGCCGGGCGCTGGAGCGGATCGGCCTGTTCGACGAGCGCTACCCGATGGGCTACGAGGACGTCGACTACGGGCTGCGGGCGTGGGAGGCCGGAATGGAGGTCGTCTACGTGCCCGCGGCCCGGCTGCATCACCTCGAGTCGGCGACGCGGGGCACCGTGCAGGGCGAGCGCGAGCTTCAGTCCCAGCGGGTCTTCTGGCAGCGCTGGGGCCCGTTCTTCGGTCCACGCCAGGTCCGTGCCGCCGACGGTCGCCTTCGCATCGTCTACGTGACCGAGTCGACGATCGTCGGCGGCGGACACCGCGTGGTGTTCGAGCATCTCAACGGCCTGCACGACCGCGGTCACGACGCGCAGCTGTGGACGCTGACCGGCGCGCCGGACTGGTGTGAGCTGCGCTGCCCGGTTCGCACGTTCGGCGATTACGAGCAGCTCGTGCGGGCGCTCGCGCCGCTGCCCGCGATCAAGGTCGCGACCTGGTGGCGCACCGCCGCGCCGGTCTGGCGGGCAAGCGTCGTGCACGGGGCGCCCGCGTACTTCGTCCAGGACATCGAGACGAGCTACTACCGCGATTCGCCGGCCGCCCGCTACGCCGTGCTCGACAGCTACCGCCCGGAGTTCAGCTACCTGACGACCTCGAGCTGGAACCGTGACCGGCTCGGGGAGCTGGCGCTCTGCTCCGAGCTGGTCTCCCCCGGGATCGACCGGCGGACGTTCCGGCCGCTGGCCGGCCAGCGTCGGCGCACCGACATGGTGCTGGCGCTCGGGCGCTCGCTGCCGATCAAGAACCTGTCGTTGACGCTCGCCGCGTGGCGCGCGCTGCCGGCGCCGCGGCCCGAGCTGGTCCTGTTCGGATCAGAGCCAGAGCTCGCGACCGAGCCGGGGATCAGGTACGTGCGCAACCCCACCGACGCGCAGGTCAACGAGCTGCTCAACGCCGCCACCGTGTTCCTGCAGACGTCCGAGCACGAGGGCTTCTGCCTGCCGATCCTGGAGGCGATGGCGACCGGTGCGGCCGTCGTCTGCACCGATGCCGGCGGCAACCGGGACTTCTGCGTCGACGGCGAGAACTGCGAGATGCCGGCGGCCGACGTCGACTCGGTCGCTGCGGCACTGCGGCGGTTGCTGTCGGATCCGGCGCTGCGCGATCGGCTCGGGCGGGCCGGGATCGACACCGCGGCTCGCTACCGCTGGGAGCCGGCGCTGGACGCGCTGGAACGGTTCATCTCAAGCCTTCAGCGGCCGGCGCTCACGGTGCCAGACCTCGAGTAACGCCGCAGCGATCGCCCCAGGCGCCACCATTCGTTGGCGACGACGGTCGGCACGAGCTCGGCGAGACCCGCCAGTCCCCGATGGTGGTAGACGGCCCTGGTGGTCAGGACGCGGCGCTGGACGGGCGCTGCCGGCAACGCGCGGATACAGGCACGCGTGGGCTCAGCTCGCCGGCGGGACCGGCACCGGGTTGACCTGCAGACCCTCGATACCAGCGAAATCTCTGGGGTTGCAGGTGTAGACGGGCAGGTCGTTAGCGATCGCCGTCGCCGCGATCAGGGCGTCGTACGCGCGCGCCGTGGTCTTGCGACCGGCGCGACGCAACGATGCCGCGACCCTGCCGAACGCGCGGGCGGCCGCGGCATCGAACGGCAGCGGATCGAAGTCGGCTTCGGCTTGCTGCAGGTACGCCTGGCGCGCAGCGCGCTCGCGCTCATCGCGTGCCAGCAGCGGGCCGACCGACAGCTCTGCCAGCGTGACGGCGGTGATCAGCGGTTCGGCCGGGAGCACTGCCGCGTCCTCGATGCCCGGTAGCAGGATCACGGTCGAGGTGTCCAGCACCCCGCGCTCTGGGACGGGCGAAGTGCTCACAGCTGCGGATCGAGGAGCTCGTCGATATCCCGCCGGAGCGCAACCGGGTCGACGGGTGGGAGGTGACGCCAGCGCCGGAGCAGCCCGTTCGCGTCGAGGCCGGGCGGCGAGAGCGGGCGAAGCTCGGCGACGCGCCTGCCGGCGCGTGTGATCGTGACCCGCTCGCCGCGGGCGGCGCGATCCACGACGTCGCCGCCCTTGTTCCGTAGGTCACGGATGCTCACGTCGGCCATCGCGCCAAGCGTATCACCCGTGAGACCGCCCCCTCGGCGTCCGAGGGTCAGAGATCCTCGGCCACCTTCGGCGCGATCCGGTTGAACACCCACAGCCCGAGCCCGAAGATCGCGAACACGATCGCGATCGGGATCGCCAGATCCACCCGGGAGCCCAGCAGCGCGCCGACGCTGGGGGTGCTGTGGTTGATCGCCGTGTGCTTGAACTGCTGGAAGATCACCGCCAGCGGGTTGAGCATGTAGATGTGCAGCAGCGTCGGGCTCAGGTGCTCCTTGACCTGAACGACGGTGATGATGATCGGCGAGGCGTAGAAGATGACCTGGTTGAGCACCTCCCAGATCGGCTGGATATCACGGAAGTAGACGAACAGGGCCGACAAGAGCATCGCGATGCCGGTGCAGAGCACGAGCAGCAGGCCGAGGATCAGCGGGACCTCGAGCCAGGTCAGCATCGGCCGGACCCCCGCGAACAGCGCGAAGATCAGCACCACGATCAAGTTCAGCGACAGGTTGAAGAGCGCCAGCAGCACGCTCGAGAGCGGGATCACCAGGCGCGGAAACTGGATCTTGCGCACCATCACCTCGCCGTCGACGACGCTGCGAACCGAGTTCATCGTCGCCTCGCCGAAGAACGTGAACAGGACGATCGACCCGAGCAGCTGCGCCCCGTATTGGTGGTAGCTGGCGCCCGGCTGATCGGCCACGCGCGCGACCTTGGTGAAGAACAGATACAGCACCAGGAACAGCAGCAGCGGCCGCACCAGCTGCCACAGGTAGCCCAACGCCGAGCCGAAGAACCGGAGCTTCCAGTTCATGATCGCGATGTTGAGCGTCAGGTAGCAGAACCGCCGCCAGTGACCGGTGAACGCGCGCGGACCTGCGATCGGGCGCCCGAGCTGATTGAACGGGATCGCGTCAAGGTCGAAGCTGTCGGCCGGCGCCTTCGACTCGACGCCTGTCCCGGCATCGGTGCCGACGGTCATACCGAGCTCCGCTCCGCCGCCGCGGAGCTGCGGTCGATCGACGAGCGGACGGGCAGGTCGATCAGGCCGCCGAGGGCCAGCGAGCCGGTCACCAAAAAGGAGAAGCTGCCCTCGAACTTGTCGATCACATCGACCCCGGACCCGCGGTGCGCGAGCTGGATCACCGGCCCGTAGCGACCGGGCGCGAGCACGTTGTCGAACGTGAACGAGAACACCGCCTCGTCGCCGGCGGCGAACTGACCGCTGTGCTCGTTCTCGATCTGCGTGGTGGCGAAGAACATCGGCTGATGCTCCTCGTTGAACACGTGCAGGCTGGCGGCGGGGTCGACGAGGTCGACCATGAACAGCACCCGGGCCTTGACGGTCATGCGGCTGTGCTGCGGCGCCGCGACCAGGCGCACGCCGTCCTCGTCCTCGATCCACACCTCGATCACGCGCGCCTCGCCGTCGCCCGTGCGATCGGGGCTGGCGCCGGACGTCGCCGCCGGATCACGGCCGAAGTTCAACTCCAGATAGCGGTCGGCGACCTCGTGCGGCTCCCCGATGTAGACGGGATCCCCGCGTTCCAGCAGCAGCGCGCGGTGGCAGAAGCGCTGCAGCGACGCCATGTCGTGGGTCACGAGCACGATCGTCTTGCCCGCGTCGCGCAGCTCGTTGAACACGTCGAAGCACTTCTGCTGGAAGTTCGCGTCGCCGACGGCGAGGATCTCGTCGATCAACAGGATGTCGGCGTCGACCTGGATCGCGACCGAGAACGCCAGGCGGATCTGCATCCCGGACGAGTAGTTCTTCAGCTTCAGATCCTGGAACTCCCGCAGCTCGGCGAAGTCGATCACGGCGTCGTAGCGCCGGCGTGCCTCACGCGGGGTCAAGCCGAGCATGATCCCGTTCATGACCACGTTGTCACGTGCGGCCATATCCATGTTGAAGCCGACCCCGAGCTCGATCATCGTCGACAGCCGGCCTCGGCACCAGATGTCGCCCTCGGCGTGGTAGATCCCGGCGAGGCACTTCAGCAGCGTGCTCTTGCCGCTGCCGTTGCGTCCCGCGATCCCGAAGAACTCCCCGGGCGCGACCGCGAACGAGACGTTGCGCAGCGCCTCGAAGGTCCGCTGGGCGACCCGGCGACGGGGATGCATCGCCCGCTCCTTCAGCGTATGCCGGATCTCCTCGGGGACCGTGAACGTCTTCGACACCGACCGCGCCGCCACAACCGGCAGCCGTTCGCCGCCGACGGTTGAAGTTGGCATGGATACCAGCGTAGCCGAGGCCCCTGCGCCGCGGACGCGGTTGTGCCTGCCAGACGTTGGCGGCCGACTCCGGCTAACGCCGCCCTTCCAGCGAAAGTTTCGCGCCCAGGCTCGCCGGCAGCCGCGCTGCGTTGGCCCCGAGAACGGTTCCCACAGCCCGCGCGCCGTGATGGCCAACCGATCGCGCCAGCGCGGGCAGCATCTCGCCGCTCCCGTCCCCGACCCGATCGCCGAGCCATCGCCGGTCGGCGCCGACGTTCCCGCGCAGCGACCGCACCGCCTCTCGCAGCTCGCCGCCCGGCACAAGCCCGTAGACGTCGTTGACGGCCCGGGCCTCGTCGAAGCTCCTTCGCAGCCACTGCAGTGCGGTGTACTCGTGGGAGTGGACGACCGGCGCATCGGGCACGTACACCTTGGCGAAACCCGCGCGCAGCATGTCCTGCGCGAGCAGGTGATCCTCGGCGTAGCCGACCTCCCGAAACGGCACCTGCTCCCACGCCGATCGGGCGATGCACCCGTTTGCGTCGGTGAAGAAGCCCCGATGCCCGAGGAACTCCCTCGCGGTCAGCCCTCGGCGCTGCGCGCCCGAGAGGGCATCGACGCGGGGGCCGCCGTCGGGCGAGAACGATTGAAACCACTCGGTCAGCTCGCGCGTGACGCTCGGACTCGCGTCGGCGCGCGGCCGGTAGGGCCCGAACACGAGCGCGACGTTCGGCGCCAGCGAGAACCCGGCCAGCAGTCGCTCCAGCCAGTCCGTGCCCGATGGAACGGCGTCCTGGGTCAGGAACGCGACATGCTCCCCGCCCGCCTCGGCCATCAGCAGGTTGCGCGTGCCGCCATGCGAGAACGCGGACCGCCGGATCTCGAGCACGCGGGCGCCGTGAGCCCTGGCCAGAACGACGGTGTCGTCGTCTGAGCCAGAGTCGCAGACGAGCAGCTCCACCCCGCGCCCGACGGTCTGCGCGGCCACCGCGATCAGCGTCCGGGCGAACTCTCGACCGGCGTTCAGCGTGGGAATCGCGACCGTCACCAGCGTGCGCACCGGCCCATCTTGACGTCGACAACGCCGATCCGGGTCCCCCGCGGGCCCGTGTCGCTCGATTACCCTCTGCCGCTGATGCAGCGCTCGTTCCCCCTCGCGTCGGCCTGGGCGCGCCTGAGGCTGCCGGTGCCGCTTGCTCTGTTGCTGGCGGCGGTGGCGCTGATCGGGATCACGTGGGCGCTGCTGGTGCCGCCGTGGCAGGCGCCGGACGAGACCACACACTTCGCCTACGTGCAGAGTCTGGTGGCTCATCATGCCCTGCCGGGGGCCAAGGGACGTTCCGAGTACTCGACCAGCCAAGCGGTCGGGGACGGAACCGTCGGCGCGTCTCAGGGCGCCTTCTATCCGCAGACGAGCCCACCGAGCTGGAGCGCCGGCGCGTTTCGTCGATACGAGGCCGCTGCCTCCAGCTACTTAAGCTCGAACGGCGGCGGGCCCAATGCCGAGAGCGCCAATCCGCCGCTGTACTACGTCTACGCGGGCATCGGCTACTCCCTGGACCCCGGCGGCAACGCGTTCGGCCGGCTGTACGCGATCAGGATCTGGGGCGTGCCGTTGCTGCTGGCCAGCACGCTGGCGGCATGGCTGCTGGCCGGAGAGATCCTGGGACGGCGTCGCATGGCGCAACTGGTGTGTGCGTCGGTCGTCGCGCTGATGCCGATGATGACGTTCATGTCGACGGCGGTGAACGTCGACGCACTGCTGACCTGCCTGTGGACGTGGGCGCTGTGGCTGGGCGTCCGGGTGATCGAGCGCGGCGCTCGGCGGGCTGATGCGATCGCGCTCTGCGCGGTGACGGCCGCCGCGGTCCTGACCAAGGCGACCTCCTACGCGCTGATCGTCCCGGTCCTGGTGGCGCTCGGCCTCGGCTGGCGAAGGCGTCCGGCGACCGAGCGGCGCGGCGCCGCCACCGACGTCGCGCTCGCGCTCGCCGCGCTGGTGGCGCCGGTCGTCGCGTGGCTGGCGGCCACCGTCGCGCTGAACCGACCGGCCGTCAACCAGATCCCACGGACGGCGGCGGCACAGCCGTTCAACGTCACCCAGCTGCTCTCCTACGTCTGGCAGTTCTACCTGCCGCGCCTGCCGTTCATGCGACGCTTCCGCGAGACCCCTGGCCTATCGGTCTACTACATCTGGATCCGCGAGGCGTGGGGCGCCTTCGGATGGATCGACGTCGTCTTCCCGAAATGGGCCTACAAGGTCCTCGGCGCGATCACGGCGGTGATCGCCGTGTCGACGGCGGTCGTCGTTGGGCGTCGTCTGACGATCACCCGCAGGTGGCAGCCGACGGCGTTCCTGGCGCTGACCGCGCTCGCGCTGCTGGCGCTGCTGCATGTGTCCGACTACCGCTCGCTGATCGCGGGACAGGGTCTGCTCGTGCAGGGCCGCTACCTGCTGCCGGTGGTCGGCCTGTTCGGCCTCTCGGTCGCGCTGCTCGTGACGCGCGCGCCGGTCCGCTGGCAGCCGGCGGCCTGCACGATCGTGCTCGTGGGCCTGCTCGTCTTGCAGGCGCTGTCCCTGTCCACGGTCGTCCACGCCTACTACCTGTGAGCGCCCGCCGGCCCCTGTTGGCGTCGCTGAGCGTGGTCGCGGCCGCGGTGATCGTCCTGCTGATCCTGGGGTTGCACGCCGAGCGCACGCGGGTGCTGTCACTCCGGGTACCGGACGCCGAGGTAGTCGGCACCTTGCCGCCGGGCAGTGCCGCCTGCGAGGGGCCCGTCAGGGCCGCCACGGGACCGATCCAGGCCGCGACCATCTGGGGAGCTTCCGCTCCGCGGCGCACCACGCTCGAGGTCTACGCCCGGTCAGGGGCCGGACGGATCGTGGCGCGCGGGCGGGCTCCCGCCGGCACCGTCGCTGACGATCAGACCGTCGATCTGGTACCGCAGACGCCCCGCAATCACCAGGTCACAATCTGCGTGCGGGACGCCGGGACCGCACCGTTCGTGCTGCTCGGGTCCGCGACCAACCCCGGCGTCAGAACCACGATCGGCGGCAAGCGGACGAGCGCGCAGTTCTCGCTGGCCCTGCTCGGTCCGCGCCGTTCGACGTTCTCAGAACTGCAGCTCGCGTTCTCCCGAGCCGCCCTGTTCCGTCCGGGTTGGGTCGGCTCGTGGACATTCTGGGTGCTGCTGGCGGGGCTCCTGGTCGCCGCCGGATTGATCGCAACCGCGGTCGTGGCGGTGTCACACGACGGCGAGTGACGATCGTCGACGCCGCCGGCGAGCTGGCGTCAGCTGCGCTACACCTGAGACTCGTGGTCGGTGCGGCGCAGCCCGAGGATCGAGATCAAAAACGAGGCGAAGAAGATCTGCACGCCGATGATCACCAGCGTCGCCGCCTCCAGCGCCAGCCGCTCCTGGCCGAGCGCACCGAACCCGTCGACGATCCAATGAACGACGACGACTGCCCCCACGACGAACCCGCCGGTCGCCAGGATCGCGCCCGCCGCAAGCCCGTGCTCCAGTGAGACGCGTCTTCGCATCGCATCAAAGCGCGCATCCCGCTCGCCCATGTAGTAGACGCCATAGGTCTGTGCGCAGATCCCCATCGCCAACACCTGCACGCCGACGATCAGTAGCAGCGAACCCGCGATCAGCGTGTGGATGTCCCATATGCGTCCGAGCAGATGCAGGTTGGTGAGCACCAGCAGCGAGGCGAGCACGCCGAGCACGCACAGCACCAGGCCGGGAACGATGAACAGGTAGAACGGGCTGTGGACCAGCAGATACCGCAGGTGGCGCCAGCCGTCCCGGAAGCTCGACAGCTTGGAGGTGCCCCCACGTGGCGAGTAGCGGATCGGCACCTCATCGATCACGAGCCGCTCCTTGGAGGCACGCACGACCATCTCGGAGGCGAACTCCATTCCCGTCGTGCGCAGTGCCATCCGCGGGAGCGCCTCCCGCCGCAACGCCCGCATGCCGCAGTGGGCGTCGCGCACGCCGGTACGGAAGAACAGGTTCAGGATCCCGCTCAGCAGCGGGTTGCCGATGTAGCGGTGCAACCAAGGCATCGCGCCAGGCTCGATGTTGTCCATGCGGTCGCCCATCACCAGGTCGGCTCCGCTGCGCAGCCGCTCGACGAACTTGGGAATGTCGTTGAAGTCGTAGGTCAGGTCGGCGTCGGCCATCACCACGAACTCGCCGCGGGCCGCTTCCAGGCCAGCCAGATACGCGCTGCCGTAGCCGCGTCGAGGTTCATGGATGACCGTCGCGCCGGCCTCGGCGGCAAGCTTGGCGCTGAGGTCCTCGGAGTCGTTGTCGACCACGAGCACCTCGCCCGACAGATCGTTGTCACGCAGCGCCGAGCGCGCGGCGGTCACGCACGCCTGGATGTTCTCCTCCTCGTTCAGGCAGGGAATCACCACGGACACCACCAAGTGGTCCGTTGGGCCAGAGCCGGCGGGCGGTCCGGGATGTCCGTGCGTAACGCTCATCGACATTCCCCTTGCGTGATTATTCCCAGAACGACGGCAACGCACTCAGGCGCCGCTTGGTCTGCAACGGTAGGTGCTCGTGGTTGGCGCCGGCGATCAGGCCGGCCATCTTCGTCGCCTCGTAGAGGGCCGCGTACGGGATCCAGCGAGCCTGGCCGGTGCGCCGGAGCCACCTGAACTCGCCGCGTGCGTAGTCGATCGCCGCCCTGCGCAGCACGTTGGAAGACTCCCGGCCACCCGCCAGGTAGGCGCGACTCGCGGAGGCGCCGGAGTCGAAGAAGCGACGAAAGGCCGCGGTGAGCGTGTAGTTGTGCGAGTGGCGAACCGCGGCCGCCGGCTCGTACTCGATCTCGAAACCGGCGAGCAGCACGCGCCGACTCCACTCCTGATCCTCGCTCATCACGATGTCTTCAACGAACGGGAAGCGCTCGAAGATCGGTTTTGGCATCGCGGCGT
>Ga0302325_10011373_pt1 | contig 19185 bp, 27 predicted proteins | sample Palsa_T0_2_FD_201948 | JGI IMG/M metagenome (GOLD analysis project Ga0302325, IMG submission 201948) | Peat permafrost microbial communities from Stordalen Mire near Abisko, Sweden - Palsa_T0_2 | ecosystem: Environmental > Terrestrial > Soil > Palsa > Peat permafrost | place: Sweden: Abisko...
CGCCTTAATCCAGGCTTCTCGCCCAATAATATCCAGCATCATTCGCTTGCCTAGACACATCAGACACGCAACATATGAAGCAGTACTATCAGGATGGGCATAGTTGGATTCTCCCTCGATGGGAGCGCGCCATGCCTTGCGCTCGACTTGATCGTCGGGAGTAAGGTGACTGGGCGTCCAGTAGCCTGTCAACAAGGCCAAGAGGACGGAAACCCTGATGTTGGATTGGGATTCTGTGTTTGCATTCTTTGGTTTCGGGATACTTGTGTCGGCTATCATCCGTCAGTGGCTGGAGAAGAATGCAGCAGAGGCAATTGAATGCAAAGGAGAACTTACGCACGACGATTTCGCTGGTCCAGAACAGCATGATGGCTTGTCCACCGCCTCAGTCACAAACTCAACCGAGCACATCCGGAAGTCGAAGGTGAAGTGAAGTTCACCTAACCCCGGTCCAGGGTTAAGCCCAAAGATGACGAAGCCCATCGGAATACGCTCGGCTTCGAGTACAATGCTTGAATTACAGAACAGATCATGGCATGTTATTGGTATGAAGTCTATCGTAAATACACACCTATATACCAGCTTGAAACGAGGTATCACTCAGTCACCCAAACTTGAGAACATTGCGCGATAAACTCCCCCCAATCAACCAACCCACTATCAATCTCATCCAAATTGACCACACTCGAGTCCCCGCCCATCTCTATATTCACGTCATTCGGATCCCTGAATTCTCCAGACGTTCTCTGATGAGGAGAAGTACTCCCTTGATTCGCGGACGTCATTCCTGGGTGGGCAAATCCATGTGTATATTGCGGAGGAGGCAACGAACTCCCTGGTGGTCCGAAGAGAGACTGCCAGAATTGTCCTGAGCCATCGTCATCGCCACCACGGGTCATATCCATCATTTCCGCGGGGAGTTGAACATGTGATTGCGCTCCGGAGAGTACCGGGAACAATGGCGGTGAATTGCCGAAGGGGGTGTAAATCCCTTGTTGCGTGCCCATTGCAAATGGGAAAACAAGCTCCGATCCCGCTGGTGATGAACCCGTTTGAGACTGCGGAGTAAAACTTCGCGTTCCATTGACACCCACATTGAATGAGTTTGTCGGACTTCCAGTAGGTGCGCCGGATGCTAACATGGGGAGCGTGGACGAGGACGTTGTGCGCGGACTTATTGGTGTGGGAGAGGTAGGTAATGCAGCTGAGCCGGACCCGCCTCTTTGCTGGGACGACCGACGACGTTGCTGGGGACGTGATAGTTTATCATCCGATGCAGACCGTTTCTGGCCTTGTTGCAGTTGTCTTCTATCCTTCTCGGCCTCTACTTTGGCCTTGACTCTGTGCATTACAGTAAATAATTCCTGGTCGTTAGATATAATAGACTGAAGAATGTACGTTGATGAGGGCGCAACATCGCGTTGCTGTCAGTGATCGGGAAGTCAGTTCTTGAATCATCTTACGTCCGTATTCGGCGTCTTGGATGAGTGCATCATTCCCCGCATCACTGGGATTCTGGATAACACAGAACAGTAGGATTATCGTTGCGTTAAACATCGAGTACATCGTAAACTACTCGTTAATCAAAACATACAAAGTCACATACCCAATAAGCACTACGTATGCCGGTGCCCTTGTGCATATTGTCAGCCGTACGCAACGTTGCTCTTGCGGCATTAAGACATTTAGCGGCATAATTATAGTATTTCTGATTATGCGGCGTCAATCCAGTTTTTCCGCTCTTAGATAATTCGCCATTCGCTCCTCTTCTGGCTTTTAATGACACCGGCGTGGCATAATGTATAAACGACCGATAGAGTAATAGCTGGAGTGAGTAGTAAGACATCCGCAGCCAGCCAGCTTGCCTACCATTAACAGATGGAAAGAAAAAAAAACATACTTGAAGAACCGGCTGTCTTTAGCAGGTTGAACTAAGTGCTCAGGAATACTCGATCGCCATCGTTCTAGATCTTGTTCAATACCTTTCACAAGATCAAGAGAGATTAATCCTTTCCCGTCCACAAGGGGTGCTTTCAGGGGATATATGTATTTTGTGATTTTACTGATTATTCCCATTAGGCGGGTGTAGACGTTACAGCCGACGGCAATGCTCGGTTGATCTTGAGGTTGACCCAGCATGCTCCATTCCGTAACATACTCGTCGTCAACTTCAGCGGGCATCTCCTGATCGATATCATCGTCTCTCAAGCTCGCAGGTAGGCCTAGAACGCAGTTGAGGTATCTACAATCAATACCGATTACAAGGGCACGAACCGTTCGATATTGTAAGCTGCCCAGAAGGTTCGTTTTCGTTCCTCTAATTCAATGGGAGTGAATTTGTAGTCCAACTTTCGATGAAGACCTAATCTTTGGGCGGCTCGTAATGCAGCGCCTAGGTGGGTGTAGCATAGCGACATCTTGTAACTGCACATAAGGTAGATGACCATCAAGATCAAGGTCTGGACAGTATATAGATCTGGGTCATCCAATGGTTTCAGGAGCTTCTTCGCGATGGCGTAGTATTTGTATCTGCGTTCAGTCAAATCCATGGGGATACATACGCAGCTTCATGGACGTCTGGAATTCCTATATCTGCGGCATCATCCGCGGCGTACACACAGCCGACTGCAAAACTAGCGTATAGAAGAGGAAGAAATCTCGCGAAGTCGGATGGTTTGATGTTCTGCTGTTTATCGCCTGCATCTTTCCCTGGCCCGTTTTGCTCAAAATGATAATCATAGACCATTTTGAAGTGTTTGATGAAGGTTGGACGGTGAAAGAAATGGACGAATACCATAGAATGATCGAACATGTACTCGTATAGTTTGCGTGCAATCGGTCTGGGCGGTAGGAATAAATCGTCGAGCTGTAGATCAGGAAACGGAATATCGTCCAACGATAACTGAGCGGTATCCCCTGCCATCTCATTCGGACTAGATCCAAGCATTTTGGACAAGTTGCCATACATGGAGCGAACAAAGTGAAACGACGAGGATGATCCACGGTAGTCAATTGAACCTTGACGGTCAAGCTTCATGGAAGTGCCATCCTGGACCATACTCTCCAACATGTTTTCCTCCCGCCGATTCGGATTATTCGGTGGCGGGCCGTCATTATCGCCGGACATTTCGTCTCGCTCCTCACTTAGCGAACCCCGCATCTGCGGTTGCCGTACCGCCTCGCGGAGATTGTTGACGTCTGCCGCGGCACATATTTCGCTGATGTCGACCTGCGGACAGTTTGATCGGATGATTGTCGTCAATGCCTTTATTTGACGCTCAAGCGCTTCTGTGTACTGCGGTTGCGGATTCCGCCGTCGCTGCGAAGGCTGGTCGTATGAACAAGCTAGGAGTTAGTACTTCCGGGACCATGGGAGGCTATACTGTATGAGTAGACCGCACAATGGGTACAAGGCTATGATGAGTAATAGACGTTGTGAGGACAAACCTGTTTTCCATCGCACTTGATCTTCTTCCTGCGACACTCGTCGCAGGCTCGGGTGACTCTGCGGCGCTTGGGTGTCGGTCCTCCGAGTCCGTCTGGAGGCCCCATGCCATCGTCGGGAGGCGAGTCTGCCATGTTTCCTGCCATGCCATCGCCGCCGCCGGGAGTGATTGCGGCGCCCATGATGTTTGGATCGATGCTGCCGTCCATGTGGAGGAAGGAGCTGTCTGTTGCAGAGGGAATGTTATTTCCCGATCGGCTTTGCGGTTGTCGATCGATCCGAGGGCCGTTGGTTAATTGTTGTTTGTGCGAGGCTTCTCGAGGTTGAGTCAGAGCCGCCTCCAGCAAAGCCGATTATCCGAGGGCCGTGTTGGTGATGTGCAGTGTGCAGTGTGTGGTGTGTGCTGGCTGTGTATAGCCGACCGGCTCTTTGCAGGCGAAATATGGCGAGCATTTTTTTGTGTGTGGCCGCGGTGTGTGCGCTTGCTTGCCACCACCAACACACAGCTCGAGTCGAGCGGGGTACACCCATTAGTAACACCCCACTCAATTATTGCCCAATGATTGGGGCAACAGTTGCAGCCAACCTTAAATGAAGGTAACACAGACAGACGGCCTGCTGCAGCTGGAAACATAAAACACGCTGGCCAGTCCTGATAACAACAACGTCTACGTAACAAGGCAACGAAGCGCGCGCCTTAGAGAGCATGACATCTTCACTCGCAGCGTTCTTACCGGCAGACAACTAGGAATGAAATTCTCAGACAGAATGGTCCAATTGCCGGCTGTTCTACCTTCGGACCGTCATAAGCTAAGTTACTAACAGCCCACGGCCATGGACTCTGGCCCATTATAACCACGCTGATCCATGGAGGACTAATACACAGAAAGTGGATCACATCTCTATATCTATCTCAATGTGAGAGCGAGATCATATATGGATCATCCTCAGATGTGAAGCTTAAATCGATCAATCTCCGGGACTGCCGTAGGCCGGGGTCAGCGCCGTCTGCTGGGCAAATGCAACACTCTCGCGTGAATCATCATTCCCCCAAACCACTCAAGCACAGCACAAAACTGAGCTGCACACAATCGATATCGACTCGGTAGTAGCTAACGACTCCCATACTACAAGGCTTAAAAATCGAGGAATCAATTGCACTATTTCACTAGTCATACTAATCTACAATTAAACATCTCTCAGACGTGAACACGTTCTCGATCTGAACCTTATTCGAATTGTCCAGATTAGGTTGGTGACGAAGAGGACAGTTCTAGTTTCGGGTCGCGTGCAGTTCTCTGTGGCATGACATGTGATCAAATCCGGCGACAAAAGGTCCCACCGCCGTTGTCGGCCGTTTGATCTCCGTTGGGCCGAAGGCAAGACCGCGACCGCTTCAACGTAAAAGGCGGTCAAAGCCAAGTTACTTCCTTGACGATGTATAGACGACAAAATACACGATACTGCATTATCCTGCCAATTGAACCGAGTGTAAAGGTGCCCGTGACCTGAATCCATGAGTGTTGATTTGATAATGTCCGTCTCCTCGGGGTTTTTTCCCGGAATTGGATTGGGCGCATGTCCGGGATCCCGAATCCAGCCGCGAATCGTCACAGAATTTTGCACGCCCGGAAAATTTCGCGTGGAAACCCAAAATTTGTCAATTCAAAACACTTTCATACCTAACTTGTCCCCGTTTTTTTATTTTGCTGCAGGTTCGGTCCGGTTGTTTTGAACACGACGCTCGGCTTTTGTATTAGGAATGTCGCCTGATGTTGAAAAGAACGGTATTCTCTCCCCCGTGAAGCGGCTTTTTCGAGAGAGTAATGCGCTAATGGGATCGGCGGTAGAGGCGCAGGAAAGTTCTGTCGAGACAACAGGTGAGGATTTGGCGGTAGTGGGTGCAGAGGCACAGCCTGAAACAGGTGCGATACAATTGAATATGGAGCCCTCAACTGACTGCTCAGAACAAATCTATCAGCTCACAATTGTTCTGCCTCCAGGCCAAAGTCCTCGAACGATCAAGATTATTGTAACGTGACATCAAGGACATGCTGACCGAAGGCACCTCCGCAGGAGTCCCCCACCGACCTTCGGCAACACCTGATATCTCATCCTTCAACTCACCACCTAACGAACTACCATTTCGAGTACGAGGGTAAAGCATTAAACGAGTATCTTGAATTGTCGGCAATCGGTGATCTTCCTCTCGAGGCATCCCTGTCGATCGTCCAGGACACTTACAACGAACGCACGGCCCGAGCTCATTTCCTGCGCGTGAAGGAACTCATCGCACCTCCAGGGACGGGCACAAAAGGTCTAGGCGAAGAATGGGGTATAGATGCCGGAAGTACACTTGTGGAGCACGTGCAGCATACCTCGTCTACCAAGCCTGCCGATCTGGGAAATTACTTCTCAGAGCCCCTACCGAGCCTTGCATCGGTCCTCGCGCCAGTAAAGGATATCTCTGCGTCATTGAACCCCGTTAAATCATTACAGTTGTCGCAATGGAACCCGCCGCCTCCGCACCGTCACACTCACGGCGATCTCATCTATCTCACTTTCACTTCCCTCGAGGGAGATATGTATCATATCACGGGTCACATGAAAGGATTCTATGTCAGTCGCTCCACAAACCAGAAATTCGATCCAACGCCCAAGAATCCTCAGAAACTTCCAACTCATTCGCTTATCACACTTCTCGAATCACTCTCCTCCCAATTTGCCCAAGCTTTCACCAAACTCCACCCAGCCGACATGAACCTGGAAATTCTCTCAGATGCCCCTCTCGCTAACGCCCTTCCTGCGTTTCCCTGGCTCGCTTCCATTCCCACTGGCCCACCAGATTCGTTACGAATCCAGAGACCGTGGCTGGAAAGCCTGGCTGAGGGACAAGGCAATCTACGTGATTGGAACGATGAGATCCAATCAACAAGAAGTCTTGCATCTAACGGCGTAAAGGAACGTTTGATAAGGGAACGATTGCTCCAAAAATCACTGGCGGACTTTGCCGCTTGTGCGACGCATGCGGCTATGCTCGTTCGTCGAGGCGAATTACTTGCTTTGGACCCTATCCCAGATCACGAGCATGATACCGAGGAAACAGGAACCATGTGGCATTACAATAATATTTTTCTGTCCCTGGGAGGAGACGATGTCCTTGGCTCTTTCGAGAAGGAGGGCGGCGGAGAAGCGTCTCGAGTTGCTGTCGGGAAAGATGTCGTCGGTGTCGCTCGTATTAATGCCCTCCTTCTGGAGTCGCAGGACGAAGCGGAGACGACCGATGGCGGACTATGTACCTTGGGTACCGTGCTCGTCGACTACCTCGGGGAGAGGATCGTCGCGCAATCAGTGGTGCCCGGGATTTTCCAGCAGGCAGTAGAAACTAAGGATCAAGACGGAGCTGCCGCGGGGGCCCATCGTATAGTGTATGGGGCAGTGGATAATGCTGAGCGGATATTCATGGACAAAGAGTTTGATGAGAAGTTTAAAAAGTTGATGGATAAAGTACACATCAAACGACATGATGTGTGGGAAGTGCCTAAGGCAGTCAAGGAGGAGGAGGAGGAGGAAAAAGTGAATGGGGAGAGCGACACAGGACGGCCGAAACGCACCCTGTGCACCTCATTAGAGACAAAAGGACTACGCGGGGCCGATGGACGGAAATATGTCTTGGATCTCTACAAATTGACACCGCTCGACATCAATTTCATCGAGGAGAATTATACGGCCAGCGAAGATAGTTATCCCCATCGCATGGCATTCCTTCGAGGAGAATGTGTCGATGCTTTCTGGGAAAGCAAGCTTCGCGCCTGGGTCTCCGCCCAACTCGCCGAACGCAAAACTTCTGATGATTCCGAGAACCCCGAGAAAGACTCTGAAAAGATCGACGTCTCCGGCTTTGACTTTGCTCTCAATCCCGATGTCTTCACGCCGTCACAGGCCCCCGTGACAGATGAGGAGAAACAGCAGGTCAAACAGGACGAGGACGATGTCAGAGCATGTTGTGTATTCTTGCATGAAAAGTTAATACCGGATCTTATGAAGGAGTTGAGCGATGGAAGTGGTGGATGGCCGGTCGATGGAAAAAGCTTGACGTCGACGATGCATCGGAATGGTGTAAATGTACGATATTTAGGGAAGGTGATTGATTTGTGTGGAGAGTCCCCCAAGTTAGTCGCGGTGAAGGTATATTCCTTTCCTCTGGCAGAACTGATTGGAGAATGTTGCATTCCATGAGATGGTTTCCAGAGCTGCGAAACATCTATTTTCGAAATATCTTCGCAAGTTGCCTTTGTTGGATGTGCCGAGTTGTGTTGCTCATCTCCTAAATTGCTTGGTGGGATTCAAACTCAATTCAAGTCCACAAGCGCAACTTTCAGAGGACGATTACTTGTCGAATACTGCCGAGCCTGAATGGGCACAACTTAACCCAAGTCTGATGCGGGAACAGATTGCCAAGGAAGTCTATCGGCGTTACCGATTCAGGCTACAAGAGGATTGGTGGAATGATTACATGCCAATGATGCTGCTCAGGGAGATTTGCCTGAAGATGGGCTTCCAGCTCAAGGCGCGGGATTACACATTCGAGAAGTCAGCCGTCCAAACTAACGGAACAAAGTCGACGAAGGCAGTCAATGGAGTTAATGGACATAAACCTGCTGAAGTTACCTTCTATCCCGAAGATCTTTTGAACGTTGTTCCAATTGTCAAGGATGCACCCCTAAAGGTATTGTTTTGTTGACACTGTGTCTGATAAATAGAGCGCTCTTGCAGAGGAGGCGTTCGAAGCGGGCAAGTCCGCATTGTTCCAAGGACAAAAGGAACTCGGACTAGATCTCCTTTCCGAATCACTTTCGCTCCACGAACAAATCTATGGGGTTCTGCATCCTGATGTCGCACGAGGATATTCGAAATTATCTCTTATCTACAATCAGTTAGACGAGACCCGAGCGGCAGCATGTGACTTAGCTCGTAAGGCTGTTATTGTCAGTGAGCGAACCCTCGGTCTGGACAACCACGAGACCATTCTAAATTGGTTGAACTGGGCATTGTGCGAACACGGAAATGGAAACACGAAGGAAGCACTGACGTTTATTCTTCATGTGCTAAGCATGTGGAGGAATCTCTTTGGGAAGAGTCATCCCGACGAAGTGACCATGATGGTAATAGTCTTGAAAGTTTTTGGCTTACCTGCAGAACAACGTTGCAGTGATGTTACAAAGTTTGCGAGAGCATCAGGCGTCATTATCATGGTTCGAGAGATCTTACGCCCTGTGTTCTCAGATCCACGGAAAGGATTCCTTGAACGCGGGCACAATCTCGTTCCAATACTCTCAAGCTCTGGCACTTGCGCAAGATCCTATCGGGGCAGTCCCCAAAATGCGTGACGCATATAGCATTTTCGCCAAAGAGCTCGGCGCCGAGGACCGATCCACCAAGGAAGCAGAATTCTTACTCCAACATTTCACGGCCAGCGCAGTAAATATGGCGAAACAGGCGAAATTGGGCAAGAAAGTGGTTACACCGAATGTCAAGGTGAGTTCTGCAGTGAAGGCTGTGGGACCAGAGATCGATGGCACGGGTAGTAGGGGATTACAAAACATTGACGAGCTTGTCAAATACATTGGGGCGGTTAATTTTGGAACTGACGCCCAGAAAGCAAGGGCTCAAAAGAAAAGAAGGGGGGGGAAGAGGTAAATTGCATGGCATACATTATTGTGTCTCTACTCATGTAGCATATGGAGGATAACCATTAACATTGACTTGCATGTGTATCTCAAAATCATCCCGTCAAGGATTGTGCTGGATCGGCGGCGGGCCGTGGGGGACTATTGTGGGCTCAGATTTTCGTATCTGAACGAACTTTTTCTTCGCCAGATTGATTTATTCAACATACAAGACTCGCCTCTTTTGTTTCTTCTTCCAATCCCGAGCATGAAGGCGACTAGCGGCACCATTCCGATTTACAAGTTTGCCGATTAACTTGAAAATGCCAAACCCCAAGCCGCCAAGGGCAGTCCCTATGCCAATTGCCACAATAGCCTGCGCCCAAACAGGTGCCCGTGTCCAAGCGGTAGCGTGTGGGTGCAATCCATATTCAGATAAACCTTCACTGCGAGGTATCTGTTCTGTTGGAACGCGATTTACTCTGATCTGGGCCCCTGTGCGAATGGAAGGCGGCGCCGAAGCTACAGAGCCGCGTTGGGAATCTTGGTAAGAGTAACGACGAATTGGAATTGGCTCTAAAGACTCCATCGCTTCTGCGTTGCTGTCTGTGGGTATCTCCTGTGCAGTTAACTGTCTCGTGGTGTCGGGAGCTTGTTCGCGTGTATGGCCCGAACGTGCCCCCGTGTTTGAGACACCATTAGACGCTCTAGTCGCAACACCATTGTCCATGTTACGGTGCACTTGTATTCTCGAACGTCCGCTCTCGAGCCCGGCAAAGTAGGTATCTCCAAGAGGAATGAATTGTTCCATCGCCGTCCGATATGCTCGTTCCTTTTCATCAAATTCCCTTTCTGTTTCTTTAGCTTCTTTCTCTTTTTGAGCTTTCAATTGGGGGTTTGATTCTTCCGCTTTTCGCTTTGCCGCTCTCTCCTTGCGCTCTTGGTGAAACTTCTCTGCCTCCTCGAACATGGGATTCCAGATCGTGTTCCGTCTTTCCATGAATTCATTGTAAGCGGTTTCGTATTCATGGTCGTTTTCTGAAAGTTCCGGGTTGATGTTCTCAGATGTGCTCATTTATGACCCTCTACTTAAACTCATGTCATGAAGAGTATATTTTACAACGCTAGTAAGTGTTTCATCCCTTTTAGTTTAGAGGTCTCAACGTCAGAGGGATTTATGCCTGGAGTTCCCATCTGCCAAACGACAGAGAATCCTTATGTGCACATCACTTTGCTTTCATTATCCTTGCCGTACTATGTACTAGGAATGTCCGATCCGCTTTTAAAAATAATACTTTTATTGATAGTTCTAATACTATATAGATCGACTTGTGTCTAATAAACGTACCTTCAGACACAGTACATATGAATGTGCGAAAGAAAATCCTTTATAATGCTTAGCCTCGAGAATGGTCTCGGCTTTTAGTATACGCCAACGTCCTTCCATGCCTGAAGCACAATGTCCCTTCCAGACGCTCCATAACTCCTATTCGCAGCATCGAGCGTAAGATCGGCAAATTGTACGAAGGTAGCTGTTGGTAGAAGCCGAGAGTCGGTGAGGGTAAGATACCAGATCTTCCCTGCCTTCTCCCAGGCCTGCCCCCCAAAGGCAATAGCGCATCGGTAAAAGGCATAGTTAGGGATCCCCGAGTTGATATGGACGCCGCCGTTGTCCTCAGTAGTGACGACAAAGTTCGACATATGAGAAGGTTGAGGGTCTTTTCCCAATATGGGATCGTCGTAGGCAGTCCCAGGCGCTTTCATGGATCTTAGTGCGACGCCGTTAATCGTAGGTCCCAAGATCCCCTGACCGACCAACCAGTCTGCCTGAGCAGCGGTCTGATTGAGATTATATTGTTTGGTGAGCACCCCGAAAACATCAGAGATAGATTCGTTCAACGCACCGCTTTGATTTTGGTAGACCAATCCCGCAGAATATTGAACAACGCCGTGAGTCAATTCGTGGGCAATAACATCGAGAGATTGGGTGAACCCCGTAAAAATGACGCCGTCGCCATCACCGAAAATCATTTGTACCCCATTCCAGAAAGCGTTATTGTATCTGTATTTGTAATGGACCGTACCGATGAGGTCCATACCAAGATTGTTAATGGAATTCCTGCCGAGAACGTTGTAGTAGAAATCGAAGGTAGACCTGAAACCATCGTAAGTTTGATTGACCGCTAGATCTGCCGCGGGTCCCTCTCCCTCCGTGCGAACAATGGCCCCGGGAAGAAGGTCGAGGTTGTTGGCCGTGTAGACTTTACGATAAAGGCGGGCAGGGCCGATACTGTCCGCGTCTTGGACTACAAATACGTCATCACGAGTTTCGCGAAAGTGTTGAGAATCAACGAGAGATTGAGCCGCCGCGGCGCGTACTTCCGAATCCACCAGGTCAGAACTGGCGAGTGCACGGAGGATGTGAGGTGGAACAATGCCACACGTGTGCGAGTGACAGTTCTCCTGCTCAACGTCTTGATGATGCTTCATATCTGAGGTCGATTCCAATTTTTGGGACATTGCTTCCAGTGAGATACGAGGACTTGTACTGAGCTGGAACTCTAGTACTCTCGACGACAGAGCCCTCCATCTTATAAGTTCGACAGGCGGAATAATTTCTGAGGTTGAATAACCGAATCTTCATCCTGGCCTATTATTAGGCATTTTATCGGATAGAGTTGCTATGTACTACTCTCGATGCGAGTGTCGCATATTACGCGAGTCATCTGAGAGCCTCTTCTGCGTATCTTGACTTCGGCAAGAGATGACACCAAGTGCACGGAAGCATAGTCCCTCGGGTGTAGAGATGACGCCATATGATGCCGTGTCATGATTGAGTACAGTTGCGAAAACTCGCAAGAAGGTATCCATATTCGAAGAATTCGCAAGCGGTCCAGGGTATCAGGGACGATTTAGGAAGCAATTCGCTCAAATGTTCCCGGCGAGCTTTCAGAGACCACTCTTGGCTCCCCGAGCACACCATACCTGCGGCAGAACAGATATCTTATCCGAAGAAACGCCAGCCGTAGGCGAAGACAGGCTAGCTCACATGGATGGTGAAATCGGTTAAGACCCAAAGTAGACAAAGATCGTCGTCGTCGGTCTGATCATCCCATTTGGGCTGAGATCTAACCGTCACGGCCAATCCCTATCGGAGCCGGTAAAGTCCGTATAGACTGTCTTTAGTCATGATCGTTCTTGAAATGAGGACATTCTTGGTATAGGGGTGGAACCATCTTATTACTTCTACAGGCCACCAAAATCCGTCGTGTATCTCATAAATCGCTATGCAAATCTTTGCTTCAGGTATGCATCCTCATCCATCTCCTAATCTCCTCTCCGCCGAGCGACAGATCCATCTCAACCTCCCCCCTTTTTGCCGCAACTCGTTTAGCAAATTCGCTGGTCTCCCCATGACTTCCTTTACACAACTCCCAAGTCAGTCTCAGTAACTCCCACGCCCGTTTCAAGTAATCCACATTGTTCTCCTTGCTGGCCAATAGAGCGATTAAACTTGCCGTGGTGAATAACTGTACTGTCTTCAACGGATGAAAGGGCTCCGGATGGATAGTTGATAGCGGTGGACTCGAGAACGTATTTGAGTGATGATAGGCTGCCTCGTAGTTCTCGGAATTGAGACAGAGGTGGTAAATCTGTCGTCGCAGAGCAGGCGCGGGCTGACGGATCGGAGGCCAAGAGGGATTCGAAGTCAATGCTGCTAGAGTGGGGAGTAGGATATTGTTTAAGAGATTTGATATGTTTCCGGGGGTATTAGCAGTTGCTTCTAGGACTGTGAATGCTTTGGTTTCGAGAGTTCTGAGGGTATCGAGTGACGTTTTCTGATTTGAATGGCATTTCGAACATGTGAAATCTCCTTTCAACAGCGGCTCAGGGATTAATCCCTTACACTGCTCATTTTCACAAACCCAAGAATCACGTCCGGTGAACACATTATCCTTTGGTTCGCATCCCTCGCAATGACAATCAAAATAGTATTGTTCTCTCAATTGTCTTCTTCTCGTCGCTCTTTTGTAGGTATTGTCGATATAGGAAAGAGTAACTTGCTCGCCCTTCTTTATGTTCTTGACACTCCTCACGCAAGCAATATTCTGATCGAAGACAATTGCTGCATTAGGATTACAAGCGTGATTCAACAGCGAAATAGTAGGATCAAACGTCATACCAAGCTGATCAAACGTCGCACTAACCAGCGTAATACTGTTAATCATGAACTACCCGTCAAATCGATCCTCTAGGATAGATTACCTTGCAGATAAGCTGTTGGATCCCTTTGATGCCGTCGGCAGATAATGGACGACCACCTCCCGCAGCGGTGATACGATTGATGCCCTCTGAAATTTGCTCTACTGCCTCCCATCGCCCTGATTCTTTGAGTTGGTCCATGTGCGCAAGTAACTTTCCCACGTCTTCCGCAAATGTAAGATTCTTTTCATCGCCAGCGTAGAGATTGACTAATCTCATGACTCCTCTTAATAACACCGGTGGTGTATTCTGATTGAGTTGCAGATACTTGCACTCTCGTGAATGGTGAGTTTTCCAGTCCTTCCTCTGACAAGCCTAAAGTCAGTGACTTTCCGGTAACAGGAATACCTTGGAACAGTAACGAACAAAATTGCAGCCTGTACATTTAAGTAATTCCTTCCCGACCGCTTCATCAACCGCTTTAGATATCGAGAAACATGTTGAACAAGCTTTGTCAAGTAACGCGTCATCAAGAACGGAGATTAAGGGGTCCAATCGAACGAGCAGGGATCCCGCCGGCACATCTTGAGTGACGGTTAATCCCCTGCCCAACGACTCTGATTCGGCGACCTCAAGGCGTGAATTCGCGAGCTTTGAGGCCGTAGAAGCCGTCACTGCCGCCGTTGTCATTGCGGAAATGCTTTCATGGGCCAGCGAATTTGGTCCGGCGACGATCGGCGACGATTTTTAAACGCGTCGTTTGCGGACCGCGGTTCGGGGCTCAAGGCGTACGATATCGGATGAGAACTACCTTCGACGCAGAAAATGGTCTCTTTACTCAGTTTCACGAATCAAATGATTCTCTCTTTAGGAGTATATGTCATACACGTTCGATTACATCAATTTCCCGTAGTCCATTAACTTAAACTCCTAAACCATATATACACCTCAAACTGAATAGCCCTTCAGTTATAACTCAGCCATAGAATGCTTTATGCCCCTCTCTTCCACAAACTCCCTTAACACAGACTGAGCAAATCCCACCGCCTCAGAAACACTACTCCCCATCCCCAAAGGAAGCCTATACTTGCTCCCAAATTCGCCGTCCAAAGCCGTCATCTCAGATCCCCAATACTCTCTCTCCTTCCATGTCTTTGGGAATTTCTCCCGCAAAGCCTGTTCAGATAGCTTTGATTGGCCGCTTTTGAGGGATTTGCAGACGCTAAAGTAATTGCCATGGGCTTCGGTCCAGGTTTTCCAAAATGTGTCGTCCGCTTCCAGGGACTGTGATTTTCCTTCGTAGGAACGTTTGTCTTCGAGGCTTTTATAGGAGCTGCGGAGGAAGTGCTGTTGATTTTCGAATAAGCGTTGAGTGCAGATTGCATGTAGATGGTGACTATCATGTCAAACTTGGCAAAGGGAATGATCTACCATAGGCCTTCCAGTTCAGTTTCCTTGGTATCTCGTACGAGGTTTATAACCCAGATAATGAACTCGGAGGTTGTTTTCCAGTTCTCGTATAATGCTAGTTTACCGCGTATCTTCCGCGAAGCATCATCACATGAAAACGCAGAGATAAAATACAGGATAGCATGTGTCGCTATCACCGCCGCCAAAACTGGATCCGACCGACTCGACTTATCCGCTTCTCTCTTCAAGGCCGTTCCCTTCGTCAAATACCTATCATCAGCCATATGAAAGGACGATAAAGGAGGTCAAGAACCTTTGAGATTTCTCTGTGAATAGTTTAGCTTCGGCGGTTTTGTCGGTTGATTTCGTGGCGTTAGAGGAGGGCGATTGGCTTTTATCGTGATGAGCTTGACGTGGTGAATCGACCTCGGAGGGAAGCGTCTTTTGAAGAGTGGGTGTTAACGGACCGTTCGAGGATGCGTTTTTGCGTTTCTTGTATTCGTTTAGGGAAACGGATTTTTTGGCGGAATTGGGGGTTGTGGAATGAATGGGCGGAGGAGGAGACTTCCTGACTTTGCTAGGAGTGACTTCGTCGATTTGTTTTCCTTCTTTGACGGGAGTGATGTCGGTGCGTTTACGTTTCCGGTCTGTGGAGGTTGGAGGATCTATTTCGGTGGTATTGGATGGTGACGAGGGTTGTTCGGGCTTTGAGACATGCTGGAATGCGCCGGGCAGGGTCGGGCTGAGTACAATGGGTATGATGGATGTTTCCTCGAATGCGAAGATAGAAGGTAGAGTCGGACTTAGTATTAAAGGCAACTTCTCTCCAAGTGAACTCGAATCCGACGAGGGCCTACAAGTCAACATTGACATCCCAGAAAGGCAATACATCTCTTCAGACTCTTTCCGTCTATCAGTGACTTCCCTAACTATTAACATTGACAAGGAGAACGGTTACCCATTCTTCACACTGCCCTGTGCATGGGCCTTTGACCCATCACTCCAAGCGCCATTCACACGCTCACTCGATTTATACCTGCCCAATTTATCCTCGCCGCCCTTCCTGTCCTGACTACTATTCATCTCGTCCTTGGGGGTCATAAAACTCGCATACTGTGTCTCTCCAGAAGGATATCCAGGCTCGTCAGGCAGCCTATTCTTGGCCAGCTCTGATATCGCGTCGTCAAGGATATTCGTAATCTCTGCCGGGTGCATTCAACCTTGTCGCCCAGCCGTCGGTCCTCAGCGTCTAGGAAAATATGCAATACACCGCAAGGACAATGAAGCGTTACGACAGAGACATCGAGTTTGGGGGTGTCAGGTACCGAAGAGGGCGAGGGACTGGAAGGGATCGAGATTGTTGCGTTTGGGTTCCGGTGGTTTCAGGTTTGGCCCCCGCGAACGGGTTCAGTGGATTCAGACGATGCTTTGATTGGTACGCCGCCAGCAAATCATATGCACGTGCCAGCCAGCCTGATTTCGATCAAAGGAACAACCGTGGCATCAGATAAAGTTGGCTTCCCGAGCCGTTATGCTATTTAAAGAGGACCGAATGTCTGTTCTTGAAATATGAGTAAAACTCAATATAGTCAATCATTGCTCGGTGTTAATATTTGTTCTCTTGGAACTCAATCAATCGTTCGATCAGCTAAAACGTACGCATATTCGAGATGAACCCCTACATTGAACATTACCCAGATCTAATCCTAAACATTAAAAGAATTCTTTTCCTCAACGCAGGCAACAAATACTACTCAGTCAACACCTTCCAATAAACCCAAATCAATCCTCCCGTGTATAACGAATAGAATCTTGACCACCATGATGAATCTGCGCCTCCAAGTCTCGTTCTCTCGCGTCAACCACGCCCTTTCCACCATCCGTCCCCACTCCCCGTCCGCTCAACTTTGGACCCGTTGTATTTCTCGGCGGAGGCACCGGGGCCGCAGATTTATTGCCATTATTACCGACCGTATTCTGACTTGGTGTCTCTGTAGCTGCGACTTGGTGTCCAGGATGACTACCTGAAGCACCTTCGCACAGTGGACTGTTTCGGCGGCGGCGGCGGAGCAGGATTCGTTGCTCCCCTCTCTCTAAGAAACTTCTCCAAAAGCAAGTTATTTCTCGTATTGCATTTGAACCAGGCATCTGCCAAGTCGCCCACCACTGGAACCAAACCCACTCCGAAATCAATCGCCAAATTGGTATACATCTGCGCCACCTGTATGGTATCAGCAAAAGTCCTTGTATTGGGAGGCGTTACAATGGCCTTGGGAAGCTCGACTTCCATGCAGGTACGTATTATGGAGAGGGCAATTAACAAGTCGAGAATATCGCCTATGACGGGGATTATGCCAATCACGGCAGACCAACCAAATCGGAAGCCGCAGCAACAACATGTAAGGGACCGGTCTATATCTGTTAGATCCAGAAGATGAGACGAAGTACCCATCCTGTAAGCTCGTCGTCGGACCTTTTTGAGGATTTTGGCATCGTGTTCCGAGAGTCCAGGGGGGAATGCTTTCTTTTTGGGTTTCGATTTCTTGCCCTTCGATTAGCATGACCTCGACGTTCATAGTGTGTACCCCTGGTGTATTTTCCGTAGCCTCAAAATACGGATCATCGTGTTTAAAGTAGTTTCCCGCCCGGTCGCCAATGAATCTGATGACATGTTAGACTAGTTCGAGAAGTGCAAGTTACCGCTTCGCGAAGAAGGTCGCCACCTGTCCAGCCATATTGCCTGTGGGCTTGGAGGACGAAAGATGCTCGAGTTATATATCCGACGAGTGATTGAATTGCTTTGATGCCAAGCGGTTCTTTCAGGTATATGGCTGTGCAGTGTTGAAACAGGTGACTGAACAGGAGAATGGCCGTCAGAGCCTTGCTTTTGTGCTCGAGGGGCGCCAACAGACGACGTCATTGGCCCACTCTGTTTTGCTTGTTACACGCAGCTACACTCTGATTGGCCCGTGCACAAGCACAGATCTTCAGCAGAAAATTTCTTTTCCCTGCATTAATCGAAAAAGGCACCAAGACATTTACAATGCCAAAGTCCAAGAGATCGAAGGTCGTGTCGCTCACGAAGACGGACAGAAAGACAAAGGAGTGGAAAGAGGATCTGTTCTCAAAGATACGGTTTGCAATCGATCAGTATGATTATGTACCTTTGCCCTTTATGAAGAGTTGTGCTGATCTGCAGGCGTGGGTGTTTGGAGTTGAGAATATGCGGAATACGTATTTGAAGGATGTACGGAAGGCATGGGATGATAGTAAGGTCATGTTCGGACGGACGAAGGTCATGGCCAAGGCGCTGGGGACAACAAAAGAGGACGAGTACCAAGTAAATCTGCACAAATTGTCTAAAGTACGCTTGATTCTGGTGGACGCACACTGATATTAGCAAGTACGTGGAGATGTAGGATTGCTATTAACGTCACATCCTCCAAACGTGGTTACAGAGTGGTTTGAATCGTTTATCAAAACGGACTTTCCACGAGCTGGCACAGTTGCCCCTATCACATTTACGGTCCCCGCTGGGACGGTTTACTCACGAGGAGGACAGGTGGATGTCGAAGATGACAGTCCATTACCCCATTCCCTCGAGCCAACATTACGGCAACTGGGCATGCCAACGCGATTGCAGAAGGGTATCATCACCCTGGACTCAGATTACACAGTATGTAAAGAAGGAGACCTCCTGGACAGCAAACAAACACGTCTATTAAAACAATTCGGCATTGCCTGCGCCGAGTTCAAAATCAATCTAGTCGGGTACTGGAACAAACAAAATGGGGATGTACAAGTCCTTAAAAATCGCGATGATATGGATGTCGATGCCAGTGATGAAGCATAGTAAATTACATTATAGTAATAATACAATAGAGAAAGTGTCTAATGATGATGATGCATTGTACGGAGACTGGATCTCACCTGCTCACCTGCTCACCTTTTGTGTATGTGCAAGTATGTGCAGAATACTTTCAATATGATACTTTGTTTCGCCGATTTGTGTTAACAATAACGCTGCTGGCGGCAGACAATAAAGCTACTCACCTGAACTTTCAAATTACAAATAAAATCCACTCCCATGTTCCTGCTCGCTTTGCATGAGTTAATACTTCCTTCGTTTAGGACTGCGATCGCCCCGGTCCCCTCTGTCTCGGTCATCGTAGTCGCGACGGCGACTTCCTTCGTCATAGTCCCGGCGGTGACTACTTCGTCGTTCCCCGTCTCGATCGCCCCGATCTCGTCCATCATGTTCCCGGTGACGATAATGTTCACTACTGCTTCTGTCGTCGTATTTCCGTCTATACGAGCCATCCTCGTGGCCGGCACGTTGGTCTGGATATTCTTGTTTCGCAGGAACAAACCCTGGAGTACCTCCTCCGACTGGAACATTGTTAGTTCCGCTGCCGTAACCGCTTTGGTATCCACCACCACCACCACCCCCACCACCAC
>Ga0302325_10011374_pt1 | contig 19184 bp, 7 predicted proteins | sample Palsa_T0_2_FD_201948 | JGI IMG/M metagenome (GOLD analysis project Ga0302325, IMG submission 201948) | Peat permafrost microbial communities from Stordalen Mire near Abisko, Sweden - Palsa_T0_2 | ecosystem: Environmental > Terrestrial > Soil > Palsa > Peat permafrost | place: Sweden: Abisko...
CAATGCGTCCGTTCACTGGCCCGAGTACAAGGAATGGTTCTTCGAGCCGATGCGTAAGGCTGGTTTCGAAGACGCGAGGCCTTACGCCCACGAAGTCCGAAGCTATTGGGGACGAGGTTCCACGGCGATCATCCAAGACGATCATGTGTTCGTCGACGCCGCGACCAAGCGCGCCGCGAACGGCGGATCATGGGCCATCATCTCCAGTGAAGACCACCGCCGGTGGAGCGATCACGGTCCGGTTGTGGTCGACGTTGGGAAGTGAAGAGGGCTGTACGGGCATGCGCACCTCTTCCGAAGCCGCCGACGCGCGCAACCCACCACGCCCCTGATGCCCGACGCTCGGATACACTGACAGGCGATGCCGCGCATTCCCTCCGCATTCAACCCGCATGACTGGGAACAGCATCTCCGTTTCTCCGAGGACCACGGCGTGATGGAAGCGCATTGGCCGCTCGCGGGAGTCTCGATCTATTACCCGAAGCCGACCGAGAAGTGGAAGGTGGCGCCCGATCGCGCGGAGGTGTCGGCGTGTACCCCGCAGCTCGCATTCCATGGCCACCATGGATATTCGGTCGGTCCGTTCAGCGAGTTCTTCGTCTATGCCGGCAGGGAGCCGAACCCCGTCTCGTTCACAATGGGAACGATCGAAGGATCCTTCGGTCAGGTTACGCCACTCGCGCACCTGCTTTATCACTACGGGCATGATGACGACCTGGAGGGTGAATTCTCCGCATACCAATCGATCCGCCTGTTCGGCTGCACCAAGCACAACGCGGAGGCAGCACTCATCAGCGCAGTCGTGTTCCTCGAGAAGCAGCACGGGCTAACGTGTGAGGTCTTCCCAGTGGGAAACGCCGAGTGGCCCGAGGAGGAGGCGTACACGGGCGAGGAGAAGGAGCTCGAGTTCCCCAACCCTTTCTCGGACGTCGAGCCACTACGCATGCTATTTCGTGGCCGGCAGGAACGCGACCCGGAGTCGGCCTTCCTCCAGCTGTACCGGATCCTCGAATACTATTCGGTCCTGACGCTTGAGACGCAGGTGGCTGCGATGCGCTCAGATCACGGACTCTCGACCAGGCAGTTTCTTCTCGACGTTCACCAGCTTGTAGGCCGCGACGAGAAGACAACGCTGGGTCGCATGATGGCTCTGGTCGCTGATACGCCGATGCTGACGCGCGCTCGCGATTCGGGTCTAATCGGGGAGGCCACTGCGAACGCACTGACAAACGCGGTCTATGACTTCCGCAATTCGGTGGTTCACGCAAAGTCCGATCATCGAGCCAAGCTCTTCAGCGAGTCGATCTTTGTTGACGAATCTAAGGCCACTGCTTGGAAGCGAATGAGTGAGGAACTCGCGTGGAAGGCAATCACCGCATTCGGCAGCCGAGTTGCGTGAGCTCGAGGCTGTACCTCGCAACTGCATCAATGCCGCGCATGACCGGCGTCGACGTGTTCAACGCGGTCGGTCATGTCGCCTCGGACCAAGTTGAGGGCACCGTCTTCAGGACGGGTCGAGCCTCGGACTCCACTCGCGGTGCCAATCGCTCGATAAATCACTGCGCCAGCTCGGACGGCTCCCTCGCGCCGTCCAGAATGTAGGCGGCCTTTCCCAATGCAATAGCGTAGGTCGCGAGGACGGATGGCCTACCCGTACTCGCCACCTTCCTCCAAAACCGCCACGAAGCGAGCGATCGCGTCAACACTCGCGCCCTCGGCAAGCGGGAGCCGCTCGTGAAGCGGATTCGTGCTCCGCGGCGCGAGGTACCGTCCGTTTGGTCCCTCCGCGAGGTGCTTGAAGGTGAACTCCCCGAACTCGGAATCGTTCCCATCGGGCCGGCGTACCAGGAGATTCTGGCCGGGGGCTGGGGGCGCCGCACCAGGCGTGCCGAGGTGCTCCCACAGACACCACGAGCCCGCCTTGACAATTTCGTTCATCGAGTCGCCAACCACCTGCGCGATGAAGTAGCCGACCTTCGGCGGTATTCCTTCCACGGTCGCGTGGCCGATAGCTTCTGGCAACTGGCTCTCCGAAAACGCTCCCGCCGCAACCTTCAGATCGACGACCGGGATGGCGGCCGCACCGCCAGTTGGCAGCCGCACGAAGCGCAGCACGCGTCCAACGCGCGGCCCCGGGCCTGCGGCTCGATCGAACCACGCAGTGTCGTCGCGTAGTGCCCGCTGCTTGGCCTTTCCAATGAGGTACTTGGCGATGCGCGCGACAGAGGCGACCATGGCGTTCTTGTCGTCGAGCTCGAAGGATCTCACCTCCACGACCTCGTAGCCGCGAGCACGAAGGGTCTCTCGCAGGAATCGATCCTTCTCCGCTTGTTCCGGGTTGCCATGGATGTGGCCGGCCATCCCGTCGAGGTAGATCGCAATCCCCGGCTCATCGTTCTCGTCTCCAGCGAAGGAGAAGTCCGGCACCGTGTAGAGGTTCGCGCCCAGCTCGAGGCGCTGCTGCGCGAGGGGTGTTGGAAGGCCAGCTTCCGCCAGGAGCCTCTTGAAGCGCTGCTCGATGACCGTCTGCGGCTGCCCCGCGGTCGTTGACGTCTTGGGTAAGTTCTCCGGGATCGGGTGGACCAGCACGAGAGGCCCCGTCGCTCCCTTGAGCACCTCGGCGGCTCGATGGCGGTCGAGATGTTCGTGATAGAAGCGGTTGCGGTAGGTCTGCAGGCAATCGACGCACGAGCGCTCGCAGGCTCCGGGGCAAGACTCGACCAGCTCGATCGCAGCGGCGCGAACCTCCTCCCAGCGCTGCACGAGCTGCTCGAGCAGGCCGGAGCCTCCAGGCATCGGGTCGTAGAGTAGGAGATCGACACGCTCCTCGCCCGCGTGTCCAAGCGCGAGGATCTGCAGGTCCTCGACCTCCATGTCGAGCACACGCGCAGCTCCCATGCGGAGCGACTCGACGAAGCTGAATGCGAGGACGCGGTCATCCACGTCGTGGAGCCCCAGCACGTCGACTTCGACGTCTGCGAAGAATCCGGTGGCATCTACCCGGTGCGAGCAGCGTTCTTGGTGCTTTTTGACGAACTCCTCACGCGAGCGCGCCGAGGCATACGGAGAGTGCGACTGGCCACAGGCAAGGCAGAGCAGGTACCCGAGGTTACCCTTCGTCACTTCTGCACGAGGGCCTACGTTCACCATCCGAAGCTGAAGCGCGCGACGAGACCGAAGGTCGAGCTCGCCCCAGGACCAGGCGGAGCCCCCGCGGTGGAACCCTCGCTCAGTCGCGTAGACAGCGACCGGCATCTGAAAGCGGAAGTCCTCTTCGTCCGAGATCTGCGACTGCGACGGCAGGATCACGTCGCAGACCGGCACTGCGCGAATCTCCTGCTCTCCGAGCACCGCTGCGGCGGCGTTCGTGCCGAGCTCCTGCACTACCTGCCTCTCGGCGTCGATCCGGAAGCGCATGGTCTCATCCGGCACGAGCTGGAACCGGCGCGGGACGAAGCGAAATCCGTTCGCATAGATGGCGTTGCCAGGCACGTACTCGCGCAGCGCGATGGTGGGCGCGCGCGGCAGGTCGAACTCGGCAAGACCGTAAGTCATGCGCGGCGGCTCGGCCGTTCCGATAATGCTTCCCGCCTCGAGGCCGTAGCCAGGCAGAAAGCCCTCGCGGGCGAGCGCGCCCATCGTATCGGAATCGTCGCCTCCGCCCTGCGCTTGCGAGCGCGTGCGTATGGCCTGGCCCTTGAGTCGCTCGATCACGCGCTGGCAGCGACGTCGGTGCGCCTGGTCTTCCGGATCCAGTACTCCCTTGTGGGCCTCCTCCTGCGCCAGCCTGGCAAGCTCCCCGCGCGCCCAATCCAACCTCCGTTTGAATCGACGCAGCACCTCCGAAAGCGAGTCTGACATCCGATCGACAATGGATGCCAGGCGCTCGGGCTCCACCGCTACCGCGTCCTCCGCCGGCCACGCGCGGGTGAACGTTCGCGACACCTCGTCGAGGACGAAGCGGCGCTGCTCCCGAATGAGCAGCCCGAGCTCCGAGACGTCGAGGATTTCCTTTCGGACTTCGCCGCCCGGTGTGAACAGGTACGACTTCAGCGTCGACGGGAAGCAACGCGCGAGCACCTCTTCCACCCTCGCGCGGAGCCCCTCGGGACTGCGGCGGCCGAGCCCGTGAAGCGCCGTGAGCACGGTTGCATGCACGTGTTTTCGAAGCATCACCTCGTTCTTAAGGTTAAAGCGTGGCGGCTCAACGAGCCCTCCGAGGAGCTTGAGCGGCTCGCGAAAGTAGGACTGATCGAAACCAGTGGCCTGTGCGTAGGTAATGTCGACCGCCATGCGATGGCGGCGACCAGCTCGCCCTGCGCGTTGCCAGTAGTTCGCTGCGCTCGGGGGAACGTTCCGCATCAGTACCGCGTCGAGCGCGCCGATGTCGACGCCGAGCTCGAGCGTTGGCGTGCAGACGAGCGCGTTCAGGTGCTCGCTCTGGCCCTTGAACTGGTTCTCGATTCGCTCGCGAACGTCTGCCGGCACCTGGGCGGAGTGCTCGGCGACGCGCAGCATGGCGTAGTTGCCGTCGAGGACGTGCAGGTCGAAGTCATCCGGATCGCTCTCCTCCCATGCGAGCTTCCCGGCGCACCTCCATGCGAGGCACGTGCTCGTCGGTCCCCGGCGCACCGTTGTGCGCCGGCACTTTTCGCAGCGCCATCGCCCACGGTGCGGCAGGACGCGAAGTTTGGTCGCGTCGACCTGGAATGTCCCCGCGCTCCCGGGCAGCGGCTTGCCCCACCCCTCAAGCGTTACAGGTACCAACAGCTTGACCGACGTGAGCATGGCCCAGAGCTCACGCAAGAAGTCCTCGAGGTCGTTCTCGTCGATACGCCACGTCGACACGGCATTCCACACCTGGGTCGGACGCGTGCCGATCCACTGGGTGACGCGAGCTGGCGAGTCAGATGGCGTGCGCGAGAGCTTTGCGCCTCGTGGTCCACCCGAGAACGCCGGCAGGTACCCGTACTGGATCTCCTTGTCGCCGTCGCGCCAGAGCTTGCCGAAGAGCCGCGTCGGCTCGTCGTGGAGTACCCGCGTTCGGCGAACGTGGTCGAGGAGTGCAGCAACGCCCTCCGCGAGTGCCGGTGGCTCGAAGCCGAGGCGTTCCGCCCAGCGCGCGATGACGTCGTGGCCCGCATCGAGTCCGACGTACTCCACACGAACGCGGCCCCAGGGCTCGAGGCCGAGGCGCTGCTTCACGCCCGTCGCGATCTCGCGGAGCACTTGGAGACGCAGGAAGTAGAGGCGCTCCTCGCGGTGCTTGACGCCCGCGTCCTCTTGGGGGGCGACCTGCCAGACCTCCGGGATGAGGGCCCGCGACAGCTCGCGGTCCGCCTCCAGGACGGCATCGAGGCGCTGCGCAACGTCCCCGATCGAGGCGCCCGAAACAGGGATCGCCTGGGACATCAGGGCGCGCAGACGGAAGCGACGCGCGTGGTCCCGCATCCAGCCTGCCTGGAAGGCGGCGTCCTGGCGATTGTCGGCGAAGACCAAGAGGCGCGGTCGCTCCGAAAGGTGCAGCATCGACTGCGCGAGAACGTGGACATCGGAGACCGAGACCGCCCGGACGGGGCGGGCGGGTTCACGGTACCGGCCACCGCCCGGCCGCCGCCCCGGCGCCTGGCAGGCGACGCACGAGTGAAGGACACCGGGCAGGTCCTCTTTGCAGCGAACAACCTGCACCGCGGTAAGCGCACCGGTCGCGTGGCAAGCGGCGCAGGACGTGCCGGCCTGCTCGTGCAGGGCGCCGCAGTGAGCACAAACCCAAAGCGGGTGGAGACGCCGATGGTCGTACTCGTGCCCCGACGGCAACACTGCCGCTTCGGCTTCCACGTTGCCGTCTTCGTCAAGGCTGTCCGCGTCGTCGTCCTCGTCAGGCTGCACGACGAGCCGGTCGACGAGGAGCGCACGCACACCACCAAGCTCCTGCGAGAGATGCTCCCAGACGCGTGTCGCGCCGACGAGGTCGCCTCCCTCAGGGGCTGCTCGCTTGCCGGCGATCAGCCGAAAGTCCTTCACCCAGGTCTCGTAGTAGTGCTGGCCACAGGTCGTGCAGGTCAGGAGGGGGAAGCGGCGCCAGGCTGCGCCGAGCTCCTCATCCGCTTCCTCTCCCACCAGCCAGAGGCGCGCGGCGCTACCGGGATTCGAAAGGGTGACGACGGCGCCACCGACCCCCCGGATGAAGCTATGGACGACGGGACGCAGCAGCGGGTCATGCGCATCGCGACCGCACGCGACGCCGAGTGCCAGCCAGCAAAGGATCTCGTGCTGCGATACATCCCGGCGCGCTCCTTCGACCGCCAGTGCTTCCCGCAGGAGGGCAGGCAGGTCCTCGAGGGCACGCGGTGTGCGGAGCAGCTCGGAGAGCTGGTAGACGAGCTCGTTGCTCGCGAGCTGAGACGCGAGTGCGCGCTGCCAGTCGAGCTTGGGAAGACGGGCGCCGCCGAGCTCGGTGAGACACGCGGAAAGCGCCTCTGCAACCGTCTCGTCCGGCGCATCGACCGAGGAGAGGAGCCGGCTGAGCACCCCTGCGGGATCCATCGCAACGCCCGCGGGCATCGCGCGTCGCTCGTTCCAGCGCAGCTCGTCGTAGACTTCGCCCACGATCTCGACACGCCCGGCATCCACGCCGAAGAAGCGACGCGCAAAGTCCGCCGCGGCCTCGGGCCCGCGCTCAGGGTCCGCCATCGTGGCCGAGGTCGCCACACAGGTGACTTCATGGGCCTCTTTGCCGCAGAAAGAGCGCAGGCGACGAATTAGACACGCCGTCTCCGCGCCCTGCGCGCCACGAAAAGTGTGCGCCTCGTCGAACACCAAGAACTCGAGGGGCGCGTTGGCGAAGAGGCCGATGTCCTTGCCGCGCGTTAGAAGGAGCTCGAGCTGCTTCACGTTCGTGAGCAAGATGCGAGGCTGTCCACCGTCCTTGCGCATCGCCACACGGCTCGCGCGCTCTTCCGGCGGCAGCAGCGTCGCTGACTCACCGGCCTCGCGCATCTGGAGCAGGCGTGCTCGATAGTCAGCGTTCGACGACCCCTGTGGCAGGCGCTCGCCACGCACCCCGGCCTCCTCATCGGGGGTCTTGCCCACGTACATCCCGAAGGGGATGCCGCGCCCGGCGAGTAGCCCGCGCAGACGGTCGAGCTGGTCCTCCGCCAGCGCGTTCATCGGATACACGAGCACGGCGACGATGCCGGGAGGCGTACCAGCGTCCGCCAGCTCGAGGCAGCGACTGATGATCGGGTAGAGAAACGACTCGGTCTTGCCCGAGCCGGTGCCGGTCGCCACGAGTGTGGTCTTGCCGTCGCAGATGGCGCGGATGGCGGTCTCCTGGTGCTTGCGCACGCTGGGGTATGAGGCGACCGCGCGCATCCCGTCGTGGAGCACGCCCTCGCGAACGAGGTCTGCGATCGTCGCGCCACTTTTGAACGGGCGAGAGAGGCTGATAAAAGGACCTTGCCGCAGCGGCGTCGAACGGCTCTCATCTAGGCGGAGCAGCGCCCGCATCTGCGCGTGCAGATCGCTGTCAGCAAGCGGGTAGGTCGTGAGCTGGTAGCGCAGGAAGTCGGAGACCACGTGCTCCGTGAACGAAATCGGATTCAGTGCCATGAGCCCTCTCCCCCTCCGTTGCCGTCGAGCGCGTTCGGCACGAGCGCTTTCTTGGACCAGTGCTCGTCGATGGCCTGCACGAACTCCCGCCGCACGAGCTTCGCGCGCGCGGCCAGGCGCTCGCCCGCGTCGTGTCGAACGTAGAGCCCTTCTGCCGGGCCATCGGCGAGTCGCGAGCCGCAAGGAAGGGCCTCGAGCTGCGGTAGATCGAACCGGCCAGCACCAAGTCGCGGAACCACCGCCAACCCAAGCCCCGAGGCGAGCGCGTCTCGCCGATCGATGCTCCAAAACTCGCCGCTCGCGCGGTCATAGACATCGAACGCGAGGAACCAGTCGGGCAGGCGCGTGTACCGGATGCTGTGCACCGCGTAGCACCACTCGCCGAAGAGTATGAGGTCGGGGAAGAGGGCCTCCGCGAGCGCGTGGGTTCGGGCCTGAACCCAGCGCCTCAGCGGCTTCCACTGGCCGTGGCCACCCTCCAGGGAGAGATACGTCCCGCGGTTCTGCGCGCGCAGCGCGCCGTGCTCATCCACCGAGAAGCCGAGGTTCGCGCCGTCGACCTTCTCCTCCACTACGACCTCCTGCGAGAGCAGCTCGCCCGCATCGTGCGGGGCGAGCACTTTGTCGTCGCGCGGCTGGCCCTCGCCGAGCCAGGCCAGGTGTGGGGTGTGAGGGAAGCGGAAGAAGGCAGTCATGGGAGCAGCTCCACGACGAGCACGCCGTGCTGTTGGAGCACTGCCTGGTGCTGCTTCCAGTCGCTGTCGGCCGCGTTCACGATGTGGATGCTCGTGGGGTCGTTGAGTGCTGCAGCGACGAACTTCTTGTCGGAGCTGTCCACGGCGGACAGCGCAGGGGGCACCACGCCGTAGCCGTTGCCGTCGTACTGGACCGGCTCCGTTCGCAAACACGCCTGGAGCTTGTGATGCACAACCTGCAAGCCGAAGTGCTGGCCGTTCAGCTTGTGGTTGTACTCGTCCCAGATCTTCCACAGGTCATCGAGCACGAGCTTCCGTGCCGCATCATCACGAAACGCAGCGAGCCACTTGAAGACCACCTCGATGCCGTCCGCATCGACGCTCACGTCGGTGTACTTCGGCTCTACGGCTGCGCTACCGACGATGAGCACGTTCGTGTCGACGAGGTGGTCAGCCACGCGTGCCGCCGTCCTTCGGTGAGCGCTTGCGCTCGATGATCTTGCGAACCTGCCGTTCGGTCTCGCCCATGGCGTCACCGAAAAAGTGGTCGGGCCAGTTCGCGATCTGCCCGAACTCGTTCGCCGCGAGCGTGATGATCTTCGCCGACGGCTCGTCTCGTTCGACATAGTAGAGCGCACAGTCCTCGTTGCGCGCGGTGCCCGCGGCGATGAGGTACTGGAGCCGCCGGAAGAGGTGCTCCGAGTGCGTCTCGAGCAGAATTTGGAGCTTTCTCTGCTTGGCCACCTCCACGAACAGATCGGCGAGGCCCGCCTGGGCCATCGGGTGGAGGTGCGCCTCGGGATCCTCGCAGAGGATGACCGAGCCCTCGGGCACGAAGTGGAGGAGCACGATGACGGGCAGCACCTGCGAGACGCCGTAGCCGACGTCGACGAGGTTCGAGCGGTTGGCGCCGCGCAGCACCTCGATCTGATAGAGCAGAGTCTTGCCGACGCGCGTGATCTCGAGCCCATCGGCAAGATCGAGCCTCTTCAGGCACTCAGAAACGGCCTGCTTCAACGCCCCCTTGTTCTTCCCGGTTTCGTTGCCGATCAGCGCTTGCACGGTCTCGCTGCCGGTCGAGCCGAGGCGAGTTGGATCTTGCTGGGACCACGTGACCTCGCGCGCAGGCGGCGGCCGCATGGGGCCAAGATAATGGAAGGACTTGAAGGCCTCCTTCACCGTGACCATCGCCGCGCGCACCTGGGGGCCCAGGGTCGGTCCGAGGTCGCCGAGCGCCTGCTCGGAGAGTTCGATCGCGCGACCCGGCTCGTAGCCCTTCTTGGCCTCGTGCACGTCGCGCACGCCATCCCAGTTCGGCAGGCGGAAGCGGGGGCTCGCCAGCTGGTAGGCGTTGGGCGTCCGAGTGACGTCAACCTTCTCGTCGCGAATCTTGTAGGTCAGCGAGTCGATGATCGGACGCTCGTCGACCTGACGGAAACGCACGTCGACGGAGATACCCTTCTCGACGAGGTCAAAGCCGACGCCGAGCTCACGCTTCGCGTCGTGACCATTGACCACGTCGTTGAACGCGCCGAGGTTCGCGCCATCGGTCGCGCCCGCGTTCAGGAGGAGGTGCGTGCCGGCATCTGTCGCCTCGATGGTCTGCTTCAGCATTCGCAGGGGCTGCAGGATGCTGGTCTTGCCCGCCGAGTTGCGACCGAGCACAAGCGTGACCGGCTTCAACGCCACGCCTGCTTGCCAATGTTCCTCGGTCCAGTTCCGGAAGTTGAGCAGGCGGATCTGAGAGATGGTCATGGGAAGAGGCTCCGTGATCGCGGCGCCCGCCGCCGGTCGAGATACGAAGAGGGAAAGCTGCGGCGGTGTGGACGTGACGCTACTGGTCGCCGTCACAGGGCCGAGCGTTACGTCGCCTCGTCCGGTGATCGGGGCGCGAGGTGCAGGCTGCACACCGCCGAACCGCCGCTCAAACTCGGCTTCGCCGAGAATCACGCGCGCGTGCCGCTCGCACTCCGCCCAGCTCTCCTCAAGCGTTTGCGCGAGCTGCCAATCGAGGAAGCGCGGACCGAAGCGGCTCGCGACTGGCTGTGCCTCCTCGGCGCGCTCGTCGTGCGCGAGCCCATGGTCGGCGAGCCGGAGCGTGTCGGGCAGCATCCAGCCCTCGCCGTCGTTCAGCGAGCAGAAGGCGGCGATACCGGCGTCGCGATCGCCGCCGTGCTCAAGAATGAGCGTCTCGAGCGCATCAAAGGCGACGAGTGTGAGCACCGGGTGGCGAAGCTCGGGATCCTCGGCCTTATCCACGCGCCAGAAACCCTTGGCGTCGAGCGTGCGGGAGAATGCCTTCTCGGCGAGACGCTTCCGGGGATGGTCGCAATCACGCAGAATCCACCGCATATCCTCGCGGGACATGCCATAGAGAACCGCGACGATTGCGTCGATTGCGGATCGCAAGCGGACCCTTTCAGCACGAGTTACCGCCCACGACTCACGCCAAGCCTCGCGCTGGCCGTGGGACGCGCGCAGACCCATCCAGAACGGCGACATGACTTCATGGTTGCAGGTGAGTCGAATCGCGAAATTCGCGAGCGACGACAGCGCGGCTGATCGCCTTGGCAGCGGCAGAGCTTCGAGCACAAACCACCCAAGGCTCAAGCCACCCACCGTCATCCTGGCTGAGTAGTCAAAAACGAATGAATTGAAGATGGATGTTAGAGCGGCTGTTAGCTCGAAATCGCCTTCTGCCGCCCACATGCACGGGGTCTTGTGAATGCCAGGCCAATCGGGGACCAAGCTCCCGAAGCATGTGCGTTCATTCGTGGCGCTGACGACCTCCATGAACGCCATTTTCGGATATCCAAAGCGCTTGCTTGACGACCGATAGCTGTTCGCGTCCATCAGAAACTCAGGACGAAAGTTCTCGCGCCGCGGCGTGGTCATCTCCCATACCGAAGCCCGGCCTTTGCCCGACAACCATGATGCGGCCGCGAAGCTAAACTGGTCGATGATTCTGCCGGACAGTACTGGGAGCGCGACGTTGCCTGACGCGTCCGTAAAATGCAGGTAGAGCGAAGGGCGAAAGTCCTGCGCAAGCCACTCGGGCAACGGCGGCATATCGGACGAGTCGTCCGTGGCATTGAACTCGCGCTTGTACCTGACCCGCCATCCATCCGGTGAATCGTCGCCAAGGACGGTCGCCCCAGCACGCATTCGCGTGAGGACATCGAGATCACGTTCCGCTCGCACTTCAAGCACCGAAAGGCTCTTCGGGCTGAAAGCGTGAATGCGCTCGGCGGGGTAAGCGAGGGCGCCCTTCGCCTTCGCCCAGTCTTCGAGGTCATGGCGCATGAAAGCTGCCTCGATCGCGTTTGTCCGGCCGCCCTTCTGCACGATGGTCACCGCAAACTTGAAGCGACTATCGATGTCAAAGACCTTGTGTCGATTCTCGAAGCCGTACAGCCAGCGCCACGCACAGGAGTCTAAGAATAGGCCCCGCAAATCCATTGCACCGCTGTCCGTGTAGAGGCCGCTGGGGGTTATAATTCCGAGTTGTCCGTGGCTCCGCAGGAGAGAGTGGGCCTGTTCGGCAAACATCTTGTAGCTGTATGGCTTGCCGTCGCCTTGAAACATGAAGGGATGCTGCGGGTCAGAGAATCCACTTCTCCTCGCTCGTTGCATCTCCCATGTGGAGTGCAACCGTTGCGATTCGGATGTCTTTCTTGGTACAAGAGCGATTTCGGCCCGCCCTTGCGAGTCGACGGCGTTACCAAATGGTCTGCCAGCGTGACGAACCCAGTTGACCATATTCTTGGTGGCCGCAATTTCATCGAGCCATGCGCGCTCCACGAGGGGATCGCTTGCGAACATCTCGCGCTGAACCCTTAGAGCCTCCTGCTTGCCGTAGGAGCGATACAGCGGGTCGTTGTTGCTGAAAAACTCCAGTGACTGGGACTGGAGGGTTTCCCACGGCGGATTTGCTACGATCGCGTCGAAGCCTCCGCCCTTTTCCGTGAACACATCAGGGAACTCGAGCTCCCAGTGGAAGAACCGCATGCCATTGCGCATCTCGCGGACGATCTCACGAGCCCCCTCGGAGGGAGCTGGCAGTGCCGCGGGGCCTGGTGCCGCCTCCAGTTTGTCGAGCGGCCAGAACCAGAGGGCACACCACGTATCGAACGCCTCTCGGACGCGCGCGAGCGCAGGATCGGGCGCGACCTGCGTGCGCCAGATCTCGGCGCGCTTGTCGGGCTGGGACGCGGGCACCTTGCGCAGACGCCGATACAGCTCGCGGACGCGGTCGATGGCGGCCTTCAGCTCTTCGTCTGACGCCGTCTTAGCGAGCCAGTTTTTTTGGCCAGTGAGCAGCTCCATCTGCTCGGCGATCGCCGCCTTGCGCTTCTCCTTGAGCACCTCGGCCCACGCGTCACCCTCATGCGTCACGCCGCGCCACTTTTCGTCCGGGCTCTGGCGCCACCATGCGAGCAGCGGGTAGTCGCGGAAGCGATCGAGCCAGGTGCCGACGAGCGCATCGCCGCAGCGAAGCTTGTGATCGAGGAACGTGAACGGCAGACGGCGGTCGAGGGTCTCGACCCAGAGTGACACGCGCGCCAGCTCTACGGCGAGCGGGTCGAGGTCAACACCGTAAAGGCAGTGCTCGACGACCGCGCGCCGGACAATGGCCTCGACCCGCTCGTCCGCCTGATCGCGATCCGCGTCGGGCAACAGCTCACACTCGATGCGGACGAGGTCGCTCGTGCCAGCATCTCCGCGACGCATGATGCGCCCATGCTCGTGGAGCGAGCGGACCACGGCCTCGGTGAGCACGCGTAGCGCAGCGACCAGGAACGACCCGGAGCCCATCGCCGGATCGCAGACCTTGAGCGCGAGCAGCTCTTCGGGTGTTCGAACGCGCCCCTTCGGGCCCGAGAGCAGCGGCTCGAGCGTGCGACGCACCGTCGGCAGCGTGAGTTGCGGGCGCGTGTAGAAGGTCCCGGCGCCCTTGCGCGTGCCGCCCCAACGGACGAGATAGAGTTCGCCGGGGAGCTTCACCATCAGGCGCCACTTGCCGGGCTCGACCTCTTCGCGCGCGATGATGGCTTGCGCGGCCCGCGCCAGCTCTACCTGGTAGGCGGTGTCTGCCGCGCCCGCCGCGCCCCTCTTCTTCGCGCCGCGTGGGGCGGCCTTCACGGGCCTGCTGGCCACGGCGGCACGCTCGGCCCACGCGAGGGCGCGCTTCATCGCCTCCGCACGAGCGTCACCAGCGACGAGTTCCTCGAGCACGGTCGATGCGTCCTCGCCTGGTTCGGGCTCGGCGCTTTCAGCCTCGTCGTCGGCCTCGTCATCTGTTTCGGCGTCTTCGTCTTCGTCTTCGCCTTCGCCCCCGTCCTCGTCGTCGGCCGCGGGACGCTTGACCTTTGCCTTCTCCACCAACGAAGCGAGCTGCTTGTCGGTCATCGCTTCGAGGCGATCGAGCGGTAGCGCAGGCTCGTCACCGAGGCCGAGGAACACGATCGGATCGCTGCCGACGCGGTGCAGCTCGTAGTCAAGCAGACCCTCGTAGAGGATGCCGATGTACTCGCTCGTCAGCTCCGTGAAGTCGACGGGCGCTGCCACGACGCGCGTCACGTTGCCCTCCCGCACGCGCTCGGTCGTCCGCGTCAGGAGCACCAGCATCCGGTAGACCGTCTCGTCGTTGGGCGGCTCCGCGGTCGCTTCGAGGAGCGCGAGCGCGCGCTGAATCGCGTCGCCCGTGGAGTCGCCAGCTCGGAAGAGGTCGCCTCCATACGAGGTCACCACGAGCTGGGGGTGCAGCGAGCCCTGGTGGAGCAAGCGGAAGAGGGCGAGCAGCCGCGGCCAGGCCGAGACGCGGGATTTGCGACGGTCGGCCCCGGCACGCCCGAGGGCTTCGAGCAGTCCACGCAGGCCGTAGGCATGGTGGTAGATGGGGCTGTCGACGGGGAGAAGCTCGCGCGCCTCGGCGAAGAGCACGACGACTAGCCGCATCACGAAGTGGCAGGCGGCGTCGTAGACGCTCTTGCCTTCGGCCTCGTTCCATGAGGCCTCGAGCACCGGCCTGCGAGCATGAAGCAGGAGCTCCACGCAGGCTCGCACGCGCTCGCCGAGCTCCTTCGAGAGCCGCGCCTGCCCGCGCCGCGTCTGCTGGATCGCCGCGAGCAGCGGCGAGGTGCCGCGGTCGCGGTCTGTGCTCGCCACGGGAGCGAGGGACGTGGGTGAGAGGACAAGCCGCAGGAGCCCCAACGCGTGCGTGAGGCTGTCCCCCTCGAGCCAGCGGTCGGCGTTCCACTCGACCCACGCGAGGTTGTCGGCATCCGCGAAGACGAGACGCCACTCGCGCCCGTTGGTGACGACCCCGAGCGGAATGCGCCGCCGCCGCAGGTACTCGACCACCTGCGCGACGACCCTTCGGCCCTTGTGAAGGCCAATGCGCTCTGCACCGGTCACGAACACGACGAGCGCCGTCTCTCCCTCGAGAGCGAGCACGCGCCGCGGCTTGAGCACCGTCCCGTCGAGCAGAGTCTCGGCGTCGCGAGCACCCACGAGCGGACCTTTGCGCCATCCCTCCTTGAGCCCGCAGACCTCTTCGAGGACCACGTCGAGCAAGGAGGCGAACGACTCGTTGTCGCGACCCGGAGGTGAGGAGCGGCGCTCGCTTCGAGCACTGCGAGCTGCGACGGACGCGGTGAGCGCATCGCGAAGCCGATCGCTCAGGTTCCACGGCGTGTTCCCTGGCGTGGGAAGCGCATCGAGCCCGCGACGGTCGAGCAAGCGCCCTGCCTGATTCAGCTCGATCCACGCATCGAGGTCGACGCTCACGGCGACCTCCGGCGCGTGCGGCCGTCACCAGCCGCGCGCACGCGAATCTCGACGGCGATCGGATAGACCCGCGCCTCGCCGCGCAGGCGGTAACGGGGCGGGAGCACGCGCTCGAGGGTCCGCTTCTCCTCCTCGGCGAGGCGGCGGAGCACAGCGTCGTAGTGCCGGCGGCGAAGCTCGAGCTCGGCCTGCTTGTCCGAGAGCTTGCGGCGCTCCTCGTCGTCGAGCTCGGCGAACAGGTACCGCTGGCGGCGTTCGAGATAGCCGGCGATCTCCTTCTCGAGCTTGGCGATCTGGTTGTCGCTGATGGCCTTGTCGACCTCCTTGCGGCGCTTCTCGAAGCGCAGCTTCTCCTGGGCGGCGACGCGCTTGCCGGCCTCCACCAGGCGCATGCCGAGCTCCGCTGTGCGGGTGCGCTGAATCCGCTCGACGAAGGCCTTGGCCGCGTCCTCGACGTCCTCCCAAATCACGCGAGCCGCGTCGGGGGCCAGTGCGCCGCCTTGCTCTTGCCACGCCGTGGGCGCTCGATGAGCGAGCGCCTCGCCGAGCACGCCGTCCTTCACTGGCAACGCCACGGTGCGCACCCAGTGGTGACACGGCTCGCGCAGTTCGTTCACGGCTAGCTCTTCGAGGGTGAGGAGGATGAGCGCGTCTGCGCCTTCGGGGACACCGTCCGACTCACGCACGCACCATCGCGTGGCCGCTTTGGGGCCGCCTGGGAAGCGGTAGCGGGCAAAGGTCGACATCACCCGGTGGTAGAGCGCGTGCCCGAGGTGAAGCAGCCGAGAGTCCGGCTCGGGTAGAAAGACAGGCCGACCCGAGCGGGTGACGACGTAGTGTTCCGGGTCGAAGACCAGCGCGCACAGGCCTTTGGCACCACCGTCGCGCAGCGTCTGATCGACGACCTCCTGCCAAACCGACGGAACCGGCCCTTGCCCCACGACCGGCACGAACCGATAGCGGTCCTCGCCGTCCGCGCGCAGGCGCGGCCGGCCGGACTCGATCGCGAGCGTCGTTTCGAGCGTGTCACGTAGGGTCTCGGGCGTGAGGTCGATCTCGGCACGAAGCTCTGCGAGTCGCTCGCGATCTGCCTTGCCCGGCAGCGGCGCGGCATCGGGGACATCGTCTCCCGCGTCCTTCTTCGCCGCGAGCGCATTCTTGATCGTGCGCTCGAGCCGCTCCTCGGCGGCCTCGACATCTTCGTCGTGCTCGAAATGCGAGAGCAGCGCTTGGGCGAAGATCTCGTCCGTGACGACGCGATCCTCACGCGTCTGGCTGCGCTTCTTCAGCACCTTGCCAAGGAAGCGCATGGAAGCGTCGTCGGTGCTATCGAAGTGAAAGACGTGGACGTCGCGCTCCTGACCGTGGCGGTCGAGGCGTCCGTTGCGCTGCTCCATCTTCCCCGGGTTCCACGGGATGTCCCAGTGGAGTAGCAGCCGACAGGAGCGCTGCAGGTTCAAGCCTTCGCCGGCCGCGTCGGTGGCGAGCAGAATGCGCGCCGCGCTGCTCGGGTCATTGAAGGCACGCTTCACCGCGTCGCGCTCTTCGTCGTTCATCCCGCCGTAGAGCGAGACGAGCCAGTTGCCGTCACCGAAGCGGGCGCGCAATCGCGCCACGATGTAGTCGAGCGAGGCGAGGTACTCCGTGAAGACGACGAGGCGCTCTCCGCTCTGGTCGCCGGCCCTCCAGCTATCGCCCGCCCGCAGCCGCTCGCCGGTGAGCGTCTCGAGCGCGCGGAGCCGCGCGTCGGCGCGGACCTTGTTCGCGCCGCTAGCGACAGCTTGCCTGTGCGCAGATGGCTCGAGGCCCGCCGACACGCGCGTTACGCCAAGCTCTTCGACGGCGCGCGACACGGCTGCGATCTCGTCGGCTAGCTCCGTCTGCCAATCCTGCAGCCAGGCACCCACCGTGCGGCTCGACTGGCGCTCACGGCTCTCGCGCTCGGCGTCGTCGTCCGTGTCGTCGCCCTGCGCTCCACGGACGCGCGCGACGCTTTCCGCGCCTTCACGCTCGTGGCGACCGCTGCGCTCCGCAAGCCCCTCGAGCAGATTGAGCCAACTCTGGCCGAATGCCCAGGGCCCCGAGAGCAAGCGTTTCTGAAACACCTCGGTCGCAAACGCCGCGGCCGCGCGGTCCGAGGCAGCCGCCTGGGCCGTTGCCTTCTGGAGGGCCTTTCGGAAGTCGTGGAACGCTTCGGAGAGCGCCCGTTCTTGGGCGCCAAAGCGAAGGACCGGCAGGGCGTCTACGCGCCGCTCGGAGAAGCGTGCGGACTCGCCGAGCCCGACGTAGGAGCGGTTAATCTCGCTCTTGAGCCGACGGATGACGCTCTCTCCCACGCGGGCGCGGTCCTCTGCGTCGAGCTCCGATTTGCGTGTAAAACGCACTGGATCCAAGGCTTCGAGAAGGCCCGAGAACGAGCGTGTGTGCCCGTTGTGCGGCGTTGCAGTGAGGAACACCCGATGCTCGAACCAGGGCGCGACCTGTTGGAGCATCTCGGCCAGGTCGGAGTCGTCGCCGAAGCTCGATGGCGCGAGGTTATGGGCTTCGTCCACGATGAGGAGATCCCAGCGGAGGCGGCCGTCGTCGCCGGGTTCGGCGGTGCTGCGAAACTGCTCCAGGACGTCGGGCTGCTTCAGGTAGTGGTAGCTCGCGATGACGCGCTCGTGGACACGCCAGGGATTCGCGTCGAGACCGAGCTCGCGCTGCAAGCGAAGCGAGTGGGGCCGGTCGACGACGTCGAACGGGAGCGAGAACTTCTCGTCCATCTCTTCTCGCCACTGCGTGCGAAGCGAGGCCGGGCAGAGGATGAGCATGCGCCGAATGCGCCGGCGCAGCATTAGCTCGCGCAGGATCATCCCCGCCTGGATGGTCTTTCCGAGGCCCACAGCGTCCGCGAGCATGAGCGCCACGCGCGGCATCTCGAGGGCGCGCAGCACCGGCACGAGCTGGTAGGCCTCCGGTTGAATCGCTCCGAAGAGCGGCGCGGCGAGTGGCGGGCGGTCTTCGGTAAGGCCGGAAAACGGCAGCGAGGGGGTGAGCGCAGACCACCGCGCCGCCCGCACCATCGCATCCAACTCGCGCGGATCCATGGGGGCCGTCGCTTCGACACGCGGAAGCGCGGCGGGCTCGAGGACGTCGGTTCCGGGTTCGACCTCCCACAGCACCTGGTCGGTCTCGGCGCCGACGCCATCGGTGTATTCGACCTCGACGAGATGCAGGCGGCCCAGCTCATCGGCGTCGAACGGCTGCACGCCGGTGATGAGTGCGCGTCGATTCCGCACCACCGCCATCATCCCTTCGCGGGGCGGGACGGCGGTCATCGCTTGTCTCCCGGTGGAGGGGGGCCATCGTGTGCATCCGCGCCACCTGCGCGAACCCAGGCATCGACCTCCGAGAGCTTGAACTTCCACAGCCGGCCGACCTTGTGCGCAGGCAGGCCGCGGTGCTCGATCCAGCGGTAGATGGAGTCCTTGACGACACCCAGATGCCTCGCGACCTCGTCCACAGACGACCAGGCCTCAGTCATGCGGTCTCGTCCACGCTCGGCGCCGCGTGCATCGGGCTGGCGACGCTAGCCCAGACCACCTCCGTAGCCAACAGTCGGAAAGAGTCGGCTCGACGGGGTGGTGCTCGGGACCAACTGGGTCAACGTCCGGCCGGGGCGCAGGTCTCCCTGCGGAGGACGTACTTGTGGGCCCCGCCTTCGACGGCAACGATCTGGTCGTGATCGACACGAACCTGGCGTGTGCCGCCGCTCCGGAGCCGTTGGTCAGAGGTTCGAATACTCGGCCGAGAACGTCGTGATCTTGTCCAGCGAGACTCCTTCGGCTTGCGTGGGCCTGGGCACGTGGCTCATCGCATCGCCGGAGTCCTCTGCCAAGGGAGACCCGCTCCCTGTCTTCTCGTTCTCGCGGTCCGCCGCGAGCGGCGCGCCTTGCCACCTTCCGGCCCTCCGGGTGCCGGGCTTCTGTTATGCGGCGGGCTCCGTTATGCGGATGGGGGATCGGTGATCGCGGCGCGCTTCGGGATCGCGGGCGACCGGGGCTCCGCATAATCCCGCCCGCGGGGGCAAGATCCCTCCTCAACCTG
>Ga0302325_10011376_pt1 | contig 19182 bp, 17 predicted proteins | sample Palsa_T0_2_FD_201948 | JGI IMG/M metagenome (GOLD analysis project Ga0302325, IMG submission 201948) | Peat permafrost microbial communities from Stordalen Mire near Abisko, Sweden - Palsa_T0_2 | ecosystem: Environmental > Terrestrial > Soil > Palsa > Peat permafrost | place: Sweden: Abisko...
AACCGAGTGGACACAAGCGCAGCTTGCCGAACTAGTCGGCGTCTCGCGGCAGGCGATCGTTGCCATCGAGAATGGAAAATATGACCCGGCGCTTCCGCTGGCTTTCAAGCTGGCACGTGCATTCGGCAAGACCGTTGAAGAAGTATTTGTCTGGGAAGACGAGATTGACAGCAAGTAGTGCGACATCCAGTACATCAAAACAGGAGCGACTCTCAAATGAACCGGATCCTTGTCATTGCAGCGATCGCAATAATTGCGATTAGCCCAAGCGTAGCAAAGGACCAAAAGGCGGAGAACAACAAAGCCATTGTCCGCAAAGTTTTCCTCGATATTCTTTCGCAAGGAAAGTATGAGGTGACGGAAGAGATCTACGCCCAAGACTTCGTGAACCATGGGACGACCAAAGACCTCGGACGTGATGCGGACGAGGCGAAAAATCGTGGCTGGCGGGCGGCATTTCCAGATCTGGATCTAAACGTCAAAAGAGAAATTGCAGAAGGCGATTTCGTAACCGTTTTGTGGGAGGCGCAGGGAACCAACACCGGCAACGGCAATGGCCTCAGCGCCACCGGAAAGAAAACCCAAGGCCGTGGCATTAGCGTTTTCCGGGTCGTTAACGGCAAAATAAAGGAGGAGTGGACCGAGTTCAGCCAGCTGCTGGTCCTTCAACAGCTGGGGTTGGTGCCCAAGCAACCGTAAGGGGTCGGACGGGGGATCCAAATCGTGAAGCGAACATTTCTAAAACATTGCGGCGTTATCTCGCTGTTTGTAGTTCAAGCGCTCGTTCTGGGTCTGCCTACGCTTGTTAGCGCCCAGCCCCCGTCCCTCATCGCGACAGAGACGCAGAAGCGCATACTCATTGAACCCGGCGTGCCCATCCTCGGGTCAGCGACCGCCGATGTAACTGTGGTTGAGTACTTCGACTATAACTGTCCGTTTTGCAAAGCCTTGGCGCCGGTTTTTCGCCCGTTCATCGATCAGGATCACGCCGCGGCAGTTCTCTATAAGGAATGGCCGATTTTCGGAGGAGTGTCTATCTATGCGGCGCAGGCGGCTTTGGCTGCCAACTATCAGGGCAAATACTTGCAGGCGCACGAGGCGTTAGTGAGCGCCCCGCGCCTCGGAGAGAATGGCCAGGTAGATGCGGCCTTACGGGGTGCTGGCATCGACTTGGCTCAACTGAAAAAAGACCTTGCTGTGCATCGCGCGTCAATTGACAGCCTGTTGAGACGCAACGACGCCGAGGCCCATTCCTTGGGTCTTCGCGGAACGCCCGGTATTTTGGTGGGGCGGCGCGTGGTCTCGAGCATTTCAGACTTACACGCTCTGCAGGCCGCCGTTGCGCTTTCGCGCCAACCGCCAGCCAAACACTAACCCCCCAGTGCCAGTTCGGGTTTAGGACAAATTCATTTTCAGTGCCGCAGCCGCCGTTGCAAGCTTGCTTTGAGCATCTTTAGCAGCGGCCACTGCATCCTCGGGATTGCCCGACTTGAACGCATCTTGGGCCTTGCCCCACGCCGTGTTGGCATCCGCCAGTCCGGATTTTGCGGCGTTGAGATCGACGTCTTTCGGAACACGCTTGGTTTTTGACAGGTCATCGACGCGTGACTGCACCGCGGTAAGCGATTGGGGAATGGAAGCTGCCAAGCTTCGCCATTCGTTGCCCAAAGCTTTCACCATCTCATCCTTTTTATCGGATACGGCGCCAGACAAGCCATTCACCTCCGTCAACACCGCGGGCGCGCCGGCTATGACCGCCGCGTAGTCCTTCTTCTCGTAGGAGGCAGTCAAGGCGGCCACTTTGGCCTGCGCTTGGGCGTATTGCTCAGGAATGTACTTTTGAGCATCCGCCGATACGGCGCTCAGCGTGCTATTGATGTTATCCAGAGCATTCTTGGCGGGCTCCATCTGGTTTACGCACGCCACAAAGAGGATCGCGATAGAGCACAAGGCCAGAAATCCTGTAATTCTTTGATTTGACTTCATGGTACGGGTCTCCTTACGTTTGAGCGGCCACGGTACGCCATGTGTCGAAATGATTGCAAGTTGCGGCATCCTTGGACGGCATCGCCTTGTGACAAATCGCTGTCGAGGGCGTAAAAGACGCGGGGAAACCAGAAAACTTTCTTGGAACCCGCCGCTCCGGGTTGGAGTCGGACAAACCATTGGCCTCAAGCTCGGCCGCATTCCTCCGGTCGTATCAAGATAGGAGATCTCTAATGAACACTGCAGTCGATATGGTGTCGCTGACCGCACCGGTCAAACGCTTCGTGAGTCAGGCTCGTCAAGCCTTGATCGACGGTCGCTGGCAGGATGCCCAGTCGGGTGAGACCTTCGAGGTCTTCAATCCTTCCAATGAATCCGTGATAGCGCGAGTCGCCGACTGCAAGCGTGCCGATGTCGACCTGGCGGTGGCCGCGGCGCGCAAGGCATTTGATAAGGGGCCCTGGCCACGCATGTCGCCCTCCGCTCGCGGCAGGATCCTATGGAAAATCGGCGATCTAATCCTCGAGAATCTCGAGGAGTTGGCTCAGTTGGAATCGCTCAATAACGGTAAGCCCATCGCAGTGGCGCGCGCCGCCGATGTGCCCCTGGCCGCGGATCTATTCCACTACATGGCAGGTTGGGCGACCAAGATCGAGGGCAGCACGCTGTCCCTTTCGGTGCCCTACACACCCGACGCGCAATACCACGCCTACACGCGCAAGGAGCCCATCGGCGTGGTAGCGCAGATCATTCCGTGGAATTTTCCGTTGCTGATGGCGGCTTGGAAGTTAGGTCCGGTGCTGACGGCCGGTTGTACGGTCGTGTTGAAGCCCGCCGAGGAAACGCCCCTCTCAGCCCTGCGGCTCGCGCAATTGTGTCTGGATGCCGGCTTGCCGCCCGGCGTGCTGAACGTGCTCACTGGATTTGGTGAAACGTGCGGCGCGCCGCTGGCAGCGCACAGCCAAGTAGACAAAGTGGCCTTCACCGGTTCGACTGAAGTGGGCAAGCTGATCGTCAAAGCAGCGGCAAACGATTTGAAAAAGGTCACGCTCGAACTGGGCGGCAAATCTCCCAATATCGTGCTCGACGATGCGGATCTCGACGTGGCAATTCCAGGCGCGGCGAACGCGATTTTCTTCAACCATGGCCAGTGCTGCTGCGCGGGCTCGCGCCTGTTTGTGCAAGAGAAGAGCTACGACCGCGTATTGGAAGGGGTCAGCAAAGCCGCGCGCTCCATCCGCTTGGGTCCCGGGCTAAATCCGCAGAGCGAAATGGGTCCACTGGTGTCAAAAACCCAGTTCGATCGCGTCACAGGTTTCCTGAAGTCCGGCAAAGAGGAAGGAGCCCGCACCGTATGCGGCGGCGAGCGCCACGGTGAGACCGGCTTTTTCGTCAAGCCGACGGTGCTCGACGGCACGAGCGACAAGATGCGCGTGTATCAGGAGGAAATCTTCGGCCCCGTGGTGACCGTGATGCCCTTCAAAGAAGTCGATGATGAGCTGATTCGGCGCGCAAACGACACGGTCTACGGATTGGCCGCCGGCCTATGGACCAGCAACATGAAGCGTGCGCATCGCATCGCTGATCAGTTGCGAGCCGGTACGGTCTGGGTCAATTGCTACAATATCTTCGACGCGTCGATGCCCTTTGGGGGCTACAAACAATCGGGCTGGGGCCGCGAGATGGGCAGCGAAGTTCTTAAGAACTATCTCGAGACCAAGTCGGTGTGTATGAGCGTGTAACTCTAACTGCAAGGCGCGCCCCGGACGGGCGCGCGCTCTCCGCGGCGGGATTCTAGCAGCGGCTTTTCGGACGATATTTATCAATACAATCAATTTATTACAGTGGATATCTATTATTCACATCGCATACCGCTGGCGCATAGTAAGCGCGAGTATTAACGTTTCTAATCAGGTATCATGATCGCTCAAGGCGCGCTCTTTACGGCGCGCCGGTGCCGCAAGGGGCGCTGCGACTGGGTATTAGACCAGCCAGGCTTGCGGTACCTAAGGCTTACGGGCCAACGGCGCTCACAACTTAAACCAGGAGTTGGAGCTTGCCATGAACACCTTACTCAGTACTGCCGCTGTTGCCAGCGATTTCTACATCGCCGATCTGTCGCTAGCCGACTGGGGTCGAAAAGAAATACTCATTGCGGAAACGGACATGCCAGGACTCATGGCAATCCGCGCGGAATATGCGCCGCTCCAGCCGTTGCGCGGTGCGCGCGTGGCCGGCTCGCTGCACATGACCATCCAGACCGCGGTGCTGATCGAAACGCTGCAGGCGTTGGGCGCCGAGGTGCGGTGGGCCTCGTGCAACGTATTCTCGACCCAGGACCACGCGGCTGCCGCGATCGCCGCGCGCGGAACCGCGGTGTTTGCCTTCAAGGGCGAAACGCTCGAGGAATATTGGGACTACGCCCATCGCATATTCGAATGGCCCTTGAATAAACGCGCCAACATGATTGTCGATGATGGCGGCGATGCCACATTCCTGCTGCACTTGGGCGCGCGCGCAGAGCGCGACGCGTCCGTGATTGCGCGACCGAACAACGACGAGGAAATCGCCCTGTTCAAGGCCATCGAGGCCACACTCAAACGGGACGCACATTGGTATTCGGTGCGCCTCAAGGCCATTCGAGGCGTGTCCGAGGAAACCACCATTGGCGTCAAACGCCTCTACCAGATGCTTAAGGAAGGGTCATTGGCAATTCCCGCCATCAACGTTAACGACTCGGTGACCAAGAGCAAGTTCGACAACCTCTATGGCTGTCGCGAATCGCTGGTCGATGCCATAAAGCGCGCCACCGATGTCATGGTGGCGGGGAAGATAGCCGTTGTTGCCGGCTACGGGGATGTCGGTAAGGGGTCAGCACAGGCACTGCGCGCGCTCTCGGCGCAGGTGTGGGTAACCGAGATCGATCCGATCTGCGCGCTGCAGGCGGCGATGGAGGGGTACCGCATCGTGACCATGGACTACGCAGCCGCGCATGCTGATATTTTTGTCACCGCGACCGGCAACTTTTATGTAATCACGCACGAGCACATGAAGCGCATGAAGAACAATGCCATCGTTTGCAACATCGGGCATTTCGACAACGAAATCGACTGCGCCTCGCTCAAGCAGTACACGTGGGAAAACATCAAACCGCGGGTCGATCACGTTATATTCCCGGACGGCAAACGCATCATTCTCTTGGCGGAAGGTCGATTGGTGAATTTGGCGTGCGGCACCGGTCACCCCAGCTTTGTCATGAGTTCCTCGTTTGCCAATCAAACTTTGGCGCAGATCGAGCTCTATACCAAACCCGCGAAATATCCGATCGGCGTCCATGTGCTGCCCAAACACCTCGACGAAAAAGTGGCGCGCTTGCAGCTGCAGAAGCTCAGCGCCGAACTAACGCTGCTCACCCAAGAGCAGGCGCGTTATATCGGTGTCCAGCAGGGCGGGCCGTATAAGAACAATCAGTACCGCTACTGATTCCGGAGATCAGTGTTTAGCGTTAGGCGCGGCTTTTCCAGCGGAGATTGGTTGCGCGATTCGATTTTCAACCCGAAGAGAAATCGCATGAAACGGAACGGCCGGATCATCACCTCATAAACGGCGAGCGCGCCGAGGCCGGTCATGCTGACCAACAAGGCGCCTTCCACGGGCAGCGGCAGTTCTAGTGGGAAAATATAGTAAGCGCTGATGAGAAGGATCGGCTGATGCAGCACGTAGATCGGCAGGATCGCCTCATTGAGATGCGATAGGGAGTCCGAGCGATTGTTGAGGTGCTCTTTCGCGTAACCACACAAGGCGCCGATCATGGTCCATGCGTAAACGCTGCTGGTGGCACTCCACGCAATGGCGCTGCTCACGGGTTCCATCTGCCCCGTGAGCCAAATGGCCCGGCACAGCGATTGCAGCGCAAGAAAGAGCGCGGCCATAGCCAAAAGCGTGCCACGACGCCGGCCCAGCCACTCCCAAAAATCATCGCGTGTCGCGCAGCTAAGGCCCGTGACAAACATGCCGGCCCATTTGAGATGCGACCCCCAGTCGTTCACGAGGTTAAAGGTGGCAGGCAACCGACGCTCGATCAAAAAATTCACGGCGAACAGCCATAGGGCGGGTAACGCCAACAGTAACCAAAGGGGGAGGCGCGGTGCGCTGAGCGCCCAGTCAGGCGTCATTTTCCTGAGTGCGTTCCACAGCCGGGCGACAGCGGCGAAGATGAGCGCGTAGAACAGCAAATAGACTATGAACCATAGGTGATCATAGGTCGGCATCGTCCGGTGTAGCGGTGCGACCAAGGTCTGGTCGGCTGCCAGATAGGTGTAAAACCAAAAGTGCAGATAACCGGCATGCAGAAGGCCCTTATCGACCAACATGATGTAGGTCTGCGGCGGAATCACCACGAACGTGCCGAAGATGATGACGGGGACCAGCCGCCGCACTCGATCGAGCGCAAAGCGCCCGGCGCCCAGTTTGGCGATCAGATGGCGGCTCGCGACTCCAGAAATAGTGAACAAAAGCGCCATGCGCCAAGGCGTTAGCGCTAACAGCGCCCAATCGATTCCTGGTGCAAGCCGGGGGCTCTTGATGTTGTAGTCCCACGATGCATAAAAGCATCCAACGTGAAAGACGATCAGGCACAGGAATGCGAACACGCGCAGCCAGTCCAGGAAATACTTTCGGGTGTCCACGTTTTAATCCGCCATGACGGCCTGCCGGCCACGCGCACGGACAGTGCTTTATCGAGCGGGGTAAAGTCGCGCCGATTTCTTGAAGCGGCGCCCCGATTCATAAAAATGGTGCTGTTATTTAGTTTCCGGTGAGACTTTTTCGGAGTCGTGCCCCGATACCACGATATCCTGTGAGCGATAAACGGACGGCGTCACGCCGAGAAGCTCGCGAAATCCACGGTTGAAGGTGTTAACCGACTGATAGCCGACCGAGAGCGCTATGGTTAGGATCGGGATACGGCGCATGGCGGGATCTCGGAGCTGTTGGCAAGCTTCGCGTAAGCGGTAGCCGTTGAGAAATGCATTGTAATTGTTGTAGCCAAGCTGCTCGTGGATGATCTTGCGTAGACGATATTCCGGGAGGCGCAACCGGTCGGCGAGGTCTTTGAGCGAAAGGCCTGGTTCTCGGTAGATACGCTCGACGTCCAACAGTGACTTAAGATTGGCGAGCGTTTCGGTCAGCTGTGGATCAATTGGGGACACCTGAGCGCGTCGCTGCGGTGGTTCCACGTCCCCCTTGCGCTCCAAATATTGCCCGACATCGCCCTGTGTCACCAGAAATAGCACGAACAACAGGATTGCCAGATTGATGCAAATCAATGCCACGTGCGCGTAATAGTTGGCGATTGTGTTCGGATCGATCAGAACGCGCGTTACGAGGCTGGAGGCGATCACGGTGAGCCCAACAATTAGAACCGTCAGGGCGCGCGTTCGGCGCCGCGTCTGGACTAAGTCGGTGCGCCAACTAGCGACGGCCCAATAGATCGTGAACCCGGCAAACATTATCTGCAAGAGCGTCGGAGCTACCTGGGTGAGAAGACGCGCGAAGCGCCACTCTGGCGAAACGAGAAGCCGCGCCGGTTCTTCGAGCAACACCTGAACAACAAACAAAGCCATCAGCCAGGGAGGAAAGCGGCGCCGCGTGGCAAAAAGCGTGAAGCAAAGCAGCATGAACAGGCCCGGCGTCAAATTACGGGCGAAGTTCAGAACACCGTACCAGTCACCGACTTCGAAATGAAATGGCGCCGGGATCCAATACCGATAGTCAAATCGTCCGAGAGCGACGTAGCAGATGTTGCATGCCGCGATCAGCGCGATGAGTTGTGCGCTTCGATGCCGCGGGTGACTCGCAAGCAGCCGCGCGCCCAGGAGCGCCGCGCACGTCATGGTCGCGACATCTATCGCCAATTCGAGCAGGGCAGCACTCAAGCATTACCTCGGGCCGGCACGGCGGGCGTCGTCGCGGGATTTTGCCAGATCCAGATCTGCCCGTTGCGGCCAAGGCACAATTCAAGCCGGTTTGTCATAGTGCGGAGTCGGGTGCCGTAATGAGCGGCCCGTCACGGGCGGCAGCTCTCCAGGCTTTTAGACTGACGGCTCAAACTGCAAATACCGGCTGGATTCCACCATGCGTAGTCTGTTCATCGGCTTTGGCCTGCTCAGCGTCGGGGGCATCACTCTTCCCGCCGCGGCGGACAATGGTCCCCTCTATGTGGCTCCAGGACCCACCAATCTGGTAGCACCTGATGTAGTGAGGCGCAGTCAGGAGCAGCTCGCCGGGTCGGCGAGAAAATTGGGCGATCTCATTGGTGATTCGCTTAAATCACGGACCAGCCACGCCACAGAACTGGTGGTCACAACCAAGTGCGGACACTACCTCTTCGCGAGCATTGCCTTTGCGGACGGGTCGGCCAAAACACTCAACCTGGGCAACGCCCCGGCAAGTCAAAGCGATATGGACAAGGCGAAGGCAGCCATTCCAATATTGCGCATCGTCGATCAACCCGGCTGCGACCCCTGACGCGAGTCTTCTTTGCTACCATCAGGCGATGCAGTCAGACCCAATCAAAACCTGGCACCGCATCGTCGAGAAACGCGATGTTCAGGGACTCGACGCGCTTCTTGCCGATGAAGCAATATTCTATTCACCCGTGGTGCATACGCCGCAAGTCGGCAAGCCCATCACAAAGAAGTATCTAGCTGCGGCCTTTCACGTCTTCTTCAACGAGTCATTTCGCTACGTGCGTGAATTGCGGGGCGATCGAGATGCCGTGCTCGAGTTCGAAGTTAAGCTGGATGGAATCACGGTCAACGGTGTCGACATGATCAAATGGAACGACGCCGGAAAGATCACCGAATTCAAGGTGATGCTTCGCCCACTAAAAGCAGTGAACCTGATTCACCAGAAGATGGCGGAAATGCTTCAAGCCTAGGCGGGCACGCTACCGCGCGCCGCCATTGCCCGGTGAAATCACCCTGCCCAAGTCGGAGGCACGACTCAGGCGGTCGAAGACACCGTACGCCAATTGCGAGATCTGAGTGATGGCCTCCTCGCCGGCACGTTCGTTTGCAAGATACGTGGTCATGACACAAATCACGTACGGGCGGTTCGTAAGGAACACGATGCCGGAGTCGTTGCGTACCCCCTCGAGTTCGCCCGGCTTGTTCGCGATTTTGAGATCCGGCGGCAGCGCACGCGGTATCCAGCTGTCTTTGCTGGTCGCCAACACCGTAAAGAAATCATCCAGCAGCGGCTGAGCAATCACCTTGCCCCGATAGAGTTGCTCCAGCAGCTCCATCATTTCGCGCGGCGTGGAAATATTTTCCCTGCCCTGAGCCGCCGCCTGAAGATCCATCATCTTGCGCCGCAACTGCGTGTGCGCAAGACCCAGCGATTCGGTTAAGTGCAGCACATTGTCCATGCCGACGCGATCGATGAGAACGTTGGTAGCTGAGTTATCGCTGACGGCCACCATGATGGTCGCGAGATCACGGTTCGTGAGAGATGAAACTCCGGGCGTCAGGCCGCCTAGGATGGCGCTATCGGGAACGATATCCGCGGCGCGTACCACATAGCGATCCTTCAATGTCGCTTTGCCGCTTACGCCGTGCTCAGATTGCTGCGCCTGATGATAGAGTTCCGCGAGCACGGCGATCTTGATGGAACTCGCCTGCGGAAATACCTCATCCGGACGGACGAGCAGCTGTTGTCCGGAGTTCAAGTCCAAGATGGCAATCCCTAGAACGCCGTCGAGTTGCTGCTCCACCTGGGCAATCGACAGCCGCAAACGGTCCCACAGTACTTGCTGCTTGATATTGAGCGGCATATCCGCGGCATGTGCGGTCGCGGTCAAAAGCAGGAAAGCCAAGAAAGCTGGCCGCATGAGCATTCGCGAAGCCCCCTACCATTGCGCCGTCGCGGCGATAGGCTGCAGTCTCGCCTACGGTGAGGCCCAAGTCGAGTCAATAAGATGTTCATCCATGGCCTTGCCTGGCGCGCATTGATCCGAGTAATAGGCGGCTTGTATGCCGCCAATTTGGCCGCGCTGCTGATAATTGATGTTGTAAATATCGAGCGCGTTTTGCTTCGCAATCGCGTCGGAGACACCGAGTAACTTGGCGGCCCGATAATTTCGCTGCACCGCCTGACATTCGGTGCGCGCTTCGTTGAGTTCGCCGCGTACGTGCATGCTCTCGTGAGTGAATAGATCCAAGCTATCGAGCTCTTGGTGGGATGCGCGGCCAGGATGGCGCAAGTAAGCCATCAACGTACCGCACCAGGGCTTTTGAATCACGATTCTGCCGGTTTCCGGATTGGCGTGACCGGAAGCGAGCATCTCCGGGTCGAGCATCGTGTCGAACAGAGTATTGCAATGAACTCTGGCCCGGTGCTCGTCAGCCAGTTGGGTCGCTTTCACGGACAAAAGCCACTGAAAGTACCAGGTGTGAACCGGCGGCCAAGCAAATACGACGGCTAGCCCTAAAACCAACCCGAGGTAGGGTTTCTCGATAGGTTTCGGGAAATCAAACCCCGCTGGCGCGACGATGCTGGCGCGAATCTCTCGAAACGCGCACCACGCGAAAAACAAGGAAGCCAGAATCCAAAGCAAGGCTTTCTATCCATGTCACTACCAGCGCATGACTATAGGCGTGCGCCGGATGGTGAACTGTGAAGCCGCTCAGATTGCAGGCTTATTCGGCCGCTGGCTATCGAATCAAAGACACCACCATCGCGATCGTCAGCAAACCCATGGTCGTCAGCAAAAGGTTGTGGCCCCAGCGGGCAATCAGTCCAAGCATGTTCAATCTCCCGGTAACAAATCACAAAACACCGCAACCTGGGAGCGGTTGCAATTTCGCCGCATTAATATGGACGCAATTCGTTACAGTTCAACCTCTGTTGCCGTGACCGAATGTGACCAAATCGCGATATTCGCGAGGAACATGCCGCCTTTCTGCCTCAGGTGAGCAAATGTCAGCAGGCAGTTAAAATATCTCTTCTGAGATCGCTCTAAGGGCCGCTGGAGGAGGGCGTCTCCAGCGCGAATAAGTGCGCTTCAATGTTCTGAAACGCCTTGAACTCGAGGGCATTGCCTGTCGGGTCGAGGAAGAACATCGTCGACTGCTCGCCGGTTTGGCCTTTGAAGCGCGTGTATGGCTCGATGACGAATTCGACGTGGTGACGCCGCATACGTGCGGCCAACTCGGCCCACTGCGCCGGCCTTAGCACGACGCCGCAGTGGGGCACCGGAACACCCTGTCCGTCGACCGGATTGAAATGGCTTTCCAGCTTGCCGCTGGAGCCCAGATTGGGATTCAGATGGCAGACGAATTGATGGCCGTAGAGATTGAAGTCAACCCACTGCGCGCTGCTGCGGCCCTCGCTGCAACCGAGAACTTCTCCGTAGAAACGGCGCGCTTCGGCAATGTCGCGCACTTGAACGGCAATGTGGAATGGTGTTAATGCCTCATTCACCACGATCGTATCCTTCCGGCGGAATGCGGTTAGTCGATAGCCAGGCGGCGAAAAGCATACCATTAACAATTCGACCAAAGATCTTGGGGCTGAAATGACTGAATTGCCGCGATGCCGCTGACGCTGTTTTCGGGTCTGCGGCCATTCGATCGCCGCCAGGCGCTGCGCGACTGCCTGGCGGGCGTGAATCTTGCGTCGATCAATCTGCCGCAGGTTCTCGGCTATGCCCGCATTGCCGGCATGCCCGTCGTCACGGGATTTTATACGCTGCTGCTGCCGCTCGTTGGATTCGCGGTGTTCGGCTCGTCGCGGCATTTGGTGGTGGCCGCGGATTCGGCCACGGCCGCGATCATCGCCGGCTCGCTGTCGCACAGCGCCGTGCCAGGCAGCGAGCTCTATGTCGCACTCGCCAGCTTGGTGGCGCTGCTGACCGGCGGGTATCTGTTGCTGGCACGGATTTTCAAGCTGGGGTTCCTGGCCGATTTTTTGTCGCGAACAGTGCTCGTCGGATTTTTGACCGGCGTCGGCCTGCAAGTTGGTATAGCGATGCTGAGTGATATGTTCGGCATCGTCACAACTTCCAGTTACTCGCTGGTTCGGCTGTGGCAAATCTGCGTTGGCCTGGAGCAGCCGCATTTTTTGACGCTCGCGCTGTCTGGTTTGGTGGCAGGCGCCGTTTTGCTCGGCAATCGTTTCGCGCCGCGCTGGCCCCTGTCGTTGGTAGCGGTGGTACTCACGATCGCGGCGAGCAATGCGTTCCACCTGGCCGACCTAGGCGTTGCGATTGTAGGTCCGATCACGGGCGGATTGCCGGCGATTCGGCTGCCGCGGGTGAGTTTAAGCGAAGTTCTGGCGCTGCTGCCGGTGGCCGGATCCTGTTTTGTGATGATCATCGCGCAAAGCGCGGCGACATCGCGGGCCTTCGCGCTGCGTTACACTGAGCGAGTCGACATCGATGCCGACATGTTGGGACTGTCCGCTGCCAATTTGTCCGCTGCCATCACTGGTACTTTCGTCGTCAATGGCAGTCCGACCCAGACTGCGATGGCGGACAAGGTCGGCGCGCGCAGCCAGATGGCGAACTTGGTATTGGCGTGTGTCGTGCTGTTGGTTTTGCTGTTCCTCACCGCGCCACTGCAGTATCTGCCGCGCTGCGTGCTGGCGTCCATTGTGTTCACGATTGCCGTCGGCATGATTGACTTCGCGCGACTCCGCAATATTCGCCGCGAAAGCCCCGGCGAGTACTATCTTGCGGTCGTGACCGCGGCCGCTGTGGTCGCGCTCGGGGTGGAGCAGGGAATTTTGCTGGCGATCGCGCTGTCGCTGTTCCGACATGTGCGTCACAGTTATCGCCCGCACACCATGATGCTGGAAGCGAACCCCCAAGGACTATGGGTGACCGTGCCGGCGCAGCCCGGCAAGGTTACCGTGCCGGGGCTCATTGTCTATCGTTTTGGCGCGGACCTATTTTACGCAAACCAAAATCGTTTCACCGACGAAGTCCGCGCGCTGGTCGCGAGCGCGCCAACGCCGGTGCACTCGGTGGTTATCGATGCCAGCGCGATCACCGATATCGACTGCAGCGCCGCGCAATCCTTGCGCGACCTGATCGATGAGATGAGGCGACGCGACGTTTTGATCGTCTTTGGTCGCGTTAACAGTTATTTGAAGTCCGATCTGGATCGACACGGTATTACAGCGGACGTTGGGGCGAATCGAATATTCGCCACGCTGCACGAAGCCATCACCTTTGCGCGCGGCGAGCCGCCCTCGCGCCCGAATCCAGCAGCGTCGTTGGATGCGACGTAAGGCCGCGACGCTGCGCGGCGAAGGTGACCTCACGAGGAAACGCCCTCGATCCAGGTGCGGCGTACGCGCAACTCGTCGTCCATGAGCACGAGGTTGGCGCGAAAGCCGGGCGCGATTCGACCGAGCTCATGCTCCAATCCAAGAAACGCAGCCGGATACTCGCTGGCCATGCGCGCTGCCTCGGCAACACTCAAGCCCAGCAAGTGCACCGCATTGCGCACCGCGGTGGCCATGTCGAGTGCGGTGCCGGCGAGCGTTCCATTCTCGTCCCGGCATACGCCGTCGACCACATGGATGGTGCGTCCTTGCAGAATAAAACTTGTCGCGGGCGATCCCACCGCCGGCATGGCATCCGTGACCAGCATGAATCGGTCATGACGCTTGCAGCGCAACGCGAGCTTCAGCATCACAGGATCGACGTGATGCCCATCGACGATGATGCCGCACCAGGTGTTGGCATCATACAGTGCGGCTGCGACGATTCCCGGCTCGCGCGGGGCGAGCGGCGCCATGGCGTTGAATAAATGGGTAAAGCCGCGAACCCCATGCGCGATCGCCGCGGCGGTCTGGGCATAACTTGCATCGCTGTGGCCCGCGGATACCAAAATTCCGCCGGCCGCCAATTGCGCGATCATGTCAGTGGTGGTCATTTCCGGAGCGAGGGTCAGTACGGTGCGGCCGCCGCGCAGGCTGCACAACATGGAAACCACGCCATTGTCCAGCCGCCGCAAATGCTTCGGATCATGCACTCCGCGGCGCGCCCAGTTCAGGAACGGCCCCTCGATGTGAATGCCGAGCACGCCGGGCCGGTGTGCATCAAGCGAAGCTTGCACGGCGGCGATCGCCTGCGCGATGGTGTCGAGATCATCGCTGATCAAAGTCGGCAAGAAGCCGGTGGTGCCGTACTGCCGATGCGCGGCGCCGATCGCGCGGATCGATTCCGGACTCGGGTCATCGTTGAATAGCACACCGCCGCCGCCGTTGACTTGCACGTCGATGAAACCCGGCAGCAGGATATGTCCCTCGAGATCGACGCTTGCGGCGTCGCGACAGCGCGGATCCGCCGCAACGGCGATGGCCTCGATGCGCCCATCGGCGAGCAGAACGGTGTGTCCGTTCACGATTTTCTCGCCGGCCAGGACCCGGCCGTTCACGAGTGCGGTGCGCACTACACGGTCTCCGTGATCTTGTGCAAGTGGGGCGGACGATCCGGATCGAGGCCGCGCCTCACCGCCAGCGACGCAATCATTCGATACGCGCTTTGCACCAACAGGATTGGGGCAAGTTCTGCCGCGACTTCGATCGCCGGCAACAATATCGAGCCTGCAGCGTTGCCGCCGGCGAGCAAAACCGGGACGCCGCGGCGCCCGAGTTCAATGGCGAGCGCTTCGATACCCGGCCGCGTGCCGTCTTGCTGCGTCAGCAGCAATGCGGGGAATCCCTTGCGCAGCAGCGTATAGGGACCGTGTCGAAGTTCAGCGCTGCTGAATGCCTCCGCATGGATACCGCAAGTCTCCTTGCATTTCAGGGCAACCTCTTGTGCGGCGCCAAGCCCCAATCCTCGGCCCACGACGTAGAGATTGTCGGCCTCCTCAAGCTCTGGAAGCGCCGCTGACCAGTCGAGACCCCAGCTGCGGTCCATCAGATCCGGCAGCTGCGCCAACGCGCCCTCAAGTTCGGTGTCTTGAGTCCAGGCAGCGACCAGCCGAGCGATCGCGGCCAGCGATGCAAGGTAGGACTTTGTTGCTGCGACGCTCCTCTCAGGTCCGGCATTCAATTCGATCACGAGATCCGCCGCGGCCATCAGTGGCGAATCCGCGCTATTGGAGAGCGCCAAGACCGTGGCTCCGGAGGCTTTGGCGGATGCGACCGATGCCAGCAAGTCGGGACTGCGCCCTGACTGAGAAATGGCGATGAAAAGACAACCGCGAACATCTTGCGTGATGCCATAAACCGAACTCACGGATGGCGCAGCCGACGCGGTCAATACCTGCGCATGAGTCTCGATCAAATACTTCGCGTAGGTTGCCGCATGATCTGAGCTGCCGCGCGCGCAAGTAATGACGGCGCGCGGATTTAGCGTTCGCAATTTCGCGCCGAGGGAGCGCATCGCCCCGGATCCAAATTGCAGCTGCGCGCGCACCGCATTGGATGCATCCGCGGCTTCCTCGAACATGAGCGTCCGCTCCGCCGCGCGCGAACGCTCGCCCGTCATGTGCTTAACTCGGCGACGAAATCGTAGGTGTCGCCGCGGTAGTACGACTGCGAGAATTCGATAGCGCGCCCGTCGGGTAGCGATCCCAAGCGTTCCACCAGCAGGCCTGCATCGCCGGCCTTGGCCTTTAACAATTCGGCCTGGTCGGACGTGATGAGCACCGCGCGCAAGCGCTGCAACGCGCGCACCGGGCGATGCCCGGCACGCTCCAGCGCTTCGTACAGGGATGCATCGACTGCCTCAAGGGAGGGCAGGGCGGTGGCAACGATGGTGGCGTATTCCAATGCCATGGGCGCATCGTCGGCGCAGCGAATTCGATTGAAGCGAAACACCGGCGTGCCGGGACTCAAGCGCAGTGCCAGCGCTTCTTCCGGCGTCACGGTGCCTGCCGCGCGCTTCAGCCAAATGCTGTGCGGTGTGCGGCCGCGCGCGCGCATGTCCTCCGAAAAGGATGTGAGCATCGCGAAGTTCTTGTCGACGCGCGCCGAGACGAAGTTTCCCGCCCCCTGGCGCCGGACCAGAAGTCCATCCGCGACCAATCCGTCCAACGCCTTGCGCACCGTGATGCGCGACACCGCGAAATCCGCCGCGAGATCGCGCTCCGACGGCAGGGCATCGTCCGGACCGAGAACCCGGTTATCGATGGCCCTGCGCAATACCCGCTGCAACTCCTGATAGAGCGGCAAATTGCCCTGACCATCCAAAGGGCCAATGGTTTTAGCGAGCGAGGTCATGGGGCCCGTAGGCACGTCCGTTGTTGGTTTAGTCATCGGATAATACCAAACAAATACCACTATGAGAACAACAACTGTGTCTAAAAGTGTTCAGTGTATTGATTCTACGCATGAATTAACCAGTCTCAATGTCTTTATTACGCGGCACTAGCGGATTCTATAAATTGGTATTATATTGGGTTCTAATTGGTGTGGCATGCAATGGGTAACCACCCGGCGGATGCGGCGGACTCTATACAAAATCAGTGACAGGACAGGGGGCATGGATATGAATCGGACAGGGGATATCTATATGAATCGGATCGCACTAGCGGTCAAGTCGGCACTGGGGATCGCAATGCTCGTGCCGCCCGCGTTCGCATGGGCCGCAGCGCCCGATGACAACGCACTCCAAGAAATCGTGGTCACCGGCATCCGCAAGTCCGTGGACGAATCGCTCACCAAGAAGCGCGCCTCCTCTGAGATCACCGAGGTCGTGACCGCCGAGGACATCGGCAAAATGCCGGATAAGAACGTGGCCGATTCTTTGTCGCGTTTGCCGGGCATTACCACTAGCTCAATGGGTGCGAGCGAGGGCGGTTTCGATGAGAACGATCGTGTCAGCATGCGTGGCACGAATCCCAGCCTGACCCAGACCTTGATCAATGGCCATAACATCGCCTCGGGCGATTGGTTCGTGCTCGACCAAACCGGGACCGTGGGACGCAGCGTTAGCTATACGCTGCTGCCCTCCGAAATCGTGAGTTCTGTCGTGGTGCAGAAGAGCTCGAGCGCCTCATTGGTCGAAGGCGGAGTCGCCGGCTCGGTCGATATCGTCACGCGCAAGCCATTGGAGTTCTCGCAGTCCTTCACGCTGCAAGCATCTGCCGGTGCCGTGTATGCTGACTTGCCGTCCAAGACCGATGGGCAATACAGCGCGCTCGCGGACTGGAAGAACGATGCGAACAACTTCGGCGTGATGCTGCAACTGTTCTCGGAAAGCCGCCATCTGCGCCGCGACGGTACCGAAGTGTTGGGCTATGACACCATCGCCCCGGGCAGCGCAATTGCAGTGGCGCACCCCGATCTCTCCGGCGTGCAATATCCGACCGATATCGGCGCCGCACTCTTTGAGCAAAAACGCGAACGAAACGGCGGCCTGCTCGACATTGAGTTCAAGCCGTACGACGGGCTGACATTGGATTTATCGGGTTTCTCATCCAGGCTGCTGGCGAGCAATGTCAACGACAATTACCTGTTGTGGTCTACGCACTTCGTGGATTCAGGTGCCGGGCAGGCGCCGAATCCGGGTTACGTCGTGCAGCAAAATACCTTGACCTCCGCAACCTTCGCGCCCGTGGCCGGCACGGCATACGGGGTCTACGATCAAATTTCGCGGCCGGACGAACAGGCCACGGCGAACTTCGTCAACTTCGATGCCACCTTGGAAGCGACCGATCATTTAAGTTTTTTTGGGCAGGTCGGCTATTCCTGGGGCGACGGCAAGACTCCCTATCAAAATGTTTCCGAGACCAATCCTGGCATAGGTTCGGGCGCGGGTTACACGCTGAACGGCATCGGTTCCGGTCCCAGCTTTAATCTCGGCACCACCAACAACACGACACCGACGCCGGGCGGCGTACCGGTGGCCTTCAGCTGGATCTTCGGCGATCAGAACATCGATGTGAAGGATCGTGAGGAATGGGCCAAGATCGACGGCGCATTCAAAGTCGACGATAGCGCCTGGCAGGACCTGAAGTTCGGCGTGCGCTATGAGCGCCACGGGCGCACCTCCGCCGATGTGATCGGCCAGGGACCCACCGCCGCGGGCCAGAGCACCTCGGCGTACCCCACGACCTTTTCAAACTATCCGTCTGACTACACCAACTTCGGCGGCAGCGTGCCCGGCGATATTTGGTTCTGGACACCGGCGCAACTCGCCGCTTACGACAGTCCGGCCAATGTGAATCGAAATCCGGCGACGCGCCTCGATTGGAATTCCATGTTCGAGGTGCATGAATTCGACACGGCGGCCTTCGTGCAAGCGGATTTCAAAGGCAGCAACTGGGCTGGAAATGTCGGTGTTCGCTTCGTGCACACCGTGGAAGACGTGTTGACCTACGTCGGCGTCAGCGCTTTGACACCCGGCTCGCAGTATTCGGATTTTGGCCAGTTCATCGGGGATCCGACATCGCATGATTACAATGATGTCTTGCCGAGCGCGAATCTGAAGATCGACCTGGCACCCGACCTGGTCGCTCGATTCGCCGCCGCAGAGACCATGACGCGTGCCGATTATTCGGCACTCGCGGGCTTCACCAGCCTGTCGCCCCCGGGCGCGGCCGGCGAGGTCGGCAGCGGATCCGGCGGCAATCCGGATTTGAAGCCGATTCTTTCCACCAATTTCGATGCAGGTCTGGAATGGTATTTCGCGCGTCACTCGCTGCTGTCGGCGACCTTGTTCTACATGGACCTGCGCAACTACGTCAGCTATGGCACGGTGAACAAGAGCTATTTCACCTATAGCAGCCAGTTTCCAAACGGCGCGTTCCTGCCCTATCTATTGACCGTGCCCGTCAACGCGAAAGGCCGGGTCGAGGGTGCCGAATTCGCCTATCAACAGGCATTCACCGATAACCTTGGAATCATCACCAATTACACCTACGCAGATGGCAAGCAGACCTCGGACATCACCATCAATGGCGATGATCGATTGGTGGGCACCTCGAAGGACACCTACAACGTCACCGCCTATTTCGAGAACGCCCACATCAGTGCACGCGTGGGCTACACCTATCGGTCGTCGTTCTACAGCGGTCTGGACCGCAATACCGCCTTTACCCAGTACAACATTGGCGATCTTTCCGCGTCCCTGGCTTATATCATCAACCAGAACTTCTCGATTACCTTGGACGGGCAGAACCTCAACAATCCGACACTCAAGTACTACGCGCTGAACGAGGATCAGCCGCGCGC
>Ga0302325_10011378_pt1 | contig 19178 bp, 17 predicted proteins | sample Palsa_T0_2_FD_201948 | JGI IMG/M metagenome (GOLD analysis project Ga0302325, IMG submission 201948) | Peat permafrost microbial communities from Stordalen Mire near Abisko, Sweden - Palsa_T0_2 | ecosystem: Environmental > Terrestrial > Soil > Palsa > Peat permafrost | place: Sweden: Abisko...
ACCGCCGCATCATCGACGCGGTTGTCGACCACGGTCTCGACCGTCCGCCAGCCGCCGGCGGCGTGGCCGAAGCGCGCGATCAGGGTGTGACTTCCCTGGCGTCCGAGGCTCGCGGCCAGGAAGCGCTCGACCAGCCGCACGTCGTCGGGGTGGACAAGCGTGGTCAGCGGGTGTCCGATCACCGCCTCGGCCTCGTAGCCGAGGACGCGCTCGACCGAGGCCGCCTGCCACTGCACCACGAGGTCGGGCCCGAGGACGGTCACGACGTCGGTGGAGTGCTCAACGAGGGCACGCAGCCGCGCCTCGCTGCGACCCTCGATCGCGCGCCGCTCGACCTCGACCACCGCCGTGCGCCGCAGACGCTGGAACCGGCCGACGATGAGCAGGAGCGCGAGCAGTCCCAGCGCGAGCGAGCCGACGAAGGCCGTCTGGGCATTGCTCGAGGCCTGGTCGGCGACGACGCGCTCATACGTCGAATCGCCTTGGGCGGCGGCATTCATCTGATCGAGGACGGGGACGAACACCGACTGCTCGTTGTGGAGCGCGGTGGGCAGGGCAAGCCCGGCGGCCGTGTCGAGCGTATCCATGCCGGTGATGAACAGGGTCTCGGTGTCGCGCTGAAGGGCCGCCGTGCGCGCGTCGGGCTCGAGCGAGCGCAGCTGCCCGAGCGCACTGGTAAGGCCCTTCCAGACGTGGAAGCCGTCCTTCACGAGCGAGGCGTTCACCTGCACGCGACGCGTGCGGCCGGCCAGCGCGTCCGCGAGCGCCTGGGCTCTGATCGCGTTCAGCTCCTGGCTCGAGGCTTGGATCGACTCGACCAGTACCTGCGCCCGCCGGTGGCGGTCGGAGTTCTCGCGCGCCATCTCGGCGATGGTCACCATGGCCACGGCCACGCTCATGCCGATCACCACGAGCACGAGCTGACGCCAGGACGCCAGGGGCCAAGATCGAAGTCGGTTGAAACTCGCCGCGCGGCGACGCGCCATAGGACTTGTATCGGCGCCCGGGACGCCGAACAAGAGCCCCCGTCACCCCCGCCGGTAGCGCTCCTCTTCCTCCACCGTGCGCTCGGCGGTGGGAACCGCCTCCAGGCGCGCGTCCGGGATCGGCTCCCCGCTCTCCACCGAGCGACCGTAGGTGCCGGCGGCGAGCCGCGCCTCGGCACCCTCGACCGCCTCGAGCTCCCGCTTCAGATCCTCGGCCCGGCCGGCGTCGAACTCGTCCTGGTAGAGGTCCTCAGAGTCCCGCTCGCCGGGCTCAACCCGATCGTCGCCCTCGAGCGGACCGTTCCGCCCGAGCGCGGCGAGCGCCGTTTCCACACGTTCGCGTTCCGCGGCCAGCAGTTCTCGGGCTCGATCGGCGTCCATGGCCGCAAGGATACGGGACGTGATGCGACCCCCGCACCTATGCGGTGCTCAACTCGTATCACGTCGCTCCCCGTTCGGGCCCGACCACCTTGAACAGCTCCTGCCGCCGCAACGCGCGCCACACCGCCCTCGAGATGCGCTCGATGGTGGCGATCCCGTAGGCCTCGGTCGGGTCCTGGTCGGTCATGACCGCGAGGAGATAGTGGCGCCCCGAGCCCCTGACCTGCCCGACGCTGTTCACCTGCCAGCCCGCCGGGCGCGGGAGCCAGCCGTTCTTGAGCGCGACGGTGGCGGTCGCGGCGAGGCCGGCGGACACGCCCCAGTGCTCGGAGGCGATGACGTGGTCCATGAGCTCGTACTCGTAGACGCGCGACGGCGTGGTCAGGAGACGGTTGCGGAGCATGACCAGGCGCAGGAGCCTGAGCTGGTCGCGTGGGGTGGTTGTGGTCAGGCCCCAGGCGAGGTTGGCGGTGGTCTGGGTCATGCCCGCCTCATCGTCGAAGGCCTGCACGGCCGGCGCGCCCCCTTCGGCATCCCACAGATCGGTTGCATCGTCGTTGTCGCTCGCCTCGATCATCCCCTGGGCGACCGCGCCCTCCCCTGCCCCGATCCCGCCACGGGACTGGCGCTCATGCAGCAGCGTGGCGAGGATGTCAACCTTCACAATGCTCGCCGTCTGCTCCCGCACCCCCGGCCGGTAGAGATAGGTACGGCCAGTGTCGATGTCATAGGCGGCGGCGGTGATGTTGCCGTCACGGCCGGCAAGGTAACGGCGCAGAGCGGCACCCGCGAACGGACTCGCCACTCGTCCTCGCGCCACCGCCACCCCCACCGGGAGCGCCCAAGCCACGAGCGCCAACAGCGCAACGAGCCCGGGGCGCCGCCTCACAAGCGACCCGCCAGCCGCGGCGACTTCCCCCAAGAGACCATCGACCACCACCCGGAGGGGAAGTCGCAATGACATCCCCCCTCACACCCTCCCAGCAACCCCCACCCCCCCGGCGGGGGATGTCACAAGGACCGTTCGCGCCCACGCAGGCGGCTCCCACTCCGGCGCTCCGCCCGCTTCGCTGAGGAGCCCGACGACGACGCGGATCCCCGCGGGCGGGCGCTCGGGCCAGGGCGTGAAGCCGTCGGTGAGGACGATGATGATCGACGGGCGCGGGCGCAGGCGGGCGGCGGCCTCTATGCCCGCCCCCATATCGGTCCCGCCCCCGCCCGCGAGTTGGACCTGCGCCGCGCGGCTGACCCGCCGCGTGGCCTGGACGTCGGTGTCGACGGCCAGCACGCGCACCTGGGCCTGCCGCAGGCCCACGCGCGCGAGGATGGCCTCGACCTCGGCGAGCGCGCGGGCGAGCAGCCGCTCGTGCATCGATCCGGAGGTGTCGCACACGATCGCGACATCGGGGACGGGGCGCTCGAGCGTGGGCAGGACCACGTCGCGGCTCAGGTGGGCCCGTCGCGACGGACGACGGTAGCTGTAATCGACCTTGCCGGAGGCCGTGGCCACCGCGCTGCGCACCTCGGCGGCCAGCACCTGACGCCAGTCGATGCGCGAGGGCAGCACGGTCTCGGCCCAGCGCATCCAGCCACCCCCCACCGTGCCCGGCTCGCGGGCGGCGTGGCGCTGGATCTCCGCCGCGATGCCGAGCCGCAAGAGCTCGGCCTGCTGAGAATCGATGCCTCCGTCTCCCCCTTCCCCCTCGCCCGCCCGCCCGCACCCGTCAGCGCCCGACCCGCAGTCCCAGCGCCGGGGTCCGTCGCGGCCGTCCTGGTAGTAGGCCTCGGCGAGCCCACCGGGCTGGCACCCAAGGGTCGCGGGCAGGTCGGGGGCGGCGTCGGGCAGGCAGTCGTCGGCGACCAGGTCGTCGTTGATCTCGGCGTCGGCGGACCGGTTCCAGCGCGCGCGCGCGCCCGCTTGCGTCACTCCGAGGGTCTGCCCCCGGCCGGCGTGATCGCGGATCAGATGGCCGCTGAGATGAACGAGTAGACGTCCGATCTGTTCGACCGAGAGCTCCTCGACCATGGCCGGATCGGCGCGGACCTGCCACGCGGTGTCGACCCCGATCGTCCCCGATCCCGGATCGGACCGCACTCCGGAGGCGAACAGCGCGGTCGCCAGGTAGGGCAATCGCGCGCTCGCCCACAGGCGCGCGGCGGCGAGCTTGTGGGCGTCGAGGGCCGCCCCGGTCAGAAGATCAGCCCCGCGTCCCGAAGCAGCGGCGCGAACGCCTTCACTTCCTCGGGGATCGCCGCCCCGGGGGGCCGGCAGCGGGCGAGCGTCCGGGCTGCGGCGGCCGCGACGTCGGGCGCCGAGCCGGCCGCCCGTCCGAACACCCTCCAGCCCTGTTCCCAGCGACCGTTTCCAGGGTCGGCGGCGACGGCGGCGGCCACCGAGGAGAGCGCCGCGTAGGCGCGGTCGCCGCGGGCGGGGAGGACGAAGCTGTCGGGGTTGGCGAGCACGGCCTCGGGGTCGGGAAGGTCGGCCTCGGCGAGCCAGGTCAGGAATTCGACCCCGGGTCCGGCGCCCACGCATCCGCGCACGAGGAGCGAGGTCGCGAGCTCGCCGACCGCGCCCGCCTCGGCCGCCGCGCGCAGGCGGGCGACCATGTCCCAGCTCCGCGGGCTGGGCCACGCCCGCCCCGCCCCGGCCGCGTCCTCGGGCACGGCGAGCGCGAGCATGGGACGGACGGTCACGAAGCCGGCGATCCAGGTGCGCACGACGGCGATGCGGCGCTCCCATCCGTCAGCGAGGGCCGGGGGCTTCGGGGTCGCCCACCCCCCGGAGAACCCCTCCGCCACGGTGCCGGCGTCGACGGGCCAATCGAGATGGCAGAAGCGGTTGGCGAGGGGCGGGGTGAGCTCCCAGCCGTCCGCCGCCTGCTCGGGAGGGTTGGCGGCCGCCACGACCGAGACGGCGTCCGGGAGCGCGAGATCGCCGACCGTCCGCTCGAGCACCACGCGCAGCAGGGCCGCCTGGACCGCAGGCGGGGCGGTCGACACCTCGTCGAAGAAGGCCAGCCCCTCCCCCGCCTCGGCCAGGGTGACCGCCCACGACGGCGGCGCAAAGGTGACCTGCGCGCGGCCACCGTTCGCCCCGCCCGTGACGATCGGTAAGCCCGCGAAATCGGACGGCTCGCGGATCGAGGCGATCACCGTCTCGCACGGCCAGCGAGCGGCCGCCGCCATGGCCCGGATGACCGACGTCTTCCCCGTGCCCGGCGCCCCCCACAGGAGCACGGGAACCCGCGCGGCGATCGCCACACCCAACGCCTGCACCACGGCCGCCTGGTCTCCCACGCCCTTAGTCTGGCCGATCGGCCGCCGACGTGTACCCGACGCTCACCGAGCCCGCGTTACGCTGCCACCGTGCCGGACTTCGAGGCAGAGCTCTACCTCCGGCTCATGGGCGAGCGGACGCTCCTCGCGCGCGGGGATCAGACCCGCGGGGCCGGGCGCCCCGCGATCGCCGAGGCGGCGATGGCGCTCATCGCCATCGGGGCGATCGAGTCCGACTGTGCCGAGAGCCTGCTCGACGAATACCGCTTCGCCGCCACGCTGCGGCAGGACCCCCAGCTGCGCCGCTACGGCGTGCTCGGAGCGACGCTGCGGCCGGACCCAAGCGAAACCAAGGCGCTCAAGCCGCGGCGGGTGGTGCCGTGCGCGCACACAATCGAGCAGTCGAAGGCGAGGTTGCACGTTCGCTACGTCAGCCTGTCCGAGGAGGCAACCGCGGTCGCCGTCACCTGGTACCCGGATGCGTCGAATCCGCGCAGCGGGGGACCACCTCAAGCGAGCCTCACCGACGACCGGGGAACGACCGAGGCCGCCCGCTTCGAAGGCGGTGGCTCGACCTACGGAATGCATGGCCGGCTCACCACCGCCCGCCCGCTCGCGCCCGATACGTCGTGGATCGAGCTCGACGGGACCCGACTCGAGCTCACCGCGCACGCTTCGAGCTTCGAGGTCACCTCCGAGCGCTTGCCCGAACAGGATCCGGCTCACCGCTACCTGTGGCAGCGGCTGGCCGAGCCGAAGGACTTCGAGGAGGACGTCGAGCCGGCCATCGCCGCCCTGGTGGCCGCGGGCGCGGTCTCCGGGGACGACCCCCTCCTCGCCGAGGTGCGGGCCGTGCTCGAGGCCATGCGGCCGGTCGCCAATCACCCGAGCGGGTCGCCGCCGGGACCGAACGGCGTCCCGGAGCCATGGCAGTCGCTGCTCGCCCGCAGCGGCTCCGACGACGGCCCGTCGGGGGCGATCGTCCTCGGTGCCGTCCCGCCCGCCTTCGACGACTTCAGCGTCGCGGTGCTGGAGCTCGAGTCCGGCCCGAGCCGGTTCACGGTCGACGTCGAGGTCGCCCCCGCGGTCGGGCGCCGGATGCCCTACGACTGGGGGGTCGGTCGCCGCCAGCTCGCCTGGTGGGCCAGGGACGACCGCGGCAGCCACTATCTCGGGCACCGGGGCAACTGGAGCTACAGCTCGGATTTCGGCCACGGGCTGATCGACTTCCGGCCCGCGCTGGATCCGCAGGCGGCCCGGCTCGAGCTCATGCCCACCGGGCAGACCACGCGCGCGGTGATCTCCTTCTCCTTGCCGTGGACGGCATGAGCGCCTGGTGGCTCGGACTCCCGGCGGCGCAGGCCACGGTGGCCTGCGGCGATCACGTCCACCGCCTGCGCTGGGAGGCGGGCGCCCTGGCCGCGATCGACCACGAAGACCCCGAGGCCGAGCGCGCCCTCGCCGCTCTCGGCGGGGACCGCTGCACGTGCGTCGAGGTGCTCGACGCGTGGGAGCGCCACCACCACGACCCGCGGGTGCTCGTGCTCGCGAGCCGCGGCCCGGCCGACCCCATCGCCGCCCAGGCCGACTGGATCGCTCGGCTCGGGCCCGTGATGCCGCGGCCCGTTCCACCCGCGGCCGCGCCGCCCGGCCGCGTCACGCCCCGGCAGCTCCTCCGGCGCACCGGCCGCCGCCGGGCGGCCGCACCCGCGGGGACCGGTCACGCCCCGATCGTGTCTGCCGCGGTCACTCCGCTCGCGGCCACCGCGATCCCGATGGGGACGCGAGCCGAGAACGACCTTGTCGCCCTCCTCGGGCTCGGCGGAGGACTCCAGGACCGGCTCGTCGCGACCGTGGCCGCGGGCTGGGCGGAGCGCCTCGGGCAGGCCGACGCGGCGCCCGACGGCGCCCTCCCGGCCCTGCACGCGAGCATGCAGGGCCGGCTCTCGGGGGCGCTGGAAAGCTGGCTCGGGCGAGCCGGCGTCGAGCTGGAGCTCGACCTGATCGAGGCTGGGCACGCGCCCGCGCTCACCGAGAGCGACGGTGCCTTCCGGGCCGAGCTCCCCTTCGCCTGGCTGGCCCAGGTATGGTCGCGGGGCCTGGCGAGCGTCATGGGGCGCTTCTGCCTGGCGGCGAAGACCGACGACGGCCGGGCTTGGACCCTGACCACGGTGGGACCGGACTTGGGTCCGCCCGCCCCGGTGAGGATCGAGCTCCCGGCGTCCTAGGTGGTCCCCTAAATGGAGAACCCATGGACCTGTGTCTGATGATCGAAGGGCAAGAGGGCGTGACCTGGCCAAACTGGCTCGCGCTCGCGCGCGCCTGCGAGGAGCACGCGATCCCGGCGCTGTTCCGGTCCGACCACTATGAGAATCTCGATGGCCTCCACCCCGAGCGCGGCTCGCTCGACGCCTGGGGAACGATCAACGCCCTGGCCGCGGTCACCTCCACGCTCGGGCTGGGGACGCTCGTGTCGCCCGCCACCTTCCGCCACCCCTCGCTGCTGGCCAAGCTTGTGGTTACCGCCGACCACGTATCCGGTGGGCGGATCGAGCTCGGCCTGGGAGCCGGATGGCACGAGCGCGAGCACGAGGCGTACGGGTTCCCGTTCCCGGGCACCCGGGTGCGCATGGACATCCTCGACGAGCAGCTCCAGGTCATCCTCGGCAACTGGGCCGACGGTCCCTTCTCCTTCGAGGGCGAGCACTACCGGCTACGCGAGCTCGAGGCCCAGCCCAAGCCCGTCCAGCGCCCGCACCCGCACCTGATCATGGGCGGCCGAGCCGGGCCCCGGAGCGCCGCCCTCGCCGCCCGCTACGCCGACGAATACAACACACCCTTCCCCACCCTCGAGGACGTCCGCCAGCGGCGCGCGCGGATCGCCGCGGCGTGCGAGCGAGCCGGGCGGGAGCCGCTGCCCTTCTCGGTCATGGCCGGCGTCGTGATCGGCTCAACCGCCGCCGAGGTGCGCGAACGCATCCACCGCCTGAGCCGGGTGCGCGGCTCAGGCGACGACCCCGAGACCTTCGCCGCCGACCCACCGACCGGGTGGATCGTGGGGACGGTCGAGCAGGCCGCGGAGCAGCTCATCGCGCTGCGCGAGGCCGGCGTGAGCCGGGTGATGTGCCAGCACCTGCTCCACGAGGATCTCGACGCCGTCGCGCTCCTCGGCCAGCTCGCGCCGCTGGTAGCGTGAGCAGCGACATTGGTGGCGGCATGAACACCCCATCGGGTAGCGGCACGCGCGAGGACCCCTGGCTCCTGCACACGGCGCCGGGCACCTCGGAGTACCGCATGTACCGCGACCGGGCGGCCGATCCGCCCGCGCTCGTGTGCGTCGTCGGAAAGACCACGCTGTCCTATCGGCTGAGCTGCCTCGAAGACCTCCACGCCATGCTCATCGAGCAGGGCGACTGGATCGCGCTCGGAGGCACCGACGAGCAGAAGCCCGCCGCCGAGGGCACGGTCGAGGCGTGGGGGCGCTCGGAGTCCAACCCGGTGGGCGGGTTCTACGGCCTCAAGAAGGGACTGCGCGGGCGCTTCGGCGTCTACGTCCCGCCCTTGATGGAGGCCCTCGGGCTCGCCGAGCTCGAACACAACCCTCGCAACAACCGCATGCGCGCCCCCCGCTAGGCTTCACGCCACCATGGACATCGACCAGTTCAAGCAGGCTCAGAGCTTCGTCTGGGGGTTGGGCGACTACCCGAGCTTCGCCGAGCGCATCGACGGCGCCGCGGCCCTGACCGTCGAGCGCGCCGGGGTGAGCGCGGGCGAGCGCATCCTCGACGTCGCCACCGGGAGCGGCAACGCGGCGGTGCGGGCCGCCCGCGAGGGCGCGCAGGTCACCGGCCTCGATCTCAGCCCGGTGCTGCTCGAGGCGGCCGGCAACCGGGCGCGTGAAGAGGGCCTCGAGATGGACTGGGTCGCGGGCGACGCGGAAGCGCTTCCCTTCGCCGACGGCGAGTTCGATCGCGTCCTCTCCGTGTTCGGGGCGATATTCGCGCCGCGCCACGAGCAAACCGCCGGCGAGCTCCTTCGGGTCACGCGACCGGGCGGCACCGTCGCCCTCACCGCATGGACGCCCGACTCGGTCATGGCCCAGATGATCGGCGCTGGGGCAACGTTCATCCCTCCGCCCGCCGACGCCGAGTCCCCGGTCCTGTGGGGCGTCGAGGAACACGCACGGGCGCTGCTCGCGGGCGCGGCCCAGGTCAGCTTCGAGCCCGCGACGGTCTCCTTCCGCGACGAGTCGGTCGAGCATTTCATGACCACCATCGTTGAGACCCTCCCCCCCGTGGTGGCCGCGCGCGCGGCGCTCGAAGCGGGCGGTCGCTGGCCGGAGGGCCGTGCCCAGCTCACCGATCTGTGGACCGAGGCCAACCGCGCCACCGATGGGACGATGGCCGTCGACGCCGGCTACCTGGTCATCCTCGCGCAGGCGTGAGCCGGCGCTCGGCGACGAGGCTCGCGACGCCCCGCGGCCGTCCGCCGCGTTCGGTCACCCCCTCCCGGTAGTGACGCACGTAGAGGTCGGGGAAGGCGTGTAGGAGCTCGCCGCGCTCGAGGACGAACCGGAGATCGAAGCGCTTCCCGAGCTCATCCACGTGGGCGCGCGTGACCGTCTCGACCACGAGGATGCCGCCCGGTGTGAGCGCCCGCTCGAGCGCTCCGAAGAGATCGCGCTGCAGATAGTTGATCTGCACGACCACGTCGTAGTGGGCGGCGGGCAGCGCCTCGGCCTCGAGGTCCATCCGGCGCGCCTCGACGGCCAGGCCCCGATCGGCGGCGGCCGCAGCCAGCGCCGTGACGGCGACATCGGAGACATCGACGGCGTCGACGGCGAACCCGAGGCGGGCGAGGTAGAGGGCGTTGCGTCCGTCACCGCACGCGACGTCGAGGGCGCGAAGGCCACCGCGGCCCGCGAGGAGCTCGCGGTTCTCCGCCAGCCACTCCGAGGGCCGGTCGGGGAAGGGCTCGAATCCCGGCTCGGCGTAGCGCCGGTTCCACTTCTCGCGCGCCCCGGCGTCGCTCATGCCCCTCCCATCTCGATCGCCTCCGCCACCCCCTCGGCGATCCGGCGCGGGCGCGGGCCGAGCCCGATCACCGCCTCGATCTCCCCGCGCGGGTCGACCTCGACCACCTTCGCCCCCACCTCGACCGGCACCCCGTCGTGGGTCAGGCCGCGCAGGATCCCGTCCAGGGGTGCCGAGAGCTCCTCGCCATCGATCACGGCCACGCGCTCGCCGCGCTCCACGCGCTGGCCGATGGCGGCGGCGGTGCGGAGCACCCCGGCGACCGGCGCGTAGACGAAACGGTCCCGCGCATGGCCGGCGAAGGTCCGGGGCTCACCGCCCAGAGGCCGGGTGGTGCCGGCGGTGAGGACGGTCCCGAGCTCGTCTCCCCATTGCGTCTCGATGGCCAGATGCGTGGTCTCACCGGCGACGAAATTAGGACCGAGCCCGATCGTGAGCGGCGCGAGCTCGAGCTGGCTCTCGGGATGTGCGCGCTTGCGCATGCGTGCGTCGACGAGGACGTCAGGCCGCACGGCCGCAAGGACGGAGTCGAGCTCGAGCGTGCTCACCGGCACCGATGCGCGCTCCTCGAGGGCCTTTGCGAGCGCCGCGAGGTCATCGACCCGGCGCGCCGTCACCCCGGCGAGCTCGCACTCGCCCTCGAACACCGCGTCGGCGAAGGCCATGCCCCGACGCGGCGCCGCGGGCAGCGGCACGTCGTGGATGGCCACCGGGTGACCGGAGAGAAACAGGCGGTGGGCCACGGCGGATCCCACATCGCCGCTGCCACGCACGAGCACGACGCGCGTCTTCATCGCCGGAAAGTTCTACCGCCGGGCGTCCCCCTTTGTCTACTCGACGGCCCTGAGCGGACTCAGGCCTCGCCGAACTCGGCCTCGAGGGCAGCGCTCGCCTGGGGCAGAGCGTGGCCGAGGTCCGCCGCGGCGGACCGTGCGCTGCCGGCGTCGCTGTCCTCGGCCGCGGCCTCGAGCGCGCGACAGAGTTTCAGCACCTGGGTGGCGCCGGCCCAGCCGCTGGCGCCGCCCAGGGCGTGCGCCTGGCGCTTGACCTCGGCGAGGTCTCCCGCGCCGAGGGCCGTCTCGATCCCCGCGCATCGCTCGCGGGCATCGACGAGGAATGTGTCCACGAGCTCGCGGATGGCCGCAGCTCCGACGCCCGGCTTGCCCGCGAGCTCGTGGAGAGCCTGGGTCGCGCTGGGCTCGAGCAGGCCGGCAACGGGCTCGCCTTCGCCTTCGCCTTCGCCTTCGCCTGCGCCTTCGCCTGCGCCTTCGCCTTCGCCTGCGCCTGCGCCCTCGCTCGCGTCGGCGGCCGGCGATCCGTCGATCACCTCGAGGAAGCGCTCGAGCCCGAAGGGCTTGGTCAGGTAGTCGTCGGCCCCAGCACGGCCCAGGCGCTCGACGTGACCGTAGGTGGCGTCGGCGCTGGTGATTACGACAGGTATCTTCGCCGTGCGCGCGTCGCCGCGGATCCGGCGTAGGACCTCCTCGCCAGAGATGTCGGGCAGGTTGAGATCGAGGAGGATGAGCGCGGGCTGATGCTCCCGCGCGAGCTCGAGGGCGAGGCTTCCCTGCGTCGCGACGATCAGCTTCACCTCGGGCCGCGCTGCGAGGATGGCCTCCACGAGCTTGATGTTGGACGGATTATCCTCGACGTAGAGCACGGTTCGCGCCTGCCCGCGCTCCCGCGCCCCGGACACCGGCGACTCGCTGTGGCCGGGTCGCGGAGCCGCCGGGGCGGGCACCAGGGGGAGCTCAAGCCGGACGGTGGTGCCCTCGCCGACCGCGCTCTCGACGCTGATGCTCCCCCTCATCGCCTCCATCAGGCGCTTGCTCAGCGCCAACCCAAGGCCCGTCCCCTCCACCTCGGTCGTCTCGGCGCCGAGCCGGTCGAAGGGCTCGAAGACTCGCGGCAGCTTGTCGGGCGCGATCCCGATCCCCGTGTCCGCCACCGTGATCCGCACTCGCGGCGCGCCGTCCGGCGCACAGCTCAACGTCATCGTTCCACCGGGGCGGTTGTACTTGATCGCGTTCGAGCAGAGGTTGAGGAGAACCTGCTTAAGCCGCTGGCGATCGGCGAGGACGTGAATCCCGAGATCCTTACCGGGGGGCCACACGACGGCCACCGAGGCGGCCGTCGCCAGGGGGAGGACCATGCCGAGCGTCTCCTCGATCAGCTCCCCGACGTGGACCGCCTCGAGCGAGAGAGTGAGCTCTCCCCGATCGATCCGCGAGATGTCCAGGACCTCGTTGATGAGATCGAGGAGGTGGTGTCCGGACTTGATGAGCTGCGAGAGCTGCTCGCGCTCCTCCTTGGGCAGGTCCGTCCGCGTGAGCAGCTCTCCGAAGCCGAGAATCGCGTGCAGCGGGGTGCGGAGCTCGTGGCTCATGCGAGAGAGGAACTCGCTCTTGGCGGCGTTGGCCTGCTCGGCCTGCTCGCGCGCGCTGCGCACGGCGGCTTCGGCCCGCTTGTGCGCGGTGATGTCGCGGGTGACCTTGGCGAAGCCGCGCAGCTCTCCGGCATCGTCGCGGATCGGCATCAGCGAGACGTCGGCCCAGAACCTCGTGCCGTCCTTGCGCACGCGCTCGCCCTCCTCCTGGTAGCGGCCTGCGGCGAGCGCGACCGCGAGCTCGCGCTGAGGTTGGCCGGCCTCGATGAGCGCCGGCGGATAGAAGATCGAGAAGTGACGGCCGATGATCTCATCCGCGCGGTACCCCTTGATCCGCTCCGCCCCCGGGTTCCAGCCCGTCACGCAGCCGGCGACGTCGAGCATGATGATCGCGTAGTCGGTGACGCTGCCGACGAACTGGCGGAAGTACTCCTCGCTGACGCGCAGCGCCTCGCGTAGCTCACGCTCGTCGGTGATGTCGTCGATGACGGCGGCAAGCCGCTCGCCCTCGCCCCGGTCGACCTTGACCGGTTGCGCCCGCGTCCGGACCCAGCGCGTCTCACCATCAGGGCGGACGATCCGAAACTCGAAGTCGTCCGGGCCGGTCATCATGTCGCGCTTGGCAACCACGGTCTCGCGGTCGTCGGGGTGGATGCGCGCATCGATGGCCAGCGGGGTCCGGTAGACCGCGGCCTCGTCGATCCCGAAGATCCGCGCGACCGCAGGGCTCGCGTAGAGGGTCACCGCCCGGTCGACATCGAGCAGGAGGAAGCCCTGCTGAACCGTCTCGGTGACCTGGCGGAAGTACTCCTCGCTCATGCGGAGCACGCTGTCCACGCGGCGACGCTCGGTGATGTCGTGGAAGGCGCCGACCAGGCAGCGCGCGCCCTCGAGCTCGATGGCCGAGATCGAGATGAGCACGGTCAGCGTGTGGCCGCTCCTGGTCCTGATCTCTTCTTCGAGGTCGCGGAGCCCTCCCCCTGCACCCAGCGCCGCGACGATTTCGGCCCGGCGCTCGGGCCGCGCCCAGAAGCCGAGGTTCTCCGCGCTCTTACCGACGACGTCTTCTTCCTCCCACCCCAGCAGCTCGAGCCACGCGGGATTGGCGAGGAGGATCGTCCCGTCGTCCTCGCGCGCGACCGCGGTGGGAACGAGCGAAGTCATGAACACGGTTTGGAAGGGCTCGCTCACGACGATCTCGGTAACAGGACGTGGGGCAGGCCGAGGTCCCGGACGACATCAAGCAGGCCGTGGATTCCGGCCGGCTTGACCAGATAGGCGTCGATGCCGATCTCGTAGGCCCGCTCGATGTCCTCGTCATCGCCCGATCCGCTCAGCATCACCACCGCGACGCGCTCGAGCTCCGACCTCGACCGCACCCAGCGCAGCACCTCGAGCCCGGAGAGATCGGGGAGTGAGAGATCGAGCACGAGCAGTACCGGCACCGCTCCTGCGCCGGAAAGCCGCTCGAGATAGTCGATGGCGTCGCGGCCGCTGCCGAAGATCTCGAGCGGGTTGACCATATTCGTGGCGGCCAGGATCCGGGCAATGAGCGCGGCCGTAGTACGGTCGTCCTCGAGCACGACGACCGGCGCCGGCGCCTCGGCGCCGCCACACGGATCGGTCGTGGTCATCGCGAAGCGCCGGTCGAGCGAAGGTCGCAGATCGCGTGCGCGGGCCCGGGGCGAGCGAAGTAGAAGCCCTGCGCGTGCACGCAGCCGAGCGAGCGCAGCTGCGCGAGCTGGGCCGCGGTCTCGATCCCCTCGGCGGTGACCGCCAGCTTGAGGTCCTGGAACAGAGTGACGATGGCCCGCGCCAGCGCCCAGGCGTCGGCCGAGGTCGTCAGATCACGCGTGAAGGCCCGGTCCAGCTTGACGCCGTCGAGCGGCAGGTCGCGGATATACCCCAGCGACGAGTAACCGGTGCCGAAATCATCCACGTAGACCCGAACGCCGAGACGGCGCAGCTCGTCGAGCGGTGGAGAGATGGCATCGGAGTCCCTCGCCATGGCGGTTTCTGTGACCTCGACGATCAGGCGTTCGGGCGGGAGGCCCGCCGCCTCGAGCGCGCCCTGGAAGCGCTTGACAAAGTTCGGATCCTGGAGCTGGTAGACCGAGAGATTGACGCTCACATAGGGAATCTCGCCGTGCTGCGCGCGCCAGCCGCTGGCCTCCCGGCAGGCGTACTCGAGGATCCACTGGCCGAGCTCGGGCATCAGTCCCGCCTGCTCGGCCAGGGGAATGAAGGTTGCCGGGCCGACGAGCCCGAGCCCGGGACGCTGCCAGCGCACGAGCGCCTCGAAGCCGACGGTGCGCCGGGTGTCCAGGTCGATGATCGGCTGGTAGTGAAGGATGAACTCGTCGCGCGCGAGGGCTCCGCGCAGCGCGCTCCCGAGCGCGAAGTCGTCGAGAATCCGGCGGTCCCTGTCGGGATCGAAGACCGAGACCTTCTCGGTGTTGCCGGCGCTCTTGGCGCGGTAGATCGAAGCGTCGGCCCGGCGCATCGCCGCGGCGAGGGGCTCGCCGGGAGCCGAGGCGGCGATGGCCACGCTCGCGCCGACGATGATCGCGTGCCCGTTGACCTCCACCCCACACTGGAGCGAGGCGAGAAAGCGACCCGCCAGTTCTCGGCCGGCCTCCTCCTCGGCGCCGCGGATCAGCGCCCCGAACTCATCGTCACCGAGGCGCACGAGGACATCCTCGGCACCCGCGGCTTCGCGCAGCAGATCGGCCACCGCCTGGAGCACCAAGTCGCCGGCGGCATGCCCGAAGGTGTCGTTGATGCCCTTGAAGTCATCCAGGTCAATGACCACAAGTACCTGGCCGAGCTCCATCTGCTCAGCACCGATCTGCGCGAGGCGCACCCGATTGCCAAGGCCGGTGAGCCCGTCCCGCACGACCTGCTCTTCACGGGCGTGCTGGCACACCTTGAGCTCGCTGCGTTGACGACGCGTCCCCCGCGTGCCGAAGGCGCCGATGCCGGCTTCGATCACGCGTCGGCGGAACGACTCGCTGTCCGGGCGATCGGGCAACGGCGGTGTGCTCATGGCACCCTCGTGCGACGCGGTACGCCGGTAACCCGGCGAGCTCCCCAGAGCAGGCGCATGGGTGGGGATCCAACTCTCATGTAGGGACGGAGTAACTGTCTGCTTCAGTATCGGCTCGGTCACCCGAGACCGCGATCCCCCGAATTATGGATCAGTGGGGCGAAACCATCAGTGCAAGCAAGTAAATCGGGGTGATAGCCCACCGAGTGTGTCCTAACATTGTGCCTCGAAGTGCTACCTGCTTTACCCTCTCTTTACCTCGCCCGGCGCCCGTGGGACGGTCTGTGCGGCGCGGACCTCGAACCCGGTCAGCGTGTGGGGACCGAAGGAGGTGATGAGCGCGACGTCGATCGCGTCGCGGCCTCGCCCGACGACGACGCGGCCGACCCGCCGGGTGTTATTGCGCGCGTCGAAGGTATGCCACCGACCGTCGAGGTATGCCTCGAACCAGGCGGCGAAGTCCATGGGCTCGACCGGTTCGGGGACGCCGACGTCGGGGATGTACCCGAACACGTAGCGCGCCGGGATGTTGAGCGCCCGACAGAAGGTGATGGCCAGGTGGGCGAAGTCGCGACACACCCCCTGGCCGGCGCGGTAGGCGTCGGCGGCCGTGGTCCACGGATTGGACGCTCCGGGCATGAACTCGAGATGGCCGTGCACGTAGTCGACGACCGCCTGCACGCGCCCCCAGCCCGGCGACAGGTGGCCGAACTGCTGCCACGCCACGGCCCCGAGCTCGTCGGGCAGGCAGAAGCGACTGGGCATGACGAAGCTCAGGGTCTCGTCGGGCAGAGACTCGACCGCGGTCTCCGCCGCCTCGGGCCAGATCGCGTCGGCGGGATCGCTGAGTAGGAGCTCGGCCTCGTAGGCGATCCGCGAGCGACCGGCCTCGATCGTGAACCGCTCGCAGCGGTTCTCGTAGTGGTCGAGGTAGCCGTGATGATCAGAGTCGCTATGCCACTCCTCGCGCTCGATCCGTACTCCCGGCTCCGGGCGGGGGGCGACCTGCATGATCGCCGCGACGGGCTCGACGGCCTCGAACTCAAATTCACAGCCTACGGTGAGCCCGAGCGCGTCCGGCGCGGCGCTCGCTCGATCGGGTATGTCGTCGGCCATCGTCCGAGGATGCCAGGTTCCACGCCTGGCCGGTTGCTCCGCCCCTCAGTGCGCCCAGCGAATACCCTAGGTCGATGGCGACCACCAACGCTGAAGCGAGACAGCAGCTGCTCGACGCCGTGGGCGAGGCGGCCGACGAGCTCGGCTCGGGGCTGGCGCTCCTGGGCACGGCCTACGAGCGGCTCGACGAGCGCGCCGCCGACCAGCTCGAGGAGGAGCTGTTCCGGCCCGTTCAGACCGCCTACGGCCGCGCGCAGCGGACCCATTCGGAGTTCGCGGCCCGCTACGACCTGCCCCGGCGCACCTTCGCTCCGGGCGCTCCGGGAGCGCCATCGCAGGACGCCAGGCATCTCATCGACGCCGCGGTGGATGCGGTCGCCAAGGCCGATGAGACCCTCGCCACCCTCCAGGATTCGATGGTGCCGGTCGAGTTCGGCGACCCGGAGGTCCGCGCCGGCCTCCAGGGGGTACGCGAGCTCCTCGGCCCCCTGCGGGTGCGCGCGCGCGAGCTCGTGCGCACGCTCGGGCGCTAGCGCAGGGCCAGCTCGTAGACCTTGCCCACGATCGCCACCGTCGGCGTCTACGGCGCCACCCTCGAGAGCTTCCTCGCAGCGCTCGGGGCCGCCGAGGTTCGGACGGTGCTCGACGTCCGCCAGCGGCGCGGAGTCCGCGGTCCCGAGTACGCGTGGGCCAACTCCCAGCGCCTCCAGCGCGCGCTCGCCGAGGCCGGGCTCGGGTATCGCCACCTTCCCGGGCTCGCCCCCACCACCGAGCTGCGCCGGCTCCAGTACGCGATCGACGATGCGGCCGGGGTGGGTAAGCGCTCGCGCACCCGCCTGGCCCCCGAGTACGCCGAGGGCTATCGCCACGAGATCCTCGCCCGCGCGGACCTCGGCGAGCTTCTCGACGCCCTGCCGAGGGACGGAATCGGCGCCCTAATGTGCGTCGAGCGCGACCCGGAAGCCTGTCACCGCTCCCTGATCGCCGAGCGGCTCAAGGCCGACTACGGGTTCGCGGTGGTCAACCTGCGGCCCTAGGCTCTAGCCCGGGCATGCGCGGCCACGCTGGGCTCCAGCCACCCGCGGCGCTCGAGCTCCGACACCAGGCACAGGTAGGGCTCGCGGAAGCGGTCGAAGGCGTCCGCGCGCGGCGCGATGACCTCCTCGACTTCGACCATCTCGGCGACGGCGTCGGCCAGGCTCCGGTCTCGGGAGGCGGCCAGGAGGGCCATCCCGAACGCGGGCTCTGGATGCTTTGGGAGCCGGACGGCGCGGCCGAGCACGTCCGCGCGCAGCTGGCACCAGTAGCGGCTCCGCGTCGCCCCTCCGGTCAGGCTGAGCTCGCCGCCGGTGGGGGCGCCGAGGCGATCGAGGTAGTCGAAGCAGAGCCGCTCGAGGAAGGCCACGCCCTGGAGCACGCCGGCGAAGTGGTCGGCCTCGCTCGCGGGCTCACCGAGCATGAAGCCCTCGGCCTCGGGCACGGCGAAGGGGAAGCGCTCTCCGCGCGCCACGAGCGGATACACGAGCACGCCGGAGGGCTCATACGCGGCGGCCCGCCGGTCGAGGTCGGGCAGCGACCGGCTCGCGAACCGCTCGGTGAGCATGCCGGCGCCCGCGCTCGACGCGCCGCCCGGCAGCCAGCGCCCGTCCGGGGAGCGGTGCGAGTACACGGCGCCGTGGGGATCCCTGACCGGCTCGAGGGCGACGCCCTTGAGGACGAGCGTCGTCCCCAGGACCGAGTTCCAGCTCCCCACCGTCAGCGCCCCGGCCGCGAGCTGGGCCGCGCACCCGTCGGTCATCCCGGCGATCACCGGGGTGCCGGCGGGAATCCCCGTCGCCTCGGCTCCCGAGCGGCCGACTAGCCCGAGCTGAGTCCCCGGGCGCACCACGGCGGGGAGCATGCCCTCGGGAACCCCGAGCGCGGCCATCACCTCGTACGGCCATGCCTCGTGGAGGAGGTCATAGCCGCTCTTCAGCGCGTGGCTCGAGTCGGTGGGCACCTCGCCTCCAATCAGCCTGCGGGTGACGAAGTCGGCCTGGTGGGCGAGCCTCGTTCCCCGCGGGAGGTCGGGGCGCTCGCGCAGGAGCCACAGGAGCTTGGGCAGGGCCCAAGAGGGCGCCATCCGGTACCCGAGCGAGGCCCACACCTCGGCCCCCGCCTCGTTGACGCGCGCGGCCTCCTCGCCGGCACGGACGTCGTCATACATCAGGCCGGGGGTCAGGGGCTCGCCGGCGACATCAAGGAGGGTCACCGTGCCCGACGTCGCGCACACGGCCAGGGCGGCGATCGGCACCCGTCCCAGAGCCGCCATGGCCTCCCGTGACGCCTGGCACAGGCCATCCCACCACTGCTCGGGGTCCTGCTCGTGGCGGGGACCGTCCCGCCGTGAGGTGAGCGGGCGCGCGGCGCGCGCGAGCACGGCGCCGCTCGGGGAGACCGCGGTGACGCGGACGCTCTGCGTCCCGAGGTCCACACCGAGCCAGGCGACGTCGCTCACCTGCGCTCTTATACTCGGCTCCGTGCCGCGCCGCGTGATCCTCTTCTCCACCGACGCCTGCAACTTCTGCGAGCACGCGAAGACGCTGCTCTCCAAGCGTGGCGTGGCCTTCGAGGAAGTCAACCTGGGGGCGCACCCGGAGCTCCAGACCGAGCTCAGCGCCGTCACCGGGCTGACGAGCTTCCCCCAGATCATCGTCGACGGCGAGCCGCTCGGCGGCCTGAACGAGCTCAGGTCCGCAGACAAGAGCGGCACGCTGACCTCATGGAGCGCTGAATAGCCGAGCTCGAGACGCCGTTCTCGGGCATGGCGCTCGACCGCGCCACGACCGGGCGCGCCGACCCGCCCTGGGTCGCGCACCGGCTCGCCGATCCCGGCAGCCGGGCGGTGTTCGTGAGCCGCGAAGGAGTGCTCATCGACGACCGAGAGCCTGCCCTTCTGCGGCATGGGCTCG
>Ga0302325_10011379_pt1 | contig 19178 bp, 21 predicted proteins | sample Palsa_T0_2_FD_201948 | JGI IMG/M metagenome (GOLD analysis project Ga0302325, IMG submission 201948) | Peat permafrost microbial communities from Stordalen Mire near Abisko, Sweden - Palsa_T0_2 | ecosystem: Environmental > Terrestrial > Soil > Palsa > Peat permafrost | place: Sweden: Abisko...
GGAAAATAAAGTTTTGGGCAGTAAAAGTTCAAAATTCGGGGGATTTTTTTTACACGTTATAAGCATTCCAAGGGAAACTATGAAAAGGGCCCGTACGGACGTGCGTGTGAACAGGATCCGTGCGGCGGCGTTCTTACTGACGGACGCGCGCGTGGAGTTTCATCTGATGATTCTGTCGATCAATCTTCCCCTTGCTCACGCATATAATATCTTGACTCCACGCGTCACCTTTGTTCACAATACCTCATATTCCAGCATGGTGCTCATGCGATAGGCATACAGTGCCACTTACTCGTTCCACTCTGGTTAGCCTCAGTCCCATTTTAACACTAAAACCTGCATGCCGTCTACGATAATACCATGATTCGTGAGCCTTAATGTTCTGACGGCAATCAAAATGTTAAACTTTTACCAAAACTTACTAGTAGTAAAGTTAAAACCCGTATTTTATCAACAGGAACCTTGGTAGATGTATGTATTGCTCAAGGCCGACGGGAAAACATCGTAAAACAGCGGCCAGTAATAAGGTTTGTTTTGCCGCGCGGACAGGCCGAGTTATCGAATGCTGGCGATCGAGTTCTTGTGACCGTCTTACGTATCTTATCTATCCTCATATGTATATTCCATTCCTTTAAAAGACTTGCGATCGCCCCCAGGCTCCTCATCTGAACCCCCCCTCCTTGATACCTCGTCCACAAGTCTTCCCACCCCCACAGACTCCCAGAACCCCTCTACCTCAAGCGTGAGTCCCAGGAAGGGAGAGCTTATCTCGCACTTGAGCCAGATAATACGGAACCCACATACGGGGTCGTCGCAATTATCGTTGGAGGAATTGACGATTAGTCCTCGCGATGCCATCACCGATCTCATCGAGCAGTTCTCCTCTGATGCCCACTCGCAACTCTACTCGTTATCGGTACAGTCTCCTTTTACAGCATGGGATGTTAAATGAGGTGTCTAGATCGCTGAGTACCTTGCCAATACGGATTTGCCTCAGATTCATCAGGAACTCGCGTCTCCGACGTTCACTCGGGCTATAACGAACTTGATTAATGATATTGTATAACGCCCTATATATGGGGAAAGGTGTCTGATGAGCAGTCTACTTTTGCGAACGTCAAGTTTCGAGCAGTGCAATTGATGATACAATGGGCTAATAAATGCATTACATCCCCTGCTCTATCCTCCATCAAAGACACATTATCGCAGCTCATGAAAGAACGTACGTCCAAACAATATCTTCCACGGACGCGTATGGTAGTAACAGTAGAACCACATTTGATATCCGCGTCAAGAGTCTCGAAAAGAAATGCACAAGAAACAGATTGGAAGAAATGTGAAGAAGAGCTGCAAATCGCTCTGGCACTGACCCTCCGCGCCGAACAAAACAAACCAAAACCATTAAAAGTCAGACATCCCCTCCCAGTCCATGTGCTTCAACCGCTGATGGCAGGAAATGAAACTGAAGCGCAAGCCCCGGATCACAGCCGTGTGCAAGTTCTCTTCAACAGGGATATCATTTTACGTCCATAAGGTGACGATCCTGGGATGTGTGTATATGGATTTGAAGAGGAAGACGGGGGCCGAGGAGGATGGCAAGTGTCGGGTGTGTTGTTATAGGACGGGGGATCATTGTTTGATTCCGTGTGGACATACTGGGTTTTGCAAGGTCTGTGCGAGGCGGATTAAAAGTTGTCCGTTTTGTTCGGCGGTCGTGCAACATGTACAAAAGTTATGCCAGGCTTGAAGAAAAGCGGTAATGCATCGCTATTACTGCACTTGGATAACATTCATCGTCCATCCCACGAGCGGTCTTCCGATGAAGAAGTGCTTGCCATGACCCGGGATCCGCACCAACAAAGCCATAAATAAAATGCCGATGGAAGCTTGTCATCGAATGACGCGGCAAGCGGCAATATGGCGATCTGTGAAGCCCAGCGTCTCGAAGGGAATGCGCCCGTTTCCGCAGCAACGACAGGTGGACATTATCTCACATTCCGTTGCGCTCTGTAATTTCAGCGAGCGTTCCAATTAACGTGTCAATATCACGTGCCTCGATCCGTTGGGCGGCGCACGTTAAAATGCAGCCAATCAACACGGCACATTTCTTCGTTTTGCTTGGGTGGGGCATTCAAAACACAGCAGAGCCACAGAGCCACTCACAACATTGCTCGCTGCGCATACTCGAATAACTCGACTCCCGGCGTTTCTCAAAAAGAACAGTCGTCCTCCGCCCGCACAAAGAAAGCAAGCAGCACGTTGTCGTCCGTCGTCGTTCCCAGCATGCCATCGGCGAGAGCGTCTATCTGAGTCGTCGTCCTAGGAGCTTGTTGTTTGTTTGTTTACTGCTGCTGCTGTGATCAAGCATGGCTGCTCTCAATGTATTATTATCCATCGATTGTTTGGTTTGGTTTGTTGACATTTGGTTTAGGGCGGAGGAAGAGGACGGCCTGCGGTGAGAGTACGGACCGATGAGAATGTCCCGGTGCAGACGAGAACAGGCATCGTTGCCAAGACGTTTGGAGTGAGTACTGCCGCCGCTGTGACTGCGCAGGCTGGCGGTGCCGTGAGGCCGCTGGTGGGCAAAGTCATTGGCGGCCTCAAAGGTGGTGCCAGACGTGCTGCCCTCGGAGACATCAGCAATGCTGGCCCATCCACTGTATCACTCCATCATCATACGTTCACTGACAATAGACGACGGGATCCCTGAAGACTGCTCAATCTGCTCCGATGCCAAGAGCCCAACGTCAGCCTCTCGCACAGGTCCAAGAACGAATTCCTTCACACAACACATTAGACGATGATGAAGACGCCCAGAACATAGTCATTGATTCCCCCGTGAAACCCGGCGAGAGCCTCGAAGACCAATTCACCGAGGTCGATGAAGAGTACCATGAGTCACGAAGTACAATGGACATCGACTCAGATGACGATCCTACAACCGAACCCGACGACGACACCGACGTAGAAGTCTCCTCAAAACATGTCTGCGTCCCACACACCACCAAACGCGATAGAGAAGAACTACGCATCGTGCGAAATAACTTTGCTGAAGAATATGATCCCTGGGATACCAGTATGGTCCCCGAATACGCCGAAGATATATTCCGATACATGCGTGAACTAGAAGTACTCTCCCCCAACGCTGTCTCATGCAACTCGAGCTAATCGTTAGTACCGTATGACGCCGAATCCGAATTACATGGCCAGTCAACGGGAGTTGGGCTGGCACATGCGTCGCGTCCTAATAGACTGGCTAATCCAAGTCCACGCCCGCTTCCACCTCCTCCCCGAAACCCTCTTCCTCACAGTCAACATCATCGACCGCTTCCTAACCCTCCGCAACGTCCCCGTGAACAAACTCCAACTCGTCGGCGCAACAGCAATCTTCATGGCCTCCAAGTACGAGGAAATCACATGTCCCTCCGTCGAGGAAATCGTCTTCATGGTCGATAACGGGTATACCCGCGACGAGATCCTGGAAGCGGAACGCTTCATGGTCAATATGCTGCAATTCGAGCTGGGATGGCCGGGGCCAATGTCGTTCTTGAGACGCATTTCAAAGGCAGATGATTATGATGTTAATACCAGGACTTTGGCAAAGTATTTGTTGGAGGTGACGGTTATTGATGAACGCTTTGTGGGCTCGCCGCCGAGTTTTATGGCTGCTGTGACGCATGGACTCGCGCGACGAATGCTCAGTAGAGGGTATTGGGTACCTCCCCTCTCCCCCTCCCCTGCACCTTCCCGATGAGATATTATCGAGATATCTCTACATTTATTGCAGCTGCTAATTTCTAGACTGAGGCACACATGTTCTATTCAGGATATACCTGGAGACAACTCCATCCCGCCGTCCTAGTCCTACTAGACTGCCTCCGCCAAGCCCGAACGCACCACCCCTCCATCTTCAGCAAATACTCCGAAAAGAAGTACCGTCGCGCCAGCCGCTTCGTCGAAGAATACATGGGCCAAGGCCAATACATTGAAATCACCGAGGAAAAGATATCCTCGTAATCCCTCATCCGGGCCATGAACATGAGAATGAATGGGAGGATCAGTCAAGTATTAGGGAGTGGTAGCGCGAAAGGCGAGATGGCTTGAGACGAATGTACAGTGAGGTGGGTGTATTTATTGTGCAAGTGGAGTAGGATGGTCGTGTTGTTGTGGGGATGGCACTCATTTGTATATTTTTTCTGTGCGCGCTCATTCATTTGCATTGGGAATGTCATGTAGTAGCTAGCTGCTAGCCTACTCGCTAATCTGGGTATCATAATGCCGTGGCTCCCGTACACGTATTACAGTGTGCATCCATATTATACAACCTTTTACCCTGTTGTGCGAGTACTCCGCGTCCTGTGGCCCAGCAGCCATAGATAACAGGGCTATCGTGAACTCGTCCTATCGACGACATCAATGATTTATTGATCGATCAGTTGTGCTCAGGTACGTCCCATTAGTTTTCGATACTTCGCGATGACATCTTCCCGCTCCGCCTCCAGAATTTCTCTTCTTGCTCCCGATAGTGAATTTGGTAAAGACGACTTGATTTTTCTGGTCGGTGCAGGTAATGTCGGCGGAGCCTGGACAGGTTGATTAAACGGAACATCCTTCTTCAAATGCGCCCACGGATCCGGCGACACACTCCTCTTGTTCTTCCCTCTGCGTCTACCATCAGTCTCCCCTCGAGCACACGCTTCCATACCTCTTCTTCTTCGCCTCCTCATCATCTTCATCATCCTCATCCTCAACAACCGCTTTCGGCTTCTTCTTCTTCTTCTTGGCCTTGCCCTCCTTGCCCATCGACCCCATCCGCACCGGAATCTCCTTATCAACCCGCCTCCTAAAATCACTAAACGACTCCCCTGGCTGTATGGTAATTGTTTTCTCCTTTCGGGGGACTATTTTGCCTTGTGCGATGAGTTCCTTGCGACTTTTCCGTTTTGTCAGGCGCAGAAAACTTTTCGGCGTATCGTCGTCGTCAAGGGCCTTTGTCTTCTTCCCTGCAACGACCGCAGTCGGAGGCTTCTCGTAGAAACTAGTTATGGTCAACACATTTTCAAAGAAAAGGAGACTACTCTTTGGATGAGCGTTGTGCATTGCGGTGAAATGCCTTTTTCTTCTTGTGCGGCATCGTCCACCCAGCTTTCGTTTTTGGATCTGCAGTGTCGCGGGTTTACCCGGGCCTCTAAATATATAGCGTGGGCTATTTACCGCCCTCATCCATACCTAATCCTATACACATTAGCGCACACTCCTATGTCCCCTAATAACACTGTCTAGGTCCTGAGGGTAATGGGAGCAGTCATATTCATGTATTTCTTCATAGTATATTCGACACAGTAAGTCTAGTCTAGTGCATTTATACCTTATTCGTCTAGTATCGCCAAAGCAGGTTAGGGTTCGCATATTTACACCACAATTAATATTTCCGAATGTAAATGGTCAAAAAATATGAATTCCCAGTGTCTAATGTCATGAAAAAGTGAATTCCATTTGTTTTGCCCTTTAAAAATCAAAATGCACATAGTATTGCCATTGATTAAGTGAATTCAGATATTTAGATTCCGGAGGTGTTACGGAAAACGGCTAAAGGCAGCTGAGTCGATGGAACAGCCCCTATGGGGGTATATATATTATTTTTGTGTTCTTATATAAGCTAAGTTGGGTCAAGTGGCGCAATGGTAGCGTGTCGCTTTCCGGTTCGGACGTCCAGTCCGATTTAGAATTCGGCGAAGGCTGGGAGTTCGAGTCTCCTCTTGATCGGCTTTAGGCTTTTTGCTCCCGGCATTTGCTTTTTGCTCCCGGCATTCGCTTTTTGCTCCCGGCATTCGCTTTTTGCTCCCGGCATTCGCTTTTTGCTCCCGGCATTCGCGTTTTGCTAGTTTTAATTTACGGATTCCCGGGTTAAACGCGGTTTTTTTTGGATCTGACGTTTCTGTTTTTGCACCTTTTGGAAGCGATTTCTCAAGTATCTGGACCAATGCTAAGTTACTCGTTCAGGGAATGTGTTTGTAAAGCGCTCGTTGGTATTTATTGCTCTTAGGGGGGTCGAAAATGCTACTCTGTCTGTCCAGTTAGGCCGGCGGGCGGTAGACCTTTGCGGCAGATGGAATCTTCGAATGTTAGTCATCTATCTTTAACTGTGTAATCGAAGGATGAAGTCGTTCTCAATCTTTCAGTGCAAAATCTTCACTCGATAGCTCGTCTGGTTCTTGGCGTTGAGGGCACAACGTTGGACCCATACTATATGGAACGCTAATCTGAGGAGAGAGTTCTAATGCTTCTTACAGGGAACCGTTCGAAACAAAGTTCCGCAGTCTAACTCTGGCGATGTAATACCCCAAGACATCCAGACTTACTCGGAACATATATTTTTGAGTCCGTTATAGAGGCGATAGGTATTCCTTTTGGAATAGAAATCCCCCAGTTTCAGAAGTTACCTTCCGCAGTCCGACAATTGCGTGAATCTGGTATAGGAGACCGAAGATTGAAGCAGGAGACTGTTCGATAGAAGAAGCCAAGTCATGGAGGAGCTACTTCACGATAGAGTCGGATCCGAAGATATTATTTCGGGAATGGTCTGTGAAACGCCAAAATGGCTTTTAGTGTTCCAGAGATCACACGAGCAAGAACGCAGAGAGATGACAGGGGGATTGAGTCTATTATGCAGTCTATTATACCCAAGACCCATCCTATGCAGATACAAATACTAACTCCTTACATGAATGCAGTTTTTTATTCGCGTTTTCAACATCCTATACAACCTCTCAAGGATTTAGACTCCTGCCTTCCTTGATCCAAACTTCATTTCGAGGCGATCACCATCATCCGAATCGTCCGAATCGTCTCCAAATTCGGAATCTGAATAATACAAATTACTGTAATCATCATTGAGATGTTCTTCCATCTTGTGAAACGCGGGAGGCGGAGTCAAAGGAGTGACCGGGCTTCGTGAATGCGGGCTTGATGAACGTCCATTCACATGGCCATTTCCATTCGGCACGGCATGTCCCACTTTACTCGAATGCGGTGGAGTAGGGGGAATAAAGGTATCTATACTTTTTACATCAAAGTAGGCGTGGTGTTGTATTTTCGGGCGATTCGCAGTGATGTCGGATTTCGGACTTCCAGAAGATTCCTTCACGCCATCGCTCAACAGATTTCCAGAAGGCGAGTTCGGGAGGGTGATGGGGGAAATCGCACCAGAGACGTGGATGCCCGAGAGGATGCGGCCGGGAGTGTGACGGGGACGGAGATACGACATGCTTCGTTTGGCGGTCATTTTGACTTGTGCAAGGGTCCGGCGGACGATATTACGGAAGAGTGTGACCGCGGATTCGACTTCTGCGGGACTCACTTCGAGCGGTTGAGAGGTTTTAGCGAGATCCGTCTCACAGATCCATTTCTTGGGATCGGGGATGTCTTTTGTGATAAATGGATGACGACGGACTTGAGGGAGTTTGATGCGGTCCTTGGGGTCCTTGGTCAAAAGTCGGTGAAGCAGGTCTTTCGTGTCAACGTCTAGGACATCTTGGTATTCCTCTGGGATTTCTATTGGGACATTGCAGATTTTGTCGTATAGTTCCATTTCGCCGTGAACCCCTGGAAATGGCTCTCGTCCGAAGAGGAGACAGAAGAATGTGATCCCCAAGGCCCATACGTCGATGGCTTGTGTGATTGCCGGGCGCGGCTTGTCGAAGTCTACTTGACACAGCTCGGGAGCGAAGAATGCCGGTGAGCCAGCTGTCTTTGCAAGATCCAAGTCGTTCTCAGGTAATGCATTCCCTGCTTCATCCATCTTTGCCAAATGGGACACGCCAAAGTCGGAGATCTTGACAGTACCGGTGTTGGACATGAGAAGATTCCCCGGTTTGATATCGCGATGAATGATCCCCTGGAAGTGGAGATATTCCAGTCCCAAAACGACATCCCTCATCATCGGACGAATTTGATCGACGCTCAGAATCGGTCGGTTATATTTATCACGCCATTTGATCTCGCCTCGCTCAAGATATTCGAGCACTACGTAAGTTAAATTTTGCAAGGGCCTTACCGAGATAGACTTTCTGGCTATTCGGATTATCAATGACTTCTATGAGGTTGACGATATTTGGATGGTGACATTTCTTCATGATTGCGATTTCCCTCCTGATCTTGTTCTCCTGTTCGTTGGGGTCGTAATTCCCTAGTCTCTTCTTTGTGACTCGGTTGACAATTTTTATAGCGACGATAGCGCCGGTTTCAGAATCCTTTGCTTTCTTGACCTTTCCATGGACGCCTGCGCCGATTTCGCCGAGTATTTCATAGTTGTTGATGGTCGGATTGCCGGTCTCGAAGTTGTGGTGGCGCTGTATGTGGTGTGTTTCAAGCACATGATGGATTGCCGCAGACTCCGGACGTGGGGAAAGAGGTGGTGAAATGACTCCCATTGGAGGAAGCGGATCGGGGACAGTGTTCAGGCCGGGAGAGGATGCAGAAGGACGGCGCAGAGACGGCCGTATCGGGACATGGGTCTTGGAGACAGGATTGTAGGCAGGCGTTGCACGTGGCGACACCGGCGAGCGTGGCCCTGGCGCAGATGCACTCGACCGCTGTGAGGTCGACCGGGCGGGTCCCGGGATAATCAATCGAGCTGGCAGTGTTGTTGACGGATTGTCCATGGCTGCGTTACTTGTTTATCAGCAGGGACGGGATCGGTTTGTTTGTGGATCGGTTTGTGAAGATCGGTCGGTCAAGATCGAGCTTCTTCTTCCCGCTTGCAGCAGGCGGCAGCGGTGACTCGTGTCCCAGGGCGGCAACCCGCCCGGGCAGTCAGCCGAGCTGATTATCGTCAAGACAGCGTGCAGCGCAGCACCCGGGAACAGCGCTGTTGTTCCGACTCGGCTGCAGACGAGCGACAGGCTGGGCAGGCGAGGAGCGTTCGTTGAGGAAGCGCCGTTTGCAGGGATTGTAAATTGCAATTCGGCTCACAGGCAGGCAGGCCGAGGATGGCTTGCTCATATAAATTTACAGCTCACACCCGTAATAAATATTTAATCCACAGAGGCGCCCGCCTGCTTGTATTAAATCAAGGCGCCACGTTCCTGCCCCCGCCACTCCCTCCTCCAGCCAATCATTCATCAACGCTGAATCAGCACGCTTTGGCTTTTTTGCACGCTTCAACCTTGCTCCGTTAACGAGTCCACTATCGCACTGCGCTCTGTGCCCGTAGTGCAACTGACAATAAAAAGCTTATTATGGCCAACCAATCGTGCAAAAATATCTCATATTAATCGAAAGTTACCCAGGCTGGCACACGCGTGCTTTGAGTATCGGCCACTCCTTGTAATTTGCACGCATCAGTAAATAGGCGCTTTCGCCTTCAATGGACGTGCGAATATTATCAGTATATAGTCTAAGGCATACACTAACTACTCAATAAACGTGACCATGATGGTGAATATATATCCACACATATAAGAAAATCCTTGTAGAACCTCATAATTGTATCCCAACTTCCCACACTAGCAATCCGAGATAAGTAATGCCGGATGGCCGTCGGGTTGATGAATGCTCCATCAACTACGACATCACACAAAACGCATCCTACCAGCTCAGCGAAGAAGGATGTGCTTAAATATACTCCTCCAGGCTGCAAAAACCACCGAAGCCATCGCAAATACTCCGGTGAGTGATAAAGAAGGCCCGGTGACGAAGGATAATACAAAAGTAAAGACCAGTACCAAGCACGGCAACCGAACCGGGGATCCATGATTACTGGATTCAAGGACTTGTGGAACTCTTGAAGACTCTGGCCATAGTGGCCAGATACAGACAACGATTCAAATCCCAACGCATGTGCGGCGGCCCACAAACCAGTATGTCGAGCGAGAGAAGATCGAACATATCCTCCGGTAGCTCCAGCGGAAACCCGCATGAGTATTTGCACGCCGAAACCAACTTCGGAATTCGCAAATTCCTTAGTGAAGAGATACTGATACAGCAATCGATCCTCCGGCGCGACATACGAGTCATCAGGCATAGGCAACTGTCTAGCTGGCTCGATCCTCGCCTGCCGTCTCGGTCCGAATATCTTAATACAAGGAACATTGCAATTCCTCTTCGTGCAAAAGTCACAGGGTTTCCACCGATGTGAGAACACACACTTCCTTCATCAGCCATTATGATCCTCAGGATATAAAATAAAGTATGTACCTTACTATTCCTCTTGCGACAAGTTTCGCATCGCAGGGTCCCCCGTCTACCGTAAAGGTTGTTCCCGGACTCGATTTCTTTCCATTTCCGCCGCGTTCTAGGGTGTTATAAGACTGTCTGGGAAATACGCGGGGTACCTCTTTTTTGGCGCGGGAGTGATCATCGTGGTGGTAGTCGGTTCGGTGGTCTCGGGCTGGGCAGGTTGGTCGAATGGGTCGATGATGGAAAGACCTGAAATTCCGAAGTCGGGATCATATTGCGTGAATTGCGGCAGCAAGGCAGCGTCATAAGATACCGTGTCTGAAGTCGCGAGGTAGGAGTCTAGGGATATCAGAGTTTGTGATTCGTTGTCGAAGGGAGGTTGACTGTAACTCAAGGCGGAGGAGGAGAAGGGCGGAATGTGTGACGATATCGCTTCGGAACCGAAAGGCGTGAGGTTTTGGGCCGTCGGAATCGTGGGTGAGTAGTCCCATTCAATGTGTATATTTGACTCTGTGCCAGTATCGTGGATCTGGGTCGTCGGGTCGGCAGTCATCATCGAAGGCTGTTCCTGGAGAATATCAGGTAAAAGTTCCTGACTATCGCCAAAGTGTTCCGCATCGCTAGGCCATTGCGAAGTTTGCAGGACGTTGACGTCGTCCAGAGGGAAAGAATGTTCGTGATTAAGACTCATCGTCGAGTTCAACAGGAGGAAATCGAGAGCCATCTCGACAGGAGCAGTGCCATCCTCATGATACAACTTCCCATCAACAACACTTTCGACATCGTTCGCTGCATCATGAATGTCCTGATCTGCGATCGTTTCGTGGTGGTCGACCTCCATTTCACTTGCGTCATCTGCAAAGTTGAAGAATTCTTCCATCCAAGTGTCGTCGGCCATACTTGCTTGCGCTCCAGTGGTTGCAAGACGCGGGAGCGCAGCCCATATTTATACACCTGCGCACCGCCTTCTATCGCCCAGGATTTAAAGTTCATTGCAATATATCACGTTTCGGAAACATGAAAAATCGAACTTCATTTCTGAGCCGCGAACCGAGTATACCTACGACGCCGTAGGTCAGTGCATGTTCAACCGGCGACAATTATTCCCGTTTCATGAATCTCAGGGAGTAACTATGTGAGAGATAATAGTAGCGGCAAGTATTTTGCGACTCTGGGTATCATGACATTTCAGCTACTTTCTCAATTGTCCGCCGTGCCAGTCGTTTCCGATCCTCTAATCCCATCTCCTGTCCCATGTCTACCATTAACCCACGCGTCGTCGTGCGGCGTCGACAGAAAGAGGGCAGGAAAAGTTACCTCGCGCATGTAATAACATAGCCATCATTCGCTCCATGTAGTCTACATCTTTCTCTGATCCGTTTTCGTCGTCTTCATTGTCATCAAAGGCATTGAGTTCGAAGTCTAGTTCAGGATCTTGGAAAGATCCCAGAGAGTTGGTTTCGAGGGTCGGAGATGTCCAGTCGCAGGTATGTAGGATTTCTAGAACTCTTGGGAGGCCGAGTTTTTCTATTGTTATTGGCAAAGGTCGAGTGGGGAAGCCGTACCTCCATAGTCATTCTGACCGGATTGATTCAGGTCAATGTATTCTATCGCGTTGTCGTCGCAGAATGATGTGATATCTGAAATAGGCTGCTCTTGAGATTGTTTCCCCACGATAATGCATGTCCCATCCCACTCTATATCTTCCCCCCGTTCATTGAGTTTCTTGATCATAGACAATTCTTGCCTTCCCGTTGATGATGCGCTTCCCGTTGATGATGCGGGATCAACGGTGAAGATAACCACCGCTAGGCTATGTAATACAGGAGTCGCTTCGTCCGAAAGATACTCATCCAACCAAGTCTCTGTATCTTCCGGTATCTCATCGATCCATATCCCTGCGTCTGTGGAATAATACCGTGTCGTCAAGGTGATTGTATGACTGAGGCCAGCGTGAGGTGTAGTAGTTTCGTGAGTTAAACCATTTGGAAGAGATGAAGTCAACGCCTTTACAAGTGACAGTTTCCCAGACTTTGGTCGGCCGACGATGAGGATCTTTCGACTCGACGGGGCCATCGGCGACGAGTGTTGTCGGCAGTGACTGGTAAAGTCACGAACTGACAGCGATTGGCGGTCCGATTTCTCTCTTTGGACAAGCTGACTCAGCGGGCGGTAAGTTTCGATTTTCGAGGAAATTCGTGCTTGACGACGAACGACGATGGCTTTACCCGCAAAGAGAGTCGTTTCATATGCGCAGAACGGAGTGGGCGCATTCGTACAGCAATGCACACGGATAGAATTCCGTTATTGTGATTGGGGAGGCTCCTCGCAGGGCATGCGGTAAGAACACTTCAGAGACACAAGCGACTAACTCAAGACAATTCCTTCCTTCTCGACTCCCTGCATTTGCCTCAGAGAACCCTTCCATCGAGTTCTTCGTCAACAAACGACCCAATGCCCATCCTATAATACGAGGCGTCTATTGTATTGCATCTCACTGCGTTCTCTGAAATTAGTAAACGGACGAGAAAAGGTGATATGTGTGCGCAACCTCGACGCAAATCAGATCCTTAAAAAGGCAGAGCTACTGCGAGACTCAAGCGGGAAGAAATTGAAGAAGGTCAGACAGAGGGTGGAGACAGAGAATACCAGTGTCAGAGGAATCTGGAGTCCATTCCATACACAGGATATCAACACTACGGCATAGCACACTCTCCAAGACTAATAATATATACATATATCATCACCATATATACAAAAGTTTATGCATTCCAGCGTCCAAAAACCATCCATTTTCCTAGCATTTTTTTGCAATGTTTATCAAAATATGCGCTTCGGGGATATCATACTTCCTCCAGTAAATCTAGCGCGGCTTGTAATTTTTTCTTTGCGATGGCGTCTTCGGGGGTGTTTTGGGTGGACGCGAGTTGAACGGCGAGTTTATCCACTGCGCCGTGAAGACGGGCTATCAGCATTCCGTCTTGACAGCCTCGGATGTTGGATAATAACGCTGCGCGGGAGGGTCGTTGACGTAGTGGTTGGGAAGGGACGGTCTCTGCAGGCACGTCCTCCGTGTTGACGCCGATGGAACGGACATCGATGACGGGTGTTGGTGGACGACCTATAGTTGCAGTATCGGAGATGTGATCGGAAACCTGATCCGATGGGGTATGCCCATTTATTTCAGATTCCACCTCTATTGTATGGACTGCGGTATGGTATGAAGCGTCCGAGACCATTGATTGTTCCGAGTCTGGTCGTTCCTCAGGCCTCCACCGTGGACTGTAGAGCTCGTCCCGAGCCAGTGGTGACGTGAATGTCTCACGACCTCTAGAATCGAAATGCCTGATGCGAATACCATTTGACTCTGATACTGATCTATTGCGACCGTTCGAGTTGTAATTCGATGAGTGAAGCCCGTTAGGCAATTGACTTGGTGCGGAACGAAATATTCTCACCACTGCTGAAGGCTGGCCTTTTGCACTGCCTCTCATAGTTTGGACTTCGATGACCGGCTGTTCTTCTCGTACGGTATGCAAGACTGGGGCACTCGAGTGCCTTGAATGCGTGGGACTGGTCCTAGGCGTTCCAACTGAAGCTGAGGTCTCTCGTATTCGACTCTGACTTCGCGGACTGGTCAAAGGCGTTGACCCTCTTGACGTTGATCCTATACTGGAAATAGACCCTCGCCGTGCTGGATCAATACTCTCTCGTAATGTCCTCAACTCCATTGCCAACTTGCGCATATCGCCTAACATGTCCCCGGAACGCGAGAATCCATCAGCCGTCCTTGGCGACGTAGCTGTGACGGGAGTCATAGGCGCACTACTAGACCTTGAATGCGATCGGAAAGATGCCGGAGCAAGCGAACGAGGAGGCGATAAGTCTGACTTTGCGTTCTCCAGCGTTTCACCCATCGCGAGCAACTGTCGATTTGCCCTCTTCAACGAAAACTCTGCCGCGACAGACAACGTGTACGGCGAGACTCGTCCATTCTGTGGAGCCCCACTCCGGTCTTCCATCGATCTCTGGCGAATGACGGGGCGTTGCAGCGGGCTATCTCGCCATGGTGGTGCGCCTGGAGGCACTGGGAATTGAGAGTATGAGGGCTTTTTTATTAGCGCCGGCGATCGTCTGCTGTGTTGCAGCTGGTGCGACGAGAATGATTCGCCATTAAGGGGTGAATTCATCGCTTCGGGGAGGAATTGCCGGAAACAGTGTGGAGGGATCACGATAATATATGGATCGTGTGGAGTGTTTTCATGGGCAGGTTCATTGGTGGAAAAGAATGAATGGAAATTAGAGTTTATACGTTAGAGGATTTGCCTGCATCGTGATGCCTAAGTGGCCAGGGAATAAAGTTTGGGTTCGCTTGATAATCACAGCGACGGCGTGGGTCGATACCAAAGATGAGTGGGATGCTTATCAGCGAAATTAACGTCCGACTCGCTGGGACTAAGAATACAAGTAGCAAAATGTGAATTCGTAGATGCAAGCTTCTATCAGCTGCAGGCTAAGAGACCGTCTAGTAACAACTTTAGTCTGGGTCTATGAAGGCTCTGACTGTGCAAGGTTTTTAGTCCAAGATACGGCTGACGGCACGTGAACAATTAAAAGGCGGCGTGCTCCACGGGAACACGGAAATGACGACGCGCCTCGCCTCCTGATCCGTGCGTCAACTCGGGCCCCCAGCCGGAACTCGCGAAATTTGTCGACACGACTCGTAACACCGCCATGAAATAGACTGTTCCTCTTAAATTTGGATGAAAGCGGCGGAGACTTGCACCCGAGAACAAGGTTGACTAAATTTAGTGCCAGAGTGTTGATCAATCATGTGTCCAGTCAGCTGAGATCCATTATCCACGTCAAGGTCGGGCCGCCCACCGTGTCACATTGAAAGGACCGAGCGACAGGAATATGCAGGAGTATGATGTAGGCGCAATTTAAGTACTTTCAGGTCTGTGCTTGCCGAGCCTTTGAGTTGCCTTATTGATCGCCGAATAGGCATGTGTGATGGCGTAGAAAGGTTGCCGCATGAAGAAAGAACATGTCCCAACCTTATAGCGATAGCGTCGAGGACCCGAATATTTCCGGCGAATGTTGGCACGGGCGGATGACGTCTGCCATGAATGAAACGAATGCAGTTTGACAGCTGGCTTTGTACCCGTTCTGGCCCGCTCGAGAATAATGATCCCAGGAGTCGTCGTTTCCGTAAGAATACGCGACGCTATTCGTCCTCCTCAAACGACAGTTTTAGCCTCTTCTCCTTCCTTTGCGCCGTTTGTTTCGTCTTTCCCAGGCCATTCTTGCCCGATTTCTCTTTATTCCCACTCTCTTCCTCCCGCTTCTCTCCCTTCTCTGGGTCTACTGCCCTCCTGACACCCTCATTCTTTCTCTTCTTCTTCAACATCCCCAAACTAACATTCTCCTCCCTTGCTTTAACCGGCCCCGTCTCCTTAGCTACCTCCCCCGTCGTCCCCTGCGCCTTGACTCCTGCCTTCTCAGCCACAAACGCTCTTGCTTCATCTGCGTTTATCGCATCTTTGTCCTTCTCCTGGATGACTACTTGCGGGGCTTCTTCTTCGTCGATGACTTCGGAGCCTCGTCTTCGTCGTCTTTCGGCTGTTTTGTTGTTGTCTTCGGTGGTGAAGCCTTCTCTCATGCGGCGGAGGAAGTCGGGTTCTTCTTGGACTGGGGATGTTAGAGAGGTTTTTGAAAGGAGAGGGTACCATATTGGAGGTTGTTTTGGCGGCGAGACATGTGTTAACAAGCTCGTGGATTCAGTGGTCCTCTGAGCGTTGTGGGCTGTTGTTTGTTAAATGTTTGTGTGGAGATCTGCAGCTGATTTCAATTTTGGAACGATCCGAAGCATCACAGTGAAACAGAGCGCAGCAAGATTGAGGTAGATTCGAGGGGACAACACGGCCCTTAGATATTACTGTTATTTGAAATTCAAGACTGCAGTTTAGCTAAGAATGGGAGGGAAAATAGCTATGGCCATTAATAGTGCCTGCAAAACCTTTCGCTGGGATCGGTCCAGAGATCCGGATGGAAGGGTGTCCGACAGACTCCAGCCTCCCTATTTGGGACCTGGGTAAGGGTTCCGAGCCCCTTGTGTATTAGCAATCGCTCGCCGTCGTCGTCGCATCTGCACCCGCATCCCCAACCACTCTCCGAGTCGAAGGAAATACTGAGCCCCAGCCATTCTCCCTGTTTCCCTGGCATCTTGGCTATGAGATGGTGTCTATACATGACTTAATACGTATATTCTCCCCCATCTGTCCTCCAGAGTCGTATTCTAACAACGTAAACAGTCCCCGAATCCTCTGGCTATCCAGGAATGTCCTCCAATGCGGCTTCGTCCAATTCCTCTCGCCAAGGGCAAAGCTCCTTTCAACCAGAACAGCCGATCGATATCGTCGATTTGACGGGTTCACCACCGCAGACTGCGGCGCCAATACCGATCCGACCTCGGTCACGCACACATCAAGCGAATAGACAGAATTTTCCGCCATCACGCGAAGTCATAGATCTTGATTCTTTGCCGGATCCGCCGCCGCCGATACGTCCTGCTACACACCGACAAAACCCTGCGTCTCGAAGAAATGTACCTCATCTTCCCTCCGAAGACATCACTCGGAATCACGATGTTGTCATGTTGGGGGACTCGCCTCCAAATCAACCACGAACTCTCCCTGGTTTCTTCAATATCATCCGCTCTTCCATACTAGGTAATACAGCCAGCGCCGAACAAGTTACCCATTTCCACTATCATATCCATCAGCCCTCTCCAGCACCGTTCCGACCTCCAGGCCGTCTCGACTTTTCCTTGACTGCACATCATATCTACGGCGAAAATTGTCCATTGCGGGATCATCCTGTTTTCAAAGACGACACATATAGAGCACCGCCTCCCCCGCGATCGGGGTTTACTCGTTCCCCGACCGAGAATATGGCACTAATATGTCCTCAATGTAACGATGAATTGGGCAAAAGTACGGAAGATCCAAAGAAAGAGGTATGGATGGGAAAATGCGGGCATACGTATTGTGGAGAATGTGCTGGTTCGCATCGGAGAAATAGGTCCAAGGGAGCAAAGGCCGGGCGATGCGCTGTTGAAGGATGTACCAGGATTATTTCCGGAGATAAAGGGATGATAAAGGTGATATTATGATGGTTGAGAAAGGGGTTGGTTTTTGACATCATAGAATTGCATTTTTGTATGGTATACTGGGGCGGGCGGTAGCATTTCAGCGAACACACTTGAAAGTCATTACGTAGTATAATAATGGATTTGCATGAGCAGCTAATAGTTTTGCTGTGCTTCTACGGTCCGGCAAGTATATTCCGCCGTCCGGAGACAAGAATCTGCGGCTCGTGACAAAGGTACGGCCTGTGCACTGTAGACGAGAAGGCATGCACTTGCCCCAACAGGCAATTCCGTCAAACACAGGTGAATGGCCTTCCTAGAACTCGTTCAGGACCACCAAATCCTATCAGTAGTCGCAGGTCTCCTTATCCTGGCCTATGCATACCATATCTTGTTCGTCGAACCCGGTGCCTCCGAACCGCCCCTGATCAAGGGATATATCCCCTTCATTGGCGTAGCACCACAAGCGCTCCTGTCCCCGGCTACGTTTCTTCACTCGTGTAAACGCCGCTATGGAGATATCTTCACTATCTACGCCTTGGGAAGTAGAATCCATATGGTCAGCGATCCAATCGATGGAGTTCCCGCCGTATTCAGGAAGTCGAAACAACTCTCCTTCAAAGCTGGATTGAAACAAGTATATATCAAAGCTCTCGGATTTACCGGAAAACGTCTCGAGGAGGAAGAACTCGATAAAGAACATTTTGCCATGATACCACCCTACTTGCTGTCTACAACCGCGGTAGATGAGCTCACGGGTCGGTTTTTAAAGTTTCTTCTCCGCGATATCCGAGGACAAGTCACTACGGATACAGAATACAAGACGGGAAAAACAGTGGATTTATTTGAATGGGCTAGTGCAAGTTTATTCTTCGCTAGTGGACTTGCGTTATATGGAGACGGGATATTCGATGGTGCAGACACGATTGTGGACGATTTTCGGACGTTCGATGATATGTTTGCCAGAAGGGTTGCTTTACCGATGTGGATGACGAGACCTTTTGCTACGGCAAGGAAACGTATTCAAGATGTCCTGGGACAGAAATTCGTTCAAGGATTGCGTGATCCGAGTGCTTTCGTCAAGAAACGTATCGAAGTGGGATCTCAGATTTCATGAACTTATAAATAGATTCAAACCCGATATGGATACGATTTAGATACAACGGGAAGAGATCTACTGGGACTTACATTCGCGTTGATGGTATCCTTATGAATAGTAGAAAGGAGTTGACATTAGACCAATGCTATGCCAATGGTGTTTTGGTACTTGACATTTATCCTGTCCTCAGAAAAGTACTACCCCCTCGTCATGGAACGGATCCGTTCCTACGTCCTTCCCGACGCAGATGTCACTTCCGAAAATATCTTCGACCTCCCTTCTTTACTTGCCGACCCCCTTCTGCAAGCATGTTTCCAAGAAACCCTCCGTCTGCGCACGCAGAACGGCTCAGTCAGGATCGTCAATGAAGCTACTACTCTGCCCATCAGAGGAAAAGACTACTACCTCCGTCAGGGATCAATCGTTTTTATTCTCGCACCGTTGATTCATATGGACACAGACATATACGCCAATGCTGAAGAATATCGTCCGGAACGGTTTGTTGGCTCGGATATCGAATCTACGCTTGTTCAGGGCAATCATGCTCATCTTGAAGAAGAAAAGATACTAGAGAAGAAAGCCCCCGCGCCCAAGTTTTACAAAAATGGTGTTCCCGTAAAGCATTATATGATGCCCTTTGGCGGGGGCGATAATTTGGTACTCCCCGCATCCTTGGTATCGGGAACTGATGATAGTGTACTGGCCGACGGTATGCGCAGAATGAGATCATGGCGATGGCTTCAATGATGT
>Ga0302325_10011380_pt1 | contig 19178 bp, 8 predicted proteins | sample Palsa_T0_2_FD_201948 | JGI IMG/M metagenome (GOLD analysis project Ga0302325, IMG submission 201948) | Peat permafrost microbial communities from Stordalen Mire near Abisko, Sweden - Palsa_T0_2 | ecosystem: Environmental > Terrestrial > Soil > Palsa > Peat permafrost | place: Sweden: Abisko...
GAGGCCACGGCGCGCATCCCGGTGCACACGCCGGAGTGGACCAACCTCAACGCCAGCGACCCCGGCATCACCATTGTCGAGCTGTTCGCCTTCCTGACCGAGAACCTGCTGTACCGGAGCAACCGGATCCCCGAGGCCAACCGCATCAAGTTCCTCACCATGCTCGGCATCTCGCTCCAGCCGGCCTCGCCCGGCACCGGGCTGGTGGCGTTCTCCAACGACCGTGGCCCGCTGCAGCCACCCCTCGGCCTCCCCGGCGGCACCGTGGTGAAGGCGGGCCAGGTCCCTTTCCTCACCACCACCGGATTGGCCGTGCTGCCGCTCACCGGCGCGGCGTACTACAAGCAGCCCCAGACGCTGGACGATGCCACACAAGCGATGTACCAGATGCTGTACCAAACGTTCCTCTCGACGAGCAGTGACGTGCTCAGCTTCTACCAGCCGGTCGCCCTGGCCGCCCCGGCCACGGGGAAGCCCGGACCGGTGGTGGACCTGGGCGACCCGGTAAACGGCACCATCGACCGCTCGCTGTGGATCGCCCTGCTCGGGCCGACGGGGGCGGACCTAGATGCGGTGCGCCGGGCGGTGGCCGGCCAGAGCCTTTCGATCGGCGTCTTCCCCGCAGCCGACACCCCGGGGCGGGTGCTGCCACCGGCGACCACGGGCAGCGCCCAGCCCGACCCGGGCCTGGTCTTCGAGATCGCGGCACCCGAGCCCGACGCCACCGGCAATTCGGGGCTTGGGTACGGGCTCGGGCCAGCCAATTACACCCGCCTGCCGATCACCTACGCCGACCAGGTACTGGTGGGACCGGGGATCGTGCAGGTGACTCTCCCCGCCTACGACCAGATCCTGCTGTGGAACTTCGACCCCGAGGAGGAGGGTACGGGCGACTACCCGCCCCGCCTGGACGACGCATCGGTGAGCGCCCGGCTGATCAGTTGGATCCGTGTCCGCTACCCACCCATGCCCGCGACCGACCAGTCATCGGCCACGGGCAACGGGACCACGGCCCCGTCGGCCCCGTCGGTGTCGTCGTCCGGGGGCTGCGGTTGCGGCCAGAGCGGATCGCAGCCCGCCTCCTCGAGCGCACCGGCTGGCTTGACCACCACCGGGTGCGGCTGTAGCGGCGGCTCGCCCGCCCTCCCGATTGCGTCGGGGCCGACCAACATGGTGCTGGCGGCCGACAGCAGCGATCAGCCCACCGGACGACTGACCTGGGTCGGCCTGAACGCCGCCACCGTCATCCAGGCGGTTCCCGTCGTCCAGGAGATGCTGGGCGTGGGAACCGGCACCCCGTTCCAGACCTTCACCGTGGCCAACACGCCGGTGGTGGTGGGCTCGAGCGCGTCGAACGTCCTGATCGAGGTGCAGGGCCTCGACGGCTGGCAGGCATGGACGATGATCGACGACATCTACGCCGCCCAGCCCGACGAGACCGTGTACATGCTCGATCCCGCGGCCGGCCTCATCACCGGCGGCGGCGGACTGTTCGGGACCCGGTTCCCGCTCGGCTCCAACGTCCGCGCCACCTACCAATACGGAGGCGGCTCGGCGGGCCAGGTGCCCATCGGCGCCATCGCCAAGAGCGTGGGCCTGCCCGGCGGCTTCAGCGTGGCGAACCCGGTGGCCACCTGGGGGGCCAGCGATCCACAGTCGGCCAGCGACGGCGAGGCTGAGATCACCCGCTGGTTGCGCCATCGCGACCGCTTGGTGACGGCAAACGATTTCCAGGATCTGGCGCTCGCCACACCGGGCGTGGATCTCGGGCGGGCCGAGGTTCTCCCTCTGTTCAACCCCGACCAGCCCGACCCCACAACCACGTGGCCGGGCATGGTAACGGTGCTCGTCATCCCCCGGTCCGACCCGGTCACGCCCAACGCCCCCACTCCTGACCTGCAATTCCTCAACTCGGTGTGCCAATGGCTCGATCCCCGCCGGCTGGTGACCACCGAGGTGCACGTCCGCGGTCCGCTGTACCAGCCGATCTGGGTCTCGATCGGCATCGAGGTTCTCCCGGGGCAGGTGTTCTCGCTCGTGCGCCAGGCGGTCAACGACGCCGTCGTGGCCTTTCTCTCCCCGCTCACCGGTGGCCTGCCCGCGCCGGGCGAGGACAGCGGGACCGGGTGGCCGCTCGGCACCAATGTCCGCAGCAACGACATCGAGGCGGTGGCGACCCGGGTTCCCGGCGTGCGCTACGTGGATTCCGTCCTCATGGCCGCGGCCGACGCCTCGGGCGTGGTTTCCTTCGCCGTCGACCCGGTACCGATGGCGGGCCTGCAACTGCCCGCGGCCACGGTGTTCGTGAACCAGGGCCAAGCCGAATCTCCCGCCTCCCTTCTCGGGTCTGCGCAGCCCGTGCTCCCGACCCAGGTGCCCGTCCCCCTCGTACCCCCCACCTGCTGACCGTGGACGTCCAGGGATCCTCCTTCCACTTGCTCAACGGTTGCTCGGACTGGGGACGCTGCACCGACAGCGCCACCGGGCAGGCGCTGACGGCGGAGTGGGCTGAGCAGGCGGCCGGCCTCCCCTCCGCGCTCCCGAGCGCCCTCGAGTACGACGAGGCGAAGGCAGCGCTGCGGCTTCGGCGCGATCTCACCCTGTTCCGTCGGGCCGGGCGCAACACCGCGCTCCAGCAATCGGCCCGACGGGGAGCGGCACGTGACACCTACGGCAACTGGTATTGGATCGGCCAGGACCCCACGGTCATCGAGTGGTACCCGGTGGGCGACACCGGGGCGTCGACGTGGTGGTCGGTGGCGGACCTGACGACCTCGTGCGCCGGCGCGCAGGTCTCGGCCCCGGCGATGGAGCAGGCCAACTTCTCAACGTGCCGCGCCGCGCCCCCCGCTCCGATGGTGCTGCAGGGCTTGACCATCACCAGCCACGCCTATCTGGCCGCCGGCTATCTCGTAGGGGGAGCCGCGGGCATGCCCAGCGAAAGCGGCCTTCTCGTTTTCGACCTGCAAGGCGGAGGGCCGCCGCTGCGGCTGGCGTGGCCCGCCTCGTCGGGCTTCGTCCCCTGGGACCTGGCCGATACGCCCGATGGCGGGCTGCTCGTCCTCGACCGCGGCCAGGCCATGTACTGGGCGCTGGACCGCTATTTCCGACTGCGGGCGGAGGTCACCAGCGTTCCCGCCATCTTCCAACCGTTGTCGGGCGGCCAGACCGAACGTCTCGGGGCGTCGGTGTGGCCGGTCGGCGTATCCCTGGTGACTGGATCGCCTCCCGACCAGATCGACCCGGTCGCCATCGAGCCGGGGCCCGACGGCACCGTGCTCATCCTCGACTCCGACGCAGCTCGCGGCTACTCGATCGTACGGCTGTTCGACGGCGGGGCGCAGCGCTGGGCCACCTCCCTGGCCGACGCCATCGAGGTGATCGCCCTCAATGACCCCACCGAGACGCCACAGCTCTACTGGCTGTTGGGCCATGACTTCTGCTATCTCGCCGGGCCCCCGGCAACCGGCCCTCTGACACCACCGATGCTGTACATCGCCGACGCCGAAGGCCAGCAGGTGGTGGCTTTCACCCTCGACCCCAACTCCGGTGCACTCGCCGTCCAGCCAGATTTCCTGCCCCTGCGCCGATTCGACGGCAAGGCCTTGGTGCGAGCGGCCACTGGTGCCTGGTACGACTTTGGCGACCGCTGGGTGCCGCTCGACGTGTTCACCCAGTGCCGGTTTGCACCACAAGCCACCTTCACCACCCCGGTCGACTTCGCAGGAGGGCCGGCCGGCCAGCCCTTCGACAGCCAGCTACCGGGCTGCGTGTGGCACCGCTTCCTGGTCGATGCCCAGATCCCGAGCGGCACACGTGTCGAGGTACGGGCGCGGGCGGCCGACGACCCCGACTTGCTGGTGCAGTCGGCCTGGCTGCCACAGCCAGTCCCCTACCTCCGCTCCGACCTGCCAACGGGCAATGCCGAGCTGGCCTGGTACGACCCGTGGGTCGACCAGCGCCTGCCCGACGGGACCCTGCCCGACGGCACCGGGACCTGGGAGTTCCTCTTCCAGCAGGTCACGGGGCGATATCTGCAGGTGGAGGTGTCGCTGGTGGCGGGCGGAAGCTCGAGCCCGCTGCTGCGGTCGCTGCGGGTCTGGTACCCGCGCTTCTCCTACCCGCAGAACTACCTACCCGCCGTCTACCGAGACGACGCCGCTCCCCTCGGGTTCCTCGAGCGCTTTCTGGCCAACTTCGAGGGCTTCTACACCGCCACTGAGGAGCGCATCGAACTCTCCAGTCTCCTGCTCGACGGGCGCACCGTACCGGCCGTCGACCTGCAGTGGCTGGCGTGCTGGTTCGGCCTGGTTCTCGACCCGCAATGGGAGGAGGACCAGCAACGCTTCCTGATACGCCACATGGACCTCTTCTACCGATGGCGGGGAACGGTGCCAGCCCTGATCGCGCTGCTGCGGGTGTACCTCGAAGACTGTGTGCAGGAATTGGTTTTCGACGGCACCTGCCCAGGGACCGCCACGGTGCGGGTGGTCGAGCGGTTCCTCACCCGGGACACGGGCGGGGCCATCTTCGGCGATCCCTCCGCCACCGCCGAGGGCAACACTGAGGCCGACCGGGTGGCGAACACCGCCCACCAATTCGACGTCCTGGTGCCCACGACCCTGACGGCCGTGCAGCTGGCCATGGTGGACCGCCTCGTGGCGGCCAACCGCCCGGCCCACACCGCCTACACCGTGCGCCCCTCTGACGACCTGTTTCTGGTGGGTACCGCCCGCCTCGGGATCGACACCCAGGTGGGCAACGGAGCGGCCTTCGTGCCGATGGTGATCGGTGGAAACACCGCCCTGGCCGCCGCCTATCTCGGCTTCCCCCACCCCAACGAGCTGGCCGACCGGATCGTGAGCGATCGTGACCACGTGGGCCAGCTCACCCTGTGACCAACTCGAAAGGTGAGAGATCACCAGACGTGACAGATCAAGACCGTGAACCAACGAGGAGTCGGCCGTGAGCAACGTCAACCTGCCGTGCGTCTCCCTCAGCACCGGGACTCTGAGCCCCGATCTGAGGGTCAACTACCAGTTCGGGATGGTCCTCGGACTGAATGAGTTCCTCCAGGAGCAGGAGCACAACCTGTTCCTCGACCATCTGCAGGCCCGGTCATTGCACGGCTACGGCACGGTGTACGGCGCCCAGGTCACCACGAGCGTTCCCTCCGACGCTCCCCAGGACGTCCAGGTCACGGTGGCCCCAGGGATGCTGATCGACCAATGGGGCCGCGACGTGGTCATCCGCAGCCCCCAATGCGCCCGCCTCGGAGCCTGGCTGGCCGAGCAGGAACTGGCCAGCCCCGGGACCATTGCCTCCAACCTCGGCCTCTCGGGCGAGCTGATCGTCTACGTGGTCGCCAGCTACGCTCAATGCCAGGACGACCTGGTCCCCCTGCCCGGCCAACCGTGCAGCAGCAGCGCCCAGGTGCAGGTGCCCTCCCGCCTGCGCGACGCCTGGGACATCGAGTTGCGCTTCGCACCGCCGCACATGCCGGCGTGGGATGCGGTGCGTCGGGTGGCCGGACTGCTCAACTCGGTGCAGGTGGTCACCGGCCTCCCCGCGGCCGCGTCAAGTGAGTCGGCCATCATCCAGGCGCTGCTGGCCTTGCCGGCCGAGGAGTTCCCGGAGCTGTCCGAAGGGTCGCCACCGCTGTGGCCGCCACCTTTCGGGTCGCCGCCACTCGGGTCGCCCCCACCCGGCTCCCCCCCGGACCCGGTGGGCTACCAATTGCCGGCGGAGACGGCGGCCGATGCGATGGACCGCATCCTCACGGTCTGGGTGACCCAGGTCCGGCCCCAGTTGGCCCCCGACCTGACCCAGCCGGGCACCGCCTGGGACCCTGCGGTGCTGCTGAGCACCCTGGTGTTCACGCCCGCCAGCCCCTTTGTGACCTCCACCCCCGTCATCGACGCCTGTGCCGACCCCGACGACACCGGCCGGCCATACCTGCTGCACACGCAGCTCATCCAGGAGTTGCGCCCGGCCGGCTCGTCGGGAGCGGTGGCCGCGCCATTGCCCGAGGAGCTGGTGACGCTCAGCGCCAGCGCCGACGTCAACGGGGTGGCGACCATGACCGCCTGGTTCCATCTCGGCCCGGTTTCCTTGCCGACCACGATTTCCGTTGCCGGCCCGACCGGGTCACCCGCCGCCTTCAGCACCCTGGCCGTCGACTCGTCGGCGGGCGGATTCTCCGAACTGTGGACGCTGAACGCGCCCACCGCGTCCCCAGGCTTCACGGTGGCCGACGGCGAACAGTTGGCGGTGACCTTCCCCGGCACCGGCGTGATGGTGGGCAACAGCACGACAACCCTGGCTGCGGCGGCAGCGGCGGCGGGCGTGCAGGGGCTCGACGCCTCCAGCACCGGGGACATCACGGCGTACGCCGTGGTACGTCGGGATCCTGCCCCCCCGGCTCCGATACCCCCGACGACCGACTTCATGACCCTCACCTACGTCGCGACCAACGAATCCACCAAGTCGGTTCAGAAGACCGCTGATATAGAATTGTGGCTGCACCCCGACCCAAACCCGTCGGCCCCGTTCACCGAGGGGGTCACGATCACCACGCCTACGGTGACGGTGTACAACGACTTGACCGGCCAGGTCGTGTTCGGACCGGCGGCCATGAGTCCGACGGCCTATCCGCCCGTCTGGACGGCGCCCATCGGCGGCGCCGCCGTCTCGAACTATTTGCGCATTGAGTTGGACACTGACGAGACCTCGGTGCAGATCGCCCGGCTTCGACCGCTGGATGTCGCCGGGCTTGAGGGCAAGGTGGCGGCAGGCCCGGAAATCCCGCCGATCTTCGGGTCGGAGAGCCTCACCACATGGATCACCAACAGCGGCCTCAACTTCCTTGGTTGGCGCCCACCGTCGGGGGACGTCCATGGCGCCATGGTCGGATTCCTTCGCCTCCCCCTCGCTCCGGTCACGTGATCGACCATGTCTAGCCAAGTGGTCGGATCGAGCTTCGTCAATGGGGCACAGTTCCCCAACTATGTCAACGGTCGCCTGCTGGCGGCGGAAGACCTGGCCACGGGGCAGTCGACGCTCACGCAGCGAGACGGCTGGATGGGCCAAGCGGCGGGGACGGGCATCGTCAACGGACTCTGGGTCGCCAACGCCGCGACCTCGGTGACCGTAGCCCCCGGGCTCGGGATCACCCCATCGGGCGAGCCCGTGTCCCTCGCCGCCCCGGTCACGCTGCCCCTATCGGTAGCAGGTTCTACCGCCGCTCCAGGCGGGGGGAGCTTCGCCAACTGCACCGCCGCCTCATCGGGGCCGCAGCCTGCAGTTGGGCCAGGGGCGTACCTCCTGACCGCGTTGCCGGCGCTCCAGCTGCAGGGTCAGGCACCGCTGGCGACACCATCAGACAGCGCCACGCCCGCCGGGTGCACCGCGCAATGGGAGGTGGAAGGCGTTCAGTTCAAGGTCATCGCACTGCCGACGGTCGCCACCGTGGACGGAATCGCGGTGACCGATGACAACCGACAGAACCTGCTGGCACATTGGTGTCTCGGCACCCAGCAACTGACCCAGCTCCCGGTCCAGCTCTTCGGGTTCAACCCCGCCTACCGCGGCTTGGATCAGCTGGCGTCGAGCGACTTGACCCCGTGCGACCTCCCGCTGTGCATCTTCTATTGGGACAACGGCTCGATCACGTTCGTCGACAACTGGGCGGCCCGCCGACGGGTCACCCGGCCCGACATCTCAACGACCCCGTGGCCGTCGGTGATGGCCGATCATCGCCAGTCGGACGGCGAGGCGAGGTTCTTGCAGTTCCAAGGACAAGTCGGCGCCATCGTCGCCCAGGGTGCGAGCCAACGCGCCGTCGCGGCCGACACGTTCGGACTGCTGCCGCCGGTCGGCTTCCTCCCGATCGCCAACCAGGATGCGGCCAAGGACGTCTACGACCTGTATAGCGACCTTAAAGGTGTTGTGCTGGACGAAGTCAATCTTCAGACAGACACGACGACGGCCGGCGTCGCTCCCTCAGGTGGCGCCGCTACCTCGGCCGGCGCAGCTACCTCAGGTGGCGCCGCTGCCCCGGCGGGCACAAGCACCGGCATCTCGCTGATCAGCCGAAACCTTGAGGTAATGCCCGGGGACCTGGAGCTCATCGGCACCGTAGCCAGCCGGCAAGCACCCGCGTCCGGATTCGTCCCGGCGACCTTCTTCGGGTCTCTGGCCCGCTTCGGTGGGTTCCTTTCGTGGGAGATGACGTACTTCGCCCTACGGCAGTCGTGGTTCATGGCGGCCGTCCCGACCGCCACGACCGAAACGGAGGGCGAAGACAGCCCGTCGGCCATCACCTACTACTACGTGCTGGAGAACTACAGCGCGGTGACCGCAGCCGTGCGGAACCAGACGACTCCCGTGGCGCCCTACCTCGTGTTCGTGGCCGACCAGGTCTGGGCGGAAAGGACCCAGCCTCCCTTCCAAGCGGCCAACCCGTACAGCGACTCGTGACCCAACCGGCGGTCCTGGTGGGCCGTCTGACGGTCCGCGGCGCGCACCGGGGCGGAGCCGCCGGAGCCCGTTCGGAGGCCGAGAGCTTCGTACGACAGCTCGACCAGGGCTGGGCAAACATCCCCGACCGGACGGTGCTGGTCGTGCGACGCCTGGAGGTCGTTGGGGTGACGGTGGCGGAGCGCCGTCGGAAGACCCGTGCCGGGTTGGCCGACCTGCGCCGGGGGGCGCTGCGCCCGGCGCTCGAACCCGTCGCCACCACCGCTGCCGCCGTGCTCTTCCAGGACGAGGCGGAGTTGCTGACATGCCTGACACGCGACCTGGTGTCCGGATCTGCCGCCGGTCGCTGGTACTGGTCCGAGTTGCTGCGATCCCTGCCGGCCAGCCCCGGGCCGGCGCTGGCTGCCGTCTGGGTTTCCTACGCCCGATGGCTCCCGGCCGCCCTCGCCCACCTGGAGCTGCACGAAGCCGCCAGTGCCGTGGCCCTCGTGGGGCCAGGGATGCCCGGGGTGCGCCAAGCGCTGCTGGCCGCCTTCGAGGTGCCCTACCCGCCAGGGCCACACATGGCCCACCGCCCGATGCCCGCTCCTGGCACCGGCGGCCAGAGCGCCGCAGCCGCCCCGGGTCGTGGCCAACCGGTACCGCCGCAACTCCCGTGGCAACGATGGATATCGGGTCCCACCACGCTGAATCCCGACAGTGAGGCCTTTCTTGGCTTGGCCCTCGGCCTGCACCACGCTCCGGCCGCGGTCCGACGACTAGTGGCGAAAGGTGAGCCGGATCCTCGGCTGGATTCTCCAGGTCCGCAGCCCGCGGGGGAAATACCACCTGCAGTCAGTGGGTCGTCGGAAAATCTCCCCACTTCGGGGTCAACCTCTTCCCCCGCGGCCACGCGGGTCTCCATTACCGATGACGTCGAATCCCACCACGGGGTGGGAGGCACGTCACGGCCGGGGCCGGGGCAGCCCGGGCCGGGTCAGGCCGGCAGGCACGTCTCGCCCGCCCATGGCAATGAGCTCGACGCCGACAAGCCAGGCCGGGCTGGGGAACGAGCCACCGATGCGCAGCCGCGCCGGGCTGAGGTGAGCGCGCCCGACGAGGCTGCGCCTGGTGCCGCCGACCAGGTCAGCAGGGTCGGCCAAGACGGCGTCGCCAGCGACCTGGCCACGATGCTGTTCCTCGTCAACTTCCTGGACTGGCTGGACGCGCCGGGCACGGGGGTGCTCCCCGAGGTGGCGACGGGATGGGCGACCGTTGAGCTACTGGCCCGCCACCTCCTCGGCGCTCGGATGGCGGACATGGTCGACGACACGCTGTGGGATGTGCTGGCGCAGCTCGACGGGCGGGCCCCGGGCTCATCCGCGAGGGTGGAGCTCGGGCCCGAAGACCCGCTGTGGCTCCCCCAACCATGGCTCGAGCGCTGGCCGCCCAACCCACCGGCTCTCACCTGCGCCCACTACGAGGACCGGTTCCTTGTTACGTCTGACGATGGGTCCTACGTGGTATCCGACCTGCCGGGCGGACCCGAGCGCCGCCGCCTGCTCCTGGATCAGGAGGTCGAACGCCTGCGCCGACTCAGCATCGAGTTGAACCCGGGAGCTGCTCTCGACCACGGGCCAGCGGCCTCGCCCCCACGCCGGGCCGAGGAGCGCTTCGGCGCATCGGTCGGCCAATTCGTGGCCTGGCTGCTGCGGTCCCGGGGCATCACTGTCGATGCCCTGACCCGACCCGGCCGGATTGCCGTAACCGGCACCCACTTGGACGTACTGATCAGCCTGGAGCACGTCGACTTGGCGGTGCGGATGGCTGGCCTGGACCGAGACCCGGGGTGGATGCCCGACCTGGGGCGCATCGTCCTCTTCCATTTCGTCGAGGCGAGCCCGCGGTGACTGTGGTCGCGCAGGCGAGTATCGCGACACACCACGCCGAGCTGTTCCACCATGCCGTCGTGGCCCGCATCCTGCGGCGATTGCCTGATGGAACTACCCCCCGTGCTGCGCAAGAGCCGGGGTTGGCGTGGCTGGACACATACCGGGGCCAGCCAACCGAGTGGTGGGACGACCAGATCGACACCTTCGAGGCGACGACTGCGGAGCACCTCCCGCTCCGGCGGCTCGACCGCGATGATGCCCTGATCCTGGTGGGAGCCGGGCTGATCGAGGACGACATCCGCTTTGGTTCCCTGTTCGCTACCCTCCAAGAGCCACTGGCGGCGCGGCGACCGTGTTTCGGGCTGCTGGGCTGGCTGCTGGCGGCGGACCGTAACGGGGCCGAGCAAGTGATGGCGCGCTGCCAGCGCCTGGTGCAGTGGGGGTTGCTTTGCGCTGACAATCCGTCCGATCCTCGCTCGGAATGGGTGGCCCGGATGCCGTTGGCGGTCTGGGACCTCATCGGCTTGGGCCGCGTGGTCGCGTCATCGCTTCCTCCGACATTGGAGTACCGCCGGGCATCGTCGTTCCCGCCTCTGGAACAGGTGGTGGTGCCGCCCAACCTGAAGACCGACCTCCCCCGAATCAGTGGGCTGATCGCCGACAAGACCGTGACCACGCTGGTCGTCCGGGGGCCCGAAGCGAGCGGCCGGCTCACCCTGTTGGGTGCGCTGGCCCGGCGGCTGGGCCGCGATGTCCTGACCCACCGAGGCACGGTCGACGACGAGGGATGGCGCCTGCTCGGACCGCTGTCGGCACTAGGCGACGCCCTCGCCGTGACCATCGTCCAGCCGGCACCGGGCGCCATCGTGCACATTCCCCAGTTCGGTCCCCTGCCCAAGGACTCCGAGTCGGCCACGATGCTGACCCCCGCTCCGCTCGGCATCGTTGCCGGGCGTAGTGGCGGCGTCGCCGGCCCGGCACTCGAAAGCGCCCTGTCCATCACCCTCGGCGGCTGTTGCGCCGAGGACCGCGCCCGGATGTGGCGGGCGGGTGGATTGCGGGCCACTGAGGCTGACCTGGCGGAGATTGCGCGGGGCTTTGTCCTCACCGCGGGCAACATCAATCGTGCCGCGCCGAGGGCAATGGCGACGGCGGCGAGCGAGGGTCGGGATCGGGCGACCCCGGGCGACGTGCGTTGCGCCACCCGGACCCTCAGTCGCCAGGCGTTGGAGACCTTGGCGACATACTTGCCGCCACTTGACCAGGCCGTTCCCCCGATCTTGGCTCCGGCCGCGTCGGAGGAGCTGCGCACGCTGCTGGCCATGTGCCGCCACCGCGAACAACTGCCCGACGATGCGGCAGCGGTGACTGGGGGAACGTTGAACCGGGGAGTGAGGGCTCTGTTCAGTGGGCCCAGCGGCACCGGCAAGACGCTGACGGCGCGCTATGCCGCGGCCCAGTTGGGACTCGACATCTATCGCGTCGACCTGGCCGCAGTCGTCAGCAAATACATCGGTGAGACCGAACGGAACCTGGACCGGCTCCTGTCGCGAGCTGAGGAGCTCGACGTCGTGCTGCTGCTGGACGAGGGCGATGCCCTGATGACCAGCCGCACCGAGGTGGCCAATGCCAACGACCGCTACGCCAACCTCGAGACGAACTTCCTTCTCCAGCGACTTGAGATCTTCGAGGGCATCGTCATCATCACCTCGAACGCGGCCAAGCGAATCGACGCGGCGTTCCAACGCCGTATCGACGTCACCATCGAACTTGCCCCACCCGACGCAGAGGCCCGGCGCCAGATCTGGCTGGCCCATCTGCCGACTGGTCACGCCGTGACGAATCAACTGTTGGAGGAAATGTCGCGGCGCTGCACCCTCACCGGCGGGCGTATTCGCAACGCGGCGCGCCACGCTTTCCTCCTCTCGATGCAGGATGGTCGGCCGGTCGACAACCCCGACCTGGTCATCGCAATCCAACGCGAGTATCGGCGGATGGGAGCCTCCTCACCTCTCGCGTCGAGCGGGGCGCGAGAAGTCGGAACGCCTCATGTTCAGGCCAGGTAGCCGGCGAGAAAGGCGGCAGCCTGCTCGACCCTGTCCTGCCCGGTGTGACGCTCCAACACCCGAGCCAGTTCGCGGCTCGCATCAGCGGGACCGTCGAGCTCGGCGATCAACATCATCCGTGCCAACTCGACAAGCCCACGCTCGTCGCCCTGCCACCGGCCGACGGCGCGGTCCATCAGCGTCCGCTGTTCGGCCGCGCTGAGCGTCTGGCGCAACTTCGCCCCAAGAAGCTGGCGCGGGACCGGTTCGGTCAACAGGTACGCGACGCTCCCGTTGGGCATGGAGTCGAGAATGGCGACGCCGGGTTCCATCAATTCCATCGTCATCTGCGTCCAGGGTCCGTAACCCATGAGATAGTCCTGTTGGATGATCACGGAATGACCTGGTATCAGAAATGGAAGGAACTTTTCCAGCACCAAATCATTGAGCGGCCACGTCTTCACCATGTCCAGAAACAGAAGCTCAATCGGCTCGCCCGTCCAGCCCCAGTCGCAGGCATCGCCTTCCCGCACCTCGATGTAACGCGCCCAGCGTGCCACGTTGGCATCGAAAGTTGACCGAAACGACGCCCCGATCGTCGGATCAGGGAAGCAAGCCCCAAACGTCTCAACCGTATATTCCTCGACCCGGAACAGGTCGTAGGCGCAGATCGTTCGGTCCCACTCGCCGTCGCGGCGCGCGGCCAGGCCGCTCGCGAGGGCAGCGGTCGAGCCACCGAGAAAGCTGCCGCCGTCAACGACGCGACCAATGCCCGCGACGTGGTGTTTTGCCAGCCAGTGGAGCAACTGACGCTCCCGATGAGAAAGCATCGATGGGACGGCAAGCGCGGCCTCGGGCACGACTTGCGAGCTCCATGGGCAACAGGACAGCTCGCGCAGGACGGCCTGACCGCGTTCGGAGGTCGATGGTGGCGGGGTCGACCCGTCCGGCGTCGATTGCACTGGCCTCGACCGGCGACGGAGGATTCCATTCGAGGCTGTAGTGGCGTTGTATCCGAAGAGATCACAGAGGCCGGCATCGATCTCGTAGTCCCACCGATGTTCGGCCAGGAACCGACGCAATGCCCGATGAGGACCGCTCGAATGCTCGGGGAAGACTTCGGGATAGAGGTCCGACAAGTTGCCGTCCTCGACCACCACGTAATCGCCGTCGCGTAAATGCGGATGGAAAAATTGCAGGATCGACCGGGTGGTCTCCTCGGCGTGGTCGGCGTCGTCGATGACAAGCAACGGGTGACGCCAACGCCTGATCTCATCGGCGTCGATAGAGTCGCCCAGGCATCGGCCATCGCCGCGATGGAACGTAACCGTGGCACTATCGGCGTCGGTCACCGAAACGATGTCATACGAATGAACATGGGTCTCAAAGGCGAGTCCCTGGGCCAATCCGCCCAGCCACAGGGCGCTACCACCGTCTTTAGAGCCGATCTCCACGATAGTCCCCGGGCGAACCTGCTCGAGGAGCTGGTGATACATGGCTAGATCGAACGGGCTCTTGACCAGCTGTCGCCCCCGGTAGCGCTGGTGATGGACGGCCTGCTGGATCCTCAGCAGTACCCCTCGGGGCAGGTCGCTGGCCCAGGAGCGCTGTCCCGGCTCGTATGCTCCGACCTCGGGTGGGGCCATGGCAGCTTCCAGCCACCCGAGTTCTTCCTCGATCTTCGGTGACGCAATTCCAGTCGCCTTCAGGTCGCGAGCGAGAGCCAGCGCCTCCTCGAAGCGTCCCCGCTCACACAGGTCTCGGACCGATGTCTTGCCCGAATCCCGCCGGTGAGAAACCCCAGCCGCGGCACCCCCGAAACGAGGCCGTCGAGTGGGCGGGGCCGCCTGGATCTGGCGCTGAGCGCGCACAGCCTGACGGAACTCCGGGAGCTTGCGCTTACCCCAACCGCTGAAGTGAAGGATCCGCACCGAGCGGCCTAGCCACCGCGCGGCTGTACCGTCGCACTGCACATCCTGCACGTGCAGTTGGATGTTCCAGGACGGGTCCAGCTCGACGGCCGAGCCAAGACGGGCGAGCGCCACATTGGCCGCGAACTGGTTGCGCCACCGGCAATCCCGGCTGGCGTCGACCCATCCGATGACACCGGGCAGGTCCCTGATCTCGGCATGGAGGGAACACAGGGCGGTCCGGCTGCCCGCCAGGAGTCCGTCGTTGACGACCAGCGGGAACTGGCCAAGAGCGCTGTCGCGACGGAAAAAGGGCGGGTCTGCCCCGCCGCCGTACATCGTATCCAGAGCCGACGCCAGGTTCGGAATCCCGTGATCGTTGCCCTCGCCGCACACGAGCAAGGCATTCGGGGGACAGGCATCGATGGTGGCAAACAAGGGCGACAGGTCGTCGAGCACCAGCATGTCGGCATCGAGGCAGATGAAGCGAGCGGCAGGGATCACATGCCCGGAGGAGTACATGACTGCCTTGATGTTCGGGTCGAGCGGGGCCCGCAGCCGGCATGGCACGAAGATTGCGCCATGGTTGGCCGCAACGCGCTCGAGTTCCGGGGCGTCGCCCAGGGCGAACACCACAAGGAGGGCGTCGGGGCAGCCGCCATTCAAGCGCACCGACCCGAGCAGATCGTCCACCCACTGCTCAAAGCCGGCCGATGCCGCCGTCACGATGCAACGGTCAACGGGGCCGATGCCCCGAGGGACCAAAACGTCGGTTCGGCCGAGGGGATCAGTGACAATGCGTTGCCCTGTACCCTCGCCACCTTCGGACAGGCTCGACCCCCAGCCGGTGGCATCACCGACGTCGATGACCGGGTCGAGCCACACGGCGTGGCAATAAGCCCACCGTGTGGTGGCGACGTGGAGCTCGATGGTGGAGGCACCCATGATCTCGGCGTTGATCGGGACGGGCGCCCCGCCGGCGCGCACAAACGGTACTTCGGCGACGACTCTCCCATCCGACACGACGGTGAACGCAGCGTAGGAACCGCTGGTCGCGACATCATCATTCAAGGCGACCGAGCATCGGAAGCGGACGTACCCCTCTGGCACGCTGTAGCGGAGGATGGCGGGCGGATGGGAGCTGAGGGCGCATCCCCGCGCCTCCCCACCAACGACCACCGAGCCGTTCTCGTAGCCGAGCCGACCGCTCCGGCCCAACTCCCCGTAACCAACCTGGGCGTCGACCGGCTCGAGCTGGTCAAGCGGCAGCGCCGCCAACAGTGGGATGGTGTCCGTGGTACCGACCGTAGACGGAGGACCGTTACCGTGGCGTCACGGCGTGTGCGTTCGGCGGGCGCGGTGACGCGGCGGTGATGCAGACGTGACCCCGCTGCGCCACGCTCGGGCTGTGGGAGACCAGTTAACAGGAGGCCCACCCGAGCCCGTCTCTGTCTGCATAGGCATTCCCGTTCACGCCGAGCCACAACACCTGGTTGAGACAGTGCGAGCCGTGCGGGCCAACACCAATCGCCCCTTCGAACTTCTGCTCCTCCCGGACGGCCCCGACCAGCCCACCGCGGAGGCGCTGCGTTCCGACCCCGAGCTTTCTAGGATCGCCCAGTCGGCCACGGCCGAACCATTGGGTACACCGGCGTGTTTCAACCGGCTCATCGGGCACAGCGACGCCGACGTGGTTGTCATGGTCGAAAGTGGGTCCGTCGTGGGACCGCGATGCATTGATTTCCTGGTCGACGCAATCGCTCGGTCGAACAGGGGGCTGGCCGGCCCCTCGACCAATCGCTCATGGAACGAGCAAGGCATTTCCCCGCCAAATCCTCATTCCAGCGAGTCGGTCCAACAGGCCGCCGCACTTGCCCTGCACCGCTTTGGCGGATCTGCCCGCTCCCTCGCGCCGCTGCACAGCCTGGCCGACTTCTGCTACGCCGTGCGCAGGGAGGTGGTCGACGCCATCGGCGGAGCCGACGAAGCTTACGGCCTCGGACCTTGCTGGGAAATGGACTACAACATTCGTGCCGCTCGGGCGGGCTATACCGGCGTGTGGGTGGGCGGGGCATACGCGTACCGCCATCCCATGACAGCTCGACGCAGGGCATCCGAGGGCGAACGGATGGTGACCAGCAAGCGGCTGTATCAAGATCGGTTCTGCGCGCTTCGCCTGCGTGGCGAGCACGCCGAGTACGAGGATCACTGCCGCGGCGACGGGTGCGAGCATTTCGCCCCGATATCGCTCATCACCTTGGCTCTGTCCCCGAAAGACCGAGGCACACCTCGGGCCAATCCGCGACCCGCCCCATCGCCCGCCCAGCCCAAGGTGCCCCTGGTCAGCTGCCTCATGCCAACCCGGGACCGGCCCGACCTTGCGGTTCGGGCCGTCGGCTATTTCTTGGCTCAGGACTATCCCAACAAGGAACTTGTTATCGTCGAGGATGGCATCCCGATCCTGGCCGAGCTCCTGCCCGTCGACAGCAGGGTGCGGCTGGTGTCGAGCGACGTGATACGGAGCGTCGGAACCATGCGAAATCAGTCGTGCGAACTTGCCCGCGGGGAGATCCTGGTCCAGTTCGATGACGACGACTGGCACGGGCCGACGCGTGTGTCCGAGCAGGTCAAATCAATATGTGCGGGCGAGGCAGATATCACTGGGCTACGAGACAGCATCGTCTTCGACCTCGGCCGCTGGCAGTTTTGGAAGTTGGATGCCGCGCTTCACCGTCGGCTCTTCGTGCGGGACGTCCATGGAGGCACCCTGGCATTTCGCCGCCATGTTTGGGAGAATCTGGCCCGCTACCCGAACCGGTCACTAGGTGAGGACGCGGCGTTCGTGGACCAAGCGGTCCGCCGTGGCGCCCGCCTGCGCGCCGTCAGCGCCGAGGGTCTCTTTATTTACATCCGGCACGCGACCAACGCCTGGCAACTTCGCTGCGGTCAGGCCGTCGACCCGAGCGGCTGGAAGCTCATCGCCGAAACGCACCTTCCCCCGGAGGACCGGGCGTTCTACGCTGCTCGCTCCCCGGCCGCTCCGAAAGTCCATCAAGCGCACGACAGCGTCGGGGTCAGTTGCGTGATGCCGACATTTGACAGGCGACCGTTCGTGGCGCAATCCATCAGCTACTTCCTGCGCCAGGACTACCCGGCCAAGGAACTGGTCATCGTCGACGATGGCCCTGACCCGGTCGACGACCTCATTCCCGATCATCCCTCGATCGCCTATCACCGCCTCCCGCACCGGATGGTCCTCGGGGCCAAGCGCAACCTGGCTTGCCGCCTCGCCCGCGGCCCACTGATCGCCCATTGGGACGACGACGACTGGTTCGGGCCCGATCGCCTGAGCACGCAGGTATCGCGCCTGCGGGAAACTGGCGCCGACATGTCTGGGGCATCCACAGTCCTTTACTACAACCCCGCTTTGGCTCGGGCGTGGCGGTACAGCTGGCCTCGCTCGCAGCGGCCGTGGGCCGCCGGGCCCACTTTGTGCTTCGACAAGGAGTTGTGGGCGCGCGCCCCGTTCCCGGAGATCGCGGTCGGGGAGGACACCCGTTTCACCTGGAGCCGGGCAGTCAGGACCATCGCCGACGTGAGCGACACGGACTGTTTCGTGGGCATCATCCACCCCAACAACACCGCCGCGAAGGCGGTCCAGAGCTCCTATTGGACCTCGCAGCCGGTTGCCCAGGTGGAGCATCTGCTGGGACCCGACCTGACCTTCTATGAACAACTTATGTCATCTCGGCCAGCGGTATGAGAACAGTCGACAGATACAAGAAATTGTTCGAGCGGATGAATTATCGGGTCCATCTGGACAACTTGCACGGAGTTGATGGAATATGTCGGTAGTTCTGGACCAGGAGCCAAGCCGAGCTTGGTCGCGTGCAGACCTGGATTGTCCGAGTCGGGTGGAGGGGACGGTGAGGGCCACGACGGCATCTCCTAGCGCACAAGCGCCTACTGTGCACCTTTTTCTCATCAAGGGTTTCGAGTTACGGCTGGGCGACGAGATTGTCCCGGTGCCCCCGAGCTCCCAGCGACTCGTGGCCTTCGTCGCTCTGCATGACCGGGCCGTTCGCCGCGGCCATATCAGCGGCGCACTGTGGCTGGACGTCCGAGAGGAGCGGGCCAGTGCCAGCCTCCGTTCCGCCTTGTGGCGAACCCCCTCGCCCGGCGGCAGTCCGCTGATCAAATCGTCGACGACCCATCTGTGGCTCAACCCAGACGTCAAGGTTGATTTCCGGGTCACCATTCCCCGCGCCATGTCGGCGCTGAACGGCGGAGTGTCGAGCACGCCGACTGCTGATGCGTTGCAGCAGGAGCTGGCGCTGCTGGGTGACGATCTCCTCCCCGACTGGTACGAGGACTGGGTGCTCATCGAGCGCGAGCGTTTCCGCCAACTGCGACTTCACGCCCTTGAGCAGATATCCCAACGCTTCACCGACGCCGGCATGTACAGCCAAGCGCTCCAAGCCGGTCTGGCGGCCGTGGCAGCCGAGCCGCTGCGAGAAAGCAGTCACCGCCAGGTGATCAGCACCCATCTGCGCGAAGGAAATATCTCCGAGGCCCTTCGCGAATATCGCAGCTATTCTCGAATGCTCGCCGAGGAGCTCGGGGTTGCCCCGTCTGCGGCCATGAAGGACCTGATCCGCGCCGCCGTACCAAACTTCGCCTGACTCCTTGCAAGTGACGCCAGTGTGACGCGGGAGCCATACCGTGGGGGTCGATGCCATCTGCGACCCCGCGCACGGCGGTGCTGATGATCACGGTGTGGTTTGACGACGAGGAACCGACGCTCCTGCGGGCACGCATGTCGGAGATCGTGAACCTCGACAGCCCTTTGCGCAGCTATGCAACCGCCCATGATG
>Ga0302325_10011382_pt1 | contig 19172 bp, 13 predicted proteins | sample Palsa_T0_2_FD_201948 | JGI IMG/M metagenome (GOLD analysis project Ga0302325, IMG submission 201948) | Peat permafrost microbial communities from Stordalen Mire near Abisko, Sweden - Palsa_T0_2 | ecosystem: Environmental > Terrestrial > Soil > Palsa > Peat permafrost | place: Sweden: Abisko...
TGCTCCGGCGTGTGCTTCTTTCCTTTTGGCATCTGGGTTCCTTTCTTGGAGCCCAGACCCTCATTCGCAATGGCTCAGTTCTGGTACGTCAGGTCAGGGGGGCCGTATTACTTGGTTTCAGAAATCCGCGCTTAAGTACCGAGGCCGACACTATTTCACTAGCATACTTGGTGTCACGCTTTCCTCATCAATTACCGTTATTGCCGGATGGTCGGGTGAGTGGAAAGACGACCCAAAATTGAAGCTCATCGTAATGATACTTGGAGCGCTTGCAACGATCGTGTCATCATGGGGTTCGATGTTTTTATCTCGCGACTCCTGGCATTTATACGTCGCTACACGGGACAAATTGCTACGTCTCCAGTCGCGACTGGAATTTGCCGTCGCCGCTGCCGACGGACCTATCGAACTGAAGGAAGTCGAGCGCCTGTTCAACGAATATGAGATTATTATAAAGGAACATGACGAAAGGTGGCTAAAGTTGCGTGGAAAGTAGCGAGATTCGAATCTTCGAAATTTCTTTTTGTCTCATCGATCCTGGATTTAAGGAATTCTACTGAAGCTGAGCTCGCATCTACGCCAACCCCCAAGCTTGAACCAGACCCCAACTTTTGAAGTAGACCCCCCCTAACATGCTGGCTATCAGTGGTGCGAGAGCCGGGAGTCGAACCCGGATCAACGGCTTCGGAGGCCGCTACACTATCCATTGTGCTACACTCGCAACGAGGTCCATGAGACGGGAGCAAACCGCCCACCAAAGGAGAGGTCAAGACGTTGCAATGAACCGCTCTATCCTCGTCGTGACACGTTCACGGCCAAGAACCCGAAGCAGTCCGTAGAAGCTCGGACCCACCGCTGTTCCGGAAACAGCCAACCTGGCGGGGTGAATATAGTCGCCCGTGCCGACAGCGTACTTGGCGGCGAGGCCTTGGACGAGCACCTCGAGAGCCGCGTCGCTTGAAAAATCGGCCGACGGCAATGCGGCGAGAAGCTCGCCCAGGCGGCCCTTGGGGTCGCCCTTGGCAAATATCTTCTCCCTGGCCTTGGGATCGATCGAATATTTGTCGCTAAAGAAGTAGCCGATGAATCCCGGCAGGTCCTCTATCGCCCGGACCTTGGGCTGGCAGAGCGCGATCACCTCGCGAAGGTAGGCCTCGGCCGGCTCGGCGCCTTCGAAATAGTTCCTCGAGGCCAGGTAATCCCGCGCGAATGCGAAGCACTGGGCCGGCTCCATCGCGTGCAGGTACACCATGTTCATGTGCGCGAGCTTCTTCTCGTCGAAGCGCGCGTTGCTCTGGTTGACGCCGGGCAAATCAAAGAGACGGATGACCTCCTCCAGCGGCAGAATCTCCCTGTCGTCCTTCGGCGACCAGCCGAGCAGGCAGAGGAAATTCACGAGGGCCGCGGGAATGAATCCCCTCTTCTGGTATTCCTCGATCAGGGCTCCCTGGTCGCGCTTGGACATCTTGCCCGGCCCGTTCTGCTTCAGGATGAGCGGGATGTGGGCGTAGATGGGGAGCGGCGCCCCGAACGCCTTGAAGAGCTCGGTGTGCTTGCTCGTGTTCGAGAGGTGGTCCTCGCCCCGGATGACGTGGGTCACCTGCATCGCGATGTCGTCGATGACATTCACGAGGTGGAAGACGGGGTTTCCGTCCGACCGCACGATCACGAAGTCCTTCTCTTCCCTCCTCTCGACCCGCCCGCGGATCGCGTCCTCGATCACCTGGGGCTCGCCCGTGATCTTGAAATAGGTGGCGCCGTCCTTCTCGTAGGCGCGGCCGGAGGATTTCAGGCGTTCGAGGTATTCGCGGTGGAGCGAGGCCCGCTCGCTCTGCCTGTAGGGGCCGAAGGCCCCGCCGACTCCCGGGCCCTCGTCCCAGCCCAGCCCGAGCCACTTCAGGCTGTCATAGATCACCCTCAGGAACTCCTCGCTGTTGCGCGACTGGTCGGTGTCCTCGACCCTGAGTATGAAGACGCCGCCGGTGTGCCGCGCATAGAGCCAGTTGAAGAGGGCAGTTCGCGCGCTTCCAATGTGGAAGAAACCTGTCGGGCTGGGGGCAAAGCGTACTCGGACCTGGGACATGCGTGTGGGCGTGGATTGCGGCTTGTGATTCGGGCGAGGGGCCAGCAAGAACCAACGTATGTCCCCTGTCAAAGCCGCACCCTTTGATCCCGCCGCCCTGGCTGCGCGCTTCGAAAAGGCCGGCTCCAAGGCCGGGTTCAGGTATGAGACTTTCGGGCAGATCGGAGGCTGCCCGCTGGTCGCGCTGACGAAGCGCACGCCCGGGATACGGCCGAGGATCTATTTCTCGGCCGGGATACACGGGGACGAGCCCGCCCCTCCCCTGGCCCTGCTTTCCCTCGTCGAATCGGGCGACATGGATGGCCGGGCGACATGGTTCCTCTGCCCCCTTCTCAATCCCGAAGGGCTGGCGCGCGGAACCCGGGAAAACGCCTCCGGCACGGACCTGAACCGGGACTACCGCAACACCGAGTCGCCGGAGGTTCGGGCGCATATCGGCTGGCTGAGGAGCCAGCCGAACTTCGATATGGCCGTGTGCGTCCACGAGGACTGGGAGTCGACCGGCTTTTACCTCTATGAGCTCAATCCCGACAAACGGGCGAGCGCAGCCCAGCCGATGATCACGGCGGCCGCGAAGTCCTGCCCGATCGACATGAGCCCCTTGATCGAGGGCCGCGAGGCCAGGGGCGGCATCATCCGACCCGTCTTGAACCCCGAGGAGCGCGAGAAGTGGCCTGAATCCATCTACCTGCAGGTCAACCACACGCGGCTCTCCTATACGATTGAGACGCCCTCCTCGCTTCCGATCGAGACGCGGGTCACCACGCTTCGGTCCGCGCTGCGCGCCGCGATCGGCGTCATCATGCGGGGAAGCTCCTAGCCGGAAAGGTTTTCGGCCCCCTCCTTGGCCAGTCCGTGGCGCGCGCAGAAGTCCGACATGTCGGCCGGCAGGGGGGCGCGAAAAACCGCCGGAAATCCCTCCGTATTCAGGTCGATCGCCGCGCAATGGAGGGCCTGGCGCGGCAGCAGGAGCGCCTACTCGAGCTCCGGCGTCCAGCCCGTGTCGATGAAGGCGAGGTAAAGCCTCGCGTCCGGCCCGTAGATCTTGTCGCCCACGACGGAATGCCCCAGCCATTGGGCGTGGGCGCGGATCTGGTGCTTGCGGCCGGTCTCGGTCGTCACCCGGCAAAGGGTGAACCCCTGCCCGCGGCAGAGGGGCTCAAACCGTGTGGCCGAGGGCTGGCCGCCGGCGCAGACGGCGGATTTCATGAAGACCGGGCTCGACGTATCCGCCCCGAGCGGCTGCTCCACCCGCACGGGATCGGGAAGATCGCCTGTCAATATGGCGAGGTAAGCCTTGCCGACCTTCCGCTCCTGCATGGCCGTCTGCAGTCGGCTCGCGGTGCGCGGGTCCTTCGCCAGCACGACCACCCCGCTCGTCTCCCGATCGAGCCTGAAGACCAGGTGGACCGTGGCGAGCCCGAGGCGCTCGCGCACGGCCCCGACGAGGCTGGACCACGGGCCGTGCTTCGAGGGATGGCAGACGACGTCGCCGGGCTTGTTGACGACAACAAGGCGCTCATCCTCGTGGAGGATCCACGACGCAAGCTCCTCCGGGGCGATCATCCTTGAGGGGCCCTGGGCCAGCCGCCTGGGCCACGCCGAGGCCCGCGGGCCGGCCGGGCCGGTCCCGCTCACGACTTCACCCGCTTCATCCGGTAGTGCCCGAGGGCGATTCCCGCCAGGCGGGCCACGAGCGGCTTGGGAAACTGCGACACGAATGCGGTCATGAGCTTGTTCTTCCATCCGCTCACGACCATCGATTTTCCCGATGCGATCGCCCGCAGGCTGGCCATGACGACCTTCTCGCTGGTCTCGCCAAACATGTTGGGCACGACGTCCTTCGTGAGGCCCGCCCTCTCGAAGAAACGGGTCGAGGTGGGCCCCGGGCAGACGGCGAGCGTGCGGACTCCCGTCCCGCGCAGCTCCTCGTTGAGCGCGAGGCTCCAGTGCAGCACGAAGGACTTTGCGGCGCCGTAGGTTCCAAGGTAGGGCGTCGGCTGGAAGGCCGCCGTGGAGGCGACGGTGACGATCACCCCCCCGCGGGACTTCATCGTCGGCAGGAGGGTCGCCGTCATCTGCACCACGGCGCGGACATTCACGTCGATCATCTCGAGCTGCTGGGCGGTCCCGGGTTCGGGAAACCGCCCGTAGATGCCAAAACCGCTGTTGTTGATGAGGAGGATCCTTCCGGCCGGGGCGTCCACCGCCAGGAAGTCGGCCACCTCGGCCAGCCCCCGCTCGACCTGGACGGGATCGGAAAGATCGCACGAAACATGGCGCAAATTAAGCTGTCCAACGGTGATGTCCGGCTTGCGCCGAGATAGGTTGCAAAAAACCAATTCCGGGCGGAGCCTACCGCAGAGTTCGATGAATGATTTTCCTATTCCGGAAGATCCGCCAGTGATGACGACCGCCGAGAAATCTTTGAGAGCGGTTTCGGGCGAAGGCATCGAAAATGATCAGTTTACTTTTCGCAGCATGAGCCAAAGCCGGCTGCGCAGGGAACAACCAAAATCAAAGCCACTGCTATGAACAGACAAAATCATCCGGAACTGATCGTGTCGGGCATACATCTCGAGCTCACCCCGTCACTCAAGACGTTTGTGCAGGAGAAGGCCGACCGATTGTTCCGCCATGAGGAGCGCATCCTGCGCCTGCGCGTCGAGCTGGAAAGCGACCCGAAGGAGAGATTCGGCGCGAGGTTCAAGGCGAAGGGCCACGTGATCATCGACGGGCCCGCGCTGAACGCGTCCGTCGAGTCGGACGAATGCCACAAGGCGGTGGCGCTCCTCACGGACAAGCTGGACAGGATGCTCAGCCGGCGGGCGCAGCTCGTGAGGACGAAGAGGCACCATCCGCACGCGGTCGAGTTCGGGGCGCCTCTGCCGAAGGCGATATAGCCTCACCACTTCACTTCGTCCGCGAGGCCGAGCCTCTGGATGACGTCGGCCGGCGGGCCCTCGAAACGCGCGAGGGGGACGTTGCCGACGTAGCCGATCTCCTTCATCCCGACGGGCGTCGTGTAATAGCCGACAGCCGCCAGGTCCCTGAAGCTTCTGAAAAAGCGCGACGCCGTACCGGCCTCGGTGTGCGCGGGGGCGTCGAGAGAAATCTCCGCGCAGAGGGCCTGCCTCTGGGCGTCCGTCGAGTCGGCGAAGACGGCCCCGGCGCGCGTCCTTGAAGCGCCGTCCAGCCAGCGGAGCCCCGCGACGATCGTCCCACGGTCCCTCGCGTTGTCCGGATAGGGGGCGCTCACCCACTCGTCGATGAAGTCCGCCACGCCGACCGACGAGGCGCTGGGCGAGAGCGGGCCCGCAGGGATCACGAGGTCGCTCAGGGCGGCGGCCGCGCGCCGCTCGGCGATGGTGAACGTGAGCGGCCAGTAGTCGCCGGGCTTGTAGGCCCTCATGAGATCCGGATCCGGCCCGTATCCCGCCCCGCCCGGGGCACCCGCGCCATCCGCCCCGAAGGCGCGGCCCTTCAGGAGCACGGCGCCCGCGCCCGCGGCCAGTATCCACTTGATCGCGAGGCGCCTGTCGATGCGCAGGGGATCGGGAAGGTTCATGGGCGCCGGCCGCTCAGAGGTTGCCCCGTCGCATCTCGTCCAGGATCCGGTCGGCGGCGCGCCAGGCCAGGGCCATGATGGTCAGCGTCGGGTTCTTGTCGGCGTTGGAGGCGAACACGCCGCCGTCGGCGACAAAGACATTCTTCACGTCCCAGGTCTGCGACCAGGAATTCGTGACGGAGGTCGAGGGCGCCGACCCCATGAGGGTGCCCCCCACCTCGTGGATGATCGAGCCGCCGGGCTCGATCGACCTGCGGCCGTCGGGGCTCGGGGACCTCGTGCTGACGCAGCCCATGGCCGCGATCCAGTCGGCGAACGTCCGCTGCATGTGGGCCACCTGGCGGATTTCGTGCTCGGACCATTTCCAGTGGAACCTCAGGACGGGGATACCCCACCTGTCCACGACGTCCGGGTCGATCTCGCAGAACGAGTCGGCGTTCGGGATCATCTCTCCCCTGCCCGTGAAGGAGACGTACGAGCCGAAGTGGCGGCGGGCCTCCTCCTTCAGCCTGGCGCCGTAGCTCGTGCGCCCGCCCGCGTCGTTTCCGTAGGCGCCGTACGCCTGCGGCATCTGGCGGCCCGTCGTGAACTCGACATGGTAGCCGCGGGCGAAACCGAGCTTTCCCGCGAGCTGCTCCTTGTAGAGCCACCACGGCGTGTAGACATGGTCGCCTCCCGCGCCGTCCTCGTTGTGCGGGGGAAGATCCTCAAGGAGGGGGATGTTCCCGCCCCAGCTGGCCCCGACCGTGTCCATGATGTACTTGCCGACGAGGCCGCTCGAGTTGCCGAGGCCGTTCGGAAAAAGCGCCGACTTGGAATTGAGCAGGATCCGCACCGTCTCGCAGGCGCTCGCCGCGAGCACCACCACCCTCGCCGAAGCGCGGTGCTCCCTGCCCGTGGTCTTGTCGACGTAGATGACGCCCGTGGCCCTGCCGGCGGCGTCGACCGTGATCTCCCGCGCCATCGCCTTCGTGACGATGTCGAGGTTGCCCGTGGCCATCGCCGGCGGGAGGTGGACGGTCGTCGACTGGTAGTTGGCCCGGATGGCGCAGCCGCGGCCGCAGGCCGTGGCCCAGAAGCACGCGGCCCTGTTCTGCATGTCCTCGGACAGCACCCGCTGCGCCTTGGCGTTGCCGGGATGGAGCTTCGCCGGAAGGGACCTGTGGTCGAGCGCCCGGGAAAGCACGGCCCTGTGAGCGGGGACCACGGGGATCCCGATGCTGCGGCCCCGCTGCCTTGCGAGGAGCTCGCCGATCCTCGCCTTGGGCGGCGGAAGCAGGACCCCCTCGGGCGAGTTGGGGGTGTTCTCGAGGCCCTCGTTGGTCCCGTACACCCCGATCAGCATCTCGACCTTGTCGTAGTAGGGCGCGACGTCCTCGTACGCGATCGGCCAGTCGAACCCGAGGCCGTCGCGGCTGCGCGGCTTGAAGTCGTAGGGCCCGTTCCGCAGCGAGATCCGCCCCCAGTGGTTCGTCCTGCCGCCCAGCATGCGGGCGCGCCACCATTTGAACTGCCGGCCGCCCTCCGTCGAGGCGTTCGTGTAGGGCTCGCCCGGGACCGACCACCCTCCGTCGATCGTGGCGTCAAAGAACCCGAACGGCTTGTCGGGCGTGCCGGCGCCCCGAAGGGGCGCCGCGTCCGGCGTCTGGAACATCGGGGTCTCGGACCTCGGGTCGTAGTCGCGGCCCGCCTCAATCATGAGGACGCGCGCCCCGTCCATGGTGAGCGTGTAGGCGGACTGGCCCCCGGCGGCGCCGGAACCGACCACGATCACGTCGTAATTCTGCGCTGCGGACTCGGGTGTCACTACTGCCATAGGCTTGGGTGGGGCAACGCCGAAGGGGGTGCCCCGCGCCCCTGGATGTCCCGCACGAACACCGCCCGGGCGCCGGTCACCATTTGACCTCGTCCGTCAGGCCGAGCTTGGCGACGAGGTCGGCGGGTGGTCCGTCAAAGGTGGCCATCGGCACGTTGCCGATGTAGCCCAGGTCCCGCATCCCGACCGGCGTCGTGAAATACCCCGCCGTCGTCAGGTTCCTGAAGCGCCTGAAGAACTTCGACGGCGCCTCGAGCGCGGAGCCCTCCGGCGCCTCGGGGGCGACGGCCTCGCAGAGGGACACGCGCTCGGCCGCGGCCGCGTCGGCGAAGCCCTTGCCGAATCGCTTCCCGGACTCCGCCTCAATCCAGGCGAGGCCGTCCAGGATCGTCGTCCTGTCCTTGACGCAGTTCGGGTAGGGGGCGCTGACCCACTCGTCGATGAAGTCGGGGACGCCCACCGACGAGGCGCTGGGAGCCTGGGCCTCCGCCGGAACGATGACGTCGCAGAGGGCCGCGGCCGTCCGGCGCTCGCCCTCCGAGAGCGTCAGCGGCCAGTAGTCGCCGGGCTTGTAGGGCTTCATCAGGTCCGGATCGGTGCCGTAGCCCCGGGCCGGCGGGGGCACCGGCGCCTGCCCGTCGCCGGGCGCGCCCAACGCGAACGGATCGGCGAGCATCGCCCCGGCGCCCGCCGCCAGCATCCATTTGATCGCGAGCCGCCTGTCCATGCGCGGGGGAAGGAGTGTGTTCATCGGTGTTGTCAGATATTGCCTCGGCGCATCTCGTCCAGGACACGGTCGGCCGTGCGCCAGGCGAGGGCCATGATGGTGAGCGTCGGGTTCTTGTCGGCGTTCGAGGCGAACACCGCGCCGTCCGCGACGAAGACGTTCTTCACGTCCCAGGTCTGCGCCCACGAATTCGTGACGGAGGTGGCCGCGTCGGCGCCCATGATGGCGCCCCCCACCTCGTGGATGACGAATCCACCCCCCGCGATCGCCTTGCGGCCGTCGGGATCGGGCCTCGTCTTGTTCGTTCCCCCCATGGCCTCGATCCAGTCGGCGAAGGTCCGCTGCATGTGGGCGACCTGGCGGATCTCGTGCTCGGACCACTTCCAGGTGAACCGCAGGACGGGAATCCCCCACTTGTCCACGACCTTGGGGTCCAGCTCGCAGAAGGAGTCCTTGTTGGGGATCATCTCCCCCCTTCCGGAGAATCCGATGTGGGAGCCGTAATAGCGGCGCGCCTCCTCCTTCATCGGGACGCCGAAGCTGGTCCTGCCGTCCGAGTCGGGTGTGAACGGCGCGTAGCCTCCCGGCATGCCCTTGCCGGACCCGAACTCGACGTGGTAGCCGCGGGCGAAGCCGAGCTTGGCCGCGTCCTTGTAGAGCCACCAGGGCGCGTAGACATGCAGGCCGCCCGCGCCGTCCTCATTGTGCGGCGGCAGGTTCTCAAGGAGGGGAATCTGGCCGCCCCAGTTGGCCCCGACGGTGTCCATGATGTACTGCCCAACGAGGCCGCTGGAATTGCCGAGCCCGTTCGGGAACAGGCCCGACTTGGAATTGAGGAGCACGCGCACGGTCTCGCAGGCGCTCGCCCCCAGGACGACCGCCCGCGCCGACGCGTGGTTTTCCGCGCCGCTCGCCTTGTCGACGTAGACGACGCCGGTGGCCTTTCCCGCGGCGTTCACCTTGATCGAGCGCACCATCGCATTGACAAGGATGTCCAGGTTGCCCGTGGCCATCGCCGGCGGCAGGTGCACCGTCGTCGACTGGTAGTTCGCGCGGATGGAACACCCGCGCCCGCAGCTGGTCGCCCAGAAGCAGGCGGCCCGGTTCTGCATGTCCTCGGCGATGATCCGCTGGGCCCTCGCATTGCCCGGGTGGAGCTTCGCCGGGATCGTGCTGTGGTCGAGGGGCCGCGTCAGGACCGCCCTGCGGATCGGGATGACGGGGATCCCAAGCGTGCGGCCGCGCTGCCTGGCGAGGAGTTCGCCTATCCTCGCCTTGGGCGGCGGCAGCAGGCATCCCTCCGGGGAGTCCGGGGTGTTCTCGAGGCCGTTGTTCATCCCGTAGACCCCGATCAGCATCTCCACCTTGTCGTAGTAGGGCTCCACGTCGTCGTAGGAGATCGGCCAGTCGAACCCGAGGCCGTCCCGGCTGCGCGGCTTGAAGTCATAGGGCCCGTTGCGCAGCGCGTGGCGCGCCCAGTGGTTCGTGCGGCCGCCCAGCATCCTCGCCCTCCACCAGAAGAACTGCCGGCTCTTGTCGGTCGAGGCGTTGGTGTAGGGTTCGCCGGGGACCGACCAGCCCCCGTCGATCGTGGCGTCAAAGAACCCGAACGGCTTGTCCGGGGTCCCCGAGGCGCGCAGCGGCGCCATGTCCGTCGTCTGGAACATGGGGGTCTCGGTCCTCGGGTCGTAGTTGCGGCCCGCCTCGATCATCAGCACCCGGGCCCCATCCATCGTGAGCGTGTACGCCGCCTGGCCGCCGCCCGCGCCGGAGCCGACCACTATGACGTCGTAATTTTTTTCCGCGGCGGACGAGGGGGTGACAAACGCCATAGGTTACCGTTCCGAGAAAGAATTGAAGCCCGATTCCCGTCAATGTCCATACCGGCAATCCGGCGCCCAACGGTGTTGATTGTTTCGCTCCAGCTTTGTTAGGATGGGACCCGGTGCGCCCCATCCTCGCTATCGCGGTCCTTGCGATTCTGCCGGCAGCCTTCGGGCAGGTGGAGGTCCTCGATCCGCTCACCGTCAGCGCCACGCGCGACCCGGAGCCGCTTTCGCAGGTGCCGTACACGGTGGATGTCCTACCCGGCGAGGCCTTCGTGGACAGCTCGTCCCTCACCGTCGACGACGCGCTGCGCGCCTCGGCGGACTTCAGCCTGTTCCGGCGCAACGACAGCATGACGGCCAACCCGACCTCGCAGGGGGTCTCCCTGCGCGGCCTGGGGCCGAGCGGGGCGAGCCGCTCGCTGGTCCTGCTCGACGGCGTGCCGCTCAACGATCCCTTCGGCGGCTGGGTGCCGTGGAGCCTCGTCCCCGTCGACTCGATCGCGCGCGCCGAGGTCGTCCCCGGGGGAGGCGCCTCCGCGTGGGGAAACGCCGCGCTTGCCGGCGTCATCCAGCTGTTCTCGGCCCGGCCGCCGCTGGGCTCGGGCGACGCCGTGTTTCGCGCCGGCGACTTCAACACGAGGAGTGCCGACCTCGCGGAAGCGGTCCCCCTGGGGCCCGGGACCCTTGAACTGCGCGGCGGCGACTTCACGACGGACGGCACGGTGCTCGTCGCCCCCGCCGGCCGCGGGCCGGTGGACATCGACGCGGCGAGCCGCCACAACCTCGCGTCCGCGACATGGAGGGGCGCCCTGGGCCGCGACGTGGCGGTCGTCGTCACGCTGCGCAACTACGACGAGTGGCGCGACAACGGGACCCCCTACCAGGAGAACGCCTTCCGGCAGCTCTTCGGCTCCGTGGCCGTATCGGGGCGGGCGAGCGCGCTCGAGACTTGGTCCATGACCGCCTACATGGAGGGACAGGATTCGTCCCAGACTTTCAGCTCCGTCAATGCCGCCCGCACCGCGGAGACCCCGGCCAGCGATCAGTTCGACGTGCCGACGACCGCCGAGGGCTTTGCGGGCTCGTCCACGTGGGCCGACGCCTCCGGCGGATCGACGACGGTCGGTGCCGACATCCGGGACATACGCGGCGAGACCCGCGAGGACTACGCGTACTCGAACGGGGCCTATGCCGACCAGCGGTTCGCGGGCGGCCGCCAGACCTTCGCGGGCGCCTTCCTCGAGCAGAGCGAGCCGCTGGGCCCGGACGTGCATGCGATCGCCGGTGTCCGACTGGACCGCTGGGAGGACAGCGACGGGCACCTGCGCAACGTCGCGATGGGCAGCGGCAGCCTCCTTCTCCACGACCTGTACCCGACCCGCACCGGGACCGAGTTCAGCCCCAGCGCGGGCGTCACCTGGCAGGCGACGAAGGCGCTCCAGTTCCACGCCGCGGGCCAGCGGGCGTTCCGGGAGCCCACGCTGAACGAGCTCTACCGCCCGTTCCGCCAGGGAAACACGACCACGCTGGCGAACGCGGCCCTGGCGACGGAGCACGCCGACACGGGCGAGATCGGCGCCGCCTGGAAGCGCGGCGGCCTCGCCGTCACCGTGGTGGGATTCGCGGCGCGCCTTCAGGACGCCGTCTCCAATGTCACCCTGGCGCAGGGCCCGGGGACGTTTCCCCTCTTCGGGACCCTTCCCGCGGGGAGCGTCGGCCAGGAGCGGCTGAACCTCGACCGCGTCGACACGGAGGGGGTCCAGCTCGGCCTGGAGTGGCACCTGTCCGACGCATTCGCGGTGAACCTCTCCGCCGTCGACGAGGAGGCGAAGGTCGGGGCCGCCTCGGTCGCCCCGGCCCTCATGGGCCGCACGCTGCCCGAGGTCCCGCGGTACAACGCGTCCCTCGGGCTCACCTGGCACCCGCAGGGCCGGGTATACCTCGAGGCCCGCGTCCGCAGGACGGGCTCCCAGTTCGACGACGACCAGAATCTCCTGCCGCTCGCCCCGGCGACGCTCATCGACGCCTCGCTGCGCGTCGTCGTCACGGGCCATGCCGAGCTCTTTGCGACCGTGAAGAACCTGGGCGACGCCCAGGTCGAGACCGCGCACAGCGCGCTGGGGGTCTTTAGCATAGCCCCGCCCAGGGTCGTCGGGGGCGGGGCGCGCTTCAGTTGGTGACCGGCCCCCAGGGCTTAACACACTCTTAGCGGTTTGATGCGGGTAATTAACTGATCGGGTTGCGCCTTTGGTGCTACCTTTGCCGGCATGAACTCGCACGAATCAGCCGGCGACCCGCGCGCGCTCCGGTCGCGGGCCACGGCCCGGTGGGAACTCCTGTGAGCGACGCCTCCTTCATCGCGATGTCGGTCGCGTTCTTCGCCGTCAGCGCGGCCTACGCCTATTTCTGCGAAAAGGTGCGCTGAGGGCGCCCCTTGCGCCTCCTTCCATGGAAACCAACATCATCGGGCTCATCGCCCTTGGCCTTCTCCTCTATCTGGTGGCCGCGGTCCTGCGACCCGAGAAGTTCTGACGTCCCTGCAATGAACAATCCCAACGCATGGTTCCAGCTCGCCCTCTATGTGGGCGCCCTCCTGCTCATCACCAAGCCGCTCGGGCTCTACCTGATCAAGGTGCTCGACGCGCGGGGGCACACGTGGCTCGACCGGGTCGTGAAGCCCTTCGAGAAGGCCACGTACGCGATCTGCGGGATCAATCCCGCCGAGGAGCAGGGCTGGATGGCCTACACGCTCTCGCTCCTTGTCTTCAGCATGGTGGGGATGCTGTCGACGTACTTCATCCTGCGTTACCAGGACCACCTGCCCCTGAATCCCCAGGGGCTTCCCGGGTTGGTTCCCCACCTCGCGTTCAATACAGCGGCGAGCTTCACCACGAACACGAACTGGCAGAGCTACACCGGGGAATCGACGATGTCGTACTTCTCCCAGATGGTGGCGCTCGCCATCCACAATTTCACGTCGGCAGCGGCGGGAATTGCCGTCGCGGCCGCGCTCGTGCGCGGCATCGCGCGGCAGTCGGTCGCGACCATCGGCAACTTCTGGGTCGATACGGTGCGCATCACCTACTACCTGCTCGTCCCGATCTGCATCGTCTTCGCGCTCTTCCTTGTCTCGCAGGGCATGATCCAGAACTTCAAGCCCTACACGGTCGCGAAGACCTACGAGCCCTACACGATCCAGGTGCCGAAGCTCGACGCGGCCGGCAAGCCGGTCATGGCCGCCGACGGGAAGACTCCCGTCCAGGTGGACCAGTCGGTCGACACGCAGACAATCGTGCAGGGCCCCATGGCCTCGCAAATCGCGATCAAGATGCTCGGCACGAACGGCGGCGGCTACACGAACGCCAACGCCGCCCACCCGTTCGAGAACCCGACCCCCCTCTCCAACTTTATCCAGATCCTGTCGATCTTCGCGATCCCGAGCGCGCTCACCTACTACCTCGGCCGCATGGTCAGGAACCAGAAGCATGGCTGGGCCGTGTGGGGCGCGATGTTTGCGATGTTCATCGTGGGCGTCCTCGTCTGCTGGAAGGCCGAGTCCAGCGGGAACCCGATCCACCTGAAGCTCGGCGTGGTGGCGGCGGACGGGAACATGGAGGGCAAGGAGGTGCGCTTCGGCATCTTCAACTCGGCGCTCTTCGCCACCATCACCACCGATGCCTCGTGCGGCGCGATCAACTCATGGCACGACTCTTTCACCCCGATCGGCGGCCTCGTGCCTCTCTTCAACATCCAGACCGGCGAGGTCATCTTTGGCGGCGTCGGGGCTGGGCTCTACGGGATGCTCATCTTCGTCGTGCTGGCCGTCTTCATCGCCGGGCTCATGGTCGGGCGCACCCCCGAATACCTCGGAAAGAAGATCGAGGCCTATGACGTCAAGCTGGTCATGCTCGTCCTCATGGTGCTCTCGACGACGATCCTCGGTTTCACCGCCTGGGCCAGCGTTTCCGACTGGGGTGTCGCGGGCCTGAACAACGCGGGGCCCCACGGCTTCAGCGAGATGCTCTACGCGTTCAGCTCCTGCGTCGGCAACAACGGGAGCGCATTCGGCGGCCTCACCGCGGCTCCGGCGGACAACAACCCGCACTGGGACACGACGCTCGGCATCGCCGCGCTCGTCGGCCGCTTCCTGATGATCGTCCCGATCCTCGCCTTGGCCGGCAACCTCGCCTCCAAGAAGCTCATCCCTGCGAGCGCCGGCACCTTCAGGACCGAGGGCGTGACATTCGTCGTCCTCCTGATCGGCACGGTGCTCCTGGTCGGGGCCCTCACGTTCCTTCCGGCGCTGGCGGTCGGCCCGATCGTCGAGCACTACCTCATGGGCGCCGGCACCCTGTTCTGAGACCGCCTTTCAACCGAAAATCCTCCTCTCGCAATCGACCATGAGCACCAAATCCATCTCGCTGCTAGACGGCGCCATCATGCGGAAGGCCATCGCGGATTCCTTCGTCAAGCTGGACCCGAGGCAGCAGCTCAAGAACCCGGTGATGTTCGTCACGCTCGTTGGTGCGCTCCTCACGTTCGAGCAGCTCTTCACCTCGAAGGAGCCGTTCGGATACGTGCTCCAGATCGCCCTCTGGCTGTTCTTCACCGTCGTCTTCGCCAATTTCGCGGAGGCCGTGGCCGAGGGCCGCGGCAAGGCGCAGGCCCGCGCGCTGCGCGCGTCGCGCAAGCAGCTTGTCGCCAAGAGGAGGCGCAAGGACGGCACGATTGAGTCCGTGGACGCTTCCGTCCTGCGCAGGGACGACCTGGTGGTCGTGACCGCCGGCGAGCTCATCCCAGGGGACGGCGAGGTCGTCGAGGGGGCCGCGTCGGTCGACGAGTCCGCCATCACGGGCGAGTCCGCCCCCGTCATCAGGGAGGCCGGCGGCGACCGCAGCGCCGTCACGGGAGGCACGGGAGTCCTGTCCGACAGCCTGGTCATCCGCATCACGGCGAACCCGGGCGAGGGATTCCTGGACCACATGATCAGCCTCGTCGAGGGGGCGACGCGCCAGAAGACGCCGAACGAAATCGCGCTCACGATCCTCCTGTCGGCTCTCACGTTCATCTTCCTGCTGGTCATCATCACGCTCAGGCCCTTCGGCAACTACTCGAACGTCGCCTTCACGATCACCGCGCTGATCGCGCTCCTAGTGTGCCTGATCCCGACGACGATCGGGGGCCTTCTGAGCGCCATAGGGATCGCCGGCATGGACCGCCTGCTCCAGAAGAACGTGCTCGCGATGAGCGGCCGCGCCGTCGAGGCCGCCGGCGACATCGATGTGCTCCTCCTCGACAAGACCGGAACGATAACGCTGGGCAACCGGATGGCCTCGGAATTCGTGCCGGCACCGGGTGTGACGCCCGAGCGGCTCGCCGAGGCCGCCCAGCTGGCCTCGCTGGCCGACGAGACCCCCGAGGGCCGGAGCATCGTCGTTCTCGCAAAGGAAAAGTACAACCTGCGCGGCAGGGACTTGTCGGTTCAGAACGCGACCTTCGTCCCCTTCACGGCGCAGACGCGAATGAGCGGCGTTGACTTCGCCGCGGACGGCGCGCCGGCGCGCTCGATCCGCAAGGGCGCCGCGGCCAACGTGAAGGCGTGGGTCGAGTCGCTTGGGGGCTCCTATCCGGAGCAGGTCTCCGCGGCGGTGGATGAAATCTCCAGGAAAGGCGGCACGCCGCTCGTCGTCGCCGAGGGCCGGGAAACGCTCGGCGTCATCTTCCTGAAGGACGTGGTCAAAGGAGGCATCAAGGAAAGGTTCGCGCAGCTCCGGGCGATGGGCATTCGCACCGTCATGATCACGGGCGACAACCCGCTGACCGCGGCGGCGATAGCTGCCGAGGCCGGGGTGGACGATTTCCTCGCCCAGGCCACGCCCGAGATGAAGCTCGCCCGCATCCGCGAGGAACAGGCCGCAGGACACCTCGTCGCGATGACGGGCGACGGCACCAATGACGCCCCGGCCCTCGCGCAGGCCGACGTCGGCGTCGCCATGAACACGGGAACCCAGGCCGCAAAGGAGGCCGGCAACATGGTCGACCTGGATTCGAACCCGACCAAGCTCCTGGATATTGTCGAGATCGGCAAGCAGCTGCTGATCACCCGCGGCGCGCTGACGACCTTCAGCATCGCGAACGACGTTGCAAAGTACTTCGCCATCATCCCGGCCATGCTGGTCGGCGTGTTTCCGGCGATCGCGCCGCTGAACGTGATGCACCTGGTGTCGCCGCTCAGCGCGATCCTGAGCGCGGTCATCTTCAACGCGCTCGTCATCATCGCGCTGATCCCCCTCGCGCTCAAGGGGGTCGCGTACCGTCCGATCGGCGCGGCGGCGATGCTGCGGCGCAACCTGTTCATCTACGGCTTCGGCGGCATCGTGATCCCCTTTGTCGGCATCAAGGCGATCGACGTGTTCGTCAACGCCATCCACCTCGTTTGATCCCATGAAATCAATCTTCAACGATCTAAAGGTCTCGGTCCTCCTGACCCTTCTTTTCGCGGTCCTGCTCTGCGGCGTGTACCCGGCCGTGGTCTGGGCCGGAGCGCAGGCGCTGTTCCCCGCGAAGGCGAATGGGAGCCTCCTCGTGGACAAGGACGGCACCGTGCGCGGGTCGACCCTCCTGGCCCAGAACTTCGCGAGCGACAAATATTTCCAGCCGAGGGCTTCGGCGGCGGGCACGGGCTATGATGCCACAAGCTCCGGAGGCACGAACTACGGCCCGACCAGCCAGAAGCTGAACGACAGCATCAAGGCTGCGGTCGCAGCCTACCGCACCTCCAACGGCCTTGCGGCCGATGCGCCGGTCCCTGCGGACGCTGTGACGTCGTCGTGCAGCGGCCTCGACCCCCACATCAGCGTCGCCAATGCGATGATCCAGTCGGCCCGCGTGGCGAAGGCCCGCGGAATTCCAATCGAGTCTGTCCAGCGGCTCATGGCGGCCAACACCGAGGGAAGGGACCTCGGCGTCCTCGGGGAGGCGGGCGTCAACGTGCTGCGCCTCAATGTGGCCCTCGACGCGGCCGGCGGCTCCCCTCCCGCGGCCGCGAAATAAGCCTACCCCGATGGACCAGGAAGAAAAAAGCTCCTGCTCCTGGGCCTACGCCGTCGTGGCGCTGACCGCATTCATTTTCGGGATGGCCCTGGGCCAGCTTGGCGCCGTCCGCGACGCCAGCCGTTCCAGGATTGAATGGCCGACAGCGACACCGCCGCATCCGCGCTCCCTGCAGCCCTGATGTCCCCGTTCATGGGGTGGCGCAGGCGCGTCGCGCCGAGCCGGACCGGGTGGCTTGCGCCCTTCAATCGCATCGCCACACTCGCTCCCCCGGCCCATGACCGAAAACCGCCCCGATCCTGACGCGCTCCTCGCGTCGCTCAACCGCGAGCAGCAGCGCGCCCAGCGCGGAAAGCTGAAGGTGTTCTTCGGCATGTGCCCGGGCGTCGGCAAGACCTACGCCATGCTGCGCGCGGCCCAGCAGGAACTGCGCGACGGCGTCGACCTGGTGATCGGGGTGGTCGAGACCCACGGCCGGACGGAGACCGAGGCGCTCCTTGCCGGCCTTCCGGTCATTCCCCGCAGGCAGCTCGTCTACAAGAACATCAGCATCACGGAGATGGACCTGGAGGCGATCCTCCTGCGCAAGCCGAAGCTGGTCCTCGTGGACGAGTTCGCCCACACGAACGCACCGGGCTCCCGCCATCCGAAAAGGTACCAGGACGTGGTTGAGCTGCTCGACGCGGGCATCGACGTGGTCACGACGCTCAACGTCCAGCACATCGAGAGCCGGGCGGACGCCGTCCGGCAGATCACGGGCGCGACCGTGCACGAGACCGTGCCGGATTCGGTGTTCGGTCTGGCGGACCAGATCGAGCTCGTCGACATCACACCCGAGGCGCTGCGGGAGCGCCTGGTCGAGGGAAAGGTCTACATGGACGGGCGCGCGGCGGCGGCGGCGGAGAACTTCTTCAAGGACACGCACCTCACCGCCCTGCGCGAGCTGGCCCTGCGCTTCGTGGCGGAGCACGTCGACAAGCGGCTGCGCGAACTCAGGTCGGTCAGCACGCTCAAGACCGTGTGGCGCTCCGGGGAGCGGCTCCTCGTCGCGGTCGGCCCGAGCCCCTCCTCCACCCAGCTCGTGCGCTGGACGAGGCGGATGGCGGCGTCACAGGGCGCGAGCTGGATCGCGGTGAGCGTCGAGTCTTCGACTCCCCTGGAGCCCGAGGCCCAGCGCCGGCTCGAGCGAAACCTCTCGCTCGCGCGGGAGCTCGGCGCCGAGGTGGTCGTCACCCATGACACCGACGTGGCCGACGCGCTTGTGCGCGTCGCCCTGCAGAACAACGCGACGCAGATTGTCGTAGGCAAGTCCCGCAACCCACGCTGGTTCGACGCCGTGCGCGGAGGCAACCTCGTGGACCGCCTCCTGCGGATCGGGGGCGCCATCGACATCTACGTCGTGCCCGCCGAGCGCACGGCCGACAAGCCGGCGACGTGGCTCGACTGGCGGCCGGCCGAGGTCTCCCCCGGTCGGGAGTACGGCGAGGTCTTCGGGGTCCTCGCCGCCCTGACGGCCGCGAGCTGGTTCGTCGTCCCCCACTCCGGCTATCTGTCCGTCGGCCTCTTCTTCCTGCTGGCGGTCATCGTCCTCAGCCTGCGGGTCGGGCCCGGGCCGGTCCTCGTGGCGGGAGTGGTGAGCGCCCTGACGTGGAACTTCCTCTTCATCCCGCCGATCTTCACGTTCTCGATCGCCCGGTTTGAGGACGGCCTGATGTTCTTCACCTACTTCGTGGTGGCGATCATATCCGGGCAGCTGACCGCCCGCGTCCGGGCCCAGGCGCGCAACGAGCGGATGCGCGAGGACCGCGCCACGGCCCTCTTCCACCTCACGGAGGCCCTGAGCGCAGCGCGCACCCTGGACGACGCCGTGTTTGCGGCGCTGCGCCAGGCCGACGCGTATTTCGGCGCCACCACGGCGCTCCTCCTGGACGACGGGAACGGCTCCGCCCTCATGCCCCATTTCGCGGGATCGTTCCTCGTCACCGACAAGGAGCGCGGTGTCGCGGACTGGGCGTGGCGCAACCGGAAGAAAGCCGGCCGGTTCACGGACACGCTGCCCTCGGCGGAGGGATTCCACCTTCCTCTGGTGCGGGAGG
>Ga0302325_10011386_pt1 | contig 19169 bp, 15 predicted proteins | sample Palsa_T0_2_FD_201948 | JGI IMG/M metagenome (GOLD analysis project Ga0302325, IMG submission 201948) | Peat permafrost microbial communities from Stordalen Mire near Abisko, Sweden - Palsa_T0_2 | ecosystem: Environmental > Terrestrial > Soil > Palsa > Peat permafrost | place: Sweden: Abisko...
ACCGGATGAGAACCTACGACTGCAGTTCGAAGCCATCTCGCGCTTCAACGAGGACGAGAAGAAATTAGTCCGGTCCGTGCTCGAAGGTTTGCTGCTGACCCACGAGGCCCGTAAATGGTCGGCGGGCGCAGCCGCCGCTAAGGAGAACTTGCGATGACCGACCGCCAGCACGCCCATGAGTTGATCGACCGTCTCCCCGATATGCAGATCTCGGCGCTTGTCGGGCTGCTCGAAACGATCGTCGATCCGGTGGCTGCCGCGCTGCGCAACGCGCCGCTCGATGACTAGCCGGTAACCGATGACGACCTGCTCGCCGCCGCCGAGGCCCGCGAATGGCTCAAGCAGAACGGTGGCAAGGGTATCCCGCACGCCGAGGCGATGCGAAGGCTCGGACTGGAGTAGTGGAGGTCGAATGGACCGAGACGGCCTTGGGCGACATGGCCGCTCTCGATAAGGGCATCGCCCGCCGCGTCAAACAGTCCGTCGAACGCTTCGCCGAAACCGGTGCCGGCACAGCGTCAAACGGCTACATGGTTTCGACCCGCCAGAGTTCCGCCTCCGCGTCGGCGACTACCGCGCTCTCTTCCTCCTCGACAACGAAACCATGCGCGTCCTCCGCGTTAGAAATCGGAAAGAAGCTTATCGGTAAGTCCTACCTATGCTCCAGGAACGCAAGCATGCAACGCGACGACTATAAGGCAATCCTCACCGAAATCCCGTCTTGTCCTCTTGGCTCGTCCCGGTCTGCGTCGCATTGGGGTCGCAATAGTACCCAACAGTGCAGGCACTGCCGGTAGGGGTTGACGGTACATAGAAAGTGCCCACCGTCTCGCGGAATGGAGCGGCTCTCCACCGTTCACGTCCGTTCAAAGACTAAATTATGCTGAAACCAATCAACTTAGGCCCATTTCGAAGACCAGGCCAGTTTTTCTCGGTTTATATTCCAATCAGGAAAACATCCTCATGGAAAATCTCTCAAAACGAGCAGCCGCCTCGCGCGCCAACGGCGCCAAATCGCGCGGGCCTCGCACAAGTGCAGGACGTCAACGCTCCTCTCTCAACGCAATCCGGCATGGTTACTTGTCGAAATGCGTAGTCCTTGATTCGGAAAACAAGGAAAGCTTCAAGGCGCATCACGAACACTACATCGAGACATTCAACCCCACCGATGGAGTGGAAGATGATCTGGTCGAAGAAATGGTCTCTTCCGCATGGCGCTTGGGCCGCCTCCAGGAAGTCGAAACCGCCCTGTTCGACAAAGCACTTGCAAAAAGCCCCGATTTAGCCGGCGCTTTCTCCGAACTCGCGACCAACAACGAGTTCGCCCTCGTCCACCGCTACCAATCCAGTGTTCACCGGATGTTCCAGCGCTCTTTCAAAAACCTCATCCTGCTCCGCCAGTTCAAAGCTCAGGAAGGAAACGAACCCGAAGAAGAAATACCAAACGAACCTAACTCGGCCCCCGAACCCGAATCCGCCGAAATACCAAACGAACCTAACTCGACGCCGGAACCGGAATCCGAGCAACTGCCAAACGAACCTAGCTCGGCTCCGGAACCCATGGAATCGGCAACTTCCACCGAAATTAACGTTCTGCCGAACGAACCTAACCCGGACGCGTCCCCCGAACCCGGCCGCACCGCCAGTAGCCACGCATCATCGCGGTTTCCGCCCGGAACCCGAAGGTCCTGCTTCCAAATATTGGATGAGATCAGAAGGGAGAATGGGCTGCTGTAAACCGTCGAGATTCCAATTGGTGCCTGCGTTACACCACACCTGCGCCTACACGCAACCCCGTCACTCCCGCAACGCCTGTCCCTGGTACAACGCCCTATCAACTCGTACAACGTGTATGCCCTGGCACGGCGCTTTCTCCCAGGTACAACGCCTATCCCATCAGCAACGCAGTCTGAGCCGCGCGCAACAGCAAGCGGACCCATCGCCCACAAAAAACTCTTGACAAGTCTTCAACTGTGAAATAAAGTTCCGTTAGCGTTAAAGTAATCGCTTTTAAAGGGGTGAACCTGTGAACCTGGTAGTTCCTGCCGGCAATCCGACCAAGATTTATACGTACGCCATAGCTGCGTCCTTTTTCCTTCTGTTAGCTCGCCCAGTCCTAGCCCAGGACGTGAGTGGCTCCATCACTGGTTCCGTATCCGACCCCGCCAACGCCGCCGTCGCAGGCGCCACCGTCACTCTAACTTCCGAATCCACCAATACCGTCACAACGGAACACACCAACGGGGAAGGGAACTTCACCTTCAACGCCGTAAAGCCCGACTTCTATTCCGTCGCCGTCGAACACCCCGGCTTCAAGAAATATAAGAAGGACCACATCGAACTCAGCCCCGGCGAAAAATTCGCCGCCGGCAACCTCGCGCTCTCCGTCGGCTCCGTCAAAGACACCATTGAAGTAACCGCGACCGGCACACAGATCCAAACCGCCACCAGCGAACGTTCCGGCGTTATCACCAGCGCGGAAATTGCCGACCTCACCGTCATCAACCGCGACTTCACCTCTTTCGCCGAACTCCAACCCGGCGTCGTGATCACCCAGGGCGCCCAGGTACAAACCTTCAGCGGTAACAACACTTTCAACGTAAACGGCGGCCGCACTACCGCCAACAACATCACCGTCGACGGCCTGCCCACCAACAACACCAACCAGGGCAACGACAACTACACCATCAGTCTCGATGCCACCCAGACCGTCGAAGTCAAACTCTCCAACTGGGCTGCCGAATACGGCCGCAACAACGGCGCCACCATCCTCGCCGTCAGCAAAGGCGGAGCCGATCACTACCACGGCGCGGCCTATTACTACGACCGCAACGAAGCCTTCAACGCCAACAATTTCTTCAACAACAAATCCGGCATTCCCCAGACCCCACTCCGCGTCTCATACGCCGGTGCCACCTTCAGCGGCCCGCTCAACATTCCCAAAGTGCCCGCCACCAAGGGCAAAATGTTCTTCTTCATCCAGGCCGAAAACATCCAGGAGTTGCGCCCCAAGGGAATCGTCGATCTCACCGTGCCCACCGCCCTGGAACGCGCCGGCAACTTCACTCAGACCAACAGCACGGCCGGCAAGCCAGTCTCTCCCGTCCTCGGCACCACCACCGCCATCGCCGTAAAGGACCCCACCACCGGCGCGCCCTTCCCCGGCGACATCATCCCTGCCAGCCGCATCATCCCCTCCATGCAGAACTACCTCAACCTGCTGCCGATGCCGAACTACACCTCCGCGCAGGACCTGGCCGTTTCCAAGGGCGCCTACAACTACATCTTCCAGGAAAGCCTCACCGTTCCGAAGTGGCTGAACAGCGCTCGCGTGGATTACAACTTCTCCGACAAAACCCAGTTCTACGCCCGCTTCAACTATTGGTATGAGGACCAGCAGGGCAACGCTGTTTCCGCCGATAACACCACCTGGGGCTGGCTGCCGCAACACTACACCGCCATCACCCTCTCCGGCGTTCTGTCGCTGACCCACATCTTCAGCCCGACCCTCATCTTCCAGGGCACCATGGGTTATTCGCAATTCAGCGAAGCCGGCCCGCCCCTAACGCAGGCCGCTATCACCGCCAAGGAGCGCTCCACCGTCGGCTTTACGATTCCCCAGCTTTATCCCGCCAGCAACCCATACAACCTGGTGCCCGCCGCCACGTTCGGCGTAAGCGATTCCGCCAACCCTTCCTACGCTTCCCGTTTCCCCCTGCAAGGCGTCGAGAACACCTTCAACTGGAACGCCACCCTCACCAAGATCCAAGGCGCCCACTCTCTCAAGTTCGGTGTCTCTCCCGAACACTGGCTCGCCATGAAAGGCAAGAACGCCAGCGCCTTTGCCGGCTCAATGAACTTTACCCAGGATTCCAACAACCCTCTCGATACCGGCTACGCCTACAGCAACGCTCTGCTGGGAGTCGCCGATCAGTACACCGAAACCAATGGGCGCTTCCCCATGTACGAACTCAACACGTCCGTCGAGTGGTACGCGCAGGATACTTGGAAGCTCCGCCACAATCTGACCATCGATGTCGGCCTCCGTTGGGGCTGGGCAACACCCTGGCACGCAGCTCACAATCAGGAAGCTGCGTTCGTTCCCACCACCTGGAATCCGCAGCAAGTTGTCCAACTCATTCAGCCCGTTCTGGTCAACGGTAAGCGCATGGGCCGCGACCCCTATACCGGCGTGATTCTTCCCGCTCTCACCATCGGCGCCATCGCACCCGAGTCTCCCAATCTGCTCAATGGCATCGTTAACCGCGCCAACACTTCTTATCCCGAAGGTATGCGCTACTCCGGCGGAGTCAAGACCGCTCCGCATCTCGGCTTCGCGTGGGATCCTTTTGGGAAAGGCAAGACCGTTGTCCGCGCCGGCGGCGCCATCTTCTATGACTTCCATTCCGTCGACAACTACGGCTACGGCTATGAATTCAGCACGCCGCCTTACCAGTACAACCCGGTCATTTACTATAGCTATCTGACCCAGCTATCGCAGAACCAGGGTTACGTAGCGCCAAGCGCCGTGGTCGGTTTCAACCCCGCCAATCCCGTCCAGCAAACCTATAGCTATAGCGTCAATATCCAGCAGGATCTTGGCTGGAGCTCGATGCTCGAAGTAGCCTACGTCGGTTCATTAGGCCGTCACCTCGTGGAATCCGAAAATCTCAACAGCGAACCTCTGGGTACGGATTGGCAGCCCACCAGCCGCGACGCCACCAACAACAACGCCGTCCTGCCCTCGCAGTTCCTACGCCCCTACCTGGGCTGGGGCAACATCACCTATTACTTCGAAGGCGGCAATTCCAGCTATCACGCGCTGCAGGCCCAGTACCGCCGCCGCGCCTACCGGAACAGTCTCACCTACGGCGCCATCTACACCTATTCCAAGACGATGGATTACAGCGACACCGAAACCTCTTCCAGCACCACCTCGATCAGTTCGCTCATCAACCCGAAGGTCTGGAATTACGGTGAAGCCGGCTACGACCACCCGCACATCTTCCGCCTCTACGCCACCTATAACCTGCCCAAAGCCAGCAATTTGATTCATAACTGGGCCATAAAAGAGGCCTTCGATAACTGGCAGATCTCCGGCATCTACACCGCGCAGAGCGGCGCGCCCGGAACCGTATCCTACGCCTACTCACCGACTCAGGACGTCGTAGGCACCTCGACCGACACGGGTCGCGTGAATGTAGTAGGCAACCCCAACGCCAACATCCCGGCCGGCGGATACGCTTTCAACCCCGCCGCCTTCGCGCCTCCTGGATACGCAGCCTGCGAAGTGGCGAATCCTTCCTTCAGTTGCTGGGGCAACGCCGGCAAGTATCTCTACCGCGGACCCGGCATCAACAACGTGGATCTCTCGCTATTCAAGAACATCCTGCTAGGCGAGCGCTGGCGAGCCCAGTTCCGGGTAGAGGCCTACAACGCCCTGAACCACACCCAATTCACGACGATCAACACCTCCGCGACTTACAGCACAGCAGGCGTCCAAACCAACGCCCTCTTCGGCCAATACACCGCCGCGGCGAACCCCAGGCAGTTGCAATTGGCGTTGCGGCTTACGTTCTGATCGTTCGCCACGGTAGTATGACGTTTGCCCTCAACGAACCTGACTACGATCAAGAATATTGACACAACGGGCGTAGTATTGGCAGTGATGGGGGCTGTCGCATGGGTCGCGCTCGCATTCGATCTGTACGGAATTGTGTCATCAGGGCCTTTGCTCGGTGGCGAAAGCCGCATGGGCCGGGGATGGGAACTGTTATGGGCCTATAGCTTGAGTTTCGTGGTCTGGTGTTTTCTTGGGTTGATCTTCTATCGTCTGCAGCCACCCGGCGGATTGTGGGTGTTCGTTGTGTCGGCCGGCGCAGTCGTCAGCGCTTTCCTTCTATTGGGAGATGGCGAACCCCGTTGGCCGGCGGTAATCCCCTTCGCGCTCCCGGCGTTGCTGATGGCTGTCGCGTTGAGCGGTCAATGGACCGCGTTGCGGCTTCCGCTGTTGGTTGTCTCGGCTCTACCGTGCGCTTGGGCAGCGGGTACGTTCGCAATTTCCGCATTTCAGGAGAGCATCGCGAATAGCGCGGTTCGGGCCGAGGTTCGCGAAAGGAACCTGGCGCAGGTTGCCACCATCGGCGAGGATCAACCTTTATGGAAATGGCTGCCGCTGCTGAAAGAGGAGAGCGGCGTGCGGGGCGAGACGCTGGCTGCGCTCAGAAAGCTGAAGCGCCGGCAGTCCGATGTGGAGGTATGGCTCGGCGAAGGAGGATTCGAAGCCCTGGAATTGATGCCGCTTCTCGATCTGGAGCCGACGCCGCGCTTGCAGCAACTGGTGAATACCTGGTGCCTGAAGGATGCCGCTTACGCCCGGACAAAACCCGGCGGCGGAGATGAGATTCTCGAAAGAACGTTCTTCTATACGACGCTTCCGGCTCTGCACTGGATCCGCGCCCATGGCGGCGATTGCCATGAAGGCATCTCTCAATTGAAGGCCGCCGCGCTTGAGTACCGCGACACCAAAGTGCGCGCCAAGTACATAAAGGAATTGGACGATCTCTTGAAGTGAGTGGCTGTGCAGGGAGTGCGTGCCGCCTCCCGACCCGTTTATCGGCAAAGTAAGATATTTATAGTTGACCTAAGATTTTTATAGTGGTAGGCTTCTCGCAGATGCCTCCGCGCCCCGATAATTCCAGCCCCGGTTCTCCCATGCCCACCGCCGCCGAAGCCGATATCCTGGCCGTCCTCTGGCGTCTGGGTCCTGCTACCGTTCGGGAGGTTCATGACGCGCTAGAAAAAGATTGCGGCTACAACACCACCCTTACCCAGATGAGGCTGATGACCGATAAGGGCCTGCTGGTCCGCAGCGAGCGCTTTCGATCGCATGTCTATGAACCCGCCGCGCCCAAGAACCAGATGCAGACGCGGATCGCCGGAGATCTTCTGAACCGCATCTTCGGAGGTTCTTCTAAAGGACTGATCATGAGCGCACTCGGCGCTCAACCTACAACTCCCGGCGAACGGGCGGAGATTCGCCGGATGCTCGATGAACTGGACGGAAAAAAGAGGAGGAGCAAATGAACGCAATCCGGATCCTCGCCACGCAGCCTTGGGTGGAGCGCCTCGGGATGGCTCTACTCCACTTTCTCTGGGAGGGCACGATCATAGTCGCCGTTTATGCTGCCGCCCGAAAGTGGGCCGCCCGCACCTTAGGCTCGAACGGCCGTTATATTCTCGCCTGTGCGGCACTGGCTGCGATGGCCGTCGCCCCGATGATGACTTGGCTATTGCTGCCCACGCCGTCCCCGGACTCCGTCGCCGTTACCTTCACGGCGCCCATGTCCACCGCTCGAACGGAACCCGCTCGAGTCATCTCTCTATGGCTTGCGCCTGATACGGATCGCGCCCTGCTGGCAGCCTTCCTATCCTGGGTGGTCGCCTGCTGGCTTACCGGCGCGGCAGCCTTCTCGTTGCGCCTCCTCGGTGGCTGGATCTTCGCCGAAAGGCTTCGGTTCACCGCGGTGCGCCCCGTTTCCGCCGAATGGCAGGCCACCTTCAATAGGCTCAAAACCCGCATTTCTGTCTCACGGCCGGTCCGCTTGCTCGTGTCGGGAATAGCAAAGGCTCCGGCCGCCATAGGGTGCCTTCGGCCGATTGTGCTCGTGCCGGCAGGCGCGCTCGCAGGCTTACCGGCCGCACAGGTGGAAGCGCTTCTTCTTCACGAGTTGGCGCATATCCGCCGCCACGATTATCTCCTTAACATTCTTCAGAGCGTCGTCGAGGCGATCTTCTTCTATCATCCAGGCGTCTGGTGGATCTCGCGTCATATGCGCACCGAGCGCGAGCTTTGTTGCGACGACATCGCTGTTTCCACCACCGGCGACGCGCTCACCTATGCGCGCGCCCTAGCTGAACTCGATTTGGCACGTTTCATTCAACCGTCTCTGATGGCTGCAAACGGCGGATCTGTGGCGGACCGCATCGCCAGATTGCTGGGACAATCGTCCACCGCTTGCCGCGTCTCGAGCCGAAGCGCAATCGAACCCGCACTGATTCTGTTGGGGATGGGAGCGTGGATCGTATTTGCTCAAACCTCCGTTCGGCCCCAGTTTGAAGTCGCCTCCATCAAGCCATCCGTAAGCCAGAGGATCATGAACGTGCGCCCGCTTCCGGGCCGTCTTACCGCTGATGCCAATCTGCAGATTCTGGTGCAGTACGCATACGGCGTCGAGCCTTTCCAGGTTGTGGGTGTTCCCAACTCGCTGGCATCCAATCGCTACCAAATCGACGCCAAGGCCGGCGATACTGCCAACCGCGACCAAATGTTTCTCATGCTCCAGTCGCTCCTTGAAGACCGTTTCCAATTGAAGACGCACCGCGATACGAAGGAGCTGCCGGTGTTTGCGCTCGTGCCCAACAAAGGTGGCCTGAAGTTGCCGGCCCCGAAGGAAGGTTCGTGCGTGGATTCCGCTGTGGACGCCCCTGCGGAGTGGACCGGCGCTGGAAGAATGACACCGCCCGGACAGGGTCAGCCGACCACGGGCCGATGTGGCTCGGTGGTTGTTTACTTCGAGACTGCGGGCGCCCGCATGAAGGGTGGAAAGATCGCCATGCCGGAGTTGGTCCGAGCACTCTCCAAGGCGCTCGGCCGAACAGTGATCGACCAAACTGGATTTACAGGACTCTTCGACCTCCAACTGGATTTCGTGCCGGACGATGCCACTCCATCCATGCCGCCTCCGCCACCCAATTCCGCTATGTCCGATGCAGCGGGCGTCTCCATTATGCAGGCACTCCAGCAACAACTGGGACTACGTATCCAATCCACCAAAGGCCCGGTTCAAGTCATCGTCGTCGATCGAGCCGAAGCACCCTCCGTGAACTAAGTCCGCGCGACGGTCACGGGGTTTCAGGAAAAATATTTTCGCTTTTTTCCATTCCCTATCAATAACTTACAGACTACCGTCATTTTTGCGCGGTTCGTTTCGCACTATCGCACCCGCTACTCTGTAGTCGCAAGGAGCGCCACAAATGGCAACCAAACAACAGATCGAAGCGAACCAACAGAACTCTCAAAAGTCCACGGGTCCAGTCACGCAGGCAGGGCTGGAGCGTTCCTCCAAGAACGCAATTCGCCACGGATTCACTGGCCAATCCCTGGTAGTAACCCCGGCCGAAAAGGAAGCCTACGAAGCCCACGTAGCCCACTATATGGCTCACCACAACCCGGCCGACCACAAGCACAAAGAACTGGTCCAGGAATCCGCCGACCTGCACTGGTCCATCCACCAGATCTTCGTCGAGCAATCCAACGTCATGAACCTGATGAACGCCGTCCACCTGCACGATTCCGGCGACCCGCTAGCCACAGCCAAAGCCGTTGCGTCCCTGGCCCGCACTCTCAACACGCTCAGCATCTATGAAAGCCGCCGCCGCCGCGCCGCCAAGTCCGTCCGTGAAGAATTGGCAGCCCTCGAAGAAGCCCAAGCCGCCCAGCAACGCGCCGAAGCCCTCGCTAAGCCCCCTCAACCAAGCGGAGCAACAAAGGCCGAACCCGAAATTGGCTTCGTTCATTCCGAGCCTTCCCCCCTCACCGATTTCGAACGCTGCCAAGTCCAATCCGAGGCCATGATCGCCCAACTCGAAGCCGAAGTGAGCCCCGAAGAGGCCGCGGAAATCCGTCGCATGACCGGCTACCAACCGAGAAATCGCTAAAAACGCGCCGCTTGCCGGGCCGCCGCTCGATGGCGTCGGCGCATCCAGGAATATTGCTGATAGTTCGTACCATGCTCGTCGTGACTTGCTGAACAGATATGAGATCCTGAGTAACAGAGGAGTTCTTCTCCCGAAATGAGATGCGCTTTGAAGCTTTGGATCGTTCTTGTTGGTCTTTCCGTGGCTTTTGCCCAGTCTCCATTGACCGGATCCCAATCGCGGAACCCGGCTGAACCCATCGGGGCGAATCTGCCGACGCAAACAATCGGACCTGACGATCTGATTTCGCTCTCCGTCTACGATTCGCCCGAATTTTCCCGCACCGTTCGCGTAGGGCCGGATGGGACGATCCGGCTGCCCATGCTCAAACGGAAGATTCAGGCGGCAGGTTTCTTACCGGGCGAACTGGAAACCTTGGTCGCCAAGGCTCTGGTTGATGAAAAGCTCCTGGTGGATCCGTTCGTCACCGTTACCATGGCGGAATATCACAGCCGGCCCATCAGCGTCGTGGGCGCGGTGAAGAATCCTCTGACATTTCAAGCTGTGGGTACGGTGAATCTGATCGATGCCGTCACTCGCGCCGGCGGGCTTACCGATGACGCCGAAGGCGATTTGATCGTCAGCCGCGCCGCTGTGGGCACGCAAGCCGCGCTTCTGCAGCGGATCTCCATCCGCGCGCTCATCGATCAGGCCGATCCCGCGGCGAACCTCAAACTGACCGGCGGCGAAGAAATTCGAGTTCCGTCAGCTCCCCGAATCACGGTTACGGGCAATGTGAAGAAACCCGGGTCTTATCCAGTAAAAGAAAATTCAGAAATGACGGTCATGAAGGCCATTGCGATGGCCGAAGGCACGGCCCAGTTTTATGGAAATAAGGCTTATATCTACCGTGCAGATGACACAACGGGCAAGAAGAAAGAGATTGAAGTGCCCTTGGCCGACATTCTGAAGAGAAAGACCCAGGACATTGCCCTGCTGCCGAGAGACGTCCTCTACATCACAGACAGCAGCGGGAAGAGAAACCTGGACAAAGCTCTGGGAATCGCCGCCGCCACCGCCTCCGGTGTAGTGATCTTTCACTAATCCAGCGCTACGGCCGGTACGTGCCCTTCGTTCGAAGCCAGCGCAAATAGCTCTGCATAGAGCCGCGCGTAATTGACCGCAAGCGCTTCTAAGCCATGCCGCTGGCAGGCGAACGCCCGGGCTTCCCGTCCCATGGAAGCGAGCAGTTCCGGCCTGGTTTGGAAATCGCAAAGGGCCGATGCGAAAGCCGCGGGGTTCGGGTCTGCCAGGACGGCGTTATGGAACCAGCGGCATCCGGATTCTTTGCGTACCTGTTCGCCTACTGTAAGGTCGATCACGCCACCGGCCGCCGTCGATACGAACGGACGTCCCGCGCCCATACCCTGTATCAGAGCCACCGGCGTTCCTTCGTTCTTCGACGTTTGCACCAGGACGTCGCACTCCGCTACAACCGAAGCGACATCTTTCACCCAGCCAAGCCAGCGCAGACGCCCATCGCCCCAACGCTCCACGGCCGCTTGCATGAGTTGGCGCTCCTCGCCATCGCCCGCCACCACGAAACGGATCCGTTTATTACGGCGGAAGGTCTCCTCCATTACGCGAATGAGTAGCGAGAGATTCTTGATTTCGACGAACCTCCCCAACCACCCCACGGTGAGCATGCCGTCCGTCCTCTTGGGCGGCTCCAGCTTTTGAAAAGCTTCAAGATCCAGACCCAGAGGAACCACGCGGAACTTACTTGCCGGGGCCACGTGGAAACGGTTGGCCAGTTCTTCCGCCTGTTGCGGCGCCAACACGCAGATGACGTCAGTGAGTCTTGCGAGAACTCTTTCGACGAGACGAATTCCCAAGCTAACGTGCCCGGAGAAGTAGCCTTGCAGCACGTGCCCGTGAAACGTATGGACCACCACCGGGACTCCCGCCAGCCTCGCGGCAATCCTGCCGAGGGCGCCCGCTTTGGCCGTATGCGTTTGCACCACCGCCGGACGAACCGCGCGCATGATCCTGTAAAGCCTCCACAGGGCGAGAAGGTCATTCTTGATCGACACGGAGCGGGACATTTCCTCCACCCATTCCACAGGATCGCTGGGGTCCAGCAGATAGGACATGTCCAGGTCGACATGATCGCAGCGTCCGGTCACGAGACGCGTCGAGTAGCCGAGCAGATTGAGATGGCGGGTAGTCAGGATGACGCTCAAAGGCGGTCCGCCGGCGCCCAACCGGGTGAGAACCTGGAGCACTTTCGGCGCGTCGGCGCAAAGATCCTGCTTCATGCCGGCTGTTCCTCCACGGCATTCCGCAAGGATCGAACGCGAGTGAGTGTCGCGTCCGCGACTTGTGACAGAAATTCGCTACGACGCGCCGCCAGGGTCGTCTCGCTGAACTCTTTCGCCTTGGCCAGAGACGCGGTCGACATGCGGCTCAACATTCCGGGGGTCGACGCGACCTCGATGATCTTATTCGCAAGAACCCTAGGCTCCCCAGGGGGTACCAGGCACGTTTGATCCAGCAGTTCGGGTATTCCCCCGGCATTCGAGCCGATACACGGCAGAGCACGAGCCATCGCTTCGATCATTGCCCGGGGAAGACCCTCCGCTCGGGAGGGCAGCACGAAAAGATCGCACTTGTCCAACTCAGCCAGAACCGCGTCACCCGCCGGAAGCAGTCCCTTGAATTCAATTTGGCCAGCGATGCCCAGTCGTTTGGCAAGTTCTTCGAGCATCGGCTGGTATTGGCCGCCGCCCACAACGACCAGTCTCAAATCGAGACCTGCTCGCACACAAAGATGAACTGCTTCCAGGAGCGTATCCGTGCCCTTGTAAAGTTGTTCCAGTGAACCGACGGTAATGAGCCGCAATGGAGTGTGGGCGGCTTTCGCGCGAGTCCTTGAAACGATCGAACGGGCAGACAGGACGACATCCGACACCCCATTCCGGAAGACTAAAGGCCGACAGGGATAAAGAGCTTGGAGCCGCTCGCTGGTTACATAAGACACCACGGAAGCGTCCCGGCACAACGCTGCCGTCCGGCGTACCAGGACCTCGCGAAATACGACGCGCAGTGGATGCCGCATCGCTCCGGCTGAATAGACATCGCGAGGGTCCCCTATTACCTGCACCGCGAACGGCTGTCCCCGACGTCGCAGAGCAGGTTCGACCAGAGTGGAAAGGATGGACGGCGCCTTGAGAATTACCGCGTCCTCAGGGTCAATGCCGGCGATGGCTGAGCGCTTCACTTCTCTCCACCGCTTGCAGAACGCACCGAAGCCAAGATAGTAGGGCAGAGCCCAAATGGAAACGTCCGGGCCATCGGCTCTCTCACCCGTGTCAGGCGGGGAGGCAACATCCCGCACTCGCGCCAGAATGCGGACCTCCCGGAAATCGCTAAGATAGCGGCTCCAATCGGCATAGGAGTGATTGGTGGAAGTCCAGACCGAGCCGTCGGGCGTCCGATCAAACCGATGTTCGGAAGTGATGCAGAGCCTCAAGAGTTTGATGCCCCCTCCGGCTTGGAAGCTGACTGCAAAGCGACCGCAGCCAGTATGTAGAACCACCAGATGGCCGACACCTTCGGGTTCTTGAAGATAATCAAATCCCCGAACATCGCTACACTGGTAACCGCGACGCTTACGCTGAAAATCGCGTCCCGTCCACCGTTCCAGGCACTTGCGATCAAACCAGCCAGTACGGACCAGATCTTGACGAAAAATAGTAAGCCAATGAGGCCGAGCTCTACGGCCAAAACCAGCAGGACGGAATGCGGCTGGTACAAGGTCTCGCCAAATTCCGACCTACGCATATCGCCGCCTCGTGCGATCAAGTCTCCTTGCTCGACATCAGGAAGATACCAGGCCCAGAACGAACCGTAACCCGAGCCGAGAACGTTGATTGATGAATCGCGATTCGAAACCGCACTCAACGCTGTGGTATGGGTCGACAGCCGCCGTGGATCTGCAAACGAATACAACCGGCCGGTGGAAGCACTGGAGAAGACCACAGCTCCAGCTACAGCCAAACCGGCCGCCAGCAAGCCTACGATCAGTAGACGATAGCGAACGCCGCGGAGAACAAAAAGTACCGTTGCGACGAACAGGGCTACAACGAGCATTGCAGCCCGGGAACCTAGTCCAAGTATCGAGATAGAAATCAAAATGGCGGCAAGCGATTTGTACAGGCGGCCAGTGCATGTCGTCAGCAGGTCCTCAAGCAGGAATGCAGCTGCCGGCAGGAGAATAATGTGGCCGACGCTCGATTCGAATAAAGGGCCCTTCACTCGCTCAATTCCGAATCCGACGCTATAGAAGCGACCGAGTTCGCTCCGTAAGCCCAGTGAAAAGAAGGATTCCAGCGAATAAACCGCCGCTACGGCGGCAAGGCCGAACGCAGTGAGGCGCAGCATGGAACGGATCTGCTCACGCGATAGGCTGGCCGTCACGGTAAAAGGCATCAAGAATGCCGCTCCGGCCATTACAAGGGTAAAGAGCATCGCTCTTTCGTTAGACGTGTCCATGCCCGACCAACGCACGGACAGTCCGGCATATGCGAGCAGGCCGAGCAGCCACCAATGCAGGTTCCGGTGCCAGTTAGCGGCCCGCGTCTCGTGATGGTCCGACAAGAAGAAGGTTCCAGAGCAGATGACGGCAGCGCCCAGCAACCACAGATTGTAAGCGGAAACCGGAATTTCCCAGATGGTGTACAGAGGTGTTTGGGTTGCTGGCAGGAATGACGAAAGCAGGAACCACAGTACGAGCGGAATCTTCCACAGAAAGATCGATTGGCTGGCTACAGGCCGATTGAGAACGGCTGCGGAAGTCATTTCGCGATTGCCTCGCGGTCCAACGACTCGACTCCAGCCGCGGCCGGACGCCCGGTCCGGTAAACTTCAGCGAGTTGCTCCGCCACTGGCTCAACGGAGAACTGTTCCGCCCACCGCATCGCATCCCTTCTCAGCTTCCGGTAAACGTCGCCATCTCCGAGAATGCCTCGGATGTTCATAGCTGCCGCGCGATCGTCGCCGGGAGGGAACATGAAGCTCCTGTGGCTTAGCGCGCAGGCCTCGCGAATGGCGGGCAGGTCGGACGCCACCACCGGCAATCCTGCCGCGGCGGCTTCAATCGCCACCGTCCCAAAGCCTTCCTCTGAAGAGGGGAAAAGGAAAAGATCCGCGCAGTTCAGCAAAGGAGAGATATCCGGTTCGTTGACGAAGATCGAGAAGTTCGTCCGACCTGCAATGCGCTGTTCGAACTCACGCCGCGCTTCTCCGTCGGAGCCCGCCACAACGAAAGCCGCCCTGACCCCGAGTTCTTCCAGACGATCCGCGACCGCGGCCAGGAAAAGGTGGTTCTTGTGCGGGGCAAACCGGGCCACATAGATAATCAGCGGCACGTCCAGCGGAAGGCCCAAACGGCGGCGAACCTCGTGTTTATCTACCGGCTCTCTGTAAGCGGAAAGATCGACACAATTCCAAACCACTCCGCGTGGCGTCGCGCCGCAATCGGCATATTGAGAAAACGCGTCCAGACTGGCTTGCGAAGGAGCCAGAATGCATGTGCTGTAAGACCGGATCCAGTAGCACATCAGGCTGCGGTAAACGGAACGGAAGGGCCGCCCCGCCGCGATATCCCGATGCGGATGCATGTGCGCGATACGATGCGGCACACCCGCCTGGGCCGCCACTTTCAAATCCAGTCCGGCAAAGAAGTAGTTGTGGCTGTGAACTACATGGTAAGGCTCGGCGCCATTCAAGATGCGCCTGAGATTCCAGGAATACCGCCAGGGCTGCGACGGAGTAATACACGGCAGAATACGCGCGCCGAGGCTACGAATCTCGTCGTCGAAAGCGCCGGGCTCTTCCGTCTGCACGAGAAAATCCATTGCAATCTGACGGCGGTCGAACCGGCGCAGCAGATGCATGAGCCAAGTCTCGATTCCGGCGCGGTTCATAACGCGAAGCGCCTGCAGCACGCGGATCGGTTCACGCTTCACGCCGCAGCTCCTAGCATAGATAGCGCAACTGCCCTCTGCGTTCGGAAGTGGAAAGCGAGTATGCCGGCGCTGCCAATCATCTGGGCCGCGGCCGAAATCAATTGGGCCGCGGCGGCGCCCATTAATCCGTAGCGCGGTATCAAGAAAAATGCGGCTGCCAGGGTGATAGCGGCCACCACCGCAAAAAGCGGGAGCTGTGGGCGAAAGCACCGTGCGGCCGTCATGCCGTAACCCAATACGGATGCGAGGCAGGAGATTCCCCCGGCTGCGATTACCAGGAGGGCGACATCCAGGTGGTCCGCGTAGGGCTTGCCGTAAACCAACGCAAGAAGAGGTCGGCCCGCAATCGAAAGCACCGCCAGGCCGCCGATTCCCAGGATCGCGGCGCCCGCGCTCATATGAAGCAGCGTCCGCTGGAACATTTCCCGCTCACCCAAGGCAAAGTAACGTGCCAGGCGCGGGGTCGCCGCCATTCCCATCGAATTCACGACGGTGGTGGCGGCCAGGCTCAAATATGTGAGCGCCGCGAATACTCCCAGCGCGTAGGGGCCGAGCGATTGACCGATAAAATAGCGCGGAATATTGAGGTTGAGCGAGATCAGCATCATCGCCGCGCCGAGCGGCAGTCCCATCCATCCGAGCTTACGGAGTAGCGGCCAGTGCCAGCGGATAGCCCGCGGGGTTTGCGAGAATCTGGACTCAACCAGCAGCAGCATAGTTCCGAAGACGAATGCCATCCCCAGCGCCGCCCCGGTCGCATTTCCGAAAAGTTTCAATCCAGCCGCGACTGCAACCACCGCCAGAAGCCCTTTGGCCGTCAGGTACTGAGCGATGCGATCCATTTTTTCGCGGCGCTGAAGGTCTCCATGAAAGATGTCGCTCACGGATTCAAACGCCTTCGCGGCGCTCACGGCAAGAATCACTTGCGCCATTTCACCGCGGTAGCCGGAAACGACAATGACCCCAAGAATCATAAGCAGGGCGGCCGCGCTGGTGGCGATTCGCATGCCCAGATAGTCGGCAAACGAAAACTCTCCCGCCACATCGGTGGTCTGAATCGCGCGAAGCTGCAAATTGGCGAAGAGAAACACCGGCGCGGCCACGGCCAAGCCGAGTGCGAATTCGCCGACCATCCGTGGATTACCTAGCTTGGCCAGCAACACCAGCATGGCCCACTGGCAGATCGCATACAGAGTGCTGCCGGTAAATGACCAGGCGGTGTTCGCTATCAGCCGAGGGGTTTGAATGGCGGCTCCCATAAAGCACCTGTCAGGCTAACTTCTTTAGCATGTAGCGCCCGTAATACTGTCCGTATTTGTTCTGGTAGGAGTAGCGGCTGTTGCGCATCGTGACCTTGTTCATCACCAGGCCCAGATTGCGGACGCCCACTTGACGCAGTACGGAAACGCAATGGCCCAGGATCCGTGAGTTAGTCTCGCCCGGTATCGCCAGCAGGAGAACGCCGTCCGCCAGCGCCGCGATCTCAATCGTGTCGGACAACCCCAGCAGCGGAGGCGAATCGATCACAACCAGATCGTATTCCGAGCAGAACTCAGCCAGGATCGAAGGGAGTTTGGTTCCCAATAGATTCGAAGCATGAGCGCCGTCGGCGCCTACGGCGAGAATATCCAGATCCGGCAAGTCTGGCACAGTCCTGAGGAGATCTCGCCATTTTGCACTTCCGTCAAGCACCGATTCCATGCCCTGCACAGCATGAATCTCGCACCTGTCGTGAACCGCCGGCCGCCGGAAATCGCAGTCGATCAGCAGCGTGCGTTTATGGCGCCGGGCGTTTGCCGCCGCCAGTTGGCATGCCGTTACCGTCTTGCCTTCGCCGGGTAGCGCACTGGTTACCACCAGCGAACGCAGGCTTCGCAACTCGGGAGTGAGAATGATGGTGCTGCGGAGCGAATGCACCGCCTCTTCATACATGAAGCGAGTCAAATGCCGCGGCTGATTGGCCGGGACCGCTTGATTCAGGAGAGAGGAGAACGTATCTTGATTTTCTTTTACGAGCGGAAGGCTCCCGAGAATTGGCACGTTCAGTTCGCTATTCCAGTCCAACGCCGGATCGCGGAGAATTACGCTTCTCTGGTCGGCGAGGACAGCCATCAGCACGCCTCCGAACGCGGAGAAGCAAAGCGCCAGCAACAGATTCAACTTCAAATCCGGTGAGACGGGCTTCAAAGGAGGCCGTGCGCTATCGGCAATTCTTACCGAACTATTCTGGAACCCGGAGTTGATGCCCGCTTCTTTGATTTTCAACTCCAACTCGTCATACAGTTTCTTGTCCGCTTCAGCGTCCCGTTTCAAAGACTGATAGGCGAACGAGCGCGAATTCAGTCGATCGAACTCCTTCTTCAATTCACCCACGGCCGCGCCCACCATCGTTTCGCGGTTCTCCGCCTGGTGAAATTCCACTTCAACGCGGCGCCCGATGCTCTCGCGGGTCTTGTCCAACTCCCCTTGAATGCTCTGCACCTCAAGTGCCGCTTTCTTATACTCGGGATGGTTCTCGGCGTAGTGCGACTTCGCCAATGAGAACCGCTGCTGAGCCTCGTGCAGGCTCTCCGTCACTTTTCGCAACGAATCGCCCTGCGTGGAAACTTCGGCTGCTTCCACGGATCCGCTCTTAACCGCGTTGAACGCCGCTTCCTTGCGAAGACGGTCGGCCTGCGCGGAGGCGTAATCGTTGTTCAGTTGGATCAACCGCGATGAGAGGATCGCTGTTTTCTGCTCGGGATCGGCGACGTTCAGGTCTTTTTCAAATGCAGCCACGCGATCGCTGGATTTTTCCATCTTCGCCTTCAACTCTTCGAGCTGCCGCTCCATGAAAACCGTCATGCCTTCCGCAGTCTGATATCGCAGATCGTACGTACGCTGAACGTAGGACTTCGCGATCGCGTTAGCAACGTTGGCGGATAACTCGCGGTCGGGCGAGCGATAACTGAGTTGGACAAGAAACGTGTTGGGCGGCCTGTTCAGCCGCAGCTTCCGGAGAAGAATAGGAGCTTTCTTCAACGTCTCTGGCGAAATAGCGGCTCCCTGTTGGTCCTGGTTTTCGATATGCAGCAGATTGTACTGTTCGACCACGGGCCGAAGCACAGCATCAGACTGAATCAACTTCATCTGAGTTGCCATGAATTGATCGCCGTCGAGAGCGGATATCTGCCTCGATTCCGTTCCCACCACTCCGGTCGGGTTTCGGATGTCGATATCCACTGTGGTGGTGGCTTCGTACATCGGTGTGATCAGGCTGGAAACCCCGTAGGTAAGGGCTAAGGCAATCACTATAAATCCGAGAATCCACCAGCTATTTCTTTTGATTATCCAGAGGTAATACTGATAGCCCGGCTCGGCTCCCGGAATTCCTGGCATCCTGCCAGTGCCCTCCGAAGAGGTTCCCGAACCGCAGGATATCTGTCGCAGGTATGAATTTGG
>Ga0302325_10011390_pt1 | contig 19167 bp, 20 predicted proteins | sample Palsa_T0_2_FD_201948 | JGI IMG/M metagenome (GOLD analysis project Ga0302325, IMG submission 201948) | Peat permafrost microbial communities from Stordalen Mire near Abisko, Sweden - Palsa_T0_2 | ecosystem: Environmental > Terrestrial > Soil > Palsa > Peat permafrost | place: Sweden: Abisko...
CATGAAAACAATCAATCCAACCCTTCGCGTACTGCTCCTGCCCCTTCACCCAATTCTCCGGGCTCGCATCCCACATATGCATATGACTATCAACGATGAAGTACTTCTCGCCGTTCTTCTCGTACATCCGGAGCTCCCTCGCTCGACCGATTACGGAACCTCGGCGAAATCTACCGGGCGGCGCCGTGGCGCGGTCGTTCTTTTTGGCCCCTCCTGATGTATCCGTGGGTCGGCGTGAGGGTTGGTCGCGGGAGGCTCGGTCGGGCGTCGGCGGTCAAGTAGCGTCGGGCCGCTGGAAAGCGTGCCGCGCAGCGCTCGGCGCGACCCTGCGGCTCAGTGGTCTCCGCCGTACTTACGACGGCGTCTCAGTGATGTCCGGGTCTTGCGGGGTGTCCCAACGGCCGCCGTCGATCAGCTCGATGCGATAGCCGTCTGGGTCACGAACGAAGCAGATCCGGCCGACCTCGTCCCGGCCGCCGGGCGCGTAGGGCGCCTTCTCGGGCTCAATGCCCTGGCGAGCCAGCGCGGTCAGCAACGCGTCGAGATCGTCGACCGTCAACGCCATGTGGTTGTAGCCGTCGCCGAGGTCGTAGGGCTCGTCCCGGCCGCGGTTGACGGTCAGCTCCAGCATGTCGCCGTCGTCAGGGAGCCCGAGGTAGATGTTGTAAGCGGTCTCGAAGTTCAGCCTTCCGCGGCGCTCGAAGCCGAGTTGGCGATAGAAGCCCAGCGACGCGTCGATGTCGCGGACGCGGATGCAGGTGTGGACAAAGCTCATGCGGCGCAGCGTATCGCTCTAGAGTGGCGCCGTGTTCGACTTCGACCCCCACAGCCCCCACAACGGCTGATCGATCGTGCCTGATCGCAACGTCCTCGGTGGAGAGCTCGAGTCGTGTGGCATTGACCCGCTCACAGGCTTCTATCGCGACGGTTGCTGCCGCACCGGCCCGGAGGACCGCGGAAGCCACACGATCTGCGCGGTGGTCACCCCCGCGTTCCTCGAGCACCAACGCGCGATCGGCAACGACCTGGTCACGCCAATGCCCGAGTATCGCTTCCCCGGTCTCAGGCCCGGCGACCGCTGGTGCGTGACCGCTCCGAATTGGCTGCGAGCGCACGACGATGGCGCGGCGGCCTATGTCGTGCTGGCATCCACCCACGAGCGTGCGCTCGACTTCGTGCCCCTCGCCGCACTGCGCGAGCACGCCGTCGATGTTCCCCCGGATCCGGGACCGCTAATCGACTGAGCGATTGGCCGCGTCGCCTGAGTCACGGCGAAGCGAACGGTCGACGGCCCGGGCGACCTGCTGGCGCGAGCGAGCTCCGACAGCGCTGCTCAGTGCCGATTGCCAGCGCTCGGGGGTGACCAGCGATTGCTCGAGTCCGAGGTCAGACAGGACCGCGGCCGGGTCGACGTGATCGGCGATCTGCTCGGCGCGTCGCTGCGCCGCGATGTGCTGGGCACGCGCGAGTTGCGTGCGTCCCCGCTCACCGGACAGGCTGAGCAGGTCCTCGGCCACCAGCGGCACGGCTCGGCGCGCGCACTTCTCCCACGGGGCGTCCGCGGCCGAGTCCACGACGACCTGACGGACGACCCGCCAGCCCGCGTGGTGCGAGTCACACCGGGCCACCAGGAAGCGCGCGAGTGCCTCGGCCACGCCGACGGATGCCGGTTCGGACCCGTAGACGTCGAGGTGACGCAGCGCGTCGCCCACGTGACGGCCATCCCGAACTGCCCTGGCCAGCTGCAGCGCGGTTCGCCGGGGCTTGTGTGCCTCGTTGTCGATCCATCTACCGTACTCCCGGGAAATCCACGCACCGGACTGACGCGCTGTCAGTCCGGCGACCCGAGGCTCGTCTCCCGGACCTCCAATCGCCCTATGCCCCAGCGGCGCGGCGAGGCCGACGAGCCGCGGGCCCGTCCGCCACGGCCCGCAAATGCTGGAACGGCTGGCCGTCTCGCAGCTCGCGTACGACGGCCTCGACCAGCCCATCAACGTGGAGGACGCGGCCATCGGTGACGGCGGCCACGAGCGCGCGCTTGCTCTGGATCAGCCGAGCCATGGTCTCGTCGATCGTGTTCGCCGCGAGCAGGTACCAGGCCGTGACCGCGTCCCGCTGGCCGATCCGGTGACAGCGATCCTCGGCCTGATCGTGCATCGCCGGCGTCCATTCCAGCTCGAGGAAGGCGACGTTGGAGGCGCGCGTGAGCGTGATGCCCTGGGCGGCCACGCGGGTGGCGCCAACGATCAGCGACGGGCCAGCGGAATCCTGGAACGCCCTGATCGCCGCTTCGCGATCCTGGAGCGAGTCGGCGCCCACGAGGTGCAGCGCAGCCGGAAACCGCGCGATCACGGCCTGCTGGACCTCGACGTGGCGGGCGAACACGACCAGCGGCTCTCCGGACACCAGGAAGTCCTCGATCCAGGCCAGCGCCGCCGCCAGCTTCCCACGGGCGGCGAGGCGCTGCAGGGTCCCCAGCTGGGCCAGACGCTCGGCGCGGAGGGTGGCCGCGATCCGGGCGTTGAGCTCGGAGAGATCCAGCGGCTGCGAGCGCAGCCACGCGATCACGTCCTTCTCGGCCAGACGGTATTCGGACTCGTTGGTGAGCGCGACCGGAACCACGACCTGCCGCTTGGCGGGCAGCTGCGGCAGCACATCGGATTTCAGCCGACGCACGAAGCAGCGACGGCGCAGATGCCAGTGCAGCCGCTCCTCGCTCAGCGGCCCTCTGAACTGCTGTGAGAAGCGCGCACCCGATCCGAAGTCCTCCAGGCGTCCGATCACGCGCAACTGCGCGATCAGCTCGTCGGCGTGATTGAGCACCGGAGTTCCGGTCAGCGCGAGCCTGAGCCCGTCGGCGGAGACCGCGCTCGCCAACCGGCGCACCGCCTGGGTACGTTTGGCCCGCGGGTTCTTGCAGTAGTGCGACTCGTCCACCACGAGGGCGCGCGGATGACGACGGGCCAGCGCCTCACGGTGGGCGGCGACAATCTCGTAGTTGAGGATCGTGATTTCGCCCGCGGGCGCAACCGGAGTACGCCCCTCGAGGACCACGACAGACCGGTGCGGCAGCCAATGCACGGCCTCCCGCTGCCAGCCAAGCTTCATCGACGCCGGGCACACGACGATCGCCGGGTAGGCGCCGTCGGCCTCCAGCGCCGCTAGCGCCTCGACCGTCTTCCCCAGACCCTGCTCGTCGGCCAGGAACGCGCGACGGGCATCGAGCACATAGCGCACCCCGGCCCACTGAAACGGCGCCAGCTCTCCCCCTAACACACCGGCGGTGGAGGCGATCGGCTCGCCGTGATCGGATCGCGAACGCCGGATCGCCTCAGCTGCCTCTCGGCGCTCGGCCAGCAGGCCATCGAGCACGTCGGCCGCGGGCTGCGTGACCTCAACGTCATGGCGGGCGATGAACGCGTCGAGCTGCTCGGCCACCCACGCATCTGGCGGCACGGCCCGGGTGCCCTCGGCGCCCGGAAGGCGCTCAAACGCGCGACCGACGTCCGGATCCCACACCACCTCGAGCCGGAGCTGTTCGCCGTCCACCCCCCGGAACCAGACCAGCCGGGCCGGAGGCGGAATCCCACCGGCCTCGACAATCGACAGGCACCGCTCCGCGGCGATGTCCAGGCGGGCGGAGGCCTGCTCGCGCAGGACGTCGGCCGCGGCCTGGGTGAGGGGCACGAGCAGCTTGCCCTCGCGCTCGACGGCGCCCGCACGCAACTCTGGCGGGATCGGACCCGCCCGGGTGTCCAGAACCCACCAGCCGCGACCGTCGTAGCGAGTCGTCCGCACGTAGCCGATCCAGCGCCGCTCGATCCCGGACAGCCACTGCACCACCTCGGCGTCCGCGGTCAGATCGGGATAGCGCTCGAGCAGCTCGGCGACCTTGATCCCGGTCCAGTCCTCGGCCGGCGCGGACCATTCGCGCGTGTCCCAATCAAAGCGTCGATGCGGAATCGTGCGCACGAATTCGACCAGCTGACGGTCATAGGGAAACGCCAACACCACGGTCCGCTCTGCGTCGTGGTCGCCGCGCAGCACGACGTTTGGGGGATCGGGAAGCAGCTCCATTCCTCACTCAACGCTAGCGGTCCGCCGGGACGGGGCCGCGGCGCGGGTGGGCGTGCTGAAACCTTGCCCAGGGTGGGTGGTTTTTCAGCACGGCCCCGGCCCTGAGGCTCGCCAATATAGTCCGCCGATGGCGCTGCACACGGGAGCGATTCGTGACGACCTACGCCGCGTGCTGCTGGTGCCCGAGGAGGCGGCCCGGCTTGACGTCCGTGGCCGCACCAACGCTGCCGTACTGGTGGCACTGTACGTCCAGGACGATCAGCTCTCTGCGGTGTTCACCAAGCGCCGGGACGACCTGCGGCGACACGCCGGCGAGATCTCGTTTCCAGGCGGGCGCCGCGACGCGGACGACCGTGATCTGGCCGCCACGGCGCTGCGAGAAGCCGAAGAGGAGATCGGACTGCCGCGCGAGGCGGTCGAGATTGTCGGTGCCCTGCAACCGACACCGACGATCGCCACCGATTACGCGGTCTACCCGTTCGTCGGCCTGATCGAGCCTGGCCGAGGGTGGACGCTCAGCCCGCGCGAGGTAGAACAGGTACTTGAGCTGCCGCTGTCAGCACTGCGGGCCGGCTACGGGCGCCGGCGGCTGGTCCGCCGTGGTCTGTCGATTCGGACCGACACCTACGTGGTCGGCGAGCACCTGATCTGGGGTGCCACGGCCCGGATCCTCTCCGACCTGTTCGACCGGATCGGACCGATGCTCGCAGAGCCCATGACCACGTGGGCGAGCACCGAGGATCCCTAAGTGGTCAGTCGGGCGCAGCAGGGTGAGGCCGCTGTCGCCCGACCGATTCGACCGGACCGGGCCGGACCTCAAGCGATCGAGCCCAGGAGCAATCCGATCGCGCCGCCGGCAGAGCTCAGCCAGAGATCGTGCTCGGACGGGTCGGCGTCGAGCAGCAGATACGGGATGCTGGAGCCCTCGCAGGCGCTCCGCACGCGCTGCGCACCGGCCTGCAGCACGCCCGCATCAACGGTGCCCGACGCCTCGTAGACGATCCCCCGCACCGTGGTGTCGAGCGAGCGCTCGAGCAACATCTGAAGCCGCGTGCCGTGCAGGTCGGCCAGGTGCTCCGGCGCACCGCTCGCGGACCCGAGCAGGATGTAGGTGATGGCCACGTGTTCCAGAGCCGCCATCAGCGTGGCCACCCGGTCGGGGTCGCCTACGAACGGCTCGCCGCCCGCCGCCGCGATGTCGGCGCAGCGAGTCGGATCTCTCGTCGTACCCCGAACCGCATGTCCGCCGTGGCGCAGCTCACGGGCCAGCGACTGGCCTCGGCAACCGCAGCCGATGATCAAGCATCGCGCCATGGTGCGCTCCGGCGGCGCTGCTCGCTGAGGTCCTCCATCACGCGGAGCTCGAGGTCAGCGACCGTGACCTCGGCCTCCCCTCGCGCCCGTCGCCGCGCATTGTGAGCGATGAGCATCTGGTCGAGATCCTCCGCCTCGAGCGCCTCGCGGGTCTCGGTGATCTCCCGCGCGGATTTCAATCCCACCTGCTCGAGCCCCGAGCCCGGGTAGTACTTGCCCAACAACCAGAGCGACAGCATCAAGGCTGCCAACGCCCCCAACAGCACTACGGCGAACGGATCCACGGCCCGCGAGTGTACCGGCGCGATCGCGCGCCGCTGCTCGCGCAACTTTCCGGCTGTGGGTGGTGTTGTTAAAGCGACCGAACGCCACCGCGCTGGAGGGCCGGAAAATCCCGGCGGAGGCCATACCCAAAAGGAGGCTTCATGCGTCCACGCCTTGTCGTGCTCGCTTCGCTGCTCGCTGCGTTAGCGGTGACAGTTGTACCCAGTCTCGCCAGTGCCGCACCACACCACAACCGCGGCCTGACCATTAATGCCACACCCAATCCGATCCTCGCCGGCGATGGAGTGCTGATCTACGGTCAACTCAACACCGCCCCGGTGGGCAACCAGACAATCGTGCTCTACCACCACATCAGCGGCTCGCACGAAGGTTACACCCAGATTGGCTCGACGACCACCAATGCAACCGGGTTCTATGAGTTCACTCGTGCCGAGGGAGTCGTGTTGACCAACCGGAGCTGGTTCGTCAGGGAGGGCGGCATCCACGGCGTCCACAGCCGGACGGTTTACGAACGAGTGGCCGCCCTGGTCAGCCTGGCGGCGAACATCACGACCGCCGATACCAACCACCCGGTTCTGTTCACCGGTCACGTCACCCCCGACCATCCGTTCGGGCGGGTCCTCCTGCAGGAGCAGGACGGGTTGACCGGAAACGACTGGGTCACGCTGAAGAGCGCCCGGCTGGGTGCGGGCTCGAATTTCGCCATCCCGTACCGGTGGCGGCGTCCCGGCGTGCGCGCCGTGCGCGTCCTGTTCCGCGGCGATGACCGCGATATCGCGGGAGCGTCGGACCCGGTCACGCTGTCGATCCAGCAGACACAAGTCGCCGACTTCACGATCAATGCGTCGCCGGCGGACGTGATTCCGGTTGGCGCCTCGGTGACGATCTCAGGCGTGCTTGACCAGGCTGGGTCGACGACCCCGGAGCCCAGCACGCTCGTCACCCTCTGGGGGCACACGGCGAGTCAGCCTTACCACGTCGTCGCCGGCCCGACCCCCACCGCTACGGATGGAAGCTATTCCTTCTCGGTCGCCGGTGCACTGGCTCAATCGCACAACGCGGTCTACCAGGTCAGGACGGAGCTTCCCCCAGCCCGCACCTCGGCGCAGTTGTTCGAGGGTGTCAGGGATAGCGTGACGATCAGCCCGAGCTCGAACAGCTCGACGGTCGGTGGGAGTGTCACGTTCACCGGCAGTGTGGTCCCGATCAAGGTCGGTCACGTGATCTACCTGCAGAAGCTCGGTACCGATAACGACTGGCACAACGTCGAGGTCGGCGTGATCAACGCCAGTTCCGACTACTCGTTCACGTGGACGTTTGGCACGACGGGCAGTAAGCAGTTCCGGGTCCGCGTCCCGGGTGGGCCGGAGAACGTCGGAGCCGTCTCGCCCACCGAGGCGGTCACGGTGACGGGCCTGGCACCCCCGTCGTCGCTGCCCCCGGCGTCCTAGCCGCGAGCTCCGATCCGTATCCCACGGCCTCCGCCGCCCAGCGGCGGGGGCTGCGGGCACGTACGGGTCGGCCACAGCCGGCCGACGCTCAGGTAGCGTCCCCGCCATGGACTTCGACCTCACAGACGAGCAGCGCCTGATCCGCGAGACCGCCCGCGCATTCACCGACAACGAGATCGTCGAGCGCGCGCGCGAGAACGACCGCAACGAACATTTCGACCTCGAGCTGGTGGCGATGATCGCCCACCAGGGTTACCTGGGCGCGATCGTGCCCCGCGAATACGGCGGCGCCGGGCTCGACTACCTGACCTACGGCCTCGTGGTCGAGGAGATCGGCCGCGGTGATTCAGCCATGCGGACGGTGATCTCGGTGCAAACGTCGCTGGTCTGCTCCGCGCTGCTGCGCTGGGGAACCGAGGCGCAGAAGCAGCGCTATCTGCCCAAGCTCTGCACGGGCGAGTGGCTGGGGTGCTTCGGGCTGACTGAGCCCGACACCGGTTCTGACGCCGCCAACCAGCGCACTCGCGCGCAGCGCACCGACTCCGGATGGGTGCTCAACGGCGCCAAGATGTTCATCTCCCTGGGCAATCACGCCAAGCTCGCACTGATCTTCGCTCAAACCGATCCCGCCCAAGGCCACCGGGGACTCGCCTGCTTCCTCGTCGACACCGACCAACCAGGCTTCGTGGCCCAGGAGATTCACCACAAGATGGGACTGCGCGGCTCGGACACCGCATCGATCTCGCTGAGCGACGTCGAGGTAGGAGACGAGGACCGGCTCGGAGAGGTCGGGGAGGGCTTCAAGATCGCCATGAGTTCGCTCGACTCGGGTCGCTACAGCGTCGCCGCCGGTTGCGTGGGGATCTGCCAAGGCTGTGTCGAGGCATCGGTCCGCTACGCCAAGGAGCGCGAGCAGTTCGGCCGCCCGATCGCCAGTTTCCAGCTCGTCCAGGCGATGCTCGCCGACATGGCGGTCGAGACCGAGGCGGCCCGGATGCTGGTGTGGCGAGCCGGCTTCCTCAAGGACACGGGCAAGCCCAACACCACCGAGACCTCGATCGCGAAGCTCTACGCCACCGAGGCAGCGGTACGGTGCGCCAACACCGCCATCCAGGTGCACGGAGGCTCCGGCTACGTCGACGATCATCCCGTCGAGCGCTACTTTCGCGACGTCCGCGTGACCACCCTGTACGAAGGCACCTCCCAGATCCAGCAGCTGATCATCGGTCGCGCGCTGACCGGGATCAACGCGCTGGTGCCGAAGTGACGCGCTGGCCACAGTGAGCGACGCCGTGCCGGGGCCAAGTGTCGTCGGGGTGGCCGGGGCGGGCACGATGGGGGCTGGGATCGCCCAACTCGCATGCCTGTCGGGCGCGCACACCTTGCTGCATGATCCCGAGATCGAGGCGCTCCAGGACGGACTGGAGCGCATCAGGGGCCAGCTCCAGCGCGGCGCGGCCCGCGGTCGCTGGGCTCAAGCCGCGGCCGACGCCGCGGCCGGGCGCCTGCAGGCCGCACCGAGGCTCGAGGATCTGGCGCCGTGCGAGTTGGTGGTCGAGGCGGCGCCCGAGCGGCTCGAGCTCAAACGCGATCTGTTCGCACGGCTCTCAGCCGAGGTCGTCTCTGATCGCTGCGTGCTCGCCACCAACACCTCGTCGCTGCTGGTGACGGCGGTCGCGAGCGCGGTGAAGCGTCCGGAGCGAGTCGTCGGGATGCACTTCTTCAACCCCGCGCCGGTGATGCGCCTGGTCGAGGTCGTGGCCGGGGCCGACTCTTCGCCGTCGGCGCTGGCGCTCGCGCGCGCGGCCGGGGAGGCAATGGGCAAGCACGTGATCGACGCCGCCGACGGTCCGGGGTTCCTGGTCAACCGCTGCAACCGGCCGTTCGGACTGGAGGCATTGACGCTGCTGGCCGAGCGGGTCGCGCCGATCGACGTCATCGACCGCGTCTGCCGCCTGGGCGGCGGCTTTCGCATGGGGCCGTTCGAGCTGATGGATCTCGTCGGTGTCGACGTTGGTCTCGATGTCTCGCGCTCCTTCTTTGAGCAGAGCTTCGGCGAGCCGCGCTGGCGCCCATCTCCGATCACCGTGCGGACCGTCGCGGCGGGGCGACTCGGACGCAAGTCGGGGCGAGGCTATTACGAGTATCCCGAGGCCAGCCAGCACCGAGCTCCCGACCCCGACCCTCGGCCCTCCGGCGGCGGTGACGGCCTGGTCGTCATCGCCGGAGACACCCCACTCGCCACCCAGCTCGCACACGCGGCGACGGAGGCCGGCTGGGCGGTGACCTCGCCCGCCGACGCGAGCCGCCGGCCGGCGCCGTTCCTGATCCTTGACCTCACCGGCGGCGATGAGCCCGACGCACCACTTCAGGGCGCCCCGCAGGCGATCTGCTGCAGCGCCGGCTCGCTCTCCTCGCTTGACCCGGGGGGCGCGGCGGTCGGGTTTCACGCGCTCCCGCCGTTCGCACAGTGCAACCTCGTCGAGCTGAGCCGCGGACTGGACTCGACCGAGTCGGCCGCCGACCGCGCCGAGCACTTCTTCGGCACGCTGGGCAAGCACACCGCCTGGGTCGGCGATGCCCCCGGCCTCGTACTCGGGCGGATTGTCTGCCAGGTCGCCAACGAAGCCGCCTTTGCGCTCGGCGAAGGCCTCGGGAGCGCTCGCGACATCGACTCGGGCATGACGCTCGGACTCAACTACCCCCGCGGCATCCTCGATTGGGCGGACGAGATCGGCCTCGACCACGTCCTGGCGGTGCTCGACGCGCTGGCCCAGGAGCGCAGCGAAGAGCGCTACCGCGCCGCGCCGCTGCTTCGCCGCCTCGTCTGGTCAGGCAGGCTGGGACGGCAGACCGGCGAGGGCTTCTTCTCCTACTAAGGACGTGCCGCGGGCTACACGGTGGCGCTGGCCACGCCGGCGACATCCTCAACCGGAAACGGCGTGTCACGGAGGTACCACTCGGCGTCCAGTGCCGCCTGGCAGCCCGAACCGGCTGCGGTCACCGCTTGGCGGTAGGTGTGGTCGACCAAGTCTCCGGCCGCGAACACACCGGGAAGGTTCGTCTGCGTCGTGCGACCCTTCGTGACCACGTAGCCCGCCGGGTCGGTCTCAACCTGACCCTGGACGAGTTGTGACTGGGGATCGTGGCCGACCGCGATGAATGCGCCGGTGATCTGGAGGTCGCGCTCGGACCCGTCCTGAGGGTTGCGCAGGCGCGCCACCGCCAGCGAGCTGTTCTCGCCGGCCAGGAACTGCTCGACGACGTAGGGCGTCACCCACTCGATGTTCGGGACGGCACGGGCCCGGTCGAGCATGATCCTCGAGGCGCGGAACTCGTCACGGCGGTTGACGATCGCGACCTTGGCGGCGAATTTCGACAGGAACATCGCCTCCTCCATGGCCGAGTCCCCTCCGCCGACGATCAACGTCGGATGGTCCTTGAAGAACGCGGCGTCGCAGGTGGCGCAATAGCTGACGCCACGACCTGAGAGCTCCTGCTCCCCAGGCACGCCAAGCTTGCGGTGCTGCGCGCCCATGGCCAGGACCACGGTCCGCGCGACGTGCAACTGGTCCCCGATCCAGACCTTGTGCAGCCCACCATCGCGAGACAGCTCGACGCTCGTCACGTCGTCGGTTTCGAGGCGGGCTCCGAACCGCTCGGCCTGATCGCGGAAATGCTGCATCAGCGCGGGGCCGGTGATCCCCTCGGGAAATCCGGGGTAGTTCTCCACGTCCGTGGTCTGCTGGAGCAGGCCGCCCCAGGCAAATCCTTCGACGACCAGCGGCTCCAGGTCGGCGCGTGCGGTGTACAGGGCGGCGGTATAACCGGCCGGCCCGCTGCCGACGATGATCACATTCTCCACACGTTGTTTCATCACTTCATTAAGTATAGCTCGGGGCTCGCGTGGTTTGCCACCGGTGCACGGTCCGCCGCAGCTGCAGATACGCCAGTGCGCCCGGCAGAGTCGGCAGCCAGAACGCAAACCCGCGATAGGCGAGCACTGATACGACGCTCACCTCCACCGGCACGCCGAAGGCCGAGAACGCCCCGATCATGCCGCCGTCGACACCCCCGATGCCGCCCGGCAGGGGCAACGCATTGCCGAGCATGCCGATGAAGTACGACATCACGATCACGGCCGTGGGGGGAGGGACCCCGAACGCGTGGAAGCACGCCCACAGCACCGAGATGTCGAACGCCCACCAGGCCACCGCGCCCAACAGGGCGGGATCTCGCGAGCGGACCAGACTGATCGCGGTCCGCACACCGCTGGCGGCGGCGGCGGGCGCCGTGGCGGCATGCGCCGCGAACCGGCCAAAGCGGCCGCCCTTCGTCCACCGCGCGGCCAGCCGGTCGAAGTCGCCGGGGAGCAGCGACACGGCCAGGAACACTCCGATCACGCAGGCGCCGAAGAGCGCCGGCACGATGGTGATCGCGAACGGCGCGGGCCCAGGGAACACGCCGAAGTACAGGCCGAGCCCGGCGATGACCAGGGCGCCCATGTACACCCCGTAGAGCAGCGCCAGAAACGCGATCATCCGGCACGCCACCATCCGCGCTTCCATGCCGGAGCGACGCAGCGCCCACGCGGTCAGCGCGATGCCGCCCGCCCCTCCAGAGGCGAATAGGCGCGTGGCCGCCAAGCCCGCCATGGTGATCTGGTAGCTCTCACGCCAGTCGATTCGTGAGTCGCCGCGCACGAACACCGCACGGAACACGGCCACGTAACCGAAGAACGAGCACACCTCGAGCAGCGCGGCCAGCGCCAGCCACCACACGTTGCCCTGCTCGATGCGATGCCACGTCTGCTTGAGACCGAGCAGCTTCGGCAGGACGAAATACAGGAATGCCACCGTCGAGACCACGAACACGATCGATGCCAGCAGACGACGGCGGGTGATCGCGACCCGCGGCATCTCCTCGGTCGAGCCGCGCTCGTCGGCGTGACCGACGCCAGCGGCCGGATCGTGCGTCCACGGCTCGTCCGGGGAGGTTCCCACCGCTGCGGGTTCGCCGGGCACCGGCGTCCGTGGTTCGGTGGGGCCGTTGTCCCGCACCGTCTTACCCGGCCGCCGCCCGGTGCTCCAGTCCCTCCAGCCAACGGACGACACGCCGCGCCAGCGGCGCCACGTTGGGCGCCTGGAGACGGACGGTTTCAGCCAGCGCCGCGCCCCCGAGCAGATCGACCGCGTAGTGCTCGCCGAGGTAGACCAGCGACAGCCCGAGCAGCGCGACGTATGCCCACCCGACCGCGCCCGCCACCGGGCCCACCTCCGTGAGCAGGTGCGCGCCCATCAGCGACGTGGCGAAGTGCAGCGACGGCATGGCAGCCAGCGGGTTTCCTCCGAGTACATCGTAAAGGGCGGCCCAGCGGTCACCCCAGAACTGCTCCCCGTACTCGATCATCATCCGCCTGGCGTCAGTCGACTCACCGTCGCCCAAGTAACCGTGCAGCGCCGCCCACCATGGCGGTGCGGTGGGGCTCGACCAGTAGAACACGGCGCCGAGATCGAACACGGCGTACATCTGCGCAGCCGCGGCGGGGAATCGCTCGGGCCGGCGCAGCAGGACGTACCCGACACTGGCGTGCGGCACGAAGAACCACATCCAGTGGCACCACACGAGTACACGCTCCAAGCCGTTCACGGCACCGGGAGTGGAAAAGCCGCGCTGGAGGCGCACCGTTGGGGGCACCCCAAGCCCGAGCGCGCGGTCGATGGCGATCGGGTACGCGATCCGCACGCGCGCCGCCTGTCGTGCGGCATCGTCGTGGGGGATCTCATAGGCCGCGAGATAGGCCCACATGTTCAGCGTGCATACGCCCAGGTCCCGCGCCCGACCGCGTGGCATCGCGACCACCAACGCCGCAGGCGCCAGCGCGGCGGTCGACATCACCAGGGCCGGGGGGAAGTTGGCCCGCCGACGCAGCGCCGGCGCAGCAACCCCAGCAGCGACGAGGGCCCAGGCAGTTGCTCTGATCGCCCTCGACACGCGCAAGTGACGGCCAGTATAAGCGCTGCTCGTGTGACAGATCGCGACCCGATCGGCCGTCAGACGGCCACTGGTCACGGCACACGACCGCCGAGCCGGGCCCGACCCGGCGTGCGCGGGCCTGACCGAGGGGGGCACGTCGGGCCTGGGGCTGGATAGAATGCCGCGGCCTTGCCCCGCGACGTCCACGACGCCAAGCCCCGCCGCAAGCACCGTAGTCCTGCGGACCGCTCGCGGCCCCGCCGTCTGATCTCGTGGCGCGGCGCGGGATCGCGATTCAGCCGCCGTGGCGTGGCGCTCGTCCTCGGCGCCGCGTTGATCGGCTCGCTCGTCCTTGCGCCGGACGCGTTGGCGAACTTCATCACCCCGAAGTCCGGCGGGTCGCCGAACGCGAACGCGATCTCGTCGCTGTACAAGGTCACGCTGTACATCGCGGCGGTGGTGTTCGTGATCGTCGAGGGCGCCCTGGTCTACTCGGTGTACAAGTTCCGGGCCAAGAAGGGCGCACACGCGGCGCAGATTCACGGGAACACGAGACTCGAAATCGGCTGGACCTTCGCGGCGGCCCTGATCCTGGTCGTGCTGACGGTGCTCACGTTCGTCAAGCTGCCCAGCATCATCAATCCGCCGAACTCCGACGCCGACGGGTTCGTGTCGGCCTCAGTCACCGAGCCAACGCCGCCGAACGGCGAGAAGCTCACCGTCTGCGTCACCGGGCGCCAGTTCATCTGGCGCTACACGTATGGTCAGGATTGCCTCAACCAAGCATTCACGTCGAAGCTCCCGTACTCCTATCAGGAGATGGTCGTGCCGGAGCACACGACGGTCGTGCTCGACATCCAGTCGACCGACGTGATCCACTCCTGGTGGGTGCCCTCGCTCGGCGGCAAGGTCGATGCCGTGCCCGGATATACCACCTACACGTGGTTCAAGGTGCCTCACACCGGCCTGTTCCATGGACAATGCGCCCAGCTCTGCGGAACCAACCACGCCGCGATGACCGCGCTCGTCAACGTCGTCACGCCGAGCCAGTACCAGGCGTGGCTGACACAGCAGAAGGCGGACATCCAGACGGCGAACGCGCAGGTGGGCCAACTCCGAACGATCCTCACAGCGAGCGGAAACCTAGGAGATACCTAACAACCAACGATGGCGACCACCGACTACATACTCCGACCGGTTCCCCAGGTCATCGCCCACGAGGTCGTCAAGCCGCGCGAGACCAAGCGCTGGGTGGATTGGGTGACAACCACCGACCACAAGAAGATCGGGATCATGTACATGGTCCTGACCTTCGTGTTCTTCTGCCTGGGCGGGATCGAGGCGCTCATGATGCGCATGCAGCTCAGCGTGCCGAACAACACGCTGGTCACCTCGGAGCACTACAACATGCTGCTCACGCTGCATGGGACGACGATGATCTTCCTGTTCGTCGTGCCGGTCATGGCCGGGTTCGCCAACTACTTCGTGCCGCTGATGATCGGCGCGCGCGACATGGCCTTCCCGAGGCTGAACGCGCTCTCCTTCTGGCTGTTGCTGTTCGGCGGCATCGTGTTCTACATCACGCTGTTCTTCCACCCGCCGGAGGCTGGGTGGTGGAGCTATCCGCCGCTCTCGGAAGCGCTGTACTCGCCCAGCGGGGGACAGGACGCGTGGATCTTCCTGATCCATATCACCGGCATCTCTTCGCTCGTGGGCGCCATCAACTTCTACGCGACGATCGTCAACATGCGCGCCCCGGGGATGAGCTGGGGTCGCCTGCCGCTGTTCGTGTGGTCGATCCTGGTCTATGCGGTCTTGCTGATCATCGCGCTCCCCGTGGTGGCGGCGGCGGTCACGATGCTGCTCACCGACCGGCACTTCGGGACCCATTTCTTCGATCCCACCGCGAACGGCTCTCCGGTCCTGTGGCAACACCTGTTCTGGTTCTTCGGCCACCCCGAGGTCTACATCATGATCCTGCCCGGGTTCGGCATGATCTCGGAGATCATCCCGGTCTTCTCGCGTAAGCCGATCTTCGGCTACAAGGCGATCGCCGCCTCGACCGTGGTGATCGCCTTCCTGGCCCTGCTCGTGTGGGGGCACCACCTGTTCGCCTCGCCGATCCCGGTCGTCGTGCTCGGATTCTTCATGCTGAGCTCGTTCCTGATCGGCGTGCCCACCGGGGTCAAGATCTTCAACTGGATCGCGACCTTATGGCGCGGGTCGCTCGTGATGACCACGGCGCTGTACTTCGCGGTCGGTTTCATCGCGCTGTTCGTGATCGGCGGGATCACGGGCATCTTCCTGGCCGTTTTCCCCGTCGACTGGCAGCTGAACGACACCTACTTCGTCGTCGCCCACTTTCACTACGTGCTGGTGGGCGGGGCGGTGTTCACCGTCTTCGCCGGCATCTACTACTGGTTCCCGAAGATCAGCGGACGGTTGCTCAACGAGAAGGTGGGGAAGCTGTCCTTCTGGCTGATGTTCATCGGCTTCAACGCCACCTTCCTGCCGCAGCACTCGCTCGGCCTGTCGGGAATGCCGCGACGCATCTACACCTACGCGCCCGGACTCGGCTGGTCGACTTACAACTTGATCTCGACGATCGGATCCTTCATATTGGGCGTCGGGGTTCTCGTGACGATCCTCAACGTCGCGCGGAGTGCCAAGCACGGCAAGGTTGCCGGTCCCGACCCGTGGAAGGGGAACACGCTCGAGTGGTACACATCCTCGCCGCCACCGGCCAACAACTTCGACACGATCCCGCGGGTGCGCTCGGTCGAGCCGATGCGCGACATCCGCCGCCAGATCGAGCGCGAGACTGGCGTGACGCAGAAGACGGGCGGGAGCGAGCAGTTCGCTCGGGTCTGAGCCTGTTCTCTCCGGTATGAAGCCATGAGTAGCCCCACCGCCGGCGCCCTGCGCGCGACCACCGCCTCCTCTGGCGCGCGCCAGGTGCTGAGCGACTATCTGGAGCTGACCAAGCCCAAGGTCCAGTCACTGTTGCTGTTGACGACCGTGGCGACGATGGAGGTCGCCGGCAGCCCCGCCGTCTCGAAGATCGCGTTGACCTGCGTCGGCGGCTATCTCTCAGCCGGCGGTGCCGGCGCCGTCAACCACTGCTTGGACCGCGACATCGACGCCCGGATGAGCCGCACGGCCTCGCGCCCGATTCCCGCCGGACGAGTGACGCCACGCGCGGCGCTGATCTACGGCTTCACGCTCTCCGCAGCATCGTTCGTGCTGCTCTCGCTGACCGTCAACGTGCTTGCGGCATCGTTGGCGCTGGGCGGATTCGTCGGCTACGTCGGGGTGTACACGATGTGGCTGAAGCGTCGCACGCCGCAGAACATCGTGATCGGCGGAGCCGCGGGCGCGATGCCGACCCTCGTCGGCTGGGCAGCCACGCGCGGGTCGCTGGCCTGGACCGCGCTCTACCTGTTTGCGATCGTCTTCTACTGGACGCCCCCCCATTTCTGGGCGCTCAGCCTGCTGATGAAGGACGAGTACGCCAAGGTTGGCGTGCCGATGATGCCCGTCGTACGAGGCGAGCAGGAAACGCGGCGTCAGATTCTGCTCTACACCCTGCTGCTCTACGCGATCTCGCAGCTTCCCTTCTGTGCGGGCGACTTCGGCGGGCTGTATCTGGTCGCCTCGGTCGTGCTCGGCTGCACATTCATCGGCGGGTCGGTATTGCTCTACCGGCGGGCTGATCGACGCACCGCGTTGCGGCTGTACCTGTTCTCTCTGGTCTACCTCGCCCTGCTGTTCGGGGCGATGGTGGCGGACGTCAAGCTGTAATCAAACGATTAGGATTCTCCATCATGGATAGGAAACTCGCACGCAAGAACATCCGCTCCGGCCTGATCGCAGGCGCGGTGTGCTTTTTCATGTTCGGCATGACGTTCGTAGCGGCCGCCATCTACGTCCACCCGTGAGCGAGGTCGAGCAGCAGACGCCTCCGGCGGGCGAGGAGATCCGACGTTGAAGCCGTTTGCGTGCGCGATCGGGATCACCCTGATCGTGGTTGGGACCACGCTCACGTTCATCATCTCGGCCATCGGCCTGATCGTCTTCGTCACCGCCACCGTGGGCTGGATCAAGGACACTCGGCGCGACGTCGACGCCCTGCCCGAAGAACACCATTGATCGAGCCTTGAAGCGGGACACTGCCAGATCCTGTCCTCTGGCAGTGTGCGATTGTGGTCACGGCCGCGCGACCGCCTGCACCTCGCTACCCGCCCCTGTCGCACTGCGCGATTTCGGCTACGCCTGCGCGCCCGCGGGCACCTCGCAACTCGCCCCGTCGCCGATCCACACCCGCACGACGTCGCGCATCGAGAGGATGCCGACCAGCTCTCCCTCGTCGACCACGACCAAGTGGCGGAAAGCACCGCGGATCATCGCGGCGGCGGCTTGCTCCAGCGACCAGTCAGGTGATGCGAAGGTGAGCTTGGCCGTGAGGTGATCGGCAACGCGCTCCCGATCCGGATCCTTGCCAGCCCCAACGGACAACAGGACGTCGCGCTCGGTGATCAAGCCCGGGCCTTGCCCTTCCGGATCGAGCACCACCGCGGCACCAACGTTGCGCCGGCGCATGGCGCACGCCGCCTCTCGCAGCGTATGCCCCGGCCCCACCGTGAGCACTACGTTGGTCATCCCCTCGCGAACCTGCATGGCGCCTCCCGATCAGCTTGCAACGATTGCCTCAATCATATTGCACCGCAACCGGCCCCCCGAGAGCTTTCTGCCGCGCCATCGCGCGCCGCCTCCGGTGCCGGCGCCGTTCGTCGCGCAGAACCCATAGGATGCGCGTCCGTCTGATGCTCGAGGGTCAAGGACAGCGCCGTGCGTAACCGCCCTGTGTTGCAGATGGTGGTCATTGGCGTGATCGCCAGTGCGATTCTGATCCCGATCGCGTTGATCATTCCCTGGTTCCCGGCCAAGGGCTCGATTCAGGCCGGGAACACCAAGACGCTCTACGACGTGCTGCTGATCGCGTCGGTGCCGATCTTCGTGATCGTCATGACCGTGATCCTGTACTCGGTCTGGAAGTTCCACATGCGCCCCGGCGAAGAGCTGAAGGACGGCCCCCCGATCCACGGCAACACCCGCCTGGAGGTCATCTGGACCACGCTGCCGGCCGTCCTGATCATCGGGCTGTGCACCTATGCCTACATCGTGCTGCGGGCCAACGAGGCGAGCAAGAAGGGCGAAATAACGATCAACATCACCGCCCGCCAGTTCGCGTTCGAGTTCCAGTACCCAGAGACGAACGGCAAGACGGTCGTGTCGTCGGAGCTCTACCTGGCCAACCATCAGCCGGTCGTGTTCAAGCTCCACTCGCTCGACGTGATCCACAGCTTCTTCGTGCCTAACTTCTCTGAGAAGATCGACGCGGTGCCGGGCATCACGACCAGCTTTCGCGTGACACCGACCCGCCTGGGGATGTATCCCGGAGAGTGCACCGAGCTGTGCGGCGCGGGACACTCGCTCATGCGCGCGACCGTTCGCGTCGTCACACCGGCGGCGTTCAAGGCCTGGCTGGCCGCCCAGCCGGCGAACATCCCCCCACCGGTCGGCGTGCCGCCCCCCAACGCCGCCGCCCCGGGAATCCCGGGGTCCGGCTCGGCTCCGGCGGCCACCAGCAGCACGCCGTCGACGTCGGCGACGGCCACCGCGGCCGAGGGCAAGGCGGTCTTCACCGGAGTCGGCGGCTGCAGCTCCTGCCACACGCTGGCGGCGGCCGGCGCCACCGGCACGATTGGCCCGAACCTCGACCAGCGCTTGCGGACCGACTGTCAGACCCCGGCTTCCCAGAAAATCCGTGGCGCCACGCTGGACGAGTGCATCATGACCGCGATCACGAAGCCGTATGCGTATCTCCCGACTGGATTCAGCGCCGGGATCATGCCGTCGACCTTCGCCCAGACGCTGAGCTCGACCCAAATCCAGGGACTCGTCAAGTTCCTCTCGAGCGTGGCAAAGTGAGGGACCTGCGTGCAGGCGATCGCCAAACTGAGAGCGACTGCAAAGTGAAGGAGGTCAGCTGATGCCCATCCCG
>Ga0302325_10011391_pt1 | contig 19165 bp, 18 predicted proteins | sample Palsa_T0_2_FD_201948 | JGI IMG/M metagenome (GOLD analysis project Ga0302325, IMG submission 201948) | Peat permafrost microbial communities from Stordalen Mire near Abisko, Sweden - Palsa_T0_2 | ecosystem: Environmental > Terrestrial > Soil > Palsa > Peat permafrost | place: Sweden: Abisko...
TTGTTTGGTTGAAGTGCCGTGCTTGCGAGCGAGCGGCGAAAACCACCCTTTCGATTTGGGCTATTGCGATAGTGCCCCTACGATTGGATTCTTGTCTGTCTGTCTAGTCCCCCTAATCCTTTTGATTCGCCGAACAACCTTCTCAAAGCTTCCGCCCTCCAAGCTACCTCGATTTTTACTTCGATTCTACGAACCCGATTTTTTTTACTTCCCTCCTGTGCAATGGATCCGCGCCAACAACTCCAAGAGCTCGCTGCTCGGCTCGAATCGCAGTCTGCGATCATTATACAACTTCAAGCCCAGCTTTTGGCCCTCTCGACTGCTCCTACGTCTGCGCGGCCTAGGCCAGCTCTGCCAGACCCTGTCAAATTCGATGGCAAGGCATATCGTTTTGATACCTGGCTACCGGCGATTAAGGCCAAGCTGCGTGTCGATGGAGCTGCGCTTGGCGATTCAATTGCGCAATTTTATTATATTTACAATCGACTCGAGCCTACAGTCCAGTCGATTGTCCTCCCCCAGCTAGCCCGCGCGGAGGAAGACGAGGAGTGGTCCTTCCAATCGATACTCGATCAGCTCCTGCGCGCATATGACAACCCCAATCGGACCCAGGAAGCCGAGGAGCGGCTCCATCGAATCGAGCAAGGCAGCGACCCTCTGCCGACATATATACTCCGATTCGAGCGCCAATTGTACGAGGCTAGGGGTCACAAATAGTCCGATGACCGTAAAATTGCTGCTTTTCGGTATGGCCTGTCTGCTACAATTAAGAACCGCCTAGCAGCATAGCTAGAGCTCCCTACCAAGTACTCGCAGTTCTTACGGGTTGTCCAACAGCTCTCCTCGCGCTCGGCCTTTGCTCCTTCTACTTCCTCTGCTCCTCCTGCTCCTCGCGCCCTGCCGTCTTCTATACACGCTCGCCCCTCGAATACCCGCGCGGACCCAATGGACCTTAGTCAAGTCGAGATTAATACAATTCGCCCGGTTAGTCCTTGCCGCTCTAGCTCTCCTCGCGCCCGCTCGACCTCCCCTGCCATCCGCGATCAATACCGAAAGGCTAGCAGATGCGTTCGTTGTAGTAAAGAGGACCACTGGGTACACAATTGTCCTCTCGATCCATACAAGTCTACAGTTTCTAGCAAGAAGGTTATAATTGCAGCAGTCAATGATGCTAGCGATAATGACAATACGGATGATTTTGAGCCAGATGTGTATGATCGGTACTCAAGTGGTGGCAGTGCGGCTAAGTACGATCCGGGTGAGGATTGCGATCCTAATGGGTATGATCCGAATGACCCGCTAAGGACCGATAACTGGGAGAGGCAATTGGCAAAACAAAGGCAATAAATCGGGCATTTTTAGAGTTTTTAATTGCTTGAGGACAAGCATTTTCTTTTTAGGGGGGGGGTAATGTTACAGTTCTAGCGCTGGCACGTGCAGCGCTATTCCCGATCAGGCTAAGGCTAGAGGGTTAGCGAGCCTCAAGATATTTAGCATGCGAATAGCCTCATGCTCTTGCTTTCTTCCTTAGCTTTGTATCGTCGAATAAGAGACCCTTCTACCTTTGCTTTCCAAGCCTTGAAGTTGCATCCGTGACATAAATAAAAGCATTATTTATAATAATAATATTCTGACACCCAAGAGCATTATTGCAAGCTAGCAACACCTAATATTCAAGCCAGTCCTCGAATATTTGAGCAATAATATTACCTTAATATAATAGCGGCGCAAACTAGCCATTTATATCAAGAGCTAGCAAAATTGACCACCGAATAAAGCGTTTCAACTATCTCTTTACATGTGCAAGAGCACTACTAAGAGCATACTTATACTTCTTATTTATTATACGTTCGTTTAAAGCTATTTCATCAAGAAAGACAAGCTATCGAGCATCCTAGTTTATTATTTTGTAGCGCTAAGCTTAAACAAGCTCTTTATCTTGTTATATTAGTATTACTATCACTTGCTTTCGAGTATGCTTAATTCGACGAAAGAGCCTTAAGATGCTAGGTTAAAACAACTAGATAGCGTATTCGAGCTAGATATAATCTACTATTTTATCTTAATATAAGTCGCTATCGTCCTTTAAGAGCCTTTATACAAAATCCTTAACTTCTAGTATAGCTTTGCTCGAAAACCCCGTCTTTCTTGCCTTATATAAGTGTCCTATTGCCTCCTCTATTTGTATCTTCCTTCTCCTCTTAATCACCGTATTATAAGTTGTGAGGTAAGTAGCTGCAATTTTATAGCAATCGTCTTCGAGGTGCTCGCGCAAAATTCGATCAATAGCTGCAGTATCGTGTTTCTTAAGGCGTAGGGCTATTGCAAAAGGAGGAAGGAAGGAAGGAAACTAGAGTATATCCTCAAAATTAGCAATAGCGTGGTAGTGTAGGGCAAAATGCCAGTTTCTTGCTGTTCTGCAGCGTTTTCTGGTAGGGTCGCTACAGAAAAGTCTAAAATCGGTAAATTTTCGCCCATAATCGCATAAGTTGAATATCACTGTACATTGTTTCTCAAGGCCAGACGACAGCCTCTCCAGAATATCAACTTCACGGTAACATCAGCTACAGTTTCCACTTCCATCCCAAATATATCTGATCAGACACTATCTTCTTAATTATTCTCAATCGTGCCCTTCGTCGCAAACACATCAGTATGCAGGAGCAACCAAGATTGTGGTTGATTTCCTTGTTTTATGACGTATTCATGCTTGGCATTTTGTATCGCGGATATCATTACATCGCATATCACGAATTGACTTTTTAGAACTCCAATTCTTTTCATTTGAACATCAATTTCATTATTATGTAGCTTTAGACTGAATTCTTGCAAATTTAAACCATGGGCATCTTCAGCCGCCATCAGCATGGTGCTACAACAGCTGATACAACGACGCGCCATCGCGAAAGAAGGGAACCGATGGTCATGAATATGAGCACACGGCCAGGTTTTGGCCAGTGGCTCAAAGTGACATGGCTGGACATCGCAACAATGATTGTCATGGGCATCATCGGTCTTGGAGTCTATGAAGCGCATCCGCGCCCTCGCGATCTTTCCCGGTCTACTTCCAGGATGGAGAGATTGTTTACCCGCAGTTTGCTTACCCAATGCGAAATGAAATCGTTCCAATTTGTACGTGCTGTTCGCTTCCAACTCCTCTTCAGGTTGACTGTCATGTACTAACTCTGAGGCACGAAGGGGCCGCCGCACTTCTCGGATCTCTCGTGCCCATCGCTGTCATCCTCATTTGTCAAATTCGAATCCGCAGCTTTTGGGACGTCAACAACGCCGTTATTGGCCTCTTCTACTCTCTCATCACAGCCGCGGTCTTTCAAGTGTTTCTCAAATGGCTGATAGGGGGGCTCTGGCCACACTTCCTCACCGTCTGCAAGCCCAATCTCCCCGCCATCACAGCCCAGGAAACGGGCAATGGCATCCGACAAATAATGTACGACCGCACAATCTGTACTGGCGACCCCGACGAAATCGACGACTCGCTCGAATCGTTCCCATCTGGGCACTCAACTGCTGCTTTCGCCGGTTTCGTCTTCCTCTACCTTTACCTGAACGCTAAGTTAAAGGTATGGTCGAACTACCATCCTGCGATGTGGAAATTGATTGCTACTTACGCGCCGATTCTGGGTGCGACGCTCATTGCCGGGACGCTAACTATTGATGAATATCATAACTGTAGGTGTTGGGGGAGAAATCCATTTCCTATTCTAGAAATTCTCATGATTTCTGCGTAAATAATCTTGATCAAGCAATTACTGACTCCCCCGTTACCTAGGGTATGATTGCCTCGCAGGCGCGGTTATTGGGACGGTGATGGCGTTTAGCGCGTATAGGATGGTTTATGCTTCGATTTGGGACTGGAGGATTAATCACATTCCGTTAAATCGTGCCGTGGCTTTTCCTGGTGCTGGGGCGGAGCTTGAGAACGCCGTTTTTACGAGGCAGGTCTGCTGGGGAATGGTTGGTGGTGGAAACTTTGGGGAGAAGCATGGCCTGGGGAATGGAAGCTGAGAGGCTGGAAGGATGAGAGGGACTGGTGTTGGTGGTAATGGATATGGTTATGCGGCATCTCCTTCCCGCAAACCGGTGGGCAGTGGGCATCAAGTGCGAACCGGGTCGGATAATATTGTGTAGGGATGGGAGAACGTAGGTTGTGAAGGATACATGCAGGATACCCAGGATCGATAGTTGTCGGACTTTGCAGCTTTCTCAGATTGGTGTTTGCTTTGGGAATCGGCAGGTGCTTGTTTGGTGGTGTGGAGTGGGTGGAAGGAGATAGCACGTGACTCGACTTCTTGCTTCAGTTGAGCCTTCCTGCCCTTGGTTTAATTTTGAAAAAGGCGTTTACTTCCTTGCAGACACATATACCATGAGAGAGTTGATCCTCTCACCAAGAGCATCGTGGTATCTTTCTACACAGTAATCAGATAATGGAAGGCGGACAGCGTCACCACAATCACACAATTCAACGAGCATATTACGTCGTCATCGGTGCTGAAGAAATTACTGGCATAGGATAAGATGGAAGATGCTGGGGAAAAGTGAGCATGTCAAGAGATTATCAAAGTTTGTTACGCTAGCAAGTCCTTTTGCAGACGGCACTTTTGACACTAGTATAGGGTATTGATTAAGTCCGAGATACTGAAAGGCACTGTCTTCACCATGGAAGGGGACTCACTTGTCGTCAAGCGCTCCAATCAGACCCAGGCCGTGTCACTTGGAAGCCGGGTTAACTGTGGCGGCACCGAGTTCGGTTGAAGCGTAGGCATTATCCTGCGTGACGTTGAAATTTGCGGGAGAAAACATGTACCGTTATCCGGAATTTTATTTGAGTCGTTGGGATGGATCGTTCATCTTCTCAGCTTAGCTTCTGGTAGCGTTTACTGGATTACTTTGCTATTGGTGTCCTAGTCCTAACAGTGGTATTTAATAATAGTGATCAGCACATCTTGCTTGCCTAGGCTTGACTGGCTTAACAAATGCGGATGCCTTGGGGTCGAACAAGTTGGAATGCTCCGCCAAGTTCCATCGAATTGATATCCATACAGGGGGGCTGGCGCGCCCAGCAAGTCCCGGGCCCAGCAAGGAGATGCACACCTCGTTAGCCCCTCTCCGGGTTACGGAGGAGTTAGAGCTGCAGTCGGGAAAGCCTTCGGCGATCATGAAGAAAGCTTGTTTGCAGCAAGTCCAAGCATAGCGGGGATTTTGAAAAGCGTCATAGCGAAAATAGTGGACGTGGTGCGGAGAGGGCGGAATGCAGTCGTTGAGGCTATTATGAGGGAGGTTGAGGTGATGAACTGATCATAACGGTAATTGGTCCTGCGATTTTGAGGCCTTCGTAGCGAGCTCGCTAAAAATAATTGAAAGGGGGTAAAAGGAGACATGGGGTATTTTCATTGGTGCCGTTCTAAACGTCGGGATGGTGCCACCAATGCAATCTGGGAATCCCCCGGGATCCCTCCATGCATTTTGGAAGTCGGGATGGAAGTTTTGGATGGTTCTTTCATTCTATTTGAAACGCACAAGGCCTATTTTGATATGGTGCTAAGCGACAGTACTGCAGCCACTTACAGAAAAATCGGGTAAGTCTGTTCCTGCATTTGGGTATATTACCCAGGCTGAACACGATAAATGATCGAGTCAATTTGGTTTTGCCAAATTTTCAGCGGCCAAAACTTGCACAAAAACGGGCATGGATGTCGAAATTTCTTCATTCAGCAAATGCCGATAAAGTCATACAAACCTTATACGGCCAGTATAGCATTCGATTTCTATCAAGTACCTGTTGGTAGATTGTGACCAGAATTTCAATATGTCATCATTGATATGGTCTGTTTTGCGGGGAACTATATATACTGAATTGGAAATGGAGGGTTAAATTTATATTGAAAGTCACCGCTAAGATCAAGTTGGACTTGGAACGTGCTTCAAGTGAATCGAATTTCTGAGTTCGTCCAGCTTTTACATCTTTATCAAGTTTGCTGGAAGATTTCCGGTGTAGGATTTGAGAAACGGACTCGTTCTCAATCAACTAAGTACGTTGCTTGAAAGTCTCACAGCAAACCACTATGATCAAATTTAAAACTCAAGGTGGCTGATTGTTGTTAGTAATGGCTCCACTATTGTCATATCTGGTGGTAGTAATCTGTTGTATACTACTCTCTACAAACTCTGTGTCAAGCTTCATCCTTCCAGAATTTGCTCTTCGGTATAAGTCGAACCCGTCACCTGATGTCGTCGGACCCTTTTTAGAACGAAGAAATGTACTGAGTGAGGATACGGAGGAGATTGTGAATGATTTAGACGACGAGGTTTCTAATAGAGCCGCGACTACGACTAGGGCTCCAAGGCCTGCATCCTCGAGTCAGAGCAGTATAATTGCGCAAAGTTCCACTTCTGCTTGTGTATCAGCGAGTTCAGTTGTCGTTCAAAGCAGCTCAATTCAGCAAATTCCTACAACTGCTCCTATATCGTCCACGCTGATTAGCTCAGCAACAATGAAGACTAGCATGGCTCCCAGCTCTCAATCCGTCAGCATACCAATACCAACAACAAATATCCAATTCCAGTCTAGTTCTACAACTGCTCGAGCACCATCAACATTATCTATTTCAGGTATTAAAAACAAACCCGGCTCCACCAACCGCTACTAAGGTCACATTGTCCGAGATCAGTGAGTTACTCCGCGTCCTCGATGCGGCCCTTGACTAATGCATTCAAGTCTCTCTGGGTTTGAGGATGGCTGTGATACAGATGTAGATGTCCAATTATTCTATTCATGACAGAGTGATATTGATCAATTCTAGGGGAGCTGCGGCTTGACTCTTCAATCTCCAATGAGTGCGGGCTATAATGTAACAGGCCAAATGTTGCATTTCACCAACGGTGATGGCTTCAATACATTCCGCCTCCCGGCGAGCTGGCAATATCTAATCAATAATGCTGATACTGATACCGCTACTCTAAATCCCACCAATTTTGAGGTATACGATAAGTAAGTATTCTGTCTGCTCCTTTACTACAAGTGCTCGGTAAATATGCCTCATGAACGAAGTTTCCGCAAACAGTGATTTATGGATAAAGTTAAAAGGAGTCATTCCGCAATAGTCTATTCAATTCCGCGTTCATAATTTGGGGACGATTTGCAGATTTTTTCCCTGGAGATTGTGTAGGGGATCTCTAAGAGCTATGAAAATTTTCGATTCTAAATAAGGTATATATTGGCAAAATTGTCCTGGTAAGAAACACTTAGTAGAAAACTATTTCAAAAAGAACACTAGTTCAGGTTGGAGCTTAAAATCATTTTACTCCATAAATAATGAGCTGTCAGCGTCCAGATGAGAATGCTCAAGTGAAAATTGGGTATTGGTATTCTTCTGCTAAATACATGAAGTGCGGATAATGCTGACAAGTCCAGCGGCACTGACCGACGCATTCTTAATTAATTAAAGACCCCAGGGAGTCGATCGTCTCCGCATATCCATCACCCCAAACCAAAACGCCCGCCGTCATGAATTCATGAAAGACAAAAGGAAGTCCCCAGTTTAGTAAGGAGAATTAACAACGTCGTCCTTTCCAAGCTTATATCTGGCACTCTCTCGGGTTCCAACCCTACTAGCATCGCTTCTTCTCCCACCGAGACTACTTCCGCCAATCCTCGCTGGGGTGGCGATGCTTTCTCTAGTTGGTTTCTTGAATGATTGCTTCGCAACCATATTGACCTCATTAGGTAACGCCACGATGACATTCTTGTCGCTTCCATACTTGAAGTTGTCCGCTTTGACCTCTTCAGCATATCTCTTGATGCTGTAAGGATCTTTGCTGCCTCTTAACACCTTTTTCATGTTCCAGGTCACGATGAATGGTCCAGTGGCGGTAATGATAGATGTTTCTGACAAGCCCTCTCCGGTATTGAATCGTGCTGGTGTGAACGATAATGGCGCTCCAGTTTCGTGCTGGAATTGTGCGACGTGCGAAGGAGTCAAACCCAGACGACGAGGTTGAGGCTTCGAATCCTTGCCAAAGGATTTCTCGAAGCCGAGCTTGCCCTCGTTCTTTCCTTCCTTCTGCAGAGCATCGATGAGTAAGAGATAGGTGCGGCACGTAGCAAGAACCCAACGACCATCAGCGCTGACATCAAGACCAATGATAGGCTCTCCGAGGGCGGGAATGTGGGTTTTAGCATTGATGCCAAGACGATCAAACATGCGAATATCACCCTTATTGCTTGCGACTGCAATATAACCCTTCTCGGTTGTAGCAGCTGCTGAGAAGTCGTTCTTGGAGACGTACTGCTTAAGCTCGGAGTCGACAAGTTTGTTGCCAGCGAGACGAGGATCAATTCGATAAAGGGCATTTCGAGAGAGACCGAGGAAGGTTTGCTCGCCAGTCATCTGAGAGAATTTGCTCTCGGGGGCGAAGGTGTTGACTGGGATATCGTCGTGGACTTTCCATTCATCCACAATCTTTCCATACTCCAAGTCCATACGATAGAGGGAGTTGGGGTCTGCTTCGTTTTGCAGGATCATGTTCGTATCCTCAGCATGAAGCATGACCTTCTTGGGGCTGAAAAGCTTGCCCTTCGGAGTCTCGACTTTCGATATATTTGTGGAGAATTCCAGATTGTTGTTTGGTGTATGCTTGAAGACGCCAATCTTGGACCCACGGACGACAAAGGATCGGTCATGCTTGTAGCCAACGGCGAGTTGCGAATTGACATTGCCGTCGTCATCCCTAGTCACCACGTCGTCCTCCTCCTCATCGCTATCGTAGTGCTCACTCTTCTGACTATCGTCTTCTACTTCCTCCTCATCCTCCTCCTCTTCTTCCTTACCCTCCGGTGCATCTTCCATCGCGAGGTCCTGGAATGCCTCAAGAACGTAGTCACGATCATCTTCCTTGCTTTTGTTCCACTTGATCTCGTTTAATTGTTCCCACAATGCTTGCATCAACCCCTCCTGGAAACGAGTCTCAGTCTCCTGATCTTTGAATCGAAGAAGCCACGAGTATGCATCGCCTGTCGGTGTGTATGCATTAAAGATGAAAGACAGGTATTCGAAATTGAACACTGGATTGATATCAGCAATGACTTCTTGACCAAGCCAGTCCCTATCTTCGCTCGAGATCTGCAGCCAGTATTTCCATGTTCCGACTTCAGCTACTGTTGCCTCGACATTGGGGTCTTGTAGAATAAAGGCTCCAGATTGGAAGTCAAATAAGTGTAGTTCTGCAAGCTCGACAGCTAAGACAGACCTCAACTCGGGATGCGTAACGACTGGTGGTGCTGCTGTGGGAGTTTCATCCCGAATAGGAGTCTTTCGAGAAGCCTTTGTGGGTGTGCTCTCCCTTTTCAGGGCCGAATTAGCAGTATTCCTCGTAGCAGATGTCGCTGGCATTGTGCTCACTGGCGAGAGCGAGGCGGGACTGTGGATAGGGCTCGCACTCGGTATTGGCTGTTCTTGATCGAAGGCGAATTCAGCAAGATCTTGTTCCGTCGCAGTCTGGTAATTCTTGCGGTGTTTTCGTTCGTATTGGCAATTGACGGCAGTTATCTCGAACTGTTGGACTTGAGCGGTGTCGATTGAGTTGTCGCAAACGAATTCGTAGAGGTCGCCTGTATCGCCGCTCAAATCTCTCCAAGCCAGAACTTTCTCCCCACCTTCCCTGATCTCTGATCTGAAATGTAGGCCTTCGTCAAGCAAGAATGTCTTTTCGTCTCGTTCGGCGGCCAAGGCAGCAAGTTCTGGGTCCTCGCCGTCTTCGTCGTCCAAGAGCTCCTCTTCGCCTTCTTCGTATGCCCGCTGTATGACTAGTTGGTATTGGAATTCTTGGTTCGTTCGTCGAATCCGTGCTGCGGCGTCTTTGAAGATGAGCTCTGAGTATCCCTTGGGAGAAAGCGGTCGGACGAGATAAAGTTGCCCTTGTGGTAGTTCGACCAACGATTCCTTGGAGGTATCACCGAAAATCAGCTTACCCACTGCACAATATGTTAGCACTGACGCACAAAGGGGTTCCCGATCAAACGGTCGCGCCTGCATATTCTGACGCGACAAAGGGGGGGGCGTAACTGCCTGGATAAACAAAAACTGACAACTTACCATTTCTGAGGACGAACATTTTTCAAGAGATCTTCGTGTTCGTAAATTGGGAGCGAATGTTTCCCTGAGGCAGCAGAAAGCACCTTGAGTTCTCTCGCAAGCGTGGAATAGTTGTAGAGAAGAAAAGTTGTTCATGTACAGCAGTCACAGAAATGCTCATGAAATCTTGCCTGCAGAGGGGTCAATCTTGTCGCGTCATACCAACACCCGATTCCGCCTAGCGCGGATGCCACAGTGGCTGTGCAGCTAATCACGGGATTCAAATAGTTTTCTGGTGGCAAGTTTCCCGTCGTTGAATGCTTCCTGCATGGCCTCGGGAAGGCCAGGCCAGTAGGCGAAATTTGCTAAATCCTGCCTTACTAGCAGCGATTTAGTTAATCCAAGCAAAGAACCAGTACTCGTTCACCAAAGTGCTGAAGATCATGTGACATGCGGGGTCGAGGAGGGGTACCTAGGTAATTTTCGATCGAAAGAAAGAAGGAAAGTTCTCCCATGCTTAGATATTATTTACTGTACGAGTTCTTATCTATCTCGAGGTGTTCCTCTCGTTTCATCAGTGCCTTCCTTGCTGGTTCCTTGCTGGTAAAGTACTCGTATTCAAGTCTAAATGAATATTCCAAAATGGAGAGCACAAGCTCATGGACAACTAAAGATGGAGAGGTTCCTGCCGGATGAATTTTTCTATAACGACTCTCTATTTTTCGAATGTATATTCTCGCGCAGAAATTCGACAATTGTAGCTTGATGCTCTTTTGAACTTGGAATCTCATGTCCACCTGGATGTCTCAAAACGCTCGGGTCTCGGTACACGAGCGTCAAGGCCTCACTCTTTTCGGGAGAAACAGCATCATCCTTTCCCCCAATAATATGCAAGGTCCGCACATCAATCCCTTTAACATATATACTGTCATACTGTGGAAATCTTGCTTTGAACCCCGACACAAAAATACCAGCGGACGGCGGCCCTTGGCTGGCAGGGAGATGTTTCCTTAGCGGATGGTCCCTGAGCTGCTTAGACAGCAGAGCAGTCAACAATCCCGCAAAGCACGCTCCCTGACTAAACCCCCAAATTGCATGTATCGGCGTTGATTTCTGAATGTAATCTCCCAAATAGTCAAGACTGCGCTCTAGCCCCTCGTAGCTTCCTGCCTCGGGGTTTGCAGGACCAGAATCACGGGCAAACCACCATGCTCGATGGCCGGAAGTGGAGTTTGCTGAGACATACTCAGTCCACACTTTCCTTGCTGGATTTTCTGAGACGCCTTGTTGAGACATATCGACATTGTGGGGCCCGTCTGGGAAGAGGAAGTCAAAGTCTTTGGAGAGTGCATCAGTGAGGGAGCGCATCTGAAGAGCATGAATTGCACCATTGGAGGTAAAGCCATGGAGGCAGAGAATCCGAAGCTTGCTCATGTTGGTTCTAGAATAGAGTTTGAAGTTTAGCACTTTTGGCAATTATGGAAGCAAGGAGCTGAGAGAAAAGGGCTGACGTCTGGTGAGCATGTAGGCTAGGCTTACATATTCATACGAAAGTAATCTTACAATAAGCGACCAGCTTAGTTCGGGTGGGCTCGTGCGGGACAGGGGCACCTCTGTTTACCTCTTCAATTCCTCCCTACACCTACATCCCCGTTCTGGCAACATCGCTAAGGTACACTTTGAAGCTGCCATGCCCTCGTTCCCTTGGTGCTGGCGAGCGTCATGTGTGAACGATCACCATCTGAACAAGGAAAAAGATGCTGCGACCGAGAATCCGTCCCGAGGACAGCCAGCGAGCAGTCAAAGCATGTATATCATGTAAAGCATCCAAGAAACGCTATGACTCCAGTGCTCCTTATGCATCATGCGTCAAGCGCAATTGCGAGTTTGAATATGTCTACCATGAGGTCCGACAGCCTATGGGATGGACTTCACACTCAACCCTAAATCAAAGCCCAGGTGTGCGCGAGGAAGCGTGATGCTTGAGGAGGGGCCAATGCCGGGCGAGGGGCTTGCCAAACTTCGAGGAAGATGCGGAACATAACCGAATGCTTATTGACAACTTCTTTCTGGCCCTAAGCTCTTCTGAATTCGTTTAGCATCCATCACTGACAAGTTTAGTCCAGTGGCATCTTAGATCTCTACTCGGGATCTGAGATGTACGAGTTGTTAGCAGGTGTAGACTTCAAAAGCAAGGAAGGAAATATCAGCCAAGGTCTATTGTATCTTGCTCTCGTTGTCGGAGGACAATGCCGGGTCTGAAGTCCTTTGAATTTGCAGCATTCTCGGAAGCATTTTGCTCGTGGGCAACAAATAGCATTTAAAGGGATATTAGAAGATCCAAGCATCAAACTTATACATTCCTTCTTACTGATGGCTTTTTGTCTGCTGGGAGCATGTCGCAGAAATGCAGCCTTCATGTACCTAGGAGTAGCTGCGAGAGCTGCACATGCTTTGGGCCTCAATTAAGCCAATCAATATCGAGCACTCAACAATGTGGGGCAAGGCTTTCGGTACGTCCAGGACCTAACCAGTTAATAAACATATCAACTGATGTTTTAGAGGCTACGGGCCTAGAAGAGCGTACGCATATTGGAAATTTGGATGTAATGGTTAGCTCTACCCTGACCAGGCTATCGGCTTCCATCTTCACACGCCCCGGTACGTGCATCGGCAGCATAATAACGACCGCACATTCGTGAGGATAGTAGTGACCACAAATTTCGAGATATGCTCGATCATCGAAGAAGCACTTCAGCATATCGGCCAATAGACCCACTTAGATGCTCCTTTGATAGAGAAAGTGCTCTAGAAGTTGAGCCAGTTGAGCGCAAATCTGTCCACTGAGATACGCCTGTTCGATCGGAACATTCGTTGGGTCGTCTGAGCATGAACAAGTGGTCGGAAACATTCACGTCGCCTGCATGTACTATTTTATTGTGGTGCTTTTTACGCAGCCATCCTTGATACGATACCTAATATCTCGACTTCCAAGTCTATCCGATCACGATACAGGCATTGGTAATATTGTAGATCCTTCAGATCTTTCTAAATTATCTTAAGTCTCCATTGACGCTGCGCAGCAATGTTCATGGCACAAATTTGTCGCAATGACTTGTTAGCGGGACTGCTTCTCGACAACATGTGCATGCTCAAGTGAGAATCCCATTTCCTTCATACGTCGGAGGCTAGCCATGCTTATGTAGAGCCTAGATCTTTGCGGCCGGTCTTATATTGAGTTTTACGATGTTCACTGAGGTTGAGGTTGGTCCAAAGATGAAGAATGCCGTTGCAGGAGTCTGAGAAGTTCTAAAGAAGCTCTCATACCAGAGCCCACAAGCCGAGAATTACCACAATGTACTCAGCAACTTCTCTGAAGCCATTACTCTGCGTCGCGAGCAGATCGCGGAAGAATACCGACAGGTAATCAGCCAATACCTTGACCGAATTCGTGTGATTGATTTTCAAGATGGTCAGGACCGACAGTATCCAACACCTACTTCTGGAGGTGCAGAGGTTTCTACGCTCAAGGTAGAAAGCGTAGAGAATTAGCAGAATTTAGAAGTCCCTTCCACCCTGGGTATCCTAGATAACACGTCAGATGTCCCAGCCGCAAATTAGGATGCCTTCGCCTTGCAGATCTACGAAAACTTCACAATTGGCAACAGCCAACCCCATCTGGAATACTGTTTGAGATTACCTGGTATTCTACAGGCGCTTCTGTAAGCCGGCCACGTCGAGTATTTAGCTTTCCCGGCAGCAGTCAGTACTCTGTCGCAGGTCAGTTCATACCCCCTTGGCTGACGTATGGATGTCATCCTTTGTAATTTATACACTAGTTCTACGAACTTTTTACTCCCTTCAACTTACTGGCTAGTCACAACATCAGGGCAAAAGATGGGAGAGAAAAGTACACTCCGTTCTCTATCAAGGGGTATGAAGTGTACAGTAAGAAGTAGGTAAACGAGGTAGAACTGTAGGGAGGGGGTAAGTGAGTGACCCCTGGGAAATGCTGATTCCGCCAATTCTCCGTGGCAGTCGCTCGACGAAGTGAGGCATCGCCAAATTACACACTCCTCCATCCCAAGCCAAACTTTTGGCAACCTCCACCACAATCTCCGCCGATCGCTCACCCTTCTGCCATAATTCATGATGATCCCCTGTCGCCTCCAGCTCCATAACCTCTAACCCCTCGGCCTTGGATTCCAATACCTTCTCCCACATATCCACCAACTGCGGATACGACATCAAACTATCCTCGTGACTCTGTACAATGACAGCCTTCGATCCCCTCCCCACTCCGCCTTCCTATCACGAGCACATCCCGGGTACTTGTTTTCGTACCAGGCCCCGCAAACCGCATCATTCTTCTCAAAGATCTGAAAATCGATATTCCCGAGTCGTTGGGGGATTCGAAAACCCGAATATATTCCCGAATATCCTGCCCCAATGACTCTGACTTTCAGAAGTCTCAGGTTCTCAATTGGTTCATCCTTTCATGTGAATGAGGACTTGGCTGTAGCCATCCGGTTCGAATCATCGATTTAGTTCTAATGAGGGCAAATCGTATCACACCAGAACATAGATTGATGTTTGAGCTCGAGTTCTTTCGTAGAGTATTTCAGGACTCAATAAAGGATGAAGTCCAGAAGCACAGGTTCTACAAGTTCTAGAAGGCATGAGAATACGTTTGTTGATAGGTCGGACGAGCACACCGGATAGCTAGTCATGTGTCTTCTAGAAGCTCATCAGTTCTTAACCACCAACACCTACCCTGTTGGCTGAAGATTCCCTTTTAGGGGTCACGGACCGAGCATTCGGATCATAAATCATGCTAATTGCGCTTGGGATCGCACACTATCATTGGCCATGTTCATGTTGTCGGACAGCCAAGATTAGGACAAGCCTCGTTTGCAGTTGTTGGCTGCCGCACGGGTGGGTCACTGCATGCATCTTATCTTGCACCTTGGATATTTCTAAGGACCGCATGTTGGATGCACTTACACTGTACATCTGGAATCCGATGATCATCTGGTAAGTGGGGTGTGTGTTCCTCAATATCTCCCTTTCTCCCCAGAAAATCAAACTCGAAGGTAAATAACATTCCCCTACGTATATCTCTTGACATTCATCATTCGCAGGCCAGAAAGCCGACGGAGCAATCGTTTTGAAGGATGAGTTGTGCTGAAGCTTGCTGAGAAGAATGGCATGGACGTTGGTCAGTTACTGCAGAGTTGGGCTGTTCAGAGGGGAACAGAGCCGCTTGGCAAAAGCTCGACTCCTGGTAAGTGATAGCTTTGCGCTTAATTCGGTGTGTGTTGGTTGCTTTGCAGCTCGTATTCAGTCAAAACTCAGCATTCGGAAGCCGTCAGAGGAAGACATGAAAGCGCCAGATTCGCTCGCTATCCCCGACGGGGAAGGAAGGACAGCCGACTTCACTGGGGACTAGGGTATTCCATTGTTTCAGAATTGAGCAATCTAGGTGAAACTTAGTCCTTTGAAGTCAAGTCCTATCTGCCTCTTCTTTCGATTAGGAAGGAAGATCGGTTCAACAGATAAAGGTGTACCGATCACGTGATGTACCCCCTTTTCTTCTCGCTTAGCTCGGGCTCAAACTCTCCTGATAATCATGGACACTTCTCTCATTTCTCACGGGCATTGTTTCATGGCTTCTAACGACCGTTGAAGTCAAACGAGTCAATAATAACCGGCACAAGGGTTTTTGTTATTCTCGATCTCCGTATTTATAACCAAGGAATCACTTCATACCTTGGAAGAAACTCCCCTTCCTTTCCTAACACCGACTGCAAACAAGACACTGTTGTTGTTCTTTCAACTTCATGTGAGAAAATCTGATATTTGCCACAACCATCTCCTGAGGAATGTGTTCCACCTCATCTTCGTCTGGCAATACCTGGTCTAAATCGGCCAGCCATTGCATTGCTTTACCCATATGCAATAATCCCAAAGCCCTTCTCTCCAAGGCTTATCCAACAATAGATCTATCACCTTTCGCCTTAAGTTCCTGTGTCTAAAGACAAAGCCGACAGACTTAAGCGGTACGATTATGTGCATGTCGAAGTTGAAGTCGGGTTGGCTTGTCCACCGCTGGATCTCACAGATTCCAAGAACGCCTTGGCCAAGTCGTTAATGTCCCTTGGTTCGCGGGTAGCTGTCGCACAAAATGGGCCACCATCCTTAGCTACGGCCTTCCTCCACGCAACGAACATCAAGTAATGCAGCCTCAAAGTTGTTGCACTTTCAAAAAGGGACTTCCCTCCCTCGCTCCGAGACAACAGTCACAGAGATTCAAAGGCTCAAGACCGCTTTTCATATTCCGCTAGGATGAGATCGGTCTCCTGTTTCATCTCTGAATACTCTTTGATAAAGTCTGTGTTGTGCAGGTACAACGCCCATGCGCCGTTGGCCTCAATTTTGTCCCCAAATACATGCACTAAAGTGCATTCCACGACGGATAATCACACTCAAGTAAACCTTAGCTTCTGCTAAGCTTGTAAATTCTTTGGGCATGTATCGAGATCCCATCTACCCTAGTGCTCGTTCGCTTCACGGATCTTCGAGGCGCGGAAATCCCGATACGTCATTGCTTCAATTTCCAATCGGTCGAAGGCATGCAAGAGCTCATCTTCAATTGCAAGAGGTCTTAGCGATGAAGCTAGTGTCAAGTAGTCAGCGTCCTAGGTGTACTGTCATTGCAACTCCTCGAGCCCTCGATGATTCGAACACCAGCATAGATTTGCGCAATAGCCGCATCCGAGCAGCCGTTGAAAGTCTCAAAACATGTGAATAATAAACACGAAATGAGAGTGGCATGCAATTCCTGTTCTGAGCCTCTCTCTCCTACTTTCCCACTAGTTACTTTTTGTCGGAATTGAGACAGCCTTGCTGTATTCGCGAAACGCGAATTGGCGGTTTGAAGATACAGGTCCCTTTTGACGTCTTGGGGAGGATGCAATGTTCAAAGCTCCCAAAGCTATGATAGCATGCTGCAGCGGGCTTTCAGTCTCACGGGCTTGGAGAACGAGAGTTTGCCACAAGCTTTTCTCAAAGAGGCCGCCTAAGTGGGGAGCTGTTTGTGAACAAAAGATTTGGAAATAATGCTTTTCTTGCTCGTTCCTAAACAGCGAGCGAGAGGGTGCATGGTGGATTTGTGAATGCGCCGAAGAAATGAGTGCGCATCCTTTCGGAGTTAGACGTCTGGGTCTCGATGGGAGCTTTGAGGCGCTCTTCTCAAGGTGTTCATCGCATTGAACACCAAATTTGAAGCAGCGCGTACAGGTAGGCCCCATTTAGTCGCATTTAACATGACGAATCTCTAAAGATGAGGTGTCAGCTCGATAATGTGGATAAAATCGGAAGGAAATTCTCACTTTACACTTACAGCCCGTGCGGACCTTGGGCCTACTGGCCCTTGGTAATTTAACTTTTGCGTCCTCAGTTGGCGCCATCTGAAATTATCTGGAGAGATTGGAGAGAGTGGATTAAGAAAGATGAGAGAGCATCACTTTTGAGGTGAAGTGGATCTGCAGAGGAAGGATTGGGGTGACTACTCCACTCTGTAAGCACTAGAGCTTTCGATTAGCCTCCCCGTACTATGAACTCATGGCGAAGCACCCTAGCCTTTCGTCATGAGCAACGGTTCAGCCTCAGCCCGCGATCAGAGATCTCCGTAAAAAGACACAAAAGCAGAGCATGTTGGGAAGAAGTCACTAAGGCGGGTATCTCAGAAAGTTCATCATGGAAAGTCGAATACAATCGCTAGCAAATTTTTTCTCTCGTTTATGTGATTATTCTAGCTTTTGTTACACGCCATCTTTTAAGATGTTCAATTTATTTCTGCGATTTTTAAAAGGAGACGAATCGGGATAGAATGTGTTTCCTGTGACCAGCCGTTATTTATTCCCTTCCGATTAAACGAGAGCAAAGTACTTGCTGACTAGCCCCAGAGCCTCTCTCGTTCCTCTCGAATCACGAAGGGGGGGAAAAAACGTAGGCCAAATACTCTCTTTATTGTTCTGTGGATCATGTCTCATCGGCAAGTCACATATCACACGGTGTGCCTTGTAAAGTGTAGTAAGAAAGTAAGACTAATGAAGGGAGCAGAACGCTAACGCTTGATTGGCATGAATTGGATTCATATGTAACTCCGATTAGATGATGCCCGATCGTTCATGAAGAAAAGCCAACCCCAAGAATATATTGAAATTCAGCCATCTCATAGAGGGGATTATTCCCGGAACACAAAGAAACCCATTCTACTCGATATTCTCTCTAGGACTTCCTAGCTCTCTTCCCACTCTTCTTCACTCACGTGGGAGATGCGTCCCTCTTAAGCCCATTTTTAACCCCTCTGCCTTCTTTCCAATCGCTCTTGATGATATCTGCCGTTTTCTCCGCAACCGCATAGACGAAGTCTGCAAATTGGTCCTGATCTCTAGCCGGAAAATACTAGCATCAACCACCCGAGGATTCGCCACTCCGTAGACCTTCAGTTTCGCGTCAGCGACACCACCTTCCCCCTCTGGCATCATAGGACATGTTCCCAGAGGATAATATTCCGATGTCAACGCTTCTCTACAGAACTCGCCGACTGTTTCCTTGCTGAGATGCTCAAATCCAGGATGGTAGCAAGATATTGCAAGAAGAGCACACCACCACTGAACAGCTCGGCGTCTAGAGGATGAGAAAAGTAATTTGGGTCAATAATTGGAGCTGCCGTAGGATCTTTGGAGGTGATATGCACACTCCCACGAGAATATGATGAGAAACGGAAACGTAAAAAGTAAGAAAATTTCCGGGACTCGGCGTTCCTTCTCCGTCTGCGAAACCTTTCTGCACCCCTGTGGGGATATATATTATTTTGTATGCACTGTCTTTCGGATTCAGAAGTGCCTCTCCCAACAACTTGTACTGCTTCTTCAAGATAGGAATGATATCGATAACGGCTGCTTGCATAAGTTTGGAGGTGGCCGTCTACGACACGTGACCTGTTCTTTGATCAACTTGTTGGTAGGAGAGATTTGCGCTGCTGTCGATGAGAGAGCTGAGGAGAC
>Ga0302325_10011393_pt1 | contig 19164 bp, 13 predicted proteins | sample Palsa_T0_2_FD_201948 | JGI IMG/M metagenome (GOLD analysis project Ga0302325, IMG submission 201948) | Peat permafrost microbial communities from Stordalen Mire near Abisko, Sweden - Palsa_T0_2 | ecosystem: Environmental > Terrestrial > Soil > Palsa > Peat permafrost | place: Sweden: Abisko...
GGTATCGACAAGGCGAACAATATCGGCCCGGGAGCCTCCGAGCTGATCCGCCTGTACGAGGACAAGACCTGGGATCTCGTCGTCGGCGCATCGCGCGACACGCCGGACGGCCACAAAGAAGCGTTGTCCGGACGTGGCCCGGGTTTCGACAAGATGTTCAACGGCTACTTCTGGCGCATGTGCGAGCACGATGGATGGCTGTACATGGGGACTTTCGAATGGAGCTCTCTTCTGGCGTACGTCAAGCGCGGCAACTACAAGGGAGTATTCGGACGGCTATTGGGCCACGTGGGGCCGCAGAACGTGCTCAAGTATCAATCCGGCTTTGACCTGTACCGCACCAACGACGGCGACAATTGGGTGCCGGTGACCAACAACGGGATGGGCAATCCCTACAACATGGGCCTGCGCACGCTGCAATCGACGCCGCATGGAATGTTCATCGGCACGGCCAATCCGTGGGGCCCGAGGATCATGCCGGTGGACGGCGAGGAATTTCAGTTCAATCCACGCGGCGGCTGCGAGGTATTTTTCGCAAGCTCAAGACCTTGAGGGGGATCGATGAACCTCGAGGATGAGGAGGCCAGCCCGGGTCTGAACGACATGCGCGAATCCGGGCCCTTTGCGCTGCCGCCCGGAGCGCGGATCACGCGCGACCTCGCCTACGGCAACGACCCGCTGCAGCGCCTGGACGTCTACCACCCGGCGAATGCCGATCGTGCTCCCGTTCCCGTCATCATCATGGCGCACGGAGGCGGCTGGGTTCGAGGCAACAAGCGACTCTGGCGGGTGGTGAAGAACAAGGTGACCCACTGGGTGGGCAAGGGGTATCTGTTCGTCTCCACCAACTACCGCCTGGTTCCGGCCGTCGATCCGCTGATGCAAGCCGACGATCTGGCGAAGGCCCTGGCCTTCGTGCAATCGAAGCTGCGTTCCTGGGGCGGCGACCCTGCACGCGTGGTGCTCATGGGGCACTCGACCGGCGGCCATCTCGCGGCATTGCTGACGGTGGATGCCGCCATCTCCCAGCGCCAGGGCGCTGCGCCTTGGGCCGCATCCGTCGCGCTCGACAGCGGCGCGATGAACATCGAACAGATCATGCACGAAAATCATTTCGGGCTATACGATGTCGCCTTCGGTCGCGATCCGGCATTTTGGCGCCAGGCATCCCCGACGCTGCGCCTGAAGGGCAAACCCATGGTGCCCATGCTGGTGGTGTGCTCCATGCGCCGCGACGACTCGTATCCGCAAGGCCAGGCGTTTGCCGCCAAGGCAAATAGCTACGGCGGGCGCGTCGAGGTGCTCAAGGAGGACCTGACTCACGCGGAGGTCAATGATTTTCTCGGCGCTCCCGGCGCCTACACCGCCGCGGTCGACGCCTTCCTGGCATCGGTCGGCGTCAGTTGATCCGCGATGTAAACACCGGCGCCGGCCCGGTTTGCTCGACGCCGCTCATCCACGCCTGACGAATCAGCCGGCCGCACACCGCGGATTGATAGCCGTCGTAGCTGCCGCTGGTCTGGGCAGCAGCGTCCTCCCGCACCAACAACCCGTAGTAGGTGCTGGTCTTGTCGACCCAGGGATAAAAACCCAGTGCGCCCGGGCTGCTGAACGATCCGTCGCCGACGCTCGGATCATCCTCGATCCAGTGGCCCAGCGAGTAATGCCAGGCTTCGGCATCGTTGGACGCCGTGGTAATCGGGCTCTCGTTCGGCACCGCATTGCAGCCGGGCACCGTCCAATTGGTGCATACCGAGAAGGCGGACAGAGTCTGGCTCATTTGGTAAGTGCCGTTCAGGATGTTGCGCAGGAACGCGGCATAGTCATCGGACGTCGTGTAGATGCCGATCGCCGTGATCGGCAGCGAGAATGCGAAATTCAAGTCGGCGCCGAGCACCGACTGAATTGCCGTCTGTATATCGCCCACCCCATCGCCGCCCATCCCCATGACGAGGCTGGAATGCTCCTCCATGTGGTCGCTGTCGTACCAGAAGGCGCCGACTACGGATGCATCGGGAGCCAGCGGATCGCCTGGTATTCCCGCGATGCACTGATCCACCGAGTCGAGCAGCCCGCAGGTCGTTGAAGTGGGTGGGTAGTTCCCCAAGAACACCCAGCCGCTGGTGAAGTTCAGGTAGGGAATGTCGTAGGGGCTGCTGGAGGAGGTTTCCGCGAGGATGGTGGCGGCAGTCCGCACTTGCACGACATAGGTGGAGTAAACCCATTTCGACGCTGAGGCAATGGACCAGAGACTGGTGCTGGGCGAGATCTGGTTACCCTGCGGATCGAGCGTCGTGCCGGTCGAACTCGGTTGGATGCCCGAAACCAGCGCACCGGATTTGTCGCCGATCTCCCAGTAGAACGCATTGGTAATGTTCGGCGTCTTGCACTCGGCGTTATTTTGCGCCGTCAACGTCGCCGCAGTGACGCTGTTGGCCGTGGGTCCTGCGGCCACCGTGATGGTCGTCGAATTCGCCACGGAAGTGGCAATCCCGGCTGCGCTATCGGTCGCGCGGATGCTCACGGTCGCATTGGCGGCGGCATTGGCGGCCACCGTCACCAGGCCGGTCGAGTTGACGCTCACCACACCCGTGTTGGACGAGGCAAAGGTCAGGCCCGAAGCCGGGAGCGTTGCGGTTGTATTATTGCTGTAAGTTCCTATGACCGTCAGCTGCTGAGTGCCGCCGGCGGGCAACGATACCGCAAGCGGCGACAAGGCAATCGATTTCAGCGCGATCAGCGGTAGCGCAGCCACTGTGACGACAGTCGAATTCACCGTGGAACTGGCAAGCCCGGATGCGGTTTCGGTCGCGGTGATGGTAGCGGTCGCATTGACGGCGGCATTGGATGCCACCGTGAGCAGGCCGGCCGAGCTGACAGTCGCCACGGCCGAATTGGAAGAGGCAAAGCTCTCGCCCGATGCCGCCAGAGCTGCGCTGGTATTGTTGCTGTAGGTCCCGATGACCGTCAGCTGCTGAGTGCCGCCCGGGGGCAGCGATACCTTGAGCGGCGACAACGCGATCGACGTCAAACTCGGTGCCGGCGGCGGCGCCGGCGGCGGCGCGGGCGTCGCCGGGCTGCTGGTACTGCTGCACGATGCCACGATCAATGCGCACAGCAACGCCAGGCACAGGTACCCCACCCTCGCATTCATCAGCGACATGTCCTTGGATTATCCGTCGGGCGCGTTTTCGCGGCGCATGATAGCTTGTTCGCGCCCTCGCCCGGTGTGACGGCTGCACCCTGTAGCGATCCGGCGACATGGCGCCGGGACCTAAGTTAAAATGGCGCTCTAAGTCGTTATGCGCCGCTGCGTGGCGCAACGTGAGCGCCGTCCCGTGGCGCGGCGTCGCCAAAGCGCATAATGAGTTGAGGCTTGAGTCACCATGTACGAATCATTCTTTGGGCTGAAGTGCGAGGCGTTTTCCGTCGCCGCGGATCCGCGCTTCATCTACATGAGCCCCAAGCATCGGCAGGCTCGCGCGCATTTGCGGCATGGCTTGGGGCGCGGCGCGGGATTCATCCTGCTGACCGGCGAGATTGGCGCGGGCAAGACCACCGTGTGCCGCCTGTTCTTAAGGCAGCTACCACCCAACGCCGATGTCGCCTTCGTGGTCAATCCTCGGCTCGACGCGCATGCTCTGCTGACCCGCGTATGTGAGGACCTACGAATCGACTTGCCACCGGGAGCCGTTGATTTAATTGATATTATTCATGGCCACCTGCTGCTGGCGCACGCTCAGGGCAGGCGCACTCTGATCGTAATCGATGAGGCCCAGGCGCTGTCGATCGATGTCTTGGAGCAGCTACGGCTGCTGACGAATCTGGATGCCACGGGCAGCAAGCTGCAGGTTTTTCTGATCGGACAACCCGAATTGCGCAGCATCATCAAGGCGCCGGCGCTGCAAGCCCTGGAACAACGCGTGGTGGCGCGCTATCACCTGTCGGCGCTGTCGAGGGATGAAACTGCTCTCTACATAGCGCACCGGCTGACGGTGGCAGGCCTCTCCGGCCCGGTTCCCTTCGATGACGAGGCGCTGCGCGCCGTCTACAAGCTTACCGGCGGAGTACCGAGGCGCATCAACGTACTCTGCGATCAGACCATGGTCGCGGCCGAGACCCGCGGCACGCTGCGCATCGATAAGGCGCTGGTCGAAATCGTGGCGGCGGAGGCGTTCGACACCACGAGCACGGTCGATGAACCCCCTGCTCCAACTGAAGACGCGGACCCACCGCCTCCGCAGGAAGAAGCATCACGGCGCCCGCGATGGCTCGCCTTCGCCGCAGTTGCCGCCGCCGCGCTGTTCATCGGCGCCCTGTTCGGGCGCGGCCATGTGCGCATCGTGCCCTCGATTGCCGCGGCGTCAGTTCCGGCAATACCGACTCCAGAGTCCTCGGCCCCACTGCAGGCTCCCGCCGCCGCTGTGCCCCAGGCTGCGGTGCAATTGCCGCCGTCTGCGATGCAGCCTCCGCCTGCGCCATTGCCCACTGCCGCCGCGCTTGCTCCGACGGCTGCAGCGCCGGTGTTGACCGCGGTCAAGCCAGCATCCCAGCCCGCGCATCTCAAGGACGTCATCGACGCGGCAGATCTCGAGGAGGCGGTGGCGTGGCGCGCTCTTGCGCGCCTATGGAACGTCAAACTCGGGCAGGGGCAAGCGTGTGCGGCGGTGGCGCAATATGGATTGCGCTGCTATCGCGCCACCGGAGGCATGTCCGCGGTGCGCGAGCTCGGCCGGCCTGCCATCGTAAGACTGACCACCGACAGCGGCGACAACGTCTATGCCGTGCTGGTCGGGCTGAATGACACCAGCGCGGCGTTTCGCAGCGGCGACACCGAGCTGACGCTGCCGTTGACGGAGCTGGCGGGACGCTGGCACGGCGACGCGGCCACCCTTTGGCGGCTGCCCTCGGGATATCACCCGGGTAACCCGCTGGCGACCGACGCGGAACTCTCGAGCTGGCTGGCACAGCGATTGGCTGTTGCCGGCGGTCCATCCTCGCCAGCGGTGAATGCCGGCAACCTGACCGCCAGTATTTCGGCCTTTCAAGTGGCGCACGGGCTGCAACCCGACGGTGTGGCGGGGCCTCTGACACTGATGCGCCTCAACCGCGAAAGCGGCATCGAAGAGCCGCGCCTGCGCGAGAATTAAGCCGGTGCGAACTCCGCACCATTGCACCCGGGAGGAATTTTCTTGAAGCCAATCAAAATGACCAACCGCGCGCCGCTTTGTGCGGCCTGCCTGATCGGAATGTTCGCGCTGTCGGCGTGGGCCGATACGCCGCCTGCGCCTGCACCGCCGCCCCCGCCGCCTCCGGCCGCGCTCACCGGAGCCTGCAAGCAGGACTTGGCGGCGCTGTGCCCGAATGTGCAACCGGGCGAAGGACGGCTTCGTGCCTGCATGAGAACCAACTTTCGCCTGCTCTCGCCTGGGTGCAAGGACGCCATCCGGGCGAACCGGCTGGAGCATCCGCAGCCGCCACCGGGAACGCCACCGCCCAGTTCAGCACCGCCGCCGAGCACTCCGCCCAGCGGCAGTCATTAGGCCGTTACGGCAACCATCCCCAGACGTCGACCAGGAAGAAGTGTTCGACGGTGAGGGTGAAGGCCTGCCACACCGGCAGGGTTACCGGGCCGATCTTTGCCTCGCCGGTGGCGCCCGTGTGCAGGCGTCCGTCCTTGTTGTCGAACAGCACGAGCACGTTCACCCAGCTGCCCTGCTTGGTATCGGTGACGTCGCGGTCGATCTGCGCCACGCGTCCCTTGAATTCATCGAAGAACCATGAGGTCGGACGCGCGCGCGCCGTCATGCCGATCTTGATGAACTGCAAATCCTCTTCTTGTATCTGAACCTGAGCGAGCACATAGCCGGTGTTCTCAACCGATGCAAACGGCTTGCCCGATTCGAGATAGCCGTTCAAGCGGTCCTTCAGGTGCAGGGTGAGGATATTGCCGTCGAAGGGCATGCGAATGAAGGTGCGATCCAGCTTCCATTGAACGCCTTCGCGGTCCGCCTGCAGCGACTGCAGCCTGGCCTCCGCGGCGGCAATTTCTTCGACCGTCGGGCCGGTCTTGACCAGCGCCAGATTCGCTTCCTTCTCGGCGATGTCCTGCACGTCGACTGCATGTGCCTTGACTTCCGAATCGAGCTCTTCGAAGGTTACCGCGCCCGCCTGCCACAGCGGCCGCAGCCGCTCCACCTTGGCGCGGTCGAACGGCTCACGCTCCCTGGCCACCTGCAGTTGCGCCTCGGCGAGTTGGATGGACTCGGGCTTGGGCAAGGTCTTCATATTGGCGATGGTGTGCTTCTGCTCCTCGATCTGCGCGGTGAGCGTGTTGTACGACGCCGTGTAGTTGTCGTGCGCGAGCCGTGCCAGCACCGTGCCTTTCTTGACGAATTCGCCGCCGTCGAAGAACACCTCGTCGATCACGCCCGGTGTATCGGTGGTCAAATCGTTCTTGACCACCGGGTAAACCAGAAACTGCCCGTCGGGTTCGTAGTTGTACGGCAGGAACAGAATCAGGATCACGCAAACCAGCACAGCCGGTTTCCAATAACTGGTCTTCTTGGCCGTAACCTCGCCCGCTTCCTCGTCGTCCTTGGTCGGCAGGGCGCGCGATCGCCAGCGGTCGAACTGCAGCCGCTTCTCGAAGGTCTCGCCGAACCTGCGCAGGCCGCCGTACGTGAGCATCGCCATCCAACTGACAAACACGACGATGACGATGATCGCGGATCCGCTCAGTTGCTGTTCCGTGTACAGGTACTTCATCAACATGTGCGCGATCACCAGCGTGACGATGGCGATCCACAGCAACGTGCACATTCCATAGACTGCCAGCACCTTGCGGTCGTACGCCTGGTAGACGTTGCCGCGCGCCCAATTCCAGATCGCTCGGAACGCCTTCGCGCGCAAGTGCGGCTCGTTCAGGTAGGCGGAAATGATGTAGTAGGCGTGCGCCTTGAGCAGCGGATTGCCGGCCTCGAGGGTCAAGCCGACGATGCAGGTGAACATCGTCAGCAGTCCGATCTGCGACAGCTCCACGTGGGTATTGCGCGTCTGGTACCAGAGCAGGATACCCAGACTCAGCAGCACGACCCGGGTGAACAGCGGCGCCGAATGGGTCCACATCATCTGCTTGCGCGTCAGCAGCTTCGCATCGTCCATGCGCAGGCACCAGCGCGGCATGAAGCCGAAGGTCGGATAGAAGCCGACCTTCTGGACCGAGACCTTGTAGTTGGTGGCGACCACCGCGGCCGACATCGCGCCGAAGAAATGCACCGTCAACCAGGCAAACAGCAGGTGGAACGGCAGCGTGAAGTTCATGTCCAGCGCGCCGAAATCCTCGTAAATCAGCGGCAGGTACTTGTATAGCGCCAGGTAAATCGACGCAAATACCAGCAAGGGGGTCAGGTAGATGACCCTCCACAACGGCTTGAGTATCGGCGCAAGCCACCTGAGCACCGGCCTCGGGTCGAACAGAAACATCTTGATCTTCGGGTCCGGCCAATCCATGCCCAGCGGCGGATCACCGTTGGTGCTGCCGGTGTTGCCGTTCCCATTGGTGCTCGCGTGCCCTTTGGTGGCTTCGTGCGCGTTGCTGCCTTCGTGCCCATTGGTGCCTTCCAACACAGGCTCAGGCGGGGGACTCGAGGGTATGACGTCCTCGCTGAACGGCTTGGGCTCGGCTTTGCCGTCCTGCACCAGGTAGGTGAGCTTGGTGAACCTCGACAGCAGCGGATGTTCCACTGCGGTGTGGTCGAGCAGCTTGGCGTCCGCCAGCGACCCAATGAACTGCTCGAGCTCCTTGCGGGTGATGTCGCGGTCGAAGCGATCCTTGAACGCGGTGCGCAGCTTCTCGAAGGTCTCGCAGCCCGGCAGCACTTCCAGAATGAAAAATTGCCAGGCATCGAGGTCGTAGGTGGTGCCGTGCAGCTTGTCCCGGATGACATAGGTCTGTTCGTCGCCCTTCATCACCCGGAAGGCTTCGAGCCGCCGTATGAGGAACGGCGGCAGGACAATCTTCTTTGATTCCTTGGTGAAATCATCAGTGGTCATGGTGCAGTCACGTCTTTTGTTACAGTCGCAGTTGTAGGTGCCGTCGGCGCGGGAGCCGCGGGGGTAGGCGTGGGCGCGGCGGCGATGCGCTTCGACGCAAGCTCCTTGTCCGCTTGGACCATCCAACCTCCGCCCAGCGCCTTGTATACCGAAACCAGGGCCAAATATTCATCGAGCACGCCGTGAATCTCTTCGTTCTGCGCGTTCAGCACCCTACGGTCGGCTTCGAAGACGTCCAGATCCGTGTAGGAGCCGCCCTTGAAGCGAACAGTACTAAGATCGTCGGCCCTCTGCAAAGCCTGCACGTGCCGGTCCAAGGCGGCCAGGCGAACTCGCGACTTTTGGTTATAGACCAGAGCGTCGTCGATCTCCCGGAGCGCATTCTGTATGGTCTGCAAGTAGCGGTCGCGATCGCCCTTGGTCATTGCCTTGGCTTTCTTCACGTCGCCTTCGATGCGGCCGAAGGAAAAGATGGGGCCGATGAAGTCGATCGCGAGAATGCCGGTGCGCGCGGTTTCCGCCAGCAGCCATTCGGTTTCATCGCTCGATTGGCCGTAGGCCGAGGTCAATGAGAAGGTCGGAAAGTATTCGGTCTTCGCGATGCCGATGCTGGCATTGGCGGCAACCAGATTGTGTTCCGCGGCCAATACGTCCGGACGGCGGGTCAGGACGTCGGCAGGAATTCCCCCCGGCACCTGCGCCAGCACCAGCTTGTCGAGGCGGCCGCGCGGGACCGGGCCGGGATTGGCGCCGCTGAGCGTGGATAATTGGTCTTCCAAGAAGGCGATCTGGCGCTCCAGGTCCGGGATGACCGCGGCTTGATCCTCGAGGTCCGCGCGCGCGCGTTCCACGTCGATCTCGGTCGCCGAGCCGCCGTGCCACTTCTTTTCGGTCACTGCGAGCGTCTTCTTGAAACTGTCGAGCGTCTGCTGCGCAATCTCCAGCGTCCGGTCCGCTTCGAGCAATTGGATATAGGTGTTCGCGACGGTGGTCACCACGGTCAACATCACCGTGTGGCGCGCATCCTCAGTGGACAGCAGCTGCGCCCGCGAGGCCTCGTAGGAGCGCCGCACGCGGCCCCACAGATCGATTTCGTAGCTGATCGTCGCCATGTACTTCCAGATGTTGAAAGTCACCGGCTGGCCGATGCGCAACAGCTCGGGCACTTCCTGGCTGCGCTGGTCCCTTTCCAGCCCCACGTCGTAGCCGATCTGGGGGAAGTACTGCGAGTTGGTGGTTTCCAGTTTTCCCGCGTATTCCTCCACGCGCGCGGTGGCAATCAATAGATCCGAGTTCGCCAACAACGCCGCATCGATGAGGTTATCGAGGTCCTGGTCGCCGAATTGCTTCCACCACGCCGTGTTGACGATGTCGGTGGCCTCGGAAGCGTCGACGCGCCATGCGCTCGGCAGCGGCACGGCGGGCCGCTTGTAATCCGGTCCCATCGCGGGAAATATGCAGGCGGTCAGCAGCCCTGAGCAGACGCAGGCCGCGCCTGCGCGCAGCATGCGCGCGAATCGCGGGCGGCCCGCGGCGGCATTCGCCGAGCGCTTGGTTGAACCGGTGCTGTCGGTGTTCGCGCTCATTCTTCAACCGATGTCGATTGCGATAGCATTTCGAATGCGTAGTCTTCGACTTCACGCACGCGCACCAGACGATTCTTCAGCTCGGCGAGGATCCCCTCGAACCACATCACATGGTATTCGAGCCGGCGCCGCTCCTCGACGATGTCCTCGAGCGGCACGTTGTCCGGCGGCCGGCCCTTGTCGTCGAACAGGATCTTGATGCCCTCCGCCAAATTGCGATTCGGGCTGATGTGCTCCACCTGGCGCTCGAGCGACCGGCGCGCCTTCTGTGCGGTAAACACATTGAGCATCGCCTGGCGCAAGGCTTCCTGGTGGGCGGCGAGCTTGGTCGCGTCCGGCCGTTGCGTCTCGGGGTTGACCGGCACCGGCGACAGCCGCTTGGTGCCGAATATCTTTCCCGGAGAAGCCGGCGCGCTCGCCGCGGTGGAAGCCAGCTTGGTGCTCTCCGGCGGCTTGGCGTCTTCCGGTGCGCTCGGTTCGTCGTTACTCATAACCGAACCACCGCGCCATCTTGATCACTTCCGGGTAAAGCCCCTTGCCATCGTCACGCCACGGCACCGGATCGGTCAGCTTGGGCACCTTCGGCGCATGCGGGCGAAATTCCGGGCCGGCGAGAAAATTCGGGTCATTGCCGAACAAGGCGTTGATCGGGCCAAAACAGGCGAACGGCGAGCGCTCCGGGTGCATCATCTCGTCGATGGCATCTCCGTCGGTGCGCCAGCCCGCCCACTCGGCAATTTCCGCCAAATACCACTCCGGATTGCCGATGATGTCCTCGCCGCGCATGCGGATCTGCTGATTCGCGGGCACGTGCTCGAGAAATTCCAGAATGTTCAGGTTCAGGTCGTACCACGCGATTTGCGGCTCGAGCACGCAGTGATCGTCGCGAAACTCGATGGCCTCGGTCTTGATCGCGAACGCGCCTTCGTTGATCGCCATCAGCGATTTGCATTGGGCGGTCGGATGCCGCAGCAGGTGCACGAAGCGCGCATCCGGAAAGGCGTGCAACAGCCAACCCAGGCGCACTGTGGACATCGTGTAGGACGGGCTCTTTTCCACCGCCACCAGCGGATGAATCTTGGCGACAATTTCCTGAAATACCCGCCCCGTGGTCCAATCGTTGCGCGCGCCAGCCCAGGCCCGCGCCATGTTGACGGTGGCGGTGGTCTGCTCCCCGCAATAGATTTCAGCGAGCGCGCGCATCAATCCATGGCGGGCGACCGCGCCGTTCTCCGATATCGGCCCATCCGATCCACGCCACAAATCCACCAGCTGCTCGACATTGAACAGGCATAGCTCCGGCAGTCCGAACGCCTGCGGATGCTGGCCGAGCATCGCGTTCACCAGTGAGGTGTAGGATCTCGGCGGGGCCAGCAGGAAGAGCGGCGGAGCCATGTCGATTCGGCAGCGCTCGCCGTCAGGCGAGGCGCCCCTCCAGGAACGGAACCTCGAAGCACTTCTCGTGCATGACCGGCCCGTGCCCAAAATAACCTTCCTCGCCGAACAATTCTCCATGATCGGCGGTGACGATGAAGTGGGTGTTCGGCGGAGTCATGTCCATCAGCTTGCCCATCAGGCCGTCGACGTACTCGATGCACTTGATCTGCTGATTCTGCAGCCTGCGCATCAGCTCCTCGGTGATCTCCACCTCCTTGGCGGCGGGTTTCTGCGCCTTGTCCATCGACTTCAAGGCGCCATGCACGCCCGATATGTGCGGCAGACCCTCGCCCGACAGCATGTACGGGTAGTGGGTCTCGCCCAGATTCAAGAAGTAATAATGCGGCTCGTCCGGGAACTCCATCTCGCGGATCATTCCGCCAAAATCATTGTGATTCGGCATTAATTTGTATTCGTCGAAGTCGCGGCTGATCAGCGTGTTCTTGTTGAGCACCGGCATCGACACCTTGGCAACGGTCCGGTAGCCGATATTGCGCAGCACCTTCGGCAGCGACAGATCGGGCAGAAAATCCTGGAACGAAATCTCGTGGTAGCCGGTGCGGTCACGCCACAGCGCGAACTCCTCCTTGTACACCTCCGAGGCGAACACGTGCTTCGGGCTGGCGTGCGGCAGCATGCCCATCGCGAATGCGTGATGCGAAGGCGCCGTCCAGGATGCATACGAATAACGGCGCTCTGCCTCGCCCAAGCGGTCGATGTTGGGGGTCTTCGCGGCCATGAAGCCGTCGTATCTGCAGCTATCCATGACGACAAATACGATGTGGTTGCAGCTCATCAAATCTCCTTGGCCTAGCCTGATCTCGGTCGATGCATGGTTATGGGTAATTCGCTCATGGCACCGTCAGTTCGAGCAGCCCGCTGGCTGCGCTGGCGGCGCCGCCAAAGGCAATCGTCAGCGGGTATGCCTCCATGACAAAGACATCGCCGCCGGCGCTCAGGGGGCCAGTTTCCATCGAGAACGGCGCGGAGTTGTTGGTGAGCGGCGCCAGCGTGGCGGTTGTCGTGGTCCCGCTTGCCCCGTTGGTCGCGAAAGTCGCGCCCGTCGAGGTCGGCGTGAGCGTCATCGTGTCTATCCAGTCAGGCTTGGTGTTCGAACTGAAAATGCTCGGACCGGAGGTCGTGCCGCCTGCCAAAGTCGGGCCATCGGGCAGCCCGATGACCAGCTCCAGGCCCGTACCGTTGCCGGCCTGCCCGACGCTGACCAGCGCGTCCGACGCACCGACCTGGGCAAGCTGAAACCCGCCGGTCGCGAATGGCGGCGGACCGGTGCCGGTGGTATTGGTGGCGGTGTAGATGTTGCCGCTCACCGTCACATAGTAGGTCTGTAGATCGTCCGGCATGCCGGTGAGGCAATTTTGCGGAATCACCGGCTCTTGGCACACCGACAAAACGTTGCCTGAGGCTCGAGCGGTACCCGCGGCGGTCGTGGTCACGCCGGTGGGAGAGATGCTGAGTACGACCAGGTCATAGAGCGGTCCGGGCGTGCTCGAGAGCGCCTGCACCGTCGATGCAAACTGCCGCGCGCCGAAGTACGGAATGACGGTTCCTCCGCTGCCTAAGGCATCCGCGCCGACCAGAATGTTGGTGGACGGTCGAACTCGGATGGTTTCGCTGACGTAGTAGGTGCCGGTCCCGTCCGGGGTGAACGTTCCCGAGATGTTCTGACCGTTGCCCGAGATGGAGTAGATGCCGTTATCGAAATTCACGGTCATGGTGTACTGCAAGCCGTTGGCGGCGAACAGCAAGTACGTGCCGTTATGCGAGCTGACCACATTGACCGTGGCACTTGCCGTATTCCCGGTCAGGTCGGTATTGCCGGTGGCCGTTGCCGTGACGGTGCCGGTGATCGTCCCTTGGGCGCTGGAAGGGACTGTTATCGTAAGCACGGCCGCGCGACCATTGCCCAAGCTCGATATGGTGGCGGCACCGGACGTGGTCGTGCAAGTCACGCCGGCCGGGGCCGAACACGTGGCTGACACGGGACTGGCGACGGGGCCGGTAAACGTGTAGGTGACATTGACCGGGGTCGCCGCCGCCGGTCCTTCGTTCAGGACGGTCGCGGTGAATACCGCATTGCCGGACGCATTCTGAAACGCCCCATTCAGGCTGACCTCCAAATCAGAACCGGTGGCGCCCACCGTGTCCGTGTGGGTGCGCGGGCTGCCCGGGTCGGTGGCGGACGTAACCGTCATCATGTCGGTAAGCGAGCCGCTCGCAATCACCGTGAAGGGAATGCTGAACGTCAGCTCCCCGCCCACCGGCATCGTTGCCAGCGTCATCGGCGAGCCGACCGGGTTGGGGCACACCGCGCCGTCGGAGGCCGCACAGGTGATCGGGCCCGACGCGGTGGCGTTCGGACTCAAGGCATTGGTGATGGAGATGGTCTGCGCGATTCCCGGTCCATTGTTCGTGACAGTCATGGTGAAAACGCCGCTGTCGCCGACCAGCAGCGGCCCGGTCGGTGCGGTTCCGGCCACCAGGATGTCCGCCGTCACGACGGTGGCCGTCGCGTAGAAGTTGTTGGTGCCGGTATTGCCCGGAACGTTGACCACCAATTCATTGGTGACGGTGCCATTGACGTTTTGCCCTACCGTCGTGGTGACGGTAAAGGTCAGCACGCCGCCCGCCGGCAAAGTCGGGACCGCGGTCAATACCCCGACCGTCGTCGGGCAAACCGCGCCGTTCGATCCTGCGCAGGTGATACTGGTGATGGTGAGGCCATTGCCGGGGTTATCAAACACGTTGAAGGCGCCGGTTGCTCCAGTGCCGTCGTTGGTCACGGTCATCACGAATACCGCACTCGAGCCGCCAATGATGGTCCCGCTCGGACCTGCACCGCCGACGACGACGTCGTTGACGACACTGAATGCCGTGGCGGTGACCGCGGCCGAATCCTGAGTGGGATCGATTTCGTACGCGAAGCTGGCCACCATGGAGTTTTCAACGGTGCCGGTGGCGCCGTTGTCGAGTTGCACCGTGACCGAGAATTTTAAAACCCCGCCGTTCGGGATCTCCGAGATCACCATCTCGACCGAGGGACTGGTCGGGCACACGGCTCCGCCGCTCGCGGCGCAGGTGATCGACAGCAGTTTGAGCTGATTGCCGACGTTGTCGATCAGCTTGATATTGGAGGCCGTGTAGGGGCCGGTGTTCGCCACGCTCATGACGAATACGGCGTTTGACCCTCCCTGTACCTGGCCGGTCGGACCGGTGCCGGTCACGACGATTTCGGTGCCTTGCCGGCCGCTGCCCGAAGCACACGCAGCCAACGCCAAGAGCACCCCAAGGTACAGGGTAAGTACGTGTATTCTCACTATTTTTTCCCTAGCAAAGTCCGCAAGCGCAATCAACGGCTGCTATTCCAAATGACCAAAGAGAGACGTATGCACGCCTCATCAAGATGGTATCGGAATAATCCCCTTCAAATGTTTGACGTAACTTAATCAAAAATCCAAGGCCCGTTATGTGAAGCGTTTCGTATTTCCGCAATGAGCCAGTGCCGCAATGTGCTGCGCCTGTATGCATGTCGGGTTCCGCGGCGCTCGCCAGCGTGGCAAAAACCCCTTCACAATCATCGGTAGCCGGGCCGGCGGCCTTCAGATCGCCTCGGTCGCTATCATATAGCATTCGGACTCGAGTCACGCTCGATGTCCGCGCATCCCGGCATGCACAGCAGCGTGCCGGATTTTGGGGCGGGCGGGGGCGCTCTGCGCCGGTATTCGGTGCATGGCGTGGATGCGAGTGCTCGCAGCGCAGCGCAACGATTCGGTACACTCGCCCGCATGATGGTCACCACCCCGCCGCCGCGCAAGGCCGCACTCTATTTCATCTTCGTTACCGTGCTCATCGACATGCTGGCCTTCGGAATGATCATTCCGGTGCTGCCCATTCTGGTTCAGGACTTCGTAGGCGGTAGCGCGGCGCGCGGCGCGGAGATCTACGGCCTATTCGGCACTGCCTGGGCGCTGATGCAGTTCATCTTCTCGCCGGTGCAGGGGTCGCTGTCGGATCACTTTGGGCGTCGCCCCGTCATTCTCATCTCCTGCACGGGCTTGGGCTTGGACTTCATCCTCATGGCGCTGGCGCCGAATCTGTGGTGGCTGCTGGCCGGCAGGATCATTTCCGGCATTGCCGCGGCGAGCTTCGCCACGGCCGGCGCCTACATCTCGGACATCACGCCCCCGGAGCGGCGTGCGGCCAGTTTTGGGCTCATTGGCGCCGCCTTCGGCGTCGGATTCGTCGTCGGACCGGCGCTGGGCGGTCTGCTCGGAGCCATTTCCCCGCGATTGCCCTTCTGGGCGTCGGCCTTCATGGCGCTGGCGAATGTTTGCTGGGGTTTGTTCGCTCTGCCGGAGTCCCTGCCCAAGGACAAGCGCGTGCCCTTCGCCTGGAAGAACGCCAACCCCTTGGGAGCGCTCAAGCTGCTGCGCTCCCATCCGATCCTTGCCGGGCTCGCCGGCAGTTTCTTTCTGATCAATCTGGCGCATGCGGTGCTGCCCAGCACCACGGTGCTCTACATGCATTACCGCTATGGCTGGGATACGCGCGCCGTCGGCCTGGTGTTGGCCGGCGTGGGCATCTGCTCACTCATCGTGCAGGGCTTTTTGGTCAAGCCTGCAGTGCGATTGCTGCATGAACGGCGTGCCCTGGCCTTAGGGTTGGCATTCGGCGCCGCGGGTTTTGCCATTTACGGGCTCGCACCCACTGGAGCCATCTTCTGGATCGGGGTGCCGGTGATGGCGCTGTGGGGCATCGCAACCCCATCGCTGCAAGCCATCATGACGCGGTCGGTGAGCGTCACCGAACAAGGACGCCTACAGGGGGCCCTCGCCTGCCTCATGGGTCTGGCGAGCCTCATCGGGCCCACCTTGTTCACTCAAATATTCGCAATCGCCATCGGAACTCACGCCGACTGGGGCTTGCCAGGGGCGCCGTTCCTGTTGTCGACGCTGTTGATATTGCTGGCCATCATATTGGCCTGGCGAACCACTAGAATGCCTCTTCCGGAAGCGCCATCATCGATGCCTTGCCCGCCTTGATGGTCATCAGCAGGCTGCCGGTCTGCGGCAAAAGGCGCTCGATAAAGAAGCTCGCGGTCACGCGCTTGGCGCGATAGAACGCGGCGTCCTGGCCGGCTCCGGACTCCCCGTCCGCGGCGATCTTGGCCATTCGCACCCACATGAAGCCTAAGGCGACGATTCCGAACATTCGCAAGTAATCCGCCGCGGCGGCGCCGCCCTCTTCGGGATCGGTTGAGCTTTGTCGCGTGATGAAATCGGTCGCCTGCTTAAGCGCCTCGAGCGATTGCGCGAAGGCCCGCACCAGCGTGCCGATGCTCGGATCGTCGACGCTTGAATCGACGAATGCGTTCGCGGGAGCGAAGAACTGACGCAGCAGGCGGCCCGAGTTCGCCGGCAGCTTGCGCCCGACCAAGTCCAATGCCTGCACACCGTTGGTGCCCTCGTAGATCATCGAAATGCGCGCGTCGCGCACATATTGCTCCATGCCGTTGTCGACGATGTACCCGTGGCCACCAAAGGTTTGCAGCGCGAGATTGGCGCTGTCGAAGCCGAGATCCGAAAATAGCGCCTTCACGATCGGAGTCATCAGCGCGATGAAGTCCTCCGCGTCGCTGCGCTCCGCGCAGTCGCCGAGGCGTTCCATGCGATCGAGGGCGTTTGCCACCCAGACTCCCAAGGCTCGGCAGCCCTCGTTGTAGGCGCGCACGGTCATCAACATTCTGCGCACGTCCGGATGCACGATGATCGGGTCTGCCGGTTTGTCGGGATGCGTGGTCCCGACGAGCGATCTTCCCTGCAGCCGATCCCTGGCATAGGCGGCGGCCCTTTGGTAGGCCGCCTCGGCTATGCCTAACGCCTGGATGCCCACAGACAAGCGCTCACTGTTCATCATGACGAACATCGCGCGCATGCCCTTGTTCGGCTCGCCCACCAACCAGCCTTGCGCTTGATCGAAACTCAGTTGGCAGGTCGCCGAGCCTTTGATGCCCATCTTGTGTTCGATTCCGGTACAACGCACGCCATTGCGCGCGCCGATGCCGTCGCCACTGGGCAGATACTTCGGCACCAGGAACAGGCTGATGCCTTTTACGCCGGGCGGTGCATCGGCCAGCCGCGCCAGCACCAGATGCACGATATTCTGCGTGAGATCGTGCTCGCCGGCGGAAATGAAAATCTTCGAGCCGCTCAGGCGGTAGCTGCCATCCGGCTGCGCGCTCGCCTTGGTTCGCAGCAACCCTAAGTCGGTACCGCAATGGGATTCGGTCAGGCACATCGTGCCCGCCCAGCTGCCGTCGACCAGTTTCGGCAGATACAGATCCTTCAGCGCCTGCGAGCCGTGGCTCTTGAGCGCAAGATAGGCGCCGTGCGACAGCCCAGGGTACATGCCGAGGGAGAGATTGCAGCCGCAGATCATTTCCTCGACCAGTTTGGAAACGCACTCAGGCAAGCCTTGACCGCCGTATTGCGGATCGGCGTTGAGCGAACCCCAGCCTGCCTCGACAAATGCCTCGTAGGCTTCCTTGAAACCCTTGGGTGTGCGCACCACCCCGTCATCGAAGTGGCAGCCTTCGGCATCGCCGCTGGCGTTGAGCGGCAGCAGCGTGGCGGCAATAAATTTCGCGGCTTGCTCGAGAACGCTGTCGAGCAACTCCGGCGTGATCTCCGCCAGCCCCGGCAGGCTTGCCAGGGACGCGCTGTCATGCAGCTCGTGCATCACGAAGCGCATGTCGCGCAGGGGGGCCACATACGTTTGCATGTCTTCCTCCGGTCTAAGTAAGCGAGGTCAGCTTGGCGAGCGCCTGACTGCGCACTTCGCGCAATTCCGCGAGCGTCTCGTTGACCGCGGCGCGCTGCTCCTCCAGCCGCTGAATCCGGCTGTTCACCGCCTCGAGCAGCAGGCGCACCTGCTTCGCGAGCGTCGGATCGAGGTCGTAGAGGTCGAGATAGTCCTTGATGTCTCGCAGGCTGAATCCAAGGCGCTTGCCGCGCAGGATGAGCACCATCCGCGCCCGGTCGCGTTGCGTGTAGACCCGATTGTTGCCCACGCGGCGCGGAGCAATGAGTCCCTTGTCCTCGTAGAAGCGGATCGTGCGCGTGCTCACGCCCAGCGCCTCACCCAGCTCGCCGACACTATATAAAGAGCCCCCGGGGCTGACGGCCGCTTGCTGCAATGACATTCATGACCTATACGTCAGTTGTATGACGTATACGTTAATCCAAGATTTGAGACAAGTAAACAGGCCCCGGGCGGGCCTGCGCTAGTAGTGCGGAGGCCGCTGATCCGCCGGGTCCTGCTCATTCCAGGCGGAGACAATGGCGTTGAGCCGCTGCGTAAGTTCCTTGAGCTTGGCCTCCAGCGCCTTAACGTCCTGATGCTGGCGAAACACCATGTCGCTCAGATCCGCGTTTGCGCGTTCCAGGTAGGCGATCTTCGTTTGCAGCTGCTCGAGGGCGTCGGCGTTCATGGGCAAGAGCTCATAGGTAGAAATCAAATTCCACGGGAAAGACCTGCTCCATCAAGGCGGCGCACTCCTTTTGCTTCAGCTCCGAATACAGCTTCAGATATCGTTCCGGCAGGTACTGGGCAAGTGCGGAGGATTTTTCCGTCCGCTCCAGCGCCGCCAGCAACCCGCTCGGAAAATCGGCCCCTCGGCCGTTCTTGACCCGGCCCTCAACCGGGTCGGTGGCCTTGAGGTGGTGGGTAATTCCGTGCAGCACGGAGGCCAACAGCGCCGCCAGAACCAGATGCGGGCTTGCATCGGCGCCCGCGACCCGGTGTTCCACGCGCCGCGCGCCCGGACCCGATGCCGGCACCCGAAAGGCCACGCTGCGATTGTCGTATCCCCAATCGCGCGTCGTCGGCACGAATTGCCCCAGATAGCGCCGGTGCGAATTCAAGTTCGGCGCAAACAAGCCAATGGAGTCGTACATGAAGGCCTGCATGCCCGCGATCGCCTGCTGCAGCAATGCATCGTCGGCACCGAAGCGGTTGTTGCCGGATTCATCCACCAAGCTCATATGAACGTGCAGGCCGGATCCCGGTT
>Ga0302325_10011394_pt1 | contig 19163 bp, 14 predicted proteins | sample Palsa_T0_2_FD_201948 | JGI IMG/M metagenome (GOLD analysis project Ga0302325, IMG submission 201948) | Peat permafrost microbial communities from Stordalen Mire near Abisko, Sweden - Palsa_T0_2 | ecosystem: Environmental > Terrestrial > Soil > Palsa > Peat permafrost | place: Sweden: Abisko...
GTCTTTGAACGCATCCCAGATCTCCGCCGCCAACCCGTTGCCGCAGGCCAGGCGGATGCGATGCCGGGTCTCGCTCGCGGAAGGGTCGGTGTGCAACAGGTAGCGGCAAAGCTCGCCAATGTACTGGAAAAGTGTGCAGTCCCAGCGCACAACATCGTCCCAGAATTGCCTCGCGGAGAATTTCTCGCGCACCACGGCAGAGCCGCCCGCGACGAGCAGCGCGCCGATGGCCTGCACTCCGCCCACGCTGTGGTACATGGGCAGGCAGTCGTAGATGCGGTCCGTGGGCTGCACGTCCATCATGCCCGCGAACCAGTGGCTCCATTGCATTGCGCGCACATGACTCACCTTTGCGGCTTTGGGCAAGCCGGTGGTTCCGGAGGTATAGATGTAGAGCGCAAGATCGTCGATCGCTGGCGGCCGACTTTCGGAACTGCTGAGCGGCTCGCCGGAATGGCGCTCGATGTCGCGGTCGATGCGTGGAAACGGTGCATCGTTCCGGCCATGGGTCCAGATTGCAGGAGAGATCCCAAGCTGGGGCAGAACGTCAGTAAGCGTATCGACAAACTCCGCGGACACGATGATCTGTGTGGGTGAGACAATGCGAATGCAGTGAGCAAGCGAGTCGCCGACAAGGTTGGTGTTGAGCAGGGAAACGACCGCGCCCACGCTGGTAATGCCCAGCCACACCGCAAAATACTCCGGCCGGTTGGTCATCAGCAGACTGACCACATCGCCCTTGGCAAGCCCTTGCTCCAGGGCCCATCGCGCGTACTGGTTTGCGCGTTGGGCGAGAGCGCTGTACGTCAAGCTTTCACGGTCTGACAGCAGGGCCGGAGCGTCCCCCATGCGGGCCGCGACTTCCTCAATTACGGTGGGAAGCGTGCGATGGCGATTGCGCGTGATGGGCGCGGTCATCTCCAGCGCACGCAGCCACGCCTTCGCGGGAGAGATTCCGGCCAGCTTCACGTCGCTGTTTTCGATGATCGTCATGCGGTGTTCCCCGCGTCTACGGTGATTACGGTGCCGGTAATGTTTCTCGATCCTTCGCCCATCAGAAAGTCAACCGCATTGGCCACGTCCACCACGTCCACCATGCGCTTGAGCGCACTGCGCCGGGCAATCTGCTGGCGGTTTTCTTCCGTAAGCCCCTGCGTCATATCGGTCGAGACAAACCCCGGAGCCACCGCATTCACATTCACGCCGGTGCGGCCCACCTCGCGCGCCAGCGACCGCGTAAAACCGATCAACGATGCCTTAGTGGCGGCGTAAACCGCCAGCCCGCTGTAGCCGGTAAACGCGACGATCGATGAAATGTTGACGATGCGTCCGCCTCCATCGGCCATCATCGTGCGAACTACATGCTTGGTGAGCACCATGGGCGACGTAGTGTTCAGGCGCACCATCTGCTCGATCTGCTGCGTCGAGGTCAGCGCCAGAACGCCCTCGGCGCTCATTCCGGCGTTGTTCACAAGGCCGTAGAGAGGGCCGAAATCCTTGCGCAGTTTCTTCACCATATCGGGGATGCCTTCGATCTGCGCCAGGTCGAAGGGCACAAAGTGCAACGAGCCAGGATGAGACTGTTCCGTTTCAGACATGGCCGCAGTGAACTCATCGCTCTCCTTGCGGGCAATCACAATTACACGGAATCCTGACTGAATGAGTTTGCGCGCGATGCCCAGGCCCAACCCGCGGCTTCCGCCGGTGACGATTGCGTTACGCACGGCGCACCAACTTTCCCGATTCGCCTACGGCCAGCATGGGAACGATGTTGATCACGGTGGGCACCATGTGCGGAGCCAGTTCTCCCCGGCAAAACTGCAGAATGTCCTGCCGCAGCGGATCGGGAGGGCCATCCATCGGCAATGTCTTCAGCACCACATCAGCGACAACCAGCGCACCCGTGATGGGATTCTTCTTCGCCTTCACCAGGGACATGGCAACCACGGGGTGGCGATTGATGACCGCCTCAACTTCCTCCGGATGTACTTTGTAACCGCCCACATTGATGATCCCATCGCGGCGGCCTGTGAAGTAGTAGCGCCCGCCGCGCAGCTCGAGCGTGTCGCCGGTATCCACAAAGCCCTCGTCGTCTTTCAAAACAGGGCTGTCATCGCCCAGGTAGCGGACTGCCGTGCGCGTGGAACGAATGCGCAGCGTACCGTCCTTCACTTTCATCTCGATGAGGGGATTGCCGGTAAGTATCTCGGCGGGGAAACCCATCAAGCCATCGTTCACATTGAAGCCAACGCCGGCCTCCGTAGACGCGAAGGTATGCGCAACCCGCGCATGCGGATACTGCGCCTGCACCTGGTTCAGAATGGCTTGATCGACAATTTCACCGGACATGCGGATGTACTCAGGGTTAATACGGTCGGCAAAGGGGCTCATCAGCGCGCGACGCCAATGAGAAGGCGTGCCGGAGATATTTGTCACTCCATGCGCGCCGGCGCGGGCGAGAAAATCCTTGGTCGACTCAAGCGCGCTCGATACCACGAGCGAAGTACCGGTCAGAGCCGCATGAAGAAAAATATGCAGCCCGCCGTAGCGCCGCATATCGTAAAACGTGCTCCACACCAGCGACGCCGACGCAGGGTCCGTGTGCCACGCCGAGCCCGCCAGGCTTGCCAGCGTGTGTACGGCCAGCTTGGGACGCCCGGTGGTGCCGGAGGTGAGCAGGATCCATTCGGTCTCGATCGCCGATGCGTAGATCGGCGCGCGGTCTACCTTGCCCTGCGTTACATTTCGTTTGCAAAAAATCACGCGGCCAACGCCGTGCTCGACCGCTGCTGTCTCCGCCTGGTCCGTCACCAGGACATCCGCATCCGCAGTTTTCGCGACGTAAGGTAGATGGTCGAGCGAAAGATCCGGAGGATAAAGAACCATGCGGCGCGCAATGCCGTCCAACTCAATCAACGCCGCGGCGGCGCGAAATTGATCGACGGTGGCAATCAATACTGACTGGCCGTGCAGGCCATCCGTTGGCCCTTCAAGTATCGATCCATGAACCAGCTCCTCCCAGTTCGCCTTGGTATCCAGGCCCACCAGGATGCGCGACGACAGATTGCCGGCGGCAACGATCGAAGACTTGAGGCATGCCGGATTAGCTGGCAGCATTTTCATAGAACCGGATGAATTCGCCGAACGTTACCGGGAAGCGCGCGTCCTCGTCGTCGCTGAAGGGGTCTTTCCCAAGCGAGTTTTCCAGGCGCGCCACAACAATCGCGAAGCAGAGCGAATCCAGGCCTGAATCAAGCAAGGCAAGATTATCCGTGAGCGGCGCGAGCTGTTTGTCATGCTCCAGCGCCACCTGCTTGAACTGCACGATGACTTCCGTTTTGATATCCATGTTTATCTTCACCTGCCTTCCAGAGCGCAACCCAGATCGGCAGGCGCCTCTTGCGATTCTCTCGATTCACTTCGGTTCTCTTCGGCGCGCAAAAAGGAAACATCGTTTGCGCCCGGGCTGAAATTCGTCAACGGGAACTGCGCGGCCAGCCATCCGGCGATGAGCCGCTCCACCGCCTCGCGGCCTTCGCGATTGGCGAAGGAATGATCCGCGTGCTCCACAAAATCGACCGAGACTCGGCTCTTCCGGCCGCCCAATTTCACCGCGTAGTCAATGTAGTCGAACTCGCCCACTCTCGGCTTTGCGCCTTGCGCCTTGATGCCCGGCGCTTTGAGCAGAAGGATGGGAAGTCCGGCAGTCGCCACCTTCTTCCAGCGCGCCAGCAATGCGGTGTTCGCGTTCCCCGGCAGCGAGCTCCCGCGCAGGCGCAGGCGAAGCTTTCGCGCGCGATCGTATCCATTGCTCAGGAATGCGCCCACCCTGCTGCGGCGCGCCCAGTCGCTCAACTCCTGACGCACCTTGGGCCGTTTTGCCTGGGGCATGTGAAAGTAGGGATCGAGAAGAATCAACCCTTCGCACTCGGTGCTGGCTGCGCCCGCGTAGAGAGCGGAGACGGCGCCCGCGCAGTGGCCGAAGATCACCATGCCGTCAAGCCCAAAGCGCTCCACCAATTGTTTCACTACGCCGGCTGCCACGGTGGCCAGGCCTCCCACGCTGATCGTGTCCAGCAGGTCGGGAGACGCTTCCCCTTCCGAGTCTCCAAGTCCGGGCAGATCGATGCGAAACGCTGGATAGCCGTGGCCGGCCATGGAATCCGCCCAGTAGACGGCGGAATCGCCGCTCGCCGCCCTGGGCAGCGAAAGCGAATTCACGAAAAGCACCCCGGTGCGATTCAATCTTGTCCGGCTCGCGCCTGAATCACCCGCCGTTGAATCAAACACCCAATCGGCCGGCCGATGATAAGTGCCGCGCAGACGCACGCCCAAGCCATCCAGAACAAGGAGCTCACGCTTGCCAATCGCCTCAAGCATAGGCGATTCCCTTGTTCATTTGCGCAGGGACAGCCGCAATCCATTCGCAGTTCGGTGCATAGAGCCAACTGAAGTCTTTCAGGTCGTCGTAGCCCACCAGGCCGCCCTTGCTCAGCGGAGCGGCATCGCGCGTGAGCTTCACAATTCTGACCGGGCGTTGGTATTTATGTGCCGCACTCTCTTCGTTTGCGAGCGCGGCCGGAAGCGTGAACGCAAAAGAATCGCGCCACAGGCTTACCGGCCAGCGATACCCATCCACTTCAAGCGGCGATCCCTGCTCCAGTTCGCGGATATAGTCTGACGCAGACTTCTGTTCGGGGCCGAACTTGAAGATCTGTTCCAGACCCACCCAGCGCATGAGCGTAGCTCTCAGCGCCTGGTTGGCGCTGGCGGGCGCGGACCAAAGCAGCAGTGCGTCCCCGAGCCCCGCGTCAAAAGCCCGTCCGGCAAGCACCGCGCCCATCCCCAGCCCGTGCAGCACCAGCGGCGCATGCGGCGTGCGATCTGCCAACCATGCGGCCAGCAGCCGCACATCGTCGCTCCAGTTCGCGAACGTCATCTGCTCGAAGTCGCCCGTGCTTTCGCCGATTCCGCGATAGTCGTAGCGAAGAACTTCAATGTTCTCCGCGGCCAGGGAGCGCGCCCAGCGCACCCACGGAAGATAGGAGTTATGGCGCTCCGAGGCAAACGGGCCCACCAGCAAAACGCGTGCAACGGGATTCTTCACTTCGTGAAGCACAGTGTAAAGATGCGCGCCGGATACAGGAAAGTATCCGGCGCGCTCTTCAAGCTGCCCGTTCAAAAGGAGCTGGTTTTGCACTGCAACACCCTGTGGGTCCGGCTATGCCGCGGCGATTTGTTTGGGACCGTGAACGATTGCGACAATCAGAGTGCGGAGAAGATCGACGCCCTCGAACAGATCCGCATCGGGACCGATCGGATTGATCGCCATCTCCAGTTGCAATGCGCGGAAGAGCTCAGCCGTGTGCGTGATGTCGCAAACGCCATGGACGTCAGTGTACTCCCGCTCCGAGGAGCCTTGCAGCCCAGCCAAATCGGCCAGGTAGCCCATGAAACGCTGAATCCAGCATTCGAAGAAGGCCATGGTCAGCACCGACTGCACTCCTTGCAGCTTGCCCAGGAAAAGGCGAACCGCGCTCAGCTCGTCGTCCACTGAAAGCGCATCCTTGTCGTTGGGGTAGGCGTGCGCGGCGACTGCGAACTTGCGCATCATCGCGGGATGAGAGTCGCGGACCTCTTCGAAAAGGTTTTCTCCCAGGATGGGGCGCACCTCGTCCGACTTGGTGGCGATGGAAGTGGCAGTCATCCAATAAATGAAGTTTCCTTCGAGAACCGAGGTATAACGGGCAATGAGGCCGCGACGCTGTTCGCTGGTGAGACGGTTGGGGTTGGGGAGTTTCGCGATCAGATCGTCGACGATGACCGCGATCTGCTGTTGAATCGAGTCTCCGAGAGACTCATCCGCGGCCTGGGGAGCCAGAGTGGTTGTGCTCATTTTTCACCTTCCGAACCAAGGAATGACGTTTGCCGGATTGGTCGTCCGGACAAACGTAAAAGGCAGATGCAGCCTGCCCAAGAATTGATCGAACTGGCGGCCTAAGGGGCAACAAGCTTGATTGCCGGCCGTGAAGCCTTTTTTCAGATACAGCTTAAAGCCGAATCCAGGGGCGTGATTCATCGAGCCGTTCCACGAACCGTTGGAATCCAAAAAAACCACCAATGTCTGTCTCGTGCAGTCGATTCCCGTTTAACGAAAATCCTGCACCCGACGAAGTGGTTGCTTCGATGTGGATTCCAGAATACAGGACTTTTTGAAATCGGGTAGCGACTGGTTCATCTTGACTCCCAAAAGTGGTGATGCCAATGCCCCTTTTCTGTGAGAGGCATGGGCCGTTGGTAAGTCCAAAGTCTGGTTACCGGTAACGAAACAAATTGGTTACAGAGGTCCCGTGGATGCCGCCGCGCACTCGGTCGTCGCAGGGGAGAAGCCCGTCGAATCCCAGCGAGGAGGTTCTATCATTGTGCACATGTCAAACAAGCTTCGCTGGGGAGTGCTCAGCACCGCCAATATCGGCCTCAAGAAAGTCATTCCGGCCATGCTGCGGGGCAGGCTCACGACCGTCGCCGCCATTGCCTCGCGCAACCTGGCCAAGGCCCGCGAGGCCGCGACGGCTCTTGGCATTCCCACGGCCTATGGTTCATACGAGGAACTGCTCGCCGATCCCAGCATCGACGCCATCTACAACCCGCTTCCCAACCAGTTTCACGTGCCATGGACCATCAAAGCCGCCGAAGCCGGCAAGCATGTGCTGTGCGAAAAGCCTCTCAGCCTGACGATCGCGGAAGCCGAGACGCTGCTCGACGTTCGCGCCCGCACGGGAGTCAAGATCGGCGAAGCGTTCATGATTCGCAGTTACCCGCAGTGGCTGCGCCTGCGCGAACTGCTTGACGAGCGCCGCATCGGGGAACTCCGCTCGGTCGCCGGCTTTTTCAGCTACTTCAACAACGACCCGGCCAACATCCGCAACCAGGTTGAAGCCGGCGGCGGCGCGCTGATGGACATCGGTTGCTACCTCATCCATGCCTCGCGCTACGCCTTCGCACAGCAGCCCTCGCGCGTTGTAGGCCTCATCGATCGCGACCCAGCGATGCACGTGGACCGCCTCACGTCGGCAATCCTCGACTTCCCCGGCGGCCAGTCCATCTTCACGTGCAGCACGCAGATGGTCCCTTACCAGCGCATCCACTTCTTCGGCACCAAGGGCCGCATCGAAATCGAGATTCCCTTCAACGCGCCGCCGGATCGCCCCACACGGCTGTTCATCGACGCAACCGGCGACTTGTTCGGCGGCGGAATCACAACGGAGACTTTCCCGGCGTGCGATCAGTACACCTTGCAGGGAGATGCCTTTTCGAAGGCCGTGCTGGATAACACCGAAGTGCCGGTCAGCGTGGAAGACGCCATCGGCAACATGGCCGTAATTGAAGCGATCTTCAAATCCGGCGCTTCCGGCCAGTGGGAAACCCCGAATCGCTAAAGCCTGTCTCGTAATCCTGCATTGTGTCAGGGCACGACTTTACAGTCTGCGAAAAACTCAATCGGAGAGGCAAGAAGTGTCAGGGCACGACTTCAGTCGTGCCGAAAAGGCAGGAAAGACGCGGGGTTTTAACCCCTGAGGGATTGCGCCAAGGCCTGGAAACCTCAAACCTCAACGGCGCCCCGTTCATCGGAAGTCCCGGCGGGCGTTGTCCGCGGCCGCAGCGCTTCAGAAGTCAACTCGTCGGCATTCCGCAATCCCGGGAACAGCCCCGCCCACAATCCCGCCACCACCAGCGAGCCCACTCCTCCCACCACGGTGGCCCGCACCGCGCCCCACCATTGCGCCGTAAGCCCGCTCTCAAACTCGCCCAGTTCGTTTGAAGCGCCGATGAACAGCGCGTTCACCGCACTCACGCGTCCGCGCATCTCCGGCGGCGTGCCCAGTTGCAGCAGCGAGCCGCGAATGATCACGCTCACCGTGTCCGCGGCGCCAGCCACGGCAAGCGCCGCCATGGACAGCCACAAACTGTGCGAGAGCCCAAACACCACCGTCCCGGCTCCGAAGATGGCCACGCACACAAACAGCCGCAAGCCAGCCCGTCGCCGGAAAGGGAAGCGCGCCATGGTCAGGCTCATCATCAGAGCCCCGGCTGCCGGCGCAGCCCGCAGCAGCCCCAGCCCGCGCGGCCCCTGGTGCAGAATGTCGTGGGCAAAAATCGGCATCAGCGCGGTGGCCCCGCCCAGCAGCACCACAAACAGATCCAGCGATGAAGCCCCCAGCAGCAGCGACGAGCGCATCATGTATTGAAAGCCGGCCATCACCACCTTCAGCGATGCCGCCTTGTGCTCCATGCGCCCCGGCCGCACGTGCAGGCTGCCCACCAGCACCAGAAACCAACCCAGCGAGCCCAGGGTAAACACGTAAACAATCCCCGCGCCTTCAAGCGAGGTGTCGGGGATGAAGTGGGTCAGCGGCAGCGTAAAGAGCAATCCGCCCAGCGCCGGCCCGGTGATGTTGGAAAACTGCCAGATGGCTCCGCCCCAGGTGACCGCATTGACAAAATGCTTTTCCGGAACCAGGTGCGGCACCAGTGCCGAGCTTGCCGGCCCGGAGAACGCCCGCGCCGTCCCGACGAAAAACAGCACCACATAGATGGGGAACACCCGATGCAGGCCGGCGCGCGTCAGCAGCAGCAGCGCCGTGGTGCAGAACACCTGCAACCCGTAGCACACCAGGATCACCTGCCGCCGGTCGAAGCGGTCGGCCACGTGTCCGGCGGGGAGCAGAAACAGCAGCCCCGGCAAAAACAGCGCCAGCCCCGTGTAGCCCAGGTCCAGGGCGCGGTGGGTAATGGAATAGACCTGCCACGCCACGGCCACCGACTGCGCCTCGGCTCCCAGAATCGCCGTCACGCGCGCCAATTGGTATCGCCTGAAGTCGCGGAAGGCAAAAGCCTCCATGCCGCGCACCGGCGGTTTGTCGGGGAGGGAACTCATCTTCTGCAATTAGCTTATATCGACGGGCATCGATAGCAGACCCTTGGCCTTTCTCACCTTCACGGGCGGCGGCAGGCCGCGAAACTGCGTCAAACTGAGGAGTGACCGCCTTTGCCCCTGCTGCTCATCGACACTTGCTGCCCCAGTGGGCCGTCCACCTGGGGGTCCTGGGGCTCTTCCTGGTCTCGGCCATTGATGCTTCGATTATTCCCTTGGCCCTTCCCGGCTCAACCGATCTGCTGCTGTTGTGGCTGGTCTCCCACAACGGAAATCCATGGCTGCTGGTTTCGAGCGCGGTGGCCGGCAGTCTGGCTGGCGGTTATACCACCTGGAGCCTCGGCAAGAAGGGTGGTCAGGCAGCCCTTGAGCGCTGGGTTCCGGCCCGCATTTTGAAGAGCATCGTCGGATGGGTGAAGCGGCACCCCATCCTCGCCGTCTTCTTCCCGCCCATTCTGCCGCCTCCCATTCCGCTTGCCCCTTTCCTGCTCGCGTCCGGCGCTTTGGGCGTTTCGCGCAGGGCCTTTCTGCTCACCTTCGGAGCGGCGCGCACCCTGCGCTACTCATTCGTCGCCTGGCTGGCCGTGAAGTATGGTCGCCACATCGTCCGCGTGTGGTCTGGAACCCTGGAAAAATGGCAGACGCCGCTGCTCTGGATCTTCGGGGTGGTCATTGTCTCGGGCATCGTTCTGGGCATCATGAAACTGCGCGGCCACGCCAGGTTGGCCCCGGCGGTGTAAAAAGGAAGTCATGCAGGCATTCATCGCCCTTCTGCGCGCTGTCAACGTGGGTGGAACCGGCAAGCTGCCCATGACCGAACTCAAGGTCATGTGCGAAGCCGCCGGCTTCAAGTCCGTGCGGACGTACATCGCCAGCGGCAATGTTGTCTTCCGGTCGGCCAAGTCTGAAGCCCAGGTCAAGGCCGTCCTCGACGTGGGCCTTTCAGCATACTTCGGCAGGCCGGCGGGCGTCATCGTTCGCAGCGCCGCAGAGATGGCCGCTGTTTTGGCTGGAAATCGATTCCCGGAAATGCCCGGCAACCTCACGCACGCCATCTTCCTCGACAAGCCTCCCGCCGCCGACGCACTGGACGCCATTTCCGGCCAAGTCAACGAGCAGCTTGCGCTCGGGCTGCGCGAGATTTACGCATATTACCCCGACGGCGCAGGCCAGTCCAAGCTTAAAATCCCCGCCGCCAAAAACGGCACCGCCCGCAACATGAACACCGTCGCCAAGCTGGCCGAGATGGCCGCCGCTCTCTGAGTTCCGCTACAGAAATCGTTCCGTAGGTAGGCCGGGACTTGAGTCCCGGCACCGAGGCCGCCAGGTTAGCTCCGAGGCTTTAAGAGCTTATCCGTATATAGGTAGCGCCGACCTCCAGGTCGGCTGTCGTGTGGGCCACCGGCCCGCACGGACTCTGGCGGCGTGGACGCCGCCAGTACAGCCGGTCTGGAGACCGGCGCTACTCGAATGCGCAATTTACGGATAAGTTCTTAGGCTCTGAGGTTTTGCTTTTGGGGCCGGAAACATACCTCGGGGCCTGAAGGCCGGCTTGTTTGCAGCCTCAATGTCAGGGCTGAAGCCCTGACCTACCGTTCCCCGCGTTACAACCGAGCTTTTCAACAACTACTCGAAAATGACATTTGATTCAAGCCCCGGCGGCTCCCAGATCGTCGTCCTTCGTCTCGCGGATCATCAGCAGCCCAATAAAGGTCAGCACCGCCGACGCGGAAAGATAGTACCCCACATATTGCAGCCCCCAGTTCCGCGCCAGCCATGTAGCGATATACGGCGCCAGCGAAGCCCCCAGAATCCCCGCAAAATTGAAGGCCAGCGAGCTGCCCGAGTAGCGCACCGGCGTGGGAAACAGCTCCGACACCACCGTCCCCAGCGGCCCATAGGTCAGCCCCATGAGCGCCAGGCCAAGCGCCATCATGCCCAGGGCGCCGCCTTCGCCGGCGACGAACATGGGCGCCAGCATCAGGCCAAAAAGAAAGATCGCCGCCGTAATCAAGAGCATGGACCTGCGCCGCCCGCGCTCGGCCAGAATCGCCGAAATCGGAATCATCAACGCGAAAAAGAAGGTATCCAGAAGCTGCATCTCCAGAAACCTGCCCCGGTTGATCCCCAGCGCCGTGGTGCCCCAGCTCAGCGCAAACACGATCATCAGGTAGAACAGCACAAACGTCGCCATGCACAGCAGCGTTCCCGCCACCAGGGCGCGGCTATGGTGCCGGAAAACCTCGACGGTCGGCAGCCGTACCTGTTCCTTGCGTTTCAGTGATTCCTGGAACACAGGCGTTTCTGTAATCGTCATGCGGACGTAGAGCCCCAGAAACACCAGCACCGAACTGGCCAGGAACGGCAGCCGCCAACCGAAGGTAAAGAACTGCCTGTCCGTGAGCAGCTTCGAAAGCACCAGAAACACGCTGCCGGAAAGAAAGAACCCCACCGGCGCGCCCAGTTGCGGAAACATCCCATACCAGGCGCGTTTGCCCGGCGGAGCGTTCTCAATGGCCAGGAGTACCGCGCCGCCCCACTCCCCGCCCAGCCCGATCCCTTGCCCAAACCGGCAGAGCGCCAGCAGCAATGGCGCGGCTATACCGATGCTCGAATAGGTGGGCAGCATCCCGATCGACACCGTCGACAGCCCCATCGTCCCCAGCGCCACCACCAGCGTCGTCTTGCGGCCAACGCGGTCGCCAAAGTGCCCAAAGAGCGCCGACCCGATGGGCCGCGCCAGAAACGCAATTCCGAACGTCGCCAGCGAGGCCAGCGTAGCCGTGGCGGGGTCAGCCGACGGGAAAAACAGTTTGGGAAACACCAGCACCGCCGCCGTGGCGTAAATGTAGAAGTCGAAAAACTCAATGGCTGTGCCCACCAGGCTGGCAAACAGTACCTGCCTCGGTGAATTGACGCGGGCCTCGGTCCGAGCCAGGCTTTTCCAAGTCCGGTCTTCTGGCGGACCGTCTTTCCGGGGAACTGTTGCGCTCATCCGATCTCCATTTTGGGGTGGGCCCGGCCGCAGACAGTCGACGGGGAGGCTTGACCCTCTCAGGTTATACCGTCATTCCCGTCCGGAATGGAGGCTTTTTGCCTGGCCGGCAGGCGCCTTATACGCTAAAATCGGATTTTCTGCACATTACGTGTGATTGCATAACACGTTACTGCCGATAGACTATAGGAGTTACCTTTATGCCCCAACCCTGGCGCAGACCGGCTTCGCTCTCCACAACTGGCCGAAGTGTGCCTGCCGACGACCGGTCCCCGCTGCTGATTGAATTGTCGAAGGCCAAGGCCCAGATGGAGCCGGGCCAGATCTGTGCATTCAACCAGACCAGGGAGTGTTTTCTGGGGATGTACGTGATTGCCGGGGACTTTTCTCTCGCCAGCTTTCAGGATTGGCTAGCCACCCTCACGCCCAACTCCGGCGCGGGCATGTGGATGGCGCCATTCCGCGGTATCCCCGCTTCGCAGGTGGTTACCCCGCTGGACCTGCTCTATCTCGATGTGCAGTGCCGGGTGCTGGAGCCGGTCGAGTTCTTTCCCACCTGCCGCGTTTCCCCCAGCACTCCGCCGGCGGCCAGCGTTCTTGCCCTGCCCGCACACGCCATTTTTTCTTCCCAGACCCAGGCCGGCGATCAGTTGATTCTGTGTTCCGCTGAAGAAATGGAGTGGCGCCTGGAGCGCCTTGCCCGCACCGAGACCATCGTCGCAGGCGCGCCTTCCGCCAACCCAGGTCCCGCCTTGGGCCCGGTTCTGGTTCGCGAAGAGCCAAAATCGCTTGTCCGCCCGACGGGGTCGCGGGAATTCTTCGTCAAGCCCGCCGATCCGGCTTCCGCCTCTTCGATCCAGGCCGATACGGTCAAAACTGATTCCATTCGGGTTCCGGAGCAGCCAATCGCCGCAGCCGTGCAGCCCGCCGCTCCGCCACCCCCAACTCAGCGGGCGGAACCTGAGCCACAACGTCAAACCGAGCCGGCGTCTCAACTGCTGCAGCCGCCGCAAGCACAGCAGCAGGTGCAACCTGAACAGCCGCCGCAAACCCAGCCGGCCAAACCCTGGATGGACGTTGCCCGTCAGCCTGTGCTTTCGCCGCTTGCCAAACTGGGGCGTTGGCTGTTTTCCGATCCCGCCGATCCCAGAAGAACAAACAGGCAGCCGGTTCCCGGCCTGGTCGCGCATTTCTTTACCGGCGGAGCTCCGCATGCGCACGAGGTTCGCGATGTCAGCGCCACCGGCCTTTATGTGGTGACGACGGAGCGCTGGTATCCGGGCACCGTGATCCGCATGACGGTCACCAAGCCGGACCTTGGTCTGTCGCCTGCGGAGCGCTCCATTACCATTCAAGCCCGGGCGGTGCGCTGGGGCAACGATGGGGTTGGCCTGGAATTCGTTGTCAGCCCCCCTTCCAAAGAAAAGCGAGGCCAGGAGTCCGCACTCGATCCCATCGATGGCGAGCAGCTCAATCGCTTCCTCAAGCGCCTCGGCGCCCGCCCGAACTGACGCCGATCGGCCGCGGGAACCGAAGTACCAGCGCCGTTGCCGGCAGCTCCAGAATTTTACTGGCCCATCCCCAATTCCAGTGATAGTCTACGGTGACTCAGCGGTAGTCCTTTCCCACGCTCGCCAACCGGACATCCGCCAGATATCCCCCCAAGGAGACACAATGGTTCGGAAATCAGGCCAGTTTCTGCTCTTTGTCGTTGCGATCCTTTTGACCGCGACAGCGAACTCCCAGGCGCAAACCGTGCTTACCCGTCATGTGCGCCAGGCGACCCATGCGGGTCAGGCACAACCCATCGGACGTCTTCCCCAAGACCAGGTCATGCAGCTTGACGTGGTTCTGACGCTGCGCGACCCCGCAGGGCTTAAATCCTTTTTGAACGATGTCTACGATCCGACCAGCTTCTCCTACCGCCGCTTCCTCACCGTGGCGGAGTTCACTGAGCGGTTTGGCCCCAGCCAGGCGGATTACGATGCCGTTGTCAGTTACGCCAAATCCAACGGCTTTGATGTCGTCGGCGGCACGCGCGACGGCATGGAAGTGCAGATCAAGGGGCCGGTTTCGGCGGTCGAGAAGGCCTTCCACGTCAACATGATGACCTACAACCATCCATCGGAGAGCCGCTCGTTCTACGGGCCCGATCGCGAGCCGACGACAAGCCTGAAGTTCCCGCTCTGGCACATCTCCGGCATGGACAACTTCTCCATTCCCCATCCCATGTTCGAGAAGAAGAGCGACTACGCCAGGGCGCACGGCATTCCCGAGGACAAGGTCGTCACCCACGCCACCACCGGCTCCGGCCCGTCGGCTTCGTTCCTGGGCAGCGACATGCGCGCCGCCTACTACGGCGGATCGGCCCTCACCGGCGCCGGCCAAAACCTTGGCTTGTTTGAATACCTGGGCACCGACCTCACCGACCTGAGCACTTACTTCAGCAACGTGGGCCAAACCAACAATGTGCCCATCACCCTGCTCTCGACGGACGGCACCAGCACCTCGTGCGTAGACTCCCGCGCCGGCGGCGACTGCGACGACACCGAGCAGACCCTGGACATGACCCAGGCCATCGGCATGGCGCCAGGTCTTTCCAGCCTGGTGATGTACATCGGATCGACAGACACGGCCATCATCAGCGCCATGACCACCCACAGCCCGCTGCCTACCACCATCGGCTGCTCGTGGGGATGGACGCCGGCCGATGCCTCCACGCTCGACCCCTACTTCGAGAAGATGGCCGCGCAAGGCCAGAACTTCTTCGCCGCCTCGGGTGACAGCTCCACCTGGTCGTCGAGCAACGAAGCCTGGCCGGCCGACGATGCCCACGTCGTCTCCGTCGGCGGCACCGATCTCGTGACTGCGAGCGCGGCTGGCCCATGGAAGTCTGAAACCGCCTGGACCGACTCCGGCGGCGGCATCTCTCCCGACAGCATCGCGATTCCCTCATGGCAATCGGCCGCCGGCGTCATCAACTCCAGCAACAAGGGATCAACGACCCTGCGCAACGGCCCTGACGTCTCAGCCAACGCCAACTTCACCTTCTACACCTGCGCAGACCAGACAGCCTGCCTGGCCAATGAATACGGCGGGACAAGTTTTGCCACGCCCATGTGGGCAGGCTACATCGCCCTGGTGAACCAGCAATTGGCCAACAACGGCGACTCGACCATCGGCTTCATTGACCCCACCATCTATGCCGAGAATGAATCCGGCGGCGCGCTGACCTCCGCGTACACAACCGACTTCCACGACATCACGAGCGGCACTTCGGGCAGCTATTCCGCAGTCACCGGATACGATCTCGTCACCGGCTGGGGCAGTCCCAACGGCACGGGTTTGATCAACGCCCTTGCTCCCACCAGCCAGACGCCGGCCTATACGCTGGACGCTTCACCCACGTCCGTCTCGGTCGTGGTGGGCAATAGCGGAACCTCCACCATCACCACAGCAGTCTCCGGCGGATTCGACGCGGCGATTGGCTTGACCGCAAGCGGACAGCCAACGGGCGTAACTGTCAGCTTCAGTCCGTCTTCCATCGCCGCGCCGGGTTCCGGTACGTCCACGGCCACGTTGGCTGTGGCGTCAACCACCGCCACGGGCACCTACACCATCACTGTGACCGGCACGGGCGGCGGAATCACGCATACGGCCACCATCTCGCTCACGGTTACTTCCGCGCCGGTTCCGGCCTTTACGCTTTCCGCCTCGCCCACCTCAGTCTCCGTAACGCAAGGCAGCACCGGCAAGTCCACCATCACCACCGCGGTCTCCGGCGGATTTAGCGCGGCAATTGCTCTTTCCGCATCGGGTCTGCCCACTGGAGTGACCGCGGCGTTCAGTCCCACGTCCATCGCCGCTCCGGGTTCAGGCACGTCCACGCTGACTCTGACCGTGGCCTCGACAGCAGCCACAGGAACATCCACCATCACCATCACCGGCACCGGCGGCGGAATCACACATACGGCCACCGTTTCTCTCACCGTGACTGCGGCGGTCACGGGCACTTACACCATCTCCGTCTCGCCCACCGCTGGCTACTTGTATCAGGGACAAAGCGGGTACGGAGTCGTCACCATCACTGCTTCAGGCGGGTTTGACTCCAAGGTCACCTTCTCAGCAACGGGTATTCCTTCCGGAGTGACCGGCAGCTTCAGCCCCACCTCCGTCACCGGCTCCGGCTCGTCCGATTTCACCTTGACCGTGGCCAGAAACGCCCCCACCGGTACCTATCCCATCACCATTACGGGTACCAGCGGAAGCACAACGCACTCCACCACGCTCACCTTCTCCATCTACAGCAGGAACGAGAAGAAATAACCGCCTGCGTAACCTGCAATCGCTCGAACGAAAAGGCCCGGACTGCTCAGTCCGGGCCTTTTCAATGAACGGAAGACCGGGAGATCGGAACGCGAATCGATTATCCTGACTCTTGGATTCCCACTCCCAAGCAGACCGGGTTTCTCCAAGTCCATGGGCAGCCGTGGCGGTGACTCTCTGCGGCGTTTGCGCATTTCTCCAGCTCTACTGCACCCAGCCGCTGCTGCCTCTTTTCACCAGCCTCTTCCACGCTTCCAAAACCGCGGCCGGCATGACGGTCTCCGCAGCCACGCTCGGCGTTGCTCTCTCCGCGCCCATCTTCGGCGCGCTCACTGAGCGGCTGCCGCGCAAGCGGGTCATCGTCGCTTCGCTGCTGGGCATATCGATCCCCACGCTGCTCGCCGCAACCTCAACGTCGCTGGCCCAGCTCATCATCTGGCGCTTCCTGCAAGGGATCATGGTCCCTGGCGTGGTCGCCGTCCTCGTCACTTACATTGGCGAGGAGTGGCCGCCCGACCGCGTCGCCCTGATCATGAGCTTCTACGTCAGCGGGACTGCCCTCGGCGGCTTCACCGGCCGCGTGGGCACCGGCATTTTGACCGACTGGTTCAACTGGCGGATCGCCTTCCTTGCTCTTGGCGTGGCATCGCTTGCAGGCGCAGCCGCCGTGGCCGCCTGGCTTCCTGGCGGAACCCGGGTGCCCCCTGTCTCGCCCTTGAGACTGGGGAATCAACCCTCCCCATCCGCTCAACTTTCCTTCCCCCACCAGGTGCAAGCCCTCTTCCGCAGCCGCCGCCTGATCGCCACTTTCGCCGTTGGCTTCAACGTCCTGTTCTCCCTGGTCGGCGTCTTCACCTGGATCACCTTCCACCTCAGCGCCGCGCCGTATTCGCTCTCGACAACCGCTCTCAGCTCGCTCTTCTTCGTCTACCTCGTCGGCCTCGTCGTCACCCCGGCCGCGGGATTCCTCATCACCCGCGTCGGCCTGCGCGCGGGCATCGCCGGAGCCCTCGCCTGCTCCATGGCCGGCGTATTGCTCACCCTCGCCGCCTCTCTCTGGATCGTCATCTTCGGCCTGGCCCTGGTTTCATCGGGAGTCTTCATCGCGCAGACCGCCTCGCAGAGCCATCTCCGCGTGGCCGCGCCTCCGGGCGCGCGCGTCACCGCCGCTGGCCTTTACATGACCTGCTATTACCTGGGCGGAACCGCTGCCGGCGTGGTTCCCGGCGCCTTCTGGGCGCTGGGAAAATGGCCCGCCTGCGCGGCCTTCATCGTCGCCATGCAGGCCGTAGCCATGGCCATCGCGCTAGCCGGCTGGCGCAGCCCAACAATGGCGTCAACCGCCTTAATTCAGAATCCATGAACCCCCAACCCGCAAAAGCGAATCTATACCCTTGTACGCGCACCACTGTCCCCCTTTGCAGCGTTTCCCCGCGCCGTCGGCGTTGAGCCCAAACCGCGATTAGCCCAATCATCTCCGCGTCATAAGCCAAAAGACCCTCAGAGGAGAAGACTTTTGTCCGCAGCGTCCACCGCATTGCCGGCCCCCGGCGGAGTCACCGTCAACAACCCGCAGCCCGCGGCGCAGGCGCAATGGAAGCCCCGCGTCAATCCCTGGCTGATCGCGATGACCGTCGCTCTGGCCGCCTTCATGGAGGTGCTCGACACTTCCATTGCCAACGTCGCCCTGCCTCATATCGCCGGCAACCTGGGCGCCAGCACCGACGAGGGCACCTGGGTGCTGACCAGCTACCTGGTTTCGAACGCCATCGTGTTGCCGCTGGGCGGATGGGCCTCCAGCGTCCTGGGCCGCCGTAATTTCTTTGTCCTCTGCATCGTCATCTTCACCGTTTCCAGTTTTCTCTGCGGCGCGGCCCTCTCGCTGCCCATGCTGCTCATCTTCCGCGTCATTCAAGGCGCCGGCGGCGGCGGTCTGCAACCCATGGCCCAGGCCATCATGGCCGACAGTTTCGAGCCCCAGAAACGCGGCCAGGCCTTTGCGCTCTACGGCCTGGTGGCCGTCCTCGCCCCATCCATCGGCCCCACTCTCGGCGGCTGGATTACCGACAACTTCTCCTGGCGCTGGATCTTCTATATCAATATCCCCGTTGGCATCCTGGCCTTCATCCTCGTCACCCGGCTGGTGGAAGACCCGCCCTGGATCAAGCCCGACCGCTCGCGCTTCTTCCGCATGGACTACGTCGGCCTGGCATTCCTCACCATCGCCATGGGCGGCATGCAGATCATGCTCGACAAAGGCGAGGAAAACGACTGGTTCTCTTCCAACTTCATCCGCTTTTTCGCCTTCCTGTTCATCTCCGGCATGATCGCGCTGGTCTGGTGGGAGTGGAACCAAAAAGAGCCGCTCATCAACCTGAAGGTTTTCCGCTTCAAGAATTTCGCCATTTGCTGCTTCCTCATGATGCTGGTCGGGGGCGTGCTCAACGCCAACACCGTGCTGCAGCCGCAGTTCATGCAGCAGCTGCTGGGCTGGACGGCCACCACCGCCGGCCTGGCCCTCACCGCCGGTGGATTCACCCTGGTCATCGTCATGCCCCTGGCCGGCTTTGCCACCAGCAAAGTCTCCGCGCGCTACCTCACTGCCCTCGGGTTTCTTCTCTTCATCATCACCTTCCGCATCGCCGCTGAAGTCACCACTCTCGACATGACCTTCGGCCAGTCCTCCTGGTTGCGTGTTGTCCAGATGATCCCGCTGCCCTTCTGCTTTATCTCCATCACGACTGCGGCCTACGTGGGCATGCCCAAGGAAGACTCGAACCAGGTGGCCGGCCTCATCAATTTTGCAAGAAACATCGGCGGCAGCGTCCTCATCGCACTCACCAACGCGCAGGTCACCAGCCGTTCCATGTGGCATGAGCAGCACCTGCAGGCCGCCATGACCCCCGC